>Ga0182030_10019630_pt1 | contig 12832 bp, 10 predicted proteins | sample 812S3MmetaG_FD_121299 | JGI IMG/M metagenome (GOLD analysis project Ga0182030, IMG submission 121299) | Permafrost microbial communities from Stordalen Mire, Sweden - 812S3M metaG (Illumina Assembly) | ecosystem: Environmental > Terrestrial > Soil > Wetlands > Permafrost | place: Sweden... | reverse complement strand
TTGCCGATGGCGTCGACGTCGTCGCCGGAGCACCGTCAGAGGTGAGAGGCATCGCTAGAGCCGGACTGAGCGGATGGCGGCGAAACTCGAAGGTGCCGCGAACCAACCCCGCGCCGGCCCACAACGCGCCGGCGACCGTATGAAAGGCGCGATTGAACTCGCTCGTGTGTCCCTCTCGCGCCTTGAACAGCGCTTCGGCTACCTCGCGGGGCAGCGCCCGCGCGACGTGGGCGCGCTCGGCTTTCAGACCGTCGCCCGAACCAACGAGCGACGACACCGCTGCCTTCGACACCCCTTCGGCCCAGCACCGCGAGGAGAAATACTTCCAGGTGCAGCGTGAGGGAGGGACCCGATGGTGAACGATTGCTTCACGCACCAGCACAATGCGCTCATCGGGGTGTCGCTGACCGTAGCGGATACACAGTTCAGTCTCTTCGCAACCAAGTGGAACCTTACCCACGCGCCCGATACCGTCGGTGAAACCACCCACTTCTGCAAATACTGATCGCCGCATCGCCATCGACGCGCCAATGGGGTTGCGGATTGTCGAACCCGTGGGTGGCAGACCGTCGTAACTGCATCCCAGCACCCAATAGAAGGTCCGGGGAAACCAGTGCGGTTCGGGTCCCTCCCACAACGGCACGATCCAACCGCCGGTGCCAGCCACCTTCGGGTCGTCGAAGGGCCGCGTCAGATGTTCGAGCCAGGTCTCCTCGGCGTACGCGTCGTCGTCCAAGAAGACGATGACGTCACCCGTACTGGCCAGGACACCCGTATTGCGAGCTCCCGACAGACCTTTGGTGAGGTGGTTCGCCAGCACTCGCACGTCAGGAAACTCGCTGCGCGAACGGTCCTCGAGTTCCTCGTTGTAGTCAATGACCAGAATGATTTCCCCGCAGGGAAGCGTCTGACGGCGACACGAGTCCACCGCTTCTTTCAGCGCGTCCCAGCGCTCCAGGGTGTAGGCGCAGATAACTACCGTTGGGGTCATCAAGCCAACTGCGTCGAACTGTTCTCACTCCAGCCAAGGTCGTCGTTCGTCAGAGCCGCATCCAGTCGGTCCGCCAATTCGAACCAAGCTTGAGGGCTCGGAAAGCGCAATTCTGAGAGGCGCAACGCGTGGCTGTGGGCCACGTGCACCGACGTGGGGCGGTTGATGTCAGCCAGGAGTCCACCGACGTAGCCGCGGCCGACGTCCGTCACCATGTCATTGGCCAGGACCACCGTGGCCACTCCAGCATCCACCGCTGTCGCGTAGGCGCGCGAGTCAAACGCCGGGTCACCGACGCTCATCGCCGAAGAGTCCGAGGCGATCTGTAACAGATCCAGCGACGAGAAGTCCTCCCCGACCAATTGAACGTGATCGGAGTGATAACTCGCCGACACGTGGTCCGGCACCGCACGACCCGAATAACGCATGATGACGCGAAGATCGTAGTTTTCAATCCAGTCAGTGGGAATCGCGTCAAAAGCGGCCAGGACGCTGACCAACGACTGCTCGTCATCCTTGGGCAGGAACGTCGTCAAACGCTTGTGTTCTTGACCAATCGTGCGACCCGTCAACGAGAGAGCGCGATGAACTTCGATCACTGGGCGAGTCGTGCCCAAGGTGGCGCTCAAAATGGTGGCGTCGATGATGTCACCCACCAGCACGAGGTCGGACTGCGCCACCTCGCGAGCCAACGAGGCAGCCGCGTTCTGGCCGGCCGTCGGGTGCGTCACCATCAAAACGACCGACTTCGCGCCGGCCTGGTTGGCGACGTACACGAATTCGCCGATCCAAGAGTTGTCGAGTCCGGGCCAGGCCAAGGCGACCGCCAGGTCAACCCGGTCGGTGAAGTACTGACGAAACTCCTGACGACGTTGGCGAGAGACCAAAGGCGCACGCAGGGAGCGCACTCGTCCCTCGCTGCGGTGGAAAGTGGAACTGAGCGCCGTCGCCCGGTGCAGTCCCGCGTTGAAGTCCTTTCCGAGGTCCACTGCGATGCGAGTGACCTCGGCGTGCGCGGTCAGGGCCCCTACGACCTCTGCGGTCATGAGTCCCGGGACCGTCACCGTCGAGGTGGGGCCGGCGACCACGGCGTTCACCGAGGAACGGGGCCTCGAGGACGTCGGATTATTTGAGTCAGACAGTGGCAGCATGATGTCCTCGCACTTTCTCGCGCACAATGACCTGGGCAATCCGTATTCCATCCTTGAGGGCGCTCAGGTTACTCTCACCATGGATGCGGTTCGCCTCAAAGCACGGGACTTCCGCGATACGTAGACCTGAACGGTACGCACGGATCACGATAAGGATCTCACTTTCGAAACCATTGGTATCGATATTAAGGTGGTCCCGGCAATCTGCACGCACCGCGAAGTACCCGTAAGTCGCGTCACTGTAGCGAGCGCCGAAGAAAAGTCGCAGGAGAAGTCGAATGCCGGCGTCGCCCAAGGCGCGCACCCGAGTGATGTCGGCGGAACCACCGCCGAGCGCGAAACGTGTGCCCTTGACGAACTGCGCCCCCTTGTCCATCACGTCGCGAAACGCCTCGAGGCGCATGCCGTCCATCGAACCGTCGGCGTCCATGATGATCAGGTAATCGCTGGTGGCGGCGTAGAGGCCAGCTTTGAGCGCGGCACCCTTACCCGGCGTGAGTTCGTGAATGACCTTCACGCCTGGATGCAGGAGACGAGCGATCCGCTCGGTGTCGTCGGACGACCTGCCGTCCACGATGACCACTTCTTGAACCCACGAAGGGATGGAGTTCAGTACGTAGGGGATATTTCCCGCCTCGTTCAAGGTCGGGATGATGACTGACACCGTCGACGTCGAAGCGACTTTTTCCGACGCACTGTCACTCGGCGAGCCCGTGGTGACAACGTCTTCGATTGCCGTCTTCATAGCCTTCCTTTTCATCATTGAATAACTCCAAAAGGCTGACACAAGGGGTGAGCAATGTCAACGAACAGATAGGCACTATCACCAGTGAAACCAAGGGTTTTCTCAGGAACAACCCCTAATTTCGCCTCGGTGAGGCGTCCTATCGACGACCGCGTCTTCATCTTTTACCTTTCTTCGTCAGTACGGCTCTTATTCGGCTCACTTCGTGTTCCCGGATTGACGCGCTGTCAACTGTGCGAGTACTCAGCGACCCAGTCGATTTGCATGGACTGCGGGGTGGTCGGGCAGGCGAATCCCGAACTGCACCATGTCTGCTGTGTCAGGTCGAGAGTCATCGCAATGCTGGGGATTTCGGCACTATTGGTGACCGTGCCCCACACGGCACCATCGATCGTGTAAGTGATCGACGTCGGCGTCCAGACCACGCCGTAGGTGTGCCACTGGGTCATGTCGACGTTCGTGGTGCGTTGGTCCTGGTTGTTTGAGTTCGACGAGGTCGTCCAGTGCACGGTGGCCGAAGTGCCCGTGGTGGTGCCGCCGGTCTCGTTGAAGTCAATCTCCGGGGGCCAGACGTTGGCAGCCGGCCACAGTAACTCGACGTTGGTGGGACCGGCACCCGTCACCCGTGATCGGACGAAGTAGGCCCCGTAGGTCTGGGACTGGCCGCACTGGCACAGTCCACCCGTCACCCATTCGTTGTTGTAGGCGGGGTCCTGGAAGGTGTTCAGTGACAAGATACCGTTGGCGACGCTGACGTGTGAGGCACCCCACTGAGAACCCGCGTCACCACCGGGCTGGCCGGTGAAGACGTCCCAACCCGAAGGTAGCGAGGTGCCGGCGAAGTCAGAGACGTAGGTCTGGGAGTAGTTGGCCAACGCAGTGTTGCTCGGCGGGGCGTATCCCGAGGGTTCCGCGGAATCAGGCGTGCCGACGGGGTAATTCGACGTGGTCACCGACGGGGTGGCCACGGTAGTGGTGGTGGTCGGGGCCACGGTAGTGGTCGTGGTCGATCGTACCGTAGTGGTCGTGGTCGGTCGCTCCGTGGTGGTCGTGGTCGCTGCTCCACTCGTTGTCGTAGTCGGTCGCACCGTAGTGGTGGTCGGTGCTCCGCTCGTTGTCGTGGTCGGTCGCACCGTAGTGGTGGTCGGTGCTCCGCTCCTGGTCGTGGTGCGGTGCACCGTGGTCGTCGTGGGAGTGACGGTCGTGGTGGTCACCGAGGCGGTGGTGGTGGGCGTGGGAGCGACGGTCGTCGACGTTGGGGGGACAACCGTCGTCGACGGAGTCGACGACGCGACGACCGTCGTAGAAGTGGTGGGAGAAACCGAGTTCACGGTCGTGCCGTGGTGGCGCGAGCGAGTACTCAGGACGGCCGAGTAGCGCGTCGTGATGTGCAACTCACCGTTGGGGCCCAACTTAGAGGCGAGCCTCGTCACCGGAACCTTGCGGGCAACGACCTCTCTGGCGAAACGAGCATCATTGAGAACTCGCACGTTCGTCGTGAGGTTGGTCGAAGGGTGGACCGTCGCGGCGGTCGCGGCGTAGGAGAAGATCGGCAGGACCAGGGAACTGACGCCGAGCAGGGCAAAGAACTTCGGGAAGCGACCAACCGTCTTTAGCTGGTCCTTCAGGGATTTTCCGCTCTTTGTCACAGAACTAACGTCGCATTGTCACATCACACCCCTCCCTACGGTTTCTCAACAACTCCCCAATTTGGTCAAAGGGACTAAAGCCCTTTGATCCCAAGGGAATTACCACTCCGAGCCAGTGGACAGCGAGCGCATAATCGGCTCAGTCGACATCGAGGACAGAGCCGTACGAACTCAGATCGATTGATGGGCCGCCCACGCGTCCGCCACGATCTCGTCCAGCAGTGATTTCTGGGGCTCCCATCCGAGGAGTTTGCGAGCCTTTTCATTGGACGCCACGGCCTCAGCGGGGTCGCCGGGACGCCGATCAGCGAGGAGAACTGGAATTTCTCGCCCGGTGACACGCTGAACGCTGTCGATCACCTCGAGGATGGACGATCCGGTGCCGGTGCCGAGGTTCAACGTCAACTCTCGGTACTCGTCGAGAGCGTCGATCGCACGCACGTGAGCATCAGCGAGGTCGCTGACGTGGATGTAATCGCGCACGCAAGTTCCGTCCTTGGTGGGATAATCCGTCCCGAAGACTGAGAGCACCTCGCGCCGGCCCACGGCGGCGTCGAGGGCCAGAGGAATCAGGTGGATCTCGGGCCGGTGGCGTTCGGGGTGCGCCAAGGTGCCCCCCGCGGCGTTGAAGTATCGCAGGGTTGCCGCACGCAAGCGACCTCGCTGGGCCATCCAGCGAAGTCCCTGCTCCACCATCAACTTCGATTCGCCATAGGGGCTGTGCGGACTGGTGGCGCGATCCTCGTCAATAGGCATCTCGACCTGATTGCCGTAGACAGCACACGACGACGAGAAGACCACCTTGGTCGTGCCGGTCTCGACGAGGGCTTCGATCATCGTGAAGCTCTGCGCGACGTTGTTGGTGAAGAACGTCTCGGGTGACGACATCGAATCTGCGGGCTCGATTCGCGCGGCAAAGTGGACACAGGCGTCGAAGGCGCCCAGTGAACGGATCAGCCCGGCGTCACCGCACTCCCCCTCGACGAAAGTGGCGCGCTCGGGCACGTTGTCACGGCGTCCACGTATGAGACTGTCCAGCGCCACGACGTCGTGACCCAGGCTCAATAACTGTTCGGCCGTCGTCGACCCAATAAAGCCGGCCGCACCGGTGACGAGCACTCTCATGTGGCTTCCTCCTTCGCTGACGTCATTCGACGCGCACCACGACGCTAGCAACGACACTCGGGGACTAACTGGTATCGTCGCCATCGTGAGAGAAGTGCGTCGTCGCGTCGGCTCTCCCAGAGCCACGAGGAAGGTGGTGGTCGGTGACTAGCGATTCCTTCCACGGGTCCGAACTCGTCGCTGATCTGGGCCGAGCCCTCGACGCCGATGAGTTCTATCTCGTCTACCAACCCGAGATCGATCTGCACACCAACGGGTTCGCTGGCGTCGAGGCTCTCATCCGGTGGCGCCACGCCACCCGAGGCGTCGTCAGCCCCCCCGACTTCATCCCCCTCCTCGAATCCAGCGGCGACATCGTCGCGGTTGGTCGTTGGACACTGGAAACTGCCTGCTACCAGGGAGCCGAGTGGTATGCGAAGGGCTATCGCTTCCCGGTGGCGGTGAATACCTCGTCGCAACAACTGCGCCAGCCATCATTCGTCGAGGATGTCACTCGCAGCCTGCGGGTGAGCCGATTGGACCCCGCGCAACTCACCCTCGAGTTCTCCCACGTCGCCCTCGAGGAGCCGGTGGTCCTCGCGCACTTAGGGGAACTCCACACTCGTGGCGTCCATCTAGCCATCGACGACTTTGCGCCTGATCACCCCAGTTTTGAACAACTCCGTCACTGGCCGATCGACATCGTCAAGTTGGACCGAGCCTTCGTCACGGCCAACGCCGACTCGAACGATGGCGCCTCCGTCATCCACCAATTGGTGCACGACGCCCGGGCGCTGCAGCTTCGCGTCATCGCTTCGGGGGTGGAAGACGCGTCCCAACGCGAACACCTGCGCAACGAACAAGTCGACGTCGGCCAGGGCTTCCACTTCGCACGACCGTTCGAGGCGCACGAGATCGATCGGTTCCTCGAGGACTTCGCCCTCTTCTCAGGTAGACCGCTATGAGGGATGCGTCGCCATCGCGGGCGGTCACCGGGTGAGCGACGCGACGCTCGCGCGCAGTCGACCCTTCGTCCATCGCTACTACGAGGCACGCCACGAGGTCCTGGCCACTGCGCCGCGTGACGCCGATCCGACCCCCCTCTTTGGTCAGCTCGCCCTGGCAGCGCTGCCCGACTTCGCCCACTGGGTCGCCGTCGTCGATCCGTCCAGCCCTCGTTCATTCTCACGATGCACTTTCGACCATGAGCACACCTTCGACGCGTGCCGCACCCACTGGGATGGTGGCCTCGATCTCAACGGCGCGGTCCTCGAGGTCATCAGGTCGGGCGAGAGTGTGACGTGGGGTAACGACGATCAAGGTCCCCGCGGCCTCGTCTCGCGACTCATCGTCGAGGATCAGAGCGCCGGTGTCGTGATCCTGGCGCGTGGCGGCGACGCGAACTCGTGGTCCGACGACGACCTCGGCGCCGCCCACGACGTGGTCACCGCGCTGGGTGTGGACCTCGAGCGTCTGCGCCTGCGCTACCAGTCACGGCTTGCTCTTCGCTCGAGCCAGCGTGTGGCGAGTCAACTGCACCAACTGATCAGCGCGTCACTCGCGGTCGGCACCCTGAACGACGAGAGCGCCATCGCCCAGAGTCTGGCGCGCAGTGCTCGCAGCGTCTTCGACGCCGATCGCGCCATTCTCGGCCTAGGTGACGATGGCGAACTACTGGTGGGCGTAGCCCAACGTGGGCGCGCCGTGCGTGTGCTGGACGCGGAGGCGGCTCGCAGCAGTGATCTCCCCCTTCCGCGAGACCACGCGAGTGAGCCCTGGGAGGAGAGCGGATGGCTCTGCGCCCCCGTGCTCGACAGCCAACGCCGTTCGCGCGGCGTGGTCGCGGCCCGCCGTGGCGCTGGTGCGCCATTCAGCGACGAGGACCGAGAGCTCGCCATGTTGCTGGGCCAATTAGCGGCCTCGTCGCTCGAGGCCCTTGACCTCAACCGAACCATCCACGACAACGAGATTCGTTTGCGCATCCTCGTCGACGCCGCACCCGTGGGCATCGTTGAGTCCGACGAGGTGGGGCGGGTGCGCTGGTGGAACCGTTCGGCGAGTCGATTACTTCGCTGGCCCGACTTCACTGCCGGCGCGCTCGCTGAGGTGACGTGGCCCGAAGGAGTCGTCACGGCGCTGCGGGATCTCTGGAACGACCTGTTGGCGGGCGGATTGCGCGACACGCACGAGTTCTCCGCCGCCATTGGCGGCCGTGAACGGCTCTTGGCCGTGTCGGCCGCGGTCCTGCCCGGTGGCGGCAACACTCCCAGTCTCCTCACCCTATTGGATGACATCACTGATCAGCGAGAACTGCATGAGGAGGTGCGCCACGCGCATCGCATGGAGTTACGAGGCCAGGTCGCCAGCAGCGTGGCGCACGACTTCAACAACCTCATCACGCTCATCCTGGGTTACTCCGAGTTACTCTCGCGCACGGTGGTGGGTAACGAACAGGCTTCCGCCCTGGTGCACGATATTCAAGCGACATCGTCACGTGCTTCGAATCTCACCGCTCAACTGCAGAGCATCGGTCGAACCTCTGAACCCGCGCCCGTGCGCCTCGACCTCGGCGCCGCCCTCAGCGCCAATGCTGAAGTCCTCGAGCGCATCATGGGATCAAAGGTGACGATCAATTGGGCGCTGAGCGAGACTTTGTCCCCGGTGACCATCGACGCTGACCTCTTCGAGCAGATGGTCCTCAACCTGTCGCTCAACGCACGTGACGCCATGCCTGACGGGGGGACCTTGACGATTACGACCACGCTGCGCGAAGTCGTCCACGAAGACGAGCTTCCTGGCATTACCGCCGGCACGTACGTTGTCATGACGATCTCCGACACGGGCACCGGCATGGACGAAGCCACCAGGAATCGTTGCTTCGAGCCCCTCTTCACCACCAAGGGCCCCTTCAAGGGGACGGGCCTCGGTCTTGCCTCGGCGCGGCGTCTCGTCGAGAACAGCGGTGGCGTGATTATCTGCACCTCCGAACTCGGAGTTGGCACCACTTTCACCATCTGGCTCCCCGCCCAGTCGACTCGCGGTCCTATCGACGATGATGCACCCGCTCCGATCGGCACGCGCGCTCGCGCCACTTTGTCGGGGACCATCTTGCTGTGCGAAGACGACGACGGACTGCGTCGGCTCGCCCTTCAGGTGCTGCAACGAAACGGCTTCGTCGTCCTCGAAGCCGTTTCGGCCGAGGACGCACTTGATATCCGCGCTCGCTACGACGAGCCCATCGACCTGCTGCTCAGCGATGTCGTGCTGCCAGAGATGTCGGGCCCGCAACTCGCGGCCCGACTCCAGCGCGACGATCCCGGTTTGTTGGTCGTGATGATGTCGGGCACCGCGTCACCTGACGTCATTGAGGGACTGCTGCCCGGTAGTGCCACCTTCGTGCCCAAGCCCTTCAAGCCGAGTTCCCTCGTTGACGAGGTGACCTCGCTGCTGAGCCGGCACCCGACCCGCGCCACTTAGGCGCTGACGGGCTCGAATCGGTAGCCGAAGCCCCGCACGGTGGTGATCCAGCGCGGATGGTCAGGATCAGTCTCGATCTTGAGTCGAAGTCGACGGATGTGCTCGGTCACGGTGGCTTCGTTCTGCCATTCCGGTGATGACGCCCACACGTGTTCGAGCAACTGCTCACGCGAAAACACCTGGCGTGGCGACGCAGCGAGGAACGCCAGTAGGGAGAACTCCTTGGCGGTGAGCTCCATGAGTGTGCCGTCGAGGTGGACCTCGTGCGTCTGTTCATTGATCTCGAGTGGCCCGAATTTCATGTTGGGCGCGTCGATGGAATGTTGCGTAGAACTCGCGTTGGTGCGCCGCAGCACCGATTCGATCCGTGCGGAGAGTTCGCCCAGGGAGAATGGTTTGACGATGTAGTCGTCCGCACCCATTTTGAGGCCCGCAATGCGATCGGATTCGAGTCCACGTCCCGTCAAAAAGATCGCCGGAACATCACTGATCTCTCGAATCTCGCGAAAGATGTCGCGACCGTCCTCACTTCCCAGGACAATGTCGAGCAGGATCAGGTCAGGTTCACGATCTGAGACCGCGCGAAGAGTACTGGTCATGTCGCCCACCACGCGCAGTTCGTAACCCTCTTCAGGCAGGAACCGTCCCAACAAGCTGACCATCTCAGCGTCATCTTCCACCAGCAGGATTGACGTCATCGAACTCCCTGTGTTCACGCTCGCGTCGCGATATGCGTTCATCGCATCGCGCACTCCCACATTCTATGAGTCCACGCTGGTGGGAAGGAGTACGCACGACTGGGCCTTCGAAGAAGACGGACGCTATCCGTATACTGAAGTGCGAGGTCCCTGGCGCACGCGATGAAAAGTGACACGGTAGTCCTCGCTGATTCCACTCACGTCCACGGGAGATTCATGAAAGTCCCACGCCTGGCCATCGCGCTGATCGCGGTCAGCGCCTCTTTGTTACCGCTGGCCAGTGCGGGCGCCCTGAGCGCCCCGAAGGCCGCCAAATTGAAGTTGCCCACGCCCAACGCCGGACTCAACCAGGGCTACCTCCCCTTCCAATCGTGTTCGTCCCTGGGCAACTGCTCCGTGACGGGCATCTATATCGGCGCGCACAGCTACTCCGCGGGCGTCATCGAGACTGAGGTCAAGGGCGTGTGGCGCGCGCCCCTAGGCGTGACGCCGCCCCCTGGTTACTCTGCCGCCAAGGGAGTGACCATGGAGGGTTTAGCGTGCCCGAGCGACGGGGACTGTGTCGCCCTGGGCCAATACGCCGCCTCGAGCAATTTGTTGCCCTTCGCAGAGACCGAGTTCGCCGGCGAGTGGCAAAGGAGCGTCGCGGTGAGCCTGCCCGCCAACGCTGCGACGACCAGCGAATCGTCCACCCCCCACGCCATTGCTTGCGCCACGGCGGGCGACTGCACCGTGGTGGGCACGTACACGACGAACGCCGCGACCTCCAGCACCGAGGGATTCATCGCGACCGAGACCAGGGGGGTGTGGCATCGCGCCCTTGAATTGGGCCTGCCCGCTAACGCGAATTCCAATCCTCTGGTCTCGTTAGCGCAGGTCACGTGCTGGACGAGCGTCTCGTGCGTCGCCGTCGGGTCCTATATCGACTCCAACAACGTGTCCAGGGCCGTGGTCGTCACCAAGGTGGCCGGACTATGGAAGAGAGCCCAGGCTCTAGGTCTGCCGGGTAATGCGAGCGCATTCGCCGGCGCTCAATTCAACGAGGTCGGCTGTACCGCCACTGGTTCGTGCCTCGCTGCGGGCACCTTCAACACCTTCACCGGCGCGGTCCAGCCGTTGGTGGCACTGTCGGTAGACGGTGTCTGGGACCGCGCACTGCAGATCAGCCTGCCCGACCGCGCCACCAATCCTGAGGCACTGCTCTACGGATTCAAGGGCGTGGCGTGCGCGAGCACCGGTAACTGCGCTCTGGGCGGCCAATTCCTCGACAAGAGTGGTCACTATCAGGGATTCCTCGACAACGTCGTCAATGGCGTCATCGAGCGCGCCCACGTCTTGGCGCTGCCGGCCGGAGCGGTGCAGGCGGGCCACAACGGAGGAGTCGTCAGCGTGAGTTGCCCGGGGGTGGGTACCTGCGTGGCGGGAGCGGCGTATCAAGACGCGTCCAAGAAGTACGTGGCGTTCCTGGTTGGTGAGGTTCATGACGTGTGGTCACCTGGCGTCACGATCGCCCTACCGGGCACCTCGACCACCGTCGGGGTGGCGGGCGGTATCTACTCGGTACAGTGCTTCACGGCCCTGACGTGCCAGGTGACGGGAAGTTACGAATCGAGCCCATCGCACTATGACGGCTTCTCGCTGGTCACGGGGACCTGAGGGCGCCGTCAACCCACCGTTCAGGTTTCATCTGAAGAGCACCCTCTAGTAGCCACAACTTCACCCTGAGGTAACCCTGGCTTCTTAGGGTTGGCCCATGGCACGCCCCGCGCTGACTTCTCCCCTCGGTCACGCGGCGGGCCGTGCCTGTCTCCGAAGGGTCGTTCGGTGAGTCTGATGGTCGACACCGAGGGACGCCAGTCAGTCCTGGTCGTCGAGGACGAGGAGAGTTACCAAGACGCCCTGGCCGTCGGTCTGGCCGCCGAGGGTTTCGTCGTCGTTGGTGCCAAGACGCTGGCCGACGCCCGCGAGATTCTCGTGCGATCCAAGCCCGACATCATCCTGCTCGACCTGATGCTCCCCGACGGGTCCGGCGTGGACTTCTGTCGCGAAGTGTTTCACTCGAGTCGTATTCCGGTCATCATGGTCACTGCACGCACGAGCGAGGTGGACGTGGTTCTCGGCCTGGAGATCGGTGCGGCGGATTACGTGACCAAACCGTACCGTTTGCGCGAATTGGTGGCGCGGATGCGCGCGATCCTTCGTCGGCCCGCATCGTCAAATGACGAGGACTTCATCGTCTTCGGTGACCTCAAGATGGACTTCGTGCGCCGCTCCGTCACCCGCAAGGGTCTAGACATCGAACTCAGCCGCAAGGAGTTTGACCTCCTCGCGCTGTTCGCCTCGCACCTCGGACAAGTGGTGACCCGCGAAGTCTGCCTCGACACACTCTGGTGGGGCATGCAACTCTCTGACACGCGCACTCTCGACACCCACGTCAAGCGCCTACGCCAGAAGATCGAAGTCGATCCCACCCAGCCGCGTCATCTGGTGACCATTCGCGGCGTGGGCTTTCGCCTCGACGCCTGAGCAACGCCTCTAGGTTGAGGGTATGCGCACTGGCGACCTCGCCCCCGATTTCACCCTGACTGACCACGATGGGCACGACTTCACGTTGAGCGAGGCGCTGCGACACGGACGCGTGGTCCTGTTCTTCTACCCAGCGGCCCAATCGCGCGGCTGCACCAAGGAGTCGTGCCATTTTCGCGACCTCGCCGCAGAGTTCGACGCCCAGGGCGCCCAACGTGTCGGCATCTCGATGGACGACGCCGCTCGCCAAGCGCGGTTCGCCCAGAAGAACGCCCTAGGCTTCCCGCTTCTCGTCGACGTGGGTGGGCGCGTGGCGGCGCTATACGGGGTCAAGCGCGGCATCGACCTGTTGCGCGTCAAGCGCGTCACGTTCGTCATCAACACCGACCGCACATTGATCGACGTCATCACCAGTGAGATCGCAATGGACGCCCACGCCAACCGGGCACTCGCGGCGCTGGCGGCGCGCCGCTAATTACTGCGCCAGCAGT
>Ga0182030_10019629_pt1 | contig 12832 bp, 6 predicted proteins | sample 812S3MmetaG_FD_121299 | JGI IMG/M metagenome (GOLD analysis project Ga0182030, IMG submission 121299) | Permafrost microbial communities from Stordalen Mire, Sweden - 812S3M metaG (Illumina Assembly) | ecosystem: Environmental > Terrestrial > Soil > Wetlands > Permafrost | place: Sweden... | reverse complement strand
CTTCTTCGCCGCACTGTGAGTTACTCTCAGCGAATTCAAATCCAGCTGCGCCATACCCCCAGTGTCAGCAGTGGGCTCTTCAGCTTGCCCCTTGCCATAATTCGTAGATGCTTCGGAGCTTCCGCGCCCCGTTGAAGGCGCTGACTCCGATTCCGTCCGGTTCAATAGCGCTGAATCATCAAGTCGTTGTGTCGCGGGCGACTCGGTTTTCGCTTTCTGTCGATCAACGTAGTTGGGTGGAAGAGCCTGATAAAGTCGCGCGGAATCATGTTCAGAGGCGATCGCTTTCTCAAGTTTGTTTGCCTCATCTTCACGCTGCAACTTTCTCAGCACTTGCCCATAAACAGATAGCGTAGGACGCAACTGCGTTTCGGAAAGCTTATTGTCGTTGTGTAATAGATCTATCGAGTTGCGCAGCACCGGCTCAGCCTGAGAATAGTCCTGCTTGTTCACTAAAAGATTTGATAGTCTCAACTCTTCGTGGAAAATCGTTTCGTCCGCCTTTTTCTCTCTTTGAGTTAGCGACAGAACTGTTTTCTGGAACGCGATGGCATCATCTAATTTGTGTTGCGCTTCGCAAGCTTTGCTCAAATGCTGAAGCGTGGCGAGGCTCTCTGGACTTCCCGGTCCGCCGGTCTTCGAAATAGCCGCCAGCGCGCTGCGAAACGCCTGCTCGGCTGCTGACCATTCGAGCTTCTTTTCGAGTTGAATTCCGTCGCTAATGTAGGTCTGAATAGAATGTGCCTGATTTACGATCGCTGTTGTTGCAGTTACTGTGATTCGCTTGCCTATTTTGCTGTTGGCGTAGCTCGCTCCGAGGCCGGCTCCCATGCCCGGTGCTAGTCCCCGAATTGCCCCATGCTCGAACATTCCCTGCGCATATAGTGGCAGCTGGCTTGCCAGCAAAATAGTCACTGGCAGGAAAGCGCGGAGAAGTTGCATATTTCGCCCTCAAGTGATCCTTTCGGCCTAAGAGAGCATTGCCCTCTTAAATTTTGGCTCTAACTTTAAAAGGGTCAATTGCGAACAATTGTGTGCAAAAGCAATACAAAGGAAAGGAGGCGCCGGTCAGCGCCTCCTCGGGAGAGTTAATCACATGTTCGATATTCGTTAGCTGAAGAGGTTGGCGTCGCGAGCTGAAGCAACTAGCCAGTTGATGCAACCAGGTGTGGCCAAGCCGCCGGTGACACCAGCTGCTCCCCAGAGGACGCGCTTCATAGCGTCTTGCGTTCCTGCTGCCATGTGCATGAAGCCCATGATCATTGTGGGACCGCCCCAGGCGATACCGAGGATTTCCATGCCGTTGGCGATAATGTTGAGCAAAGCTTCCAGGTTGGCGAGGTTGTTGACACGGACCGTACCGGCTGTGTTTACGCCTTGAATGACTGTGGCGTCTGCGCCTTGTGGTCCTACTGTACCGTTTGTAGCGCCTTGCAGCATCGGAGCAGCTGCGCTGCCGCCTTGCATTGTTTGAGCGCCGGTGTAGTGACCTGAATTATTGGTTTGAGCTCCGGTAGCACCCGACGAATCGAATGCATCTTGAGCGAAAGCTGGTGCCGACAAAGCAACAAGGGCGCCGGCAGCGAGCGTGGAACGAAGAATTGCATTAGTAAGTTTCATCGGTCGTTCTCCCAGATTTGTTTAGTAAGTGTGTGAGGCGTTTCAATGTCGTAATCTTATTCCGACAATCTGAAAAACGTTTGAAAGTTTTGACGGGTTTTTGAGCTTATGCTCAATCCGGAAACTTCAGCCGTTTGCGCCAGCCCCTTCGATGTAATTCATCATGGGGTTCGTATGGAGTAATACTAAAAGAAAGATCTGGCATTTTTGTGACATGGGCTAAAAATCTTGAAAATCGGCTGTAACTTATTGCCGGGATTGTGATTCGGGAGATAGGCATGTTCGAGGCGACCTTATCTCAACCTATATATGATGGGTTTAAGTGACCAGGCAAATGAAAACTTGCCTTCCAGCGCTACAATCATAACCTCTGGGGAGGCGAGGGCAGGTTATGGGCCAGGAAATTAGCTGCAAAATGCGAGACCGAAAAGGGTTGAGTCAAGTGAAGGCGCAGCTGGAATCCGTCTCCGCTACCTACAACGCTTGCGTCAAATTGCTGGCATCAAAAATCAATTTGCCTCGGCTAAAAACTCTTCTAATGACCGCATCTCCCATCGTATTCACTGCCAGATCGACTTTCAAATTCTGGGCATTGTTTTGCAAAGCAATGCTCTTGCCGGGAGGCAAGAACAGATGTTCAAAGCCATATTCCACCCGGATTCTTTTGGGCTCTTTTGGGGACGACCACGGTATATTGGCAATTGTGCCCTGCAATAGTACCTCGCCGTTGGAAAGTTTTGGGCGCTCGGGTGAGCAATTTGTGGAGGTCCAAGTTGTATCGTTGGCAAGCCATTATTCGCCAATCGAGCGTGATTGCCGCCGTGGCGCGTCCGCTCTAGCTTCTTCTTCGTCCGAGTCTGCGCCCAGCTCGTCTTTCATCCAAACTTGCGACTCACAAACCTTTAGCGGCGCGCTTCCAATGGGCAATGCTGTGGCAATTGTCGTGTGCTGACCTTTCTGAGCCAGGTCTTGCCGGAGTTTATCAAATGATGAGCACCATTTTGTTTCTATCTCAACGTCGCGTGAGACATTATGCTGTTTCCCTTTTGCCACCATCGCTACCGCGCGAACTTGCAAGCGTTCCACTCCTTCAGCCGCTGCTATTTCTACCCCTTCGTCTGGACAGCCGGCTTTTGCCAAAATAATTCGTCCGTCTTTGGCCCAGGCAGTGGACATACTTTCTGTAACTTCATAGCCAATGGCAGCGAAAGATTCCAAAATTGCTTTTCTTTTGTCTCGTGCGTCCTTTTGTGCGAAAAATGACCGGCGGGTTTCTTCTGCCTCTGCTTTAACCTTTTGGGCTTCGGCTAGATTCACTAAGCCTGCTGCCTTCAATATCTTGTCGGTCTTTTCAAGAATCGCGGCGCACGTCTCAGCGGCGACGCCCTCAAGGGCTGCGCGTGCTGCAAGCAGTATTTGTCGCACTTCCTCAATCTGTTTTTGCTCTTTGCAAAAGCGCGCCATGTCTAGGACAAGCGAATCAGTGAGCAGTCGGCGACGACTCAAATCAGCTTCGACCTCAGCTTCAATTGCCTCTAGCCTTCTGCTAAACTTTTCCGATTCGTGCGCCTCGAATAATTGAATCTGCGCTAAAAGTAGCGTTAGCCTTTTGTCAGGCTGTGTGGAATCTGCGTCGAGCGTTTCACTGTTATTTGATACCATCGGTGTCGGAGAAAGCTCTTGAGACAAATCGCCAAGCAACTCGTTATCTACTTTGTAGGTCGAACCTTCTTCGCTTACCCCAGGAGCCTTCCCCTCTCGCCTTTGTGGTGCACCCAATAATTCCTTCAAGTCCGCTGCCTCTGCGTTTGCTTGCGCGGCTGCGTTCTTTCCAAGGCGTTTGTGTCTAATTTCTACGGCAAGCTGATGCGCTCGCTTCTCGATTGCTTTACCGCGCGCATTTTCAATGTCAGATTGCAAGAATTGAATCTCTTTTGCGATTTCGTTTAACGCTAATTCGTGATTCAACTTAAACTGTTCGGCAAGAGCTTTCACTCTACTTTCCATCACTGCGATTTTGTCTGCACTCAACTCGCCGCTTTTCTCAAGCAGCTCACGCCATCGCGCAGATGAACGAGCAAGATCGGAAAGGCTGCGTTCGCGTTCCCGCTGAAGTTGTGCCTCTGATTTTACTATTACAATTTTTGGTCCGCTCATGATGGCTCTCCGTGCTGTAGCGCCGCTTCAATTGCGTTTTGAAGCCGATGCTTTTCCTGTTCGCGATTTTGATACCAGTCGCGCGATTGAATACGATGAATTCTCGCAATCGACTTGCGCAAAACCGCAGGTCGCCAGATATCCCTGTGAATTGCAGTTGAGAGAAGCCGATGCTCCGGTGAGTCGCACTCGATTCCGATGGCGAATAGCCCTGTAACTGGATCTTCAATAGCTATATCGATGCTGAAAGCATCTTCTTCGAGTGCTGGACGCACCACTGCCGCGTAACCAAGATTGCGTATGAAAGCTGCAATGTCACTCAGCACTGCATCAGATTCTTGAGCGGCATTTGTGGTTTGATGTCGGTCATGTGTAAGCGGTAAGCGCAAGAGCGCGCGCTGCGCAGCATCAAAATTGGCATCGCTAATTTTACTGGCATAGTCGAGGTACGCCTGGACGAAATCACGCGGAATGGAAGGGGAACCACTTCCGCTCAAATAGTCTGAGATTTTCTCCACCGGAATGGATGATACCAGAATGACTTTTCGCTTGGCACGTGTAATTGCCACGTTTAAGCGTCTCTCACCGCCAAATTGTCCGAGTTTACCGAAGTTGCGCCTGAAGCTGCCAGATTTGTCTTTGCCAAACGTGGTGGAGAAAATGATGATATCGCGTTCGTCACCTTGTACATTCTCCAGATTCTTGACAAAGAATCCTACGTCCTCTCCGTCATCTTTTCGCGTTGATTCCTGCTCGAAGGCTTCTTTGAATTCTGGATTGTCACGCGCGAGATCCTCCAGAATCTCCTCTATTAAATCTGATTGCTTGAGGTTGAACGAGACAACTCCGACTGTGGGACGCTGCTCTGCCGGTAATGACCAGAGTTTCTGCAAAATCTCGGCAATCTTCAGCGCTTCGCCGCGATTGGTTTGCTTCTCATAAACAGAGTCGACTCTGATAACTTCAATTGGTTTTCCTTTCTTTATTTCGCTTAACGGTCTCTTGGTGGGAATGCTCAACGCACCGTTGTAAAAAGCGGCGTTGGAGAATGCTATCAATTCGCGAAATTCAGAGCGGTAATGTATCTGCAGCATGTTTGACGGCATCACAGACCTGGCGAGGGTGAGCAGATCTGGGCAATCTTTTATCTCGCGACGGTTCCAGCTATCCTCAATGCGATCGCGTTCTTCCTGGGGGAGTAGCTCGTCAAGCTCATCTTCGTCAAGATCCATCTCTTCGTCGTTGGCCAGCCGTGTGGCAAAGAAACTCGCCGGCGGCATCTGTTTTTGATCGCCGCTTACGATGGCGCGTTTCGCTCTATATAAAGATGGCAAAGCATATTCAACCTGGAGCTGAGAGGCTTCATCGAAAATTACTGCGTCGAATAATCCGGCGTTGAGTGGCAAGAGGCGGCTGGCCGTTTCTGGGTTCATTAGCCAGATCGGGCGCAGCTTCATCAAGCCCAGTTCGCTGCCCACCGATATGATTTCTCTTAGCCGTTTTGTGCGTGCGCCGGTAAGTCGAGTAATATCTTCCCACTGTCTTGCAGACGCGAGTTTTGTATCGCCGCTCAATTCGGAAAGCACCGATCGATTGTGCGCGCGCAATTGCAAATCTAGTTCTGCCAGCTTTTGCACTTTGGCTGAAATCTCATCGCCAGATGCTGTTAGCAACGGTTCTTTTGTTTCAAGAAGGGCTTTCCACGCCAGGCGCGCTTCTTTGCGAATGATTCGCTTAAGCTGCGCGCCAAGATCGCGAGCGCTGAATTCCTTCAGCTGAATTTCACGCTCGCGCAGTAGGGCAAAAACTTCCAGAACTCGTTTGTCTAGCGAAGAGACTCGCAGGCGAAACTCCTGGTATTTATCAAAATTGCTGAAATCAATTTGTATAAGGCGCAGCGTTTCAACATTATTGCGAGCAGCTTTGATAACGTCACGCTGCCCATTGAGCCATTCAGGGGCAAACCAATTTAACAATGACTCAAGAGCTTTGATACTTTCGTTTTTCGCCGCATGTCGTTTAAGCACGCCCTGAAGGCGCGACGTTAATTGCTCGAAAGATGCAGTGTCCGTGCTCTGGGCAAACTCTCTTGCATACGAACGTGCTGGGCACTTTAACAGCCTGTCCGCCACTTCATCAACTTGCAGAAGCTTCTCGAGCAACTGCGTGGCGAAGCGTTGTATGGAGCGTAGATCTTTGGGATTGGGCGGCTGTTGTTCATCTAGAAGGAGAGCAATAGATTCAACCTTAGAACGCAAAGGTCGTAGACTCAATTCCAGTTTTGTTGCGTTGAGGAAAACGCGCATACTTGTTTCGTCTGTGGGTTGTTTAATTGAACTTAGATAATTACTGAGTTGCAAGCGATTCCATAGTCTGACTGGATTGAATTGGACAAGGAAACCTCCTTCTGTTGTGGCACTTTCGGCGGTGGCAAGCTTTTCTTTTAGAACTTCGTCAGAAAACGCGGCGATAGAGCCGAAGAGGCTGTCGCTATGGGATGCGGCGTCTAAATTTCTTAAGCTCTCGCTGAGTTTTTTTAGATCAATCATGGCTTGCGTCGCTTTTGACGTTTCGTCCTGGCGATCTGGGAAAAAGTTTGCCGTCCACTTCGACAAGTTGAGGCGGATGTCTTGCCGTAAATCTTTTACATGCTCCTGGTTCTGCAGTATCCACGATTCGTATGTCGAAATGTCATCTGCATCATCCGAACGTGGAAATTCGTTGAGGATTCGCTCTCGGTTCAACTCTGTTTTTAGGAAGCGTTCAAACTCATGACTGATGAGTTCTCTATCGCCTTCGCTGGGAGCGAAGCACTTCAAGCAATCAAGATGTGAGCTCTCGTATTGCGAGCTGAGCCAGAGCTGCGCTAGAACCGAGCAGTCTTCTTCTAAATGCGCAACTGTTGAATTGCTTTGTTGTCCGAGGAATGTTCGCAGGCGCGGCACAGAAACCACAGGTCCGCCCGATTCGACTGAAATTAGTTGAGCGATTATTGAGCGATAATTCAATCCGATTCTAGTATCGGTTTTATGAATGATGTTATGGTGATTATCAATCTCCGCCGCAATGCTGTCGAGGCGTTTTAACACCTCTGCTCTGGAATTACTTAGGGCGGCACTCTTGTTGTCCGCGGCGTCTCGCCTGTCGAGCTGGTCTCGCAGAGATTTGATGACTGGCTGTCTGTCTTTAGACATGTCGGTAATGTAGAAGAGCCTGTTGCCGAGCCCTTCTGCTTTCAAGCGCTTCTCTACTATGCTTAATGCCGCTTGCTTCTGGCAAACAACAAGCGCTGTCTCATGTCGCGCTACGCAATCTGCGATTATATTTACGATTGTCTGACTTTTTCCTGTGCCTGGGGGACCTTCTATATGAAGACCGCGATTCTGCCTCGCTTTTACTATAGCTTGTTCTTGCGAGGGATCGGCGGCGATTACCGCGTGAGTAAAGGGCTCATGATCTGGAACCGCGGGGGAGTCATCAGATGCGTTCGCGGATGCACCTCCAGTTGCATCATCAGTCTCGCGGACTACGCGCAATGCCACTTCCAGTGCAGTCCCACTAATGGGGCGTGAGGCAATGTTGCTCAGGTCATCAGCCACGGCTTTGCCTGCAAAATCGCAGTGGAATATGGCTGCTGATGCTGAAAGCATTGGTTTCCCAAGTTCAAGTTGCGATTCTCTGTTGGGAAGTGGAGTTAATTGCGGGTCTTTCAACTCACACAGCGGGCAAAAGAGATCCAGCACATCTCGGCTCGATATAGATGAGCGTCCCATCAACTCGTTCAGCGCGTCTTTCCATTTCTCTTCGTCTTTAGCGCTAAGATTGAGAATGCCTGTTAGAGCAGGATTCAGTCGGACTTCGTCGCTTTCAGTGCTGGTCGATAGTTTTACAAGACCTCTGTTGCCAATTTGCGTTTCAATGCGAACTGGAAACAATAGCACCGGGGCTACTCGCAATTTTGATTTTGTTTCGTCACTACCCTTGGTGCGCAGCACCACAAAAGGGAAGCCAAGGAACAATCCGTTTTTGCCGGTATCGCGGCGGAAAATATTTGTCTTCTGGACCAGTCCGCGGATGCGGCGTTCAATCTGGGGCGTGGCATCTAAAACTTCCGGGTCTAGCTCTATCGGCTTGGCTGCTCTTGCAAGAAGATGGTTCAACAATTGCTCGCTGTTGCGTCTTGCGCTGCCCAATTCTGTGAGATCGAGCGACAGAGACGATTTGGATATGCGCAGGAAAACGAGGGGACCTTGATTTATCGTTGCCATAATGCGCCGTTCACTAAAGCGCAAAATCTCGGTGATGTATTGTTGTTTGGGCAATTCTTTCCAATTGGATTTGGGCACCAGCAGAATTAGCAATGCCCGTTCTAATGGAATGCGCCTCTCTAGTCTGTAAGTATCAGCCCAATTGTCGATGCTTTCGTTGCCACACCTGGCAAAGCCTGATATTCGTTGGTCTATTTCGTCAAAGACTTGACGTCGAGATAAACTAAAAAACGATTCGAGGGTGGACTGGTCAAAGTCTATCTTTTGCGACTTGCAGAGTGCCTTTGTCTTCTCTATAATTTCGTCGGCGGAAATCAAATTAGACGAATCGCAGCTTATTAGAATAATCAAGTCTTCGTCAGACAAGGTGCGCCGCTCGATTAACGATCTCAATTGCAGGTGACTCGTGTCGGGAAACATTTTGCGCTTTTTCGCCCACGCCAGTTCAAGATTGCGTCTTGATGTGGACAGCAGAGCTATACGCAAGCGCTCTTCGTCGATGGGAATATCTGAGCCTTCGAGTCTCTTGCGAATGGTTTCAGCGCGCTCGCTGAGTTTTAGCAACCATGGTTCGCGCTCAAGCAAGCGGAGTCGCTTTGATATGGATGGGGAGAGTAAAGTTGTGCCGGCTTCAAGATTTGCCAGGAGCCATCCTGGATTTACAATCTCACCCTTTATTGAAAACGGCAGATGAGCATTAAGAACTAACAGGCCTAGTGCCACTTTGAGATCGTCTGAAAGTGTAGTGTCCGCCAGAACATTTCTTATGGATGCCGCAATGCTGCTTTTGGAATTGTCGGTTTCAATCCATGTGCCGACGGCTCCGCGCAAAAACAGGTCGGAGGCTTCGCGCCAATTCTGGGAGTCTGCTGCTGCCAGTGCGAATTGATCGAGCCGATTGTACGTTTTGCCTGCAAGAACGATTTTTCCACTTGTAGTTGATTCAGCGTCGTTTAGCTCGGGCTCAACCGCGTACTCGATTTCGCCGCGCAGCCAGCGCTCAATCTCTGCGGCTTGCCAGCGTGTGTGAGGATCGCGGTCAAGTAAGCCGCGCAGCAATTGTTTCAACGGCTTATCTAGAGTCGAGGGCAGCGTAATGCCGGTGGTGACGACATGAATGAGAAAAGCGTTCTCGTTAATGCCTTCGAAGCAGCGACCGTTAGTGGCTAATTCTAGAAGAATCACACCGAGGCTCCACCAATCTGAGGCAGCGCTGACGCCACCACCAAGTGTTTCGGGAGCGGTGTAGCGCGAGGTCGCAAGTGGGCTGATTATGTCGAGATCGAATTCTGATAAGAGCGCTGATTGGAAGCCGCCGATGGATATTTCGAGCGGAGCTTGCGCGCGCAAATAAATGTTCGCCGGGCTTATGTCTCGATGTCTGATGCCTGCAGCTGCAAATCGAGCGATGCTGATTGATAGATGTTCCGCTATGTCTCTTATCGAGATCTGTCCTTTATTTTCTGTCAGGTATTGTTCGAGCGAAAGTTCTGACCAATCTTGCCAGACTTCGTAGGCTTGGTTTTCGTGGTGCCCTTCGGCGATGAGATTGCTGACGCTGCCTTCGGGCAGCCGTTTCAGCTGCAAATACACACTGCGATCTGGTTCGGCGCCCGAGGCGAAAATGATGAGAGTGAAAATCGAGGAAGTGCTAGAGTCCGCCGACGCAGCGCGGAATTTCTTGATTGTTTGAGAACGACTGGGAAGGGGCGCTACTAATTTCCAGCCGTCGATAGTTACAATTTCTGATTCTTGCTTCGCATCGCCAGTTTCACCTAGGGATCCAGTTGTGCCTTCTTTGGCGCTTTGAGATGTGGTTGAAGACGCTGCTGCCATGCCACCACAAAGCAAGCACATGATGTCGCCCGCCTCAATGTCATGACCATTCTCGCATTTTAAGGAAGCTGCTATCGGCAAACCCTGGTTTTGATCTGCTGCCGCTTCCTCTTCGACTTTGGTATCGTCGCTTTGATATATGGATTGAACTTTGGCGTTGCTTGTTGCCACGGGCTCGACGGCCCACTCTTCCTTTCGCGCGATTTGAAGTGGAAGATCTAGTAGGTTCCAGTCGCAAGCGGCACCCTGAAAGTCTCCTTCGCAAGACAGTTCAGCGGCAGACCGCTCGGTTTTACACTTTGGACAAAAGCGAACTAGCTCTTGCTGCATGAAGCAATGCCTCCTCCACTTTCTTCGCTGGTTCGATTAAGCAATCCTTGCGAATTGAGAAGCAGCGAAATCTTTTCTAGATCACCTCTCTGTGGAATGCCGGCGATCCAGACGGTGTTCGATTCATCATCAAACATAATATCCAAGCGTTTATTAGGCTGCTTCTGGACAGAATCTAGACCGGAATATCGATCTTTTCCAAGTTGTGTCAGGACGATTAGCTTTTGATTGTCGCTACCGCGCAGTGGCATCGTTTGGGATTCGTCTTTGAGAAATGGTTCTGTCATCACCACGTCGATCAGCCCGATCATTTCATTGAGATGGTTTTGAATCTTGTCCAGGGCAAATCCGGAATAAACTAAAATATCACCGGCGAAAATAGGGCGAAGTCTAGCTGCAAGCAATTTAAGCGCCGCCGGTTGTTCAAAAGGTTCGCCACCAGATATAGTGATCCCCTCCGCCAATGGCAGCCATTGAGAAATACTAGATATGACTTCGTCGACAGAAACATGTTTTCCTGTATGTGACCAGGTGTCAACGCTGATACATCCGGGACAGCGAATAGAGCAGCCTTGAAACCAAATTCCTATCCGTTGCCCTGGCCCGAGTGTCGTGATTGGATAATGAATGCGGCTCAGGTTCAGGTTCATACGCTGTTTTCTCTGACAAGCGTAGTTAAGCTGATCGAGGTGATTTCCCCGGGCACTACATTTGATACTACCAATTCAGCGCCTGGTGCAACGGACTGATCGAAGAGCGCCCTCGCCAGCGGATTAACCAGATGCGCTTCGAGTCTATTTCGAATGCCCCGGCCGCCATTGGAAAGATCGCTGAGGACTAGATTTCTAAGTACTTCGCGCGCGTCTTCGGGAATTGTCACACGAATTTGCTGCACTGCGTTCAAGTCTTCGAGGGTGCTGTTTATCATTTGCTCGAATATCGAGAGTGCGACGTCTTCTCTGATAAAGTCAAAAACGATGATGTTTTCGCCAATGCGGTTGAGTATCTCTGGTCTGCCTAATGTCAGCTTGAAATGCTGCTCGATTTCGAAACGAACTTTCTTTGCCACATCATCAAAGGCATCATTTGCCGAAACTTGCAAAACGCGTTCGCCATCCGCGTTGGTTCGATAAATGCCCAGATTGGAAGTGAAAATTATGAATGCTTCGGAGAAGTAAACCCGGTCACCGCGTCCTGAGGTTAAGACACCGTCGTCCAGGATTTGCAAGAATTTGTCTAGAATGCGCGGATGCGCTTTCTCTATTTCATCGAATAGTAAAACGCTAAATGGTTTTTCTCGAATCGCGTTTGTTAGTTCGCCGCCGACATCGTAGCCGATGTATCCTGGCGGTGCGCCCAGCAGTCGCTGGTCGCTGTGTTCTGCGCTGAACTCCGACATGTCAAATCGAATGTAGGCGGAGTCATCACCGAAAAGCAGATTCGTAATGGTTTTTGCCAACTCGGTTTTTCCGACACCAGTAGGACCTGCCAGGAAAGCAACTCCGCGTGGGCGACCGCCTCTTCGCGAAGCACCAACGCCGGTGACTGCGCGCTTGATGATATCCAGCATATGAACAATGGCGTGATTCTGTCCTTTGATTCTTCTGCGAATGAACTCGCCGCCCTGGGCGATCTTGGCGCGGTCAATCTTCATCCATAAGTCTTCGGTGACACCGAGTTTGTAATGACGCACAGCCTCGCTAATACGTGAGACGTTAAGTCCTTCGGTTCGTGAAAGTTGACTGATCGCCACCAGGTCAACAAGCAACATACCCTCGGTCGATTCGACAAACTCGCTCACCGCATTTGATATCACGTCAGCAGTAGCCGTTTTTGCACCGTCGAGGCTTTTGATTAACGAAGTGCAAAGTTGTCTACGAATCAAATGATCAGGCTTCGGCACAGGAATATGCCGAATGCGCGGATTCGCAATAAGAAACCAGTCAGGCAAATCGCCTTCCTTATCGGCGACCCAGATTACCGAATTGTAAAATGGCTTCGGTGGCGCGCCGCAGGGACGAGATTTGGTTTCGTGTGAGAGTACAAGCGCTTTTGTGAAGCATCGTTGCTCTGCTGTGGCCAGCGAATCAGGGCGGTTAACTATACGCGAGGCAAAGTCAGCAATAAGAGCAATCGGTTCTCCACTGCGTGAAACGATGCTCTCAAGTCCGGCAGAAAACTGTTCCAACGCCGTCTTGGAATCGCCTTCGATACCAGCGCAGATTGAGAGTTGTTGAAGCAATGGCGATTGCCCCGTAAACGAGCCTGTACCATCTTCAATTTCACGAAACCCATGGACTGGATCATACGCAAGCACATGCACATAACCCGCGTTTCTCAGCTCGTTGGCTAGAAATGGCACAAGCGGCTGCGACGTAAAAAGCCCCGGCGAAATTTCGTAGGGATAATGATCGCGAATATTGCCAGATAGCACAAACTGGCTTTTCAGCGGCAGGTAACGCAAAAGGTCTCGAACCCATCTTGGTTTGCCGTTTGAATCGACCATTAGCGCTCCTTGGCTTGAATTCTCGCATCGATGATACAAGCACGGATTACTCTGGCGCTGGCTCCGTGTGTGTGTAAAAAAGGGCAGAGGAACATTTTAACTCTTCTTATGGGGG
>Ga0182030_10019628_pt1 | contig 12832 bp, 12 predicted proteins | sample 812S3MmetaG_FD_121299 | JGI IMG/M metagenome (GOLD analysis project Ga0182030, IMG submission 121299) | Permafrost microbial communities from Stordalen Mire, Sweden - 812S3M metaG (Illumina Assembly) | ecosystem: Environmental > Terrestrial > Soil > Wetlands > Permafrost | place: Sweden... | reverse complement strand
CGCTGACGAAAGTGGTCGCGGTGGTTGCTCCCGTAGTCGTGGCTCCGAAGGTTTCGGGCATGGCGGACTTCGAAGACGCCGGTGCGTGGAGCATGCAGAATGGATTGTGGACGCACAAGGGCGCGGGATTTATTCCGTTCAGGCTCACGCCCAACGGCACGTTCACGTTCACGGTGCAACTGCTGCACGGCGGAAATCTGTTCCGTGGCGGACGCATCCGCTGGGCCGTCCAATATGTGGACGCCAAAAATTACGATCTTTTTGAGTTGGACAAGAAATACTTGTGGTCCAAGGTGATCATCGCGGGCAAGACGTTCGAGCGAGAGAAGCACGAGCACGGGCTGAGTGACAAAGAGAAATCGTACAGCATCCAGGTGGAAGCCACGCCGGAACATCTGGTGCATCGCTTGAAGCAAGGCGATAGCTGGATGGCGCTGGATACGTGGGCGGAGCCGGGCCGCGACTTCACGCGCGGGAAGTTCGGATTCCTGGTGCAGGGCAGTGACGAAATCGGGCTTTCCGATTTTCAGTTCACGGCGAAATAGGGCATGGCGGCGGGTGCGCTCATAGCAAGCTCCGGCGCTTTGCTTGCTGCTGCAGGCGCGGGCTTGGCTTACGCGGTGCGGGGGCGATCGTCGGCGTTGTTCGGACCGTCGGTTTATCATGGCGATCGCGGACGCAGATCGCTGGCACTGACATTTGACGACGGACCGAGCGAGTCGACTCCTCTTCTGCTGGAATACCTGGCTGCGCGGAATATCAAGGCGACGTTTTTCATGTGCGGCGCGAATGTGGACCGGCTGCCGGAGATCGCCAAAGCAGTGGCCGACGCGGGGCATGAGATCGGCAATCATAGCGATACGCATCCCCGGTTCGATTTTCATTCGGAAGCGTTCCTATATCGCGAACTGGCCGAAGCGCAGAGGAAAATCGCGCAGGCGACGGGCGTCGAGCCGAAGCTGTTTCGAGCTCCCTACGGCGTGCGCTGGTTCGGTTTGGGCGCGGCGCAGAAGCGATTGGATTTGCTGGGCGTGATGTGGACCGTCATGGGGTGCGACTGGAAATTGCCGGCGTCCAAGATCGCAGCGAGAATCACGCGTCGCGCGCGCAATGGCGATATTATCTGTTTGCATGACGGTCGCGGGTTGCAGCCTATGCCACGCATCGAAGAGACGCTTACGGCATTGGGCGACGCGGTGCCTCGCCTGCGGGAGGCCGGATTCCAGTTCGAAACGGCGAGCGAAATTCTGCGGTCGACGTCCTAGCCCATTTTCATGGTTACTGAGGACCGCGAACGCCTGGGTAGGGCAATCGTAAAACCCCGCGCGTAAGTGCGGGGATATATTTGCAGGCGCGATAAAGCGTGGATGTATCCCCGGACTCACGCCCAGGGTTCTACCCCCCCGGTCCCGCCTTCCCAGTCTACAAAACTCCGATAATGACATAGTGTCTTGAGTTATTCATTTCGGCCCAGGGTTGGCCAGCCCCATCCCGTGGAAGGTGGGGCTACCTCGGGACCCGAACTAGCCCCGCGCTGACGCACGGGGCTGGAGGGCAAACGTCCGAAATGGCTGCTAGGGGTGAGTCCAGGGCTCCGGATTCGCGTTTTCCCGAGCCTTGGCATCCGAAGAATCCTGAGATGGCCGGGAAAAACCACCTAGGACCGATACGGCGCATGGTTCATTGGGGCACAATGAGGGAAAGCGGCCGTATTGAGATTCCACGCCGGCGCAGAATCGGCGAAAAGTTCTCTCCTCCTCTAAGGGGCCCCAGGTGGCATCCCGAGGGATTTCAGACGGCCGCGCTTTTCGCTTCTTCCACGGCGGCTTCCACTTCCGCGCGATATTGTTTGAGCAGCGCCTCGCTTTCGGCCTCAAAGCGCAGCACTAAAACCGGCTGCGTGTTGGAAGCTCGCACCAGGCCCCAACCCTTCCCGAACAATACCCGCACGCCATCGACGTCGAGGATCTGATGGGTTTTGCGGAAGCTTTCGGTGACGTGCTGGACGACTTTGAACTTGGTTTCGTCGGGGCAATCCACGCGGATCTCGGGAGTGCAAACCATCTTCGGCAATCCGGCCAGTTGGGCCGAAAGAGGTTTGCCGCTTTGCGCGACGATTTCAATCAGACGGCAGGCGGCGTAGAGCGCGTCGTCGTAACCGAAGTACCGATCGGCGAAAAACATGTGGCCCGACATTTCTCCGGCCAGTTCGGCGTGTTCCTGCTTCATCTTGGTTTTGATCAGCGAATGGCCGGTCTTGTACATGATGGGATTGCCGCCCAGACGCTTCAGTTCGTCGTACAAGACCTGGGAACATTTCACTTCGCCGATAAACGTGGCGCCGGGCTTGCGGATCAAAATTTCGCGGCCGTAGATCAGCAGCAATAAATCGCCATAGATGACCTCGCCGTTTTCGTCGATGGCGCCGATGCGGTCGGAATCGCCATCGAAGGCAATGCCGAGGTCGGCTCCGTGCTCGCGTACGGCGGTGCGTAAGTGCTCGAGGTTTTCGGGAACGGTGGGGTCGGGATGGTGATTCGGAAAGCGCCCGTCCATTTCGAAGAAGAGCTCGGTCACTTCGCAGTTTAATCTCTTGAAGAGGCGATGTGCGACGGGTCCGGCGGTGCCGTTTCCGCCATCGAGAACGACCTTCACGCGACGCTCAAAGTTGAATTGGGCGCTGATTTCGTCGACGTAAGCTTCGGTCACGTCGACGCTGCTATGCGAACCGTGGCCCGTAGTGAAATCGCGGGTTTCAATGAGGCGGCGCAACTCCTGGATCTCCTCGCCATGGATGGAGGCAGTGCCGCACATGCTCTTGAAGCCGTTAAATTCGGCGGGATTGTGGCTGCCGGTGATCATGACGGCGCCGTCGGCTTCCATGAGATGCGCGGAGTAATACAGCAGCGGCGTGGGAACCACGCCGATATCGGTAACCTCGCAACCGGCGCTGACGAGTCCTTCAAGGAGGGCGTCACGCAGGCGGGGCGAACTCAGACGGCAATCGTGGCCGAGGTTGACGCGGTTCCCGCTTTTGTGGCGCAGTTTGGATCCGAGCGCGCGGCCGAGATCGGCGACGTCCGGGTTCAAGAGTTCCGTTTCGGCGATGCCGCGGATATCGTATTCGCGAAAAATGGTTGGCTTCAGCACATCTTTGAAAGTAGCAAAGAAAGTAGCCGAGAAAATAACAAGCCGGCGGCGATGAGGTCACCAACGGTTCGGAGCGACGCGATCGCAAAGATCCTTTTCTACGTTAGATCAGGACTCTTGCGGCGAACTCGGGTAAGGTCCCACATACAGGTATGTTATTTCTTATCAATTCGATAGAGGCTTCCTGGCGGCGGTCAGGCGAGCTTGCTCTTAGAAGTTACCGAGATCGGCGAAGAATCCTTCTCATCCGTCCTAACGCTAATTAAAGTGCGCAGGTATTCCCGCCGATTAATGAAGCACTGGATGGAGTTTGTGAACTCGCGCCGCAATCGCAGACTCGAAGACAAGAATCCCAGGTAAGGATTTCTATGGCCAACGTCGAGACAGAGCAGAACAAGACGCTCGCACCGCAAGGCGAGCAATCGGCTTCCATCAATCTGCACGAGGAAAATCTGGAAGCGTTGTTGAACGCTCTCAGTGGTTCCGGCGCACCAGCGCTTGCGCCTCGTGAAGCCGTGCCGCCGCCTGCTGCTCCGACAGCTGCTCCCGCTTTCGCGACGACGGCGCCGGTCGTCGCCGCACCCGCGGAAAAAACTGCAACGGAAGTTCAGATCTCAACGCCTGTGGCTGCGGAGCCCGTGGCTGGGGAAAAAGAACCGGCCATGGCGCAGCGCGTCGAAGAGGCGAAGACGGTTGAGGCCAGTGCTCCACCCATTGCTCCACCCAGTGCTCCATCGGCGGTCGCGCCGCAGACCGCACCAGCCGCCGCTGCCGTACAGCAGGATATGTCTTCCAAGCTCGCGCTGCTTTCGTCGATCAAGCAGCGTCGTGCGATCACGGCTCGCCCCGAGATGATCGAAGGGACTGCCCAGCAGGCGGAACCCTCGTCCGCGGTTCAAGCCGAGAAGCCCAGCCAGCCATCGATTTCACGAACTCCCGAGCCGGCGAAAGAGATTGCGCCGACGCCCACGTCCGAAGCAACTCAGGCGCGGGTAGAGGAGAAGCCGGCGCTTCCCGCGAAGAAAGTTTGGACAAGCCCTTCCAGTGCGCGCCCAGGAGAAGCCAGACAGGAAGGAGCCAGACAGGAAGAAGCGCCGCGCGAGGAAAAGGCAGTCCGCGAGCAAAAATTACGCCGCGAGGAAAGATCGAGGCCAGAGGAAAAGCAAGAGACAATCGAAGAAGCACCGCGAGCCGAAGTCCGGCAACGCCGGGAAACGGCGCCGAAGCCTTCCGCCACAACGGATCTCCCGTCCTTCCTGGGATCGTCCGCAGTGGCGCAGGAACTCCCATCACTCGAAGCCTTGCAGGCGGAAGAGGCCTCCGCCAAGACGCCGAGCTTCCTCACGTCGAAGGCGGGCATGGGCGTCATTGGTGGTGGGGTTGCGGTAGCGGCGCTGGCTGCCTACCTCCTATTGGGACATGGTTCCAAACCTGAGAACTCCGCGAAGGCCGGCTCGACCGGGTCTGCCCAAACGGCCGACGCAACGCCGGTGGTTCCGTCGATTACGGATGGGAAGTCCGTGGACACGACTTCTACCAATGCCGCGGCGCCGAATCCGGGAACCCAGCCGACGGCACTCACGCCGCCGCAATTTGCCGCCGCGCAGCCGAAGCCCGGAGCGGTCGCGACATCCACTGCGATTCCGCAAGTTCCGCAGCAGGTTGCCCCGCCGCAGTCTCCGGTTGCGGAAACGCCCAAGACGACGGCGCGCAAATTTGCAGCGCCGCCGCCCGCCGCCCGTCCAGTCAGCGCCACGATTACCGACGCTCCGCCCGCACTGACGCCGACGGCCACCGCGCCCGCCGTGGTCGCGCTACCGACTCGGATTGCTCCTCTGCCTCCGCCTCCGGGGGCGAGGGCGGGCGCGCCACAAGCGGCAGCTCCGGCGCAGGCAACGTCCACGTCCGGGCAGCCCGCACAGATTACCGTTCCTGGCAAGGCGCAGGCGACGCGACTGGCGCGGCAGGTGTTGCCCGTTTATCCGGCGCTCGCCAAGACGGCTCGCGTTCAGGGGACAGTGCGCTTCCGTGTGACGGTGGGTATCGATGGCGCCGTGAAATCGCTTACGCCGCTGGGTGGTCCGCTTCCTCTGGTGCAGGCTGCGACGGATGCGGTGAGACAGTGGCACTATCAGCCGACGTTGGTCGACGGCAAGCCCGTGGAAGTGGTCACGGAAATCGACGTCGCGTTTGCGCTGTAACAGCCGCTCCTCAAAACATAATCGCGAAGCAGAAATCATTGCGAAGCGTTCGTTTCAAACGCGCCGTAGCCGCAATTGGCCGGGCATTTGGCGGGCGCCACGTACTTGTCCTTGAGCTTTTTGCGATAGTCCGGGTAGAGCGTTTCGGCGCCTCCCAGGACGACCTCGAGCGGCAAATTATACATCTTCGACACTTCGTCGATCGATGGATTTTTTCCCGGCAGATAATGCGGCACCGTGCCCGGTTCTTGTCCTTCGTATCCAGGAACACAAGGCGTATCGACGGGCCGGATCGGCTGCGTCCCCAGCATGTAGTTGCGGCTGAGCACGTAGGGCTCGGTGAGATAGACGGGGTCGACCGTTTCGGAAATGATCGTCAACAAATTTCCGTGGCGGATGAAATGAAACGTGATGGCGGCCTGATCGCTCAACGGCGCGCCGTTGCGCCGCAGATAACCGGCCTTGATGTGCGTTTCCTTGACGGCGAGAGTGTCGCCATCCCACTTGCCGCTGGCCCAACCGCCGATAGGATGCAGCGCGTATTTTGAAGGCTCGGGACGTCCGTCCATCCAAATGGTGATGGGCGCGCGATCGTTGGTGCCGCTAATGTGCCAGGCGATGGTGCGGCCGTTGATGGGCTCGGTGTCGGTCCACATCTTGAATCCGAAGGGTCCGCCGACCAGATACTGCGAGGTGTAATACAGGCACTGGCGCTCCGGCTCGGCGATTTGGGAAGCGGTGTAGAGCAACGCACGCTCGCGGCCTTGCTCGTTGAGCGGCAGGCCGATGTAATCCACTGCGTAAGGACCACCGCCGCGCTCCATGGGATCTTCGTGACCGTAGGCGACCCAGTCGCCGGACAAATCGACTTCAGCGAAAGCGGGACGACCGGTGGCGGCGATCGCCAGAGCGACCGCGCCGAGCATTGTAAATCGCCTAAATATAGGGTTGCGTATTGCGTTCGTCATTATTTATTTTCTCGGACTACCAGCGAGCCGAACAAGGCGAAGGGTCCCAGCCGGAAGCGCTCGCGATCTTCTTGAAATTCGTGCTCGTGATGAGCGTCATGCGCAGGTACTGCGGATCCTCCACCATGCCGGTGACCACCAGCCAGGGATTGCCATCGACGCCCTTGATCACATCGTAGTATTCGGTGAGGATCGCGTTCTCGCTGTACGGCACGCCATTCTTGCGCAGGTATCCGGCTTTCAGATTCGTCGTCACGGTTTTCAGCGCGCCATAAGGAGCGGGGACGGGCTGCGGTCCGCGGCCGCGCGGAACCTCCCAAGTTGCCGTGGTATCGCCTTGCCAGCTGCGCTCACCGCCTGGGGATTTCCAGCCGCCGAAATGCAGGATGCGCGTCTGCGTTCCGGCGTCGGTATCGATCTTCAGCGTTTGATCGTCCTGCCAGGTGATGTGCAGGTTTCCGGGAATGCGCAGCAGAGCGGGTGCACCATAGTACATGCACTGATTGCCGGCAGCTTCGTCCTTGGCGGGGTCCCACGCGTTGGCGACTTTGAGACCGTCGGCGTTCATCGGCATGGCCTGAAAATCGCCCTTCGCGGGAGGGACCATGCGATAGCGCCAGTCCTCGGTGACAACCGAAACCCAGTAGCCGGAGAGATCGAACGGCGCGAGGGCTTTCGCCGTGGGGGGCGGACCCGCGGGCGCGCCGCCGCGTCCTTGGCCTAGCGCGTGGGGAAGAAGCGCGAGCGCCGCGGCGAGGACGACGAACGCTTTTCGGGAATGTTGCTGTTTCATGGGAATTACTGTTTTCATGTCAGCCGCCTATTTCCTGGCCGTGAGGCTCTTGTAAACAGCCTCCACGAACATGTCGCTGGTCCACGGACCGGTCTTCGATCCGTACTGATAGTAGGGCTTGGTGGGATCGGCCGCCTTGATTTGTTCGAGCGTCATGCCGCGCTTGATCATGTCCTGAATGATGTCGCGCAGGATGGTGACCATGTCGCGATATTCAACAACGTCGGATTGTTCGCAGATGCGTCCGTGGCCGGGGATCACGTACGTTCCGCCTTCACGCCACACCCACGGCACCGGAGGAACGGTGAGCTCGATCAAGTGATTCAACGCGTCGATTTCGCCGTTGATGCTGCCGCCATGCGCTACGTCGATCATCGGAAAACGCGTGGTGTCAAGAATGTCCCCGGCCGCGATGACGTCGGTGCGGCGAAAGAGTACGATGCTGTCGCCATCGCTGTGCGCGGCGGGCTCGTGCATGGTGACGACCGCTTCGCCATTCATGTACATAGCTTTCTGTTTGTTGCTAAACGTCTCGCTGGGCCAGGCCTCGGAGGGATAGGGCGACTTCTGGCCGGTAGGAGCGCTCATGCGCAGCAAGACTCCTTCGGCCGCCAGAACCGGTGCGGCGCCGCCGCTGGTCATCCGCATCCCGAGATCCACGGAGAGCGTGTCGGCGAGCGGAATGATCGTACGTCCCGCTTTGGAGATCGCCTCGTCGCCGCCCACGTGATCCGCATCGGGACCGGTGTTGATGATGTAGCGGATCGGCCCGTCGGTGAGCTTTTTGATGGCCGCCAGCACTTGCGCGGTCTTCGCTCCGGAGCCTGCGTCTACTAGCACGACGCCATCCAGACCGATCTGCACGCCAATGTTGGCGCCCGCTCCAGCGATCATGTAGAAGTTCGGTTTGACGAGCAGGACTTCGAGATCGTCTCCCTGCGCTGCCGCCGGCCGAGTGAGGAAGAAGGTCGCCAGGCCCGCGAACAGCAAGCACAGCACGGCTGCGGCGCGGAGCGGCAAATACGCATGAGTTCTCATAATTTGGCCGACATCCATTGTATCTGTGTCCATCGTGGTTGAGGTGTCGCCGTAGAATAAATAGATCGTGAAGAAAACCACTCTATTCAAGAGCTATGTCGCTAGTCCCGAGATCATTTTGATTCCAGGGGTCGGCGATGCGCTGGGCGCAAGACTGGTGGAGAAAGCCGGATTCAAGGCCGTGTTCCTTAGCGGTTACGCCGCCAGCGCTTCGCTGCTGGGCGCGCCGGATATCGGTCTTTTGACGATGACGGAAATGGCAGATTGCGCGCGCCGCGTGGCCGATGCGGTCGGGATCCCGCTGTTCGCCGACGGCGATAACGGCCACGGCAACACAAATAACGTCGCACGCACGATGCGGCAGTTCGAAAGGGCCGGCGTCGCCGCGATCTTTTTCGAGGATCAGGTATTGCCGAAACGCTGCGGGCACATGGCTGGAAAGCAGGTGATACCCGCCGCGGAGATGGCCGCAAAGATCCGCGCCGCGGTGGACGCGCGCGTGGATCCGGACCTCGTGATCATGGCCCGGACCGATGCGCTTTCGGTGAACGGCATTGACGATGCGCTCGAACGCATGCATTTCTACATAGATGCGGGTGCGGATATGGCGTTCGTGGAATCGCCGGGCTCGGTCGAGGAAATGCAGCGCATCACGCGCGAGATCGCCAAGCCGAATATGGCGAACATGGTGCCCGGAGGAAAGACGCCTCTGCTAGGGGCAAAAGAGCTGGAACGGTTGGGATTTTCCATCGCCGCGTATCCGGTGCTCACCACCTACGCGATGGCGCGCGCGGTGGAAAAAGCGCTGCAGCATTTGCGATCGCGCGGCACCATTGCGGATATCCCGGCATCCGAGACACTCGACTTCGGCGCTTTCAATAAGCTCATTGGCCTGGAGGAAATGCGCGCGAAGGAAGCCCGGATGAACGGACCGCTCGGGATCTAGCCGAGCGCTAGTTCGTCCCTTTGGTCGTGTTGGTGGATTTGGTCGTGTTGGTCGATTTTGTCGTGTTGCTGGATTTTGTAGAGTTCGTCGACTTCTTTTTTCTTTTCCGCGTCGTCTTCTTCGTCGTCTGTTTCGTGGCGCTGCTATCGGTGCCTTGCGCAGCACCAATCACGATGGACCCCGCGAACATGGCCAGGACCAGCGCCAAAATGCTAAATTTTTTCATCGAAAACTCCTTGCCCTTCACTATAACCCAGGCGCGTTTGAGGAACTTCAAAACGCCTCGTCTATAGCGGCGGCGCGTAGCCACGCGGCATCTTGTCGATTTCGGCGAGATCCTCGGCCGTTAACTTCCAGCCGGCGGCGGAGACGTTCTGCTCCACCTGTTCGGGTTTGGTGGCACCGGCGATGACGCTCGCCACGGCCGGCTTCGACAAAAGCCAGTTGAACGCGAGCTCCAGCATACTCTTGCCGCGAGCGGAACAGAACGAGCGCAAATGTTCGACGGCGTCCCAGTTAGCGTCCGTCGTATAACGATCGCCTAGCCGCTGCCATGCCGAAAATCGAGTATCCGCAGGAGGCGGCGATGTGCGGCTATACTTGCCCGTCAAAAGACCGCTGGCGAGAGGGAAATACGGCAGCAGCCCAATGTTGTAGGCCTCCAGCGCCGGCAGCATCTCGCGCTCGATCTCGCGCACTAGAACGCTATATTCCGCCTGCATGGTGGCGAAGCGATGCAGGTTGTGATGGCGCGACGTCCACTGCGCCTCCACCACGTGCCACGGCAGCATGTTGGAGCAGCCGATGTAGCGAACCTTGCCCTGGCGCACCAGATCGTCGAGCGCGCGCAGAGTTTCCTCGATCGGCGTGAGCTCGTCGTGATAGTGCATCTGGTAGAGATCGATCCAGTCCGTTTTTAAACGGCGAAGACTCGCCTCCACCGCCGACAGGACGTAGTGACGCGAGGCGTTCTTGCGCGTGACGCCCGGGAACATCGGCGAAGTGAACTTGGTGGCGAGCACGATGTTCTGCCGCTCGGGTCCCAAAACTTCGCCGAGCAGAGTCTCCGAACCGCCCATATTGCCGTAGTTATCGGCCGTGTCGAACAATGTGACGCCGAGATCGAGCGCCTTCGCGACGACCGTGCGCGTGCCTTCGAGATCGATGCGCATGCCGAAGTTGTTGCAGCCGAGGCCGACTTCGGAAACGAGCATGCCGGTATTGCCGAGCTTTCGATAGTTCACGGAACTATTTTAGAAGGAAAATGCAAAGCGGGTTTAAGAAGAAAACGCAACGCGGGTTTTAGGAGGAAAATGCCAATGGCAGACGCTAGTGTTTGCCCTCTTCGTCGATGGAGATTTTTAGTGCGCGGAGGAATTTCTGATCCTGCGAGGTGAGCTTGATTTTACCGACGCGGCGGCGCGTGGGCTCGGGCGTGGATTCCATTTCGACGGTCTCGGGTTCTTCCCCATCGTCGGTTTCGTCGCGTTTGTTGAAACCGATGGTGGCTTCGAGGACCAGGAAAACGTCGTAGCCGGCCCGCTTAATCTCACCGATCGCGGCGGCGATCCGGTCGGAATCGGAAAGCGACTCGTTGATCGCGTTTCCCAGTTCCTGCATCAGATCTTTTAAACGGTCTTCCAAGTCATCCTTCTTTCCTCGCCAACAAGCTTTTCGAGCGGCCTTTCCCTGCTCTCGTGCCACGCCTCAGCCCCGCAGCCTTACCGCGCCCGACAGCCGACGCCTTCAGCATATCACCTGGACGTCGTATTTGTGACGCCGCGCCTGTCGCCCATCCGTCGCAGTGAATCGCCACAAACCTTATCGGAAGCGGAAGCTATTTTCTGCAGTCGGGGATGTCCGGCTTCGTGTTTGGGAATAAGGCCGGGTATTGATAGGATTGAGAGCAATGGGAACGCTGATTTCCAAATTCTTGAGCCACGTGGTGCCGGGCGTCATCAAGCCTCTGCATGCCCTGTGGAATGAGATGATTGGATTCCTGTTTCTGGTCTTTGCCGCTTTGTCCGGGTTCTACGTCTTCCGCGCGGTGCGCAGCTTCGACGGCAATCTGGAGGGCTTGGCCCGCATCGTGTTTCCCGGATTGTTTGGGCTGGCGATGGTCTACTTCGGGGTTACTTCGTTTCTACGCGCGCGCAAGATTTCACGTTCATGAGATCTTGCGTATGAGAGCCCCCGCATGACCGAGCGTCCCGGAGAGTTTCCCTACACCCGCGGCATTTACCGCGATATGTACCGCAAGCGCCTGTGGACCATGCGCCAGTACGCGGGCTTCGGGTCCGCCGAGGAAAGCAACCGTCGCTATCGCTATTTGCTGTCGCAAGGGACAACCGGACTTTCCGTGGCCTTCGATTTGCCCACACAGATGGGCATGGATCCCGATCATCCAATGGCAGCGGGCGAGGTAGGACGCGTCGGAGTTTCGATCGCATCGCTGGCCGATATGGAAGTGTTGTTCGACGGCATCCCGCTGGCGGAGATCAGCACGTCGATGACGATTAACTCGACCGCTTCCATCCTGCTCGCGCTTTATGTTTTAGTGGCCAAGCAGCAAGGGGCGGACATCCGCAAGCTGCAGGGCACCGTTCAGAACGACATTTTGAAAGAGTACGTCGCACGCGGGACGTATATCTATCCGCCGCGTCCCGCGATGCGGCTGATCACCGATCTCTTCGCGTGGGCGGGCAAAGAAGTGCCCGAGTGGAACACGATCTCCATTAGCGGCTATCACATTCGCGAGGCCGGATCGACGGCGATCCAGGAAGTGGCGTTCACTTTGGCAGACGCCATCGCCTATATTGAGGCCGCAATGGACGCCGGGTTAAAGGTCGACGATTTCGCTCCGCGGCTTTCCTTCTTCTTCAACGCCCACAACAATTTTTTCGAGGAGATCGCCAAGTATCGTGCGGCGCGCAGGCTGTACGCGCGCATCATGAGGGATCGCTTTGGCGCAAAGGATCCGAAGTCGATGATGCTCCGCTTTCACGCTCAGACGGCAGGGTCTACACTAACGGCCCAGCAGCCCGACGTGAACGTCGTCCGCGTGACCTTGCAGGCGCTGGCAGCCGTGCTCGGCGGAGCGCAATCGCTGCACACGAATTCTCGGGATGAGGCGTTGGCGCTGCCGACCGAAGAATCGGCGCGGCTGGCATTACGGACCCAGCAGGTGATCGCCTATGAAAGCGGCGTCGCCCGCGAACCGGATCCGCTCGGCGGCAGCGAATACGTGGAAAAGCTGACGGATGAAATCGAGCGGGGCGCGGAAGCCTATATCAAGCGCATCGACGAGATGGGCGGGACGCTGGCGGCGATCGAGAATCAGTTCATTCAACGCGAGATCCAGAACGCGGCGTATCAATATCAGCAAGGGATTGAACGTGGCGAGACGACCCTCGTCGGGCAAAATCGGTTTCAGGAGAAGGGCGGCGCGGGCGTGCCGACGTTTAAGCTCGATGCCGAGATCGAAAAGCGGCAATTGGAGCGGGTGAGGAATGTGCGGGCATCGCGCGACCAGGCGGCCTGCGAGGCTCGATTGAATGAGATCGAGGCCACTGCACGCGGAACGGACAATCTGATGCCGAAGATCGTGGCGGCGTGCGCGGCGATGGCCACGGTCGGGGAGATTTCGGACCGGCTGCGCAACGTATTCGGGGAATATCGGGAGACCTAGCGGTTTTGGATGATATCCGAGGACATTTTTTGCATCAGGGCGGTGATG
>Ga0182030_10019627_pt1 | contig 12832 bp, 11 predicted proteins | sample 812S3MmetaG_FD_121299 | JGI IMG/M metagenome (GOLD analysis project Ga0182030, IMG submission 121299) | Permafrost microbial communities from Stordalen Mire, Sweden - 812S3M metaG (Illumina Assembly) | ecosystem: Environmental > Terrestrial > Soil > Wetlands > Permafrost | place: Sweden... | reverse complement strand
TGCGGCGCGCGCGTCGCTCCTATTCGGTTTTGCTCCCGGCGGGGCTTGCCTTGCCGCCGACGTTGCCGCCGACGCGGTGCGCTCTTGCCGCACCCTTTCACCCTTGCCGGCCATAGGCCGGCGGTTTGCTTTCTGTGGCGCTGTCCCTGAGATCGCTCTCGCCGGACGTTATCCGGCGCCGTGTCCGCATGGAGCCCGGACTTTCCTCCGCCCGAAGGCGACGGCCGTCCGGCCGACTGACGGGCGCCAATATGCGGCTGCCGGTCGCCGGGTCAAGCGCTGCGACGCATTGGCCAGGATTGAGGCGCATCAAAACGGCGGCTAATCGTCTGGCGTAGGGGAAGAGCGCGACGGTCGTCGCAATGTCCTTTTGGACGTTCTCCCTGACTCGGGCCGCTCTTCGGAGCGGCCCTTATTCTTCTAGGATCTTAACGCCTGCTCAGCCGCCGTTCGCGGGACGTTGACGCGCGCCCGCCCGCGCCACGCCGCTGACCGCCTCACGAGCCGGTCTTCGCCAGCTGCGGCGGCCGGCCGCCGAGGCAGACCCGGCCGGCGCGTCCCCCGCCCACCCGCGCAGCGAGAAAGAGCCCCGGATCGGAAGCGCGCGGCAGCGCCGTCGCGTCGTTGAGGTCGGCGGGCGTCAGGCCGATGTCGGCGAGCGAGCGAGCGTCGAGCGCGGCGAGGCGTCGCAGCGTCGCGCGCGCCTCGGCGACGCGAAGCGGCCACAACGCGAGGGAAACGAGCGTGGCGGTTAGGCGGGGCGGGAGGCGCATGGGATTGGCTCCTTTCGCCGCATCGAATCGCGGAATCCGGCTGGCGCGGCCAGAGACAATTGGGTACAATTTCGCTGAACTGTACCAGTCAATAGGTGATACGGATGCTCGAACGCACGCCCAAGCAGGGCGCGCCGACGCGGATTGCCGCGGTGATGGCGACGTTGAAGGCGCGGATCGAAAGCCGCGCGCTGGCGCCGGGCGCGCGCCTGCCCTCTGTCAGAGCGCTCGCCGGCTCGCTCGCCGTGTCGAAATCGACGGTCGTCGAAGCCTACGAGCGTCTCGTCGCCGAAGGCGAAGTGACGGCGCGGCGCGGGGCCGGCTTTTTCGTCGCCGGGCCGACCCGGCCGCTGGTGCTAGCGCAGGCCAGTGAGCCGCGCGAGCCGATCGCCGAATGGCTGCGCTCCCATCGCGCCGCGCTCGCCGCCGACCCGGACGTCGTCCAGCCCGGCTCGGGTTGGTTGCCTGAGTCCTGGATGCCGGAAGCGGGCATACAGCGCGCGCTGCGCGACCTCGCGCGCGACCGCGCCTTTCGCAAGACGCATTACGACTCCGCCGCCGGCTACGCGCCGCTGCGCCGCCAGCTCGCGGTGCGGCTGGGCGAACGCGGCGTGGTCGCGTCGCCCGAACAGATCGTGCTGACCGACTCGACCACTCAGGCGATCGACCTCGCGATGCGTTTCCTCGTCCAGCCGGGCGACGTCGTGGCGGTCGACGATCCCAGTTATTTTCGTCTGTTGCCGCTGCTCAAGGCGCACCGGGTTGAGGTCGTCGCCGCGCCGCTGACGACCGAGGGACCGGACGTCGAGGCGCTCGGCGCGCTGTTCGCCACGCGCTCGCCGCGGCTCTATTTGACGGTGGCGGCGTTCCACAACCCGACCGGCCTGTCGCTGTCGCCGGCGGTCGCCCATCGGATCCTCAAGCTCGTCGAGCGGCATCAGGTCGTCGTCATCGAAGACGAGATCTTCGCCGATTTCGAGCCGGGACCGCCGGGAACGCGGCTGGCGGCGTTCGACGGCCTCGAACGCGTGATCCAGGTCGGCAGCTATTCGAAGACGCTGTCGGCGGCGCTGCGCTGCGGCTATCTGGCGCTGCGGCCGGATTGGGTCGATCCGGTCGTCGATCTCAAGCTCGCAACCTCGTTGAGCAGCGGCCATTTCGCCGCCGCCTTTGTGCACCGCATGCTGACCGAGGCGGGTTATCGCCGGCACCTCGGCGCGCTGCGGGCGCGGCTCGCCGACGCGATGGGCCGGACGCTGGTGCGGCTGCGGGCGGCGGGCCTGACGCCGTGGATCGAGCCGCGCGGCGGCGTCTTCCTGTGGGCGCGCCTGCCCGACGGGCTCGACGCGATCGCGGTCGCGCGGCTCGCGCTCGCCGAAGGCGTCGGCCTCGCGCCCGGACCCGTGTTCAGCGCCGCGCCGGACGCCTGCGCCTATCTGCGCTTCAACGCCGCCGCGAGCCTCAGTCCGCGCGGCTTCGAGGCGCTCGAACGCGCGATGGCCGGCCTGCGGGCGCGTGCGACTTGAGGCGCGGCGTTCAGCGGCTGTTCACGACATCCGCCGCATCTTTGTGCTAAGGCGTTCGGGGGTTGGGCAAGCGGGTCGGCGGCGCGATCGCGGCGGCCGGCGACTTTGGCGTCGGCGCGCGACGCAGAGGAGACCGATACGATGAAGAAACTCATGGTCCTTTCGCTCGCCGTAGCGGCGGCCTTGCCGATCAACGGCTGCGAAACGCCGCAACAGCAGAACGCCGCCAACGGCGCGGTGCTCGGCGGCGCAGCCGGCGCGATCCTCGGCGGCGTGCTGACTGGCAGGCCGGGCGGCGCGTTGGCCGGCGCCGCGATCGGCGCCGCGAGCGGCGCGGTGATCGGCTCGGCCTCGACCCCGCCCGGCCCCGGCTACCGCTGCGGCGAGTGGTACTACGACTATTACGGCAACCGCGTTTGCCGCGCCTGGTACTGAACGGATAGCGCCGCGTCAGCCGCTTTCGCGAGCGCTCGGCGGCGTTTTTCGCCGCAGGGGAAGGGCCGCGCCGCCATGATCGACGGATTCGCCCCTGACAGCCCGCTGGTCGCGCGGGTCCTGCGCTCGCCCAATTTCGGCGAGCGGCGCGGACATGCGCGGCCGGACTGCGTCGTGTTGCATTACACCGGCATGCCGACCGCCGAGAGCGCGCTGGCGCTGCTCACCGACCCCGCCGCCGAAGTTTCGGCCCATTATTTCGTCTGGGAGAACGGCGAGATCGCCCAGCTCGTGGCCGAAGACAAGCGCGCCTGGCACGCCGGAATCGGCCAATGGGGCGGGGTCCGCGACCTCAACTCGGCGTCGATCGGGATCGAGATCGTCAATCCCGGCCATGACGGCGGCCTCCCGGCGTTCACGCAAGCGCAGATCGACGCGACGATCGCGCTCGTTCGCAATATTGCGGCGCGGCGCGCGATCCGGCCCGAGCGCGTGCTCGCCCATTCCGACGTCGCGCCGGGGCGCAAGCGCGACCCGGGCGAGCGCTTTCCCTGGGACGCGCTGGCGCGCGCCGGCGTCGGCCACTGGGTCGAGCCCGCGCCGATCGTCGACGGGCCGCTGTTCGGGCTCGGCCAGGAGGGGCCGCCGGTCAGGGCGTTGCAGGCGATGCTGGCGCTCTACGGCTACGGGATCGAGCTGACCGGCGTCTACGACGCGCCGACCCGAGCCGTCGTCGCCGCTTTCCAACGCCACTTCCGGCCGGCGCGCGTCGACGGCGAGGCCGACGCGTCGACGGTGGCGACGCTGAGGGCGCTGATCGCCGGGCTCGAGCGGGGCTGAGACGCGCGCGACTTACGAAAGTGCAATAATCCCGCAAGGACAAATCGGCCCGCGAGCTTTTGAAATCGCGGTCAGCGTCACGTGAGTCGGCGAAGACTTCATTTCCTGACGAGGCCAACAATGCCGTTACGCAATTCTCGACAAGACTATGGCTCGATCGCGCGCTTCGCGCATTGGGCGACCGCCCTGTTCGTCGCGCTCGCCTGGCCGCTCGGCATGTTTAGGGATGTCTTTCCGCGCGGGTCGGCGCTCAACGCCGACCTCTTCGTCCATATGTCGCTCGGTCTCGGCGTCATTTTGTTGCTGGTCTTTCGTCTTGCCTGGCGCGCGCTCGACCCGCCGCCGCCGGCGATTCGCGCCGATCGATTCGAACCGTGGCTGGGCTACGCCGCCAAGGCCGGGCATCTGCTGCTCTACGCGCTGCTGATCGCCACGCCGATCCTCGGAATCGTGCTGCAATTCGCGCGCGGCCAGGCGCTGCCGGTGTTCGGCTTGTTCGCCATCCCGTCCCCCTGGACCATGGATCGCGCGTTCTTCCGCCAGATCATCGAGCTGCATCAGCTCGCCGGCGACGCGCTGTGCGTCGTCGCGCTCGGCCACGCCGCGGCGGCTTTGTTCCACCACTGGGCGCTCGGCGACCGCACGCTGGCGCGCATGCTGCCGGGGCTCGCACGCTAAACGCGCGCGTCAGACCGCGGCCGGCTTGGCGCGCAGGCCGATGAGGTGGCAGATGGCGAAGACGAGGTCGGCGCGGTTCATGGTGTAGAAATGGAGGTGGTCGACGCCGCGATCGATCAGGTCGATCACCTGCTCGGCGCACACCGCCGCCGCCACCAGCCGGCGCGTCGCCGCATCGTCCTCCAGGCCCTCGAAGCGCTCGGCGAGCCAGTTCGGCACGCTCGCGCCGGCGTTGCGGGCGAAATTGGCGGTCTGCTTGAAGTTCAGCACCGGCACGATTCCCGGCACGATCGGGATCGTGATCCCCGCCGCCGCGGCGACGTCGAGGAAGCGGAAGTAGGCGCTGTTGTCGAAGAAGAACTGGGTGATGGCGCGATCGGCGCCGGCGTCGACCTTGCGCTTGAGCGCCTCGACGTCGTGCAGCAGATTCGGGCTCTGCGGGTGCTTTTCCGGGTAGGCGGAGACCGAAACTTCGAAATCGCCCGCCGCCTTGATCGCCGCCACCAACGCCTCGGTCGACTGGTAGCCGTCGGGCGGCGCGACATAGGGCGCGCCCAGCCCGCCGGGCGGATCGCCGCGCAACGCGACGATATGGCGGACGCCGGCGGCGGCGTAGCCCTTCACCACCGCCTCGATCTCGGCGCGGCTCGCGCCGACGCAGGTCAGATGCGCGGCGGCCCTGAGCGGCGTTTCCTTCACCAGCCGCGCGACGGTCGCGTGGGTGCGCTCGCGGGTCGAGCCGCCGGCGCCGTAAGTGACCGAGACGAATTCCGGCGCGAGCGGCGCGAGGCGGCCGATCGCCTCCCATAACTGGGCTTCCATTTCCGCCGTCTTGGGCGGAAAGAATTCGAACGAGACGGCGACATGCGCGCCCGAGCGGCTCAAGCGCTGCGGATTGGCCGCCATCAGGCGATCTCCATTGCCGGTTTCGGCAGCGGGTCGGCGATGATTCGCCGATCGCCGGCCAGCCACAGCGCCACGGTGAGTTTGTCGGGCTCGCCGGCGGCGGGCGCGACGCGCTCGGCGGCGATCGGCGCGAGGCCGGCGTCGGCGATGAAGCCGGCGATCTCCTCGTCGGCGAAACCGAGCCGGCGATGCGCGTAGGCCTCGCGCAGGAACTCCTCGCCGTGGGCGGCGAAGTCGACCACCAGCAGCCGGCCCGACGGCCTCAGCGCGCGGGCCGCTTCGGCCAGCGCGCGGGCCGGATCGTCGAGAAAATGCAGGACCTGGTGGATGACGACGAGGTCGTAGGAATCGCGCTCGATCGGCGGGGCGTAGAGGTCGCCCTGGCGGAGCTGGACGTTGCGCAGGCCGCTCTGGTCGATGCGCGAGCGCGCCACCGCCAGCATCTGCGGGCTCTGATCGACGCCGACGGCGCGGTCGGCGCCGGGCGCGAGCAGTTCGAGCATGCGGCCGGTCCCCGTGCCGAGATCGAGCAGGCGGCGGATCGGCTTGTCGCCGACCATCGTCATGATCGCCGCCTCGACCCGGCTCTCGGGCGCGTGCAGCGCCCGGATCGCGTCCCAGTCGGCGGCGCGGTCGGCGAAATAGGCCGCCGCGTGCTTGCGCCGCGCCTCGCGCGCCGCCGCCAGCCGGGCGCGGTCGGCGGCGAAGGTCGAGTCGGCGGGGTCGACGCGGGCGACCAGCGCGCGCGCCAGCGCGCCGCCGGCGTCGGCGAGCCGGTAGAACGCCCAGGCGCCTTCGCGCTGGCGCTCGGCGAGGCCCGCCTCGACCAGCAATTTCAGATGCCGCGACACGCGCGGCTGCGACTGGCCGAGGATCGCGACAAGTTCGCTGACCGTCAGTTCGGCCTCGCTGAGCAGGCCGATCAGCCTGAGCCGCGTCACCTCGCCCGCCGCCTGCAGGCTCGCCAGCAGGGCGTCGAAACCGATCGTCGGCGGAGGGCCAGGCGGCGCGACGTTAGACATAAAGATATGCTTATATCTGGTTTGCTTGTTCGCGCAAGACGCTACGCGAGGGGAAATGACCCCCCTCCTCGTCGTCAGGAGCGTCGTAAAGCAGCGCGTCTCGAACGATGAGGACGGGGAAAGCGGCGGCTCAGAACGCGACGATCGGCCGCAAGCGGTCGGCGACGACGACGCGGCAGCGGCCGGCGCATTCGCGTTCGATCAGCGCGACGAGGCGCGCCGCCGCGGCTTCGACATCGCCCGCGCCGTTCGACTGCGCCGTCAGCGCGACGCGGCGCGTCTGGACCGAGACGGCGCTGCGCGCGTCCTGGCGCCAGTTCCAGCGCCGGCACAACACGTGACCGGCGTCGGCGTAGACGACCTCGCCGACTTTGGGCGGGTCGTTGGGGTCCTCGCCCGTCTCGGCGCCCATGTCGATGAACGTGTCGTCGGGGCGCGAGAAGCGGAAGGCGAGATCGCCCTCGGTCGTGTCGAGATCGTCGCAGCCGAGGCAGAGTTCGGCGTCGAGCGACACGGCGTTGTAGAGATCGACCAGCGCGTTGACCTCGGGCAGCGCGCCGCCCGCCAGCACGCGCTTGATCAGCCGCTCGACCGACGAGCGGTAGCTCGTCCGCTTGATGCCGAAGCCCTTGTAGGCCGCGCGCCAGGCGGCGACGCCGGGAATGGCGGCGAGCTCCGCGCCATTCCAGCGTCGGCGACAGGCGTCCTCGATCGCCGCGATTTCGGCGGCGAGCGCAGCGCTGCGCGCTACGCCGATCCGCAAGTCTTCGGCGACGACCAGCGCGACGCGAAAGTCAGGAAAGCGTTCAGCGATTTCGGCGATGGAGAGAGATGGCATGGCGGGTTCCGCTGGCGGCGACGAGCCGCTTTGGCCGGCGCGGGCGCGCACTGTCAAGACGACGCGTCCGTCACAACCTCCGCAACGAAGCAGATTTGTTCATTATTTGCTTGGCGGAGCGGGGCGCGAAAGGAATGCGAAGTCAAGGATGCGCGCAGCGCACCGCCTTCGGCGGCGGCCCGACGGGCCGTCCTTGAGTTCGCATTCCTTTCGCGCAAAATCGCAGCCAAGCAAGCAATGAACGGTCGCGCCGGAGCGCCGGCTGCGCTCGCAGCGCGTGGTTACCCTTTGCGCCCGCTCAGCGTCCGCGCCACCGCGTCGCGCCAGCCGGCGACCATCTTCGCGCGCATTGCGGGAGCGAAGCTCGGGCGGAAGGCGCGTTCGCGCCGCCAGCGGGCGGCGAATTCGGCGAGCGGCGGATAGAGCCCGGCCTGCAATCCGGCGAGATAGGCGGCGCCGAGCGCCGTCGTCTCCTTGATCGCCGGCCGGTCGACCGGCGCGTCCAGAATGTCGGCGAGGCGCTGCATCGTCCAGTCCGACGCCGCCAGGCCGCCGTCGACGCGCAGCACGGTTCCGGCCGCCGCGTTCCGAGGCAAATCGGCGTGAACCGCCTCGATCAGGTCGAGCGTCTGGTAGCCGACGCTTTCGAGCGCCGCGCGCGCGATTTCTTTGGGGCCGGTGGCGCGCGTCAGGCCGAACAGCGCGCCGCGGCAGTCGGGATCCCAATAGGGCGCGCCGAGACCGACGAACGCCGGAACCAGATAGACCGATTGCGCCGGATCGGCGGCGGCGGCGAGCGCGCCGGCCTCGTCGGCGGAGCGGATCACGCCGAGCCCGTCGCGCAGCCATTGCACCGCCGCGCCGGCGACGAAGATCGAGCCTTCGAGCGCGTACGTCGTCTCGCCGTCGATCCGATAGGCGATGGTCGTCAGCAGGCGATGCGACGAGACGACCGGCGTCCCGCCGGTGTTGACCAGCGCAAAGGCGCCGGTGCCGTATGTCGCCTTCATCATGCCCGGCGCGAAGCATGCCTGGCCGACGGTCGCCGCCTGCTGATCGCCGGCGACGCCGCGGATCGCGATCCTCGCGCCGAAATGCTCGGCCTGGGCGAAGCCGAAATCGTCGGCCGAGTCGCGCGCGTCGGGCAGGATCGCCCGCGGGACGCGGAACAGCGCCAGCAGCTCGTCGTCCCATTGGCCGCGTCGGATGTCGTAGAGCAGGGTGCGGCTGGCGTTGGTCGCGTCGGTCGCGTGGACCGCGCCGCCGGTCAACCGCCACAGCAAGAACGCGTCGACCGTGCCGAAGGCGAGCTCGCCGCGCTCGGCGCGCGCCCGGGCGTTCGGGACGTGGTCGAGCAGCCAGGCGATCTTGGTCGCCGAGAAATAGGGGTCGAGCAGCAGGCCGGTGCGCGCCGCGACCAAAGCCTCGCAGCCCGCCGCGCGCAACTGCTCGCACGAACCGGCGGTGCGCCGGTCCTGCCAGACGATCGCGCGATGGATCGGCTCGCCGGTCTCGCGGTCCCAGATCAGCGTCGTCTCGCGCTGGTTGGCGACGCCGATCGCCGCCAATTCGGCGGCGCGCACGCCGGCTTTGGCGAGCGCCTCGCGGCCGGTCGCGAGCGTCGTGCGCCAGATGTCCTCCGGGTCGTGCTCGACCCAGCCGGAAGCGGGATAGTGCTGGGCGAATTCCTGCTGCGCCGCGGCGGCGATGGTCAGCTCCGATGAGAACAGGATCGCGCGCGTCGAAGTGGTGCCCTGGTCGATCGCCAGCACGTACGACACTTCGAACCTCCCTGCGGCGCGCCGCCGCGCGATTTTTCTACCGCGCCGCCGTCGTCGCGTCGACGCCGCCAGCCTCGCCGAGGCGCGGGCTCGGCCGTTCCGACGTCATGCGCACGCCGTCGATGACGATCGGCGAAGCGACGCCGGAGACCCGCGCGCCGTCGTCGCCGACGAGATCGAGCCTCAAGCCGCGGTGGACGACCTGCGGATCGGCGAACACGTCTTCGATGCGGTTGATCGGTCCCGCCGGCACGCCCGCCGCCTCGAGCCGCGCCAGCAACGCCGCGCGGGTGAAAGCGGCGAGGCGGGGCGCCAACGCCGCTTCGAGGCGAGCGCGATTAGCGACGCGCAGCGGGTTGGTCGCGAAGTCAGGCTCGGCCGCGGCGGTGTCGGCGCCGATCGCTTGGCATAAGCTCCGGAACTGCCGGTCGTTGCCGACCGCGACGATGACATGGCCGTCGGCGACGGCGAACGCCTGGTAGGGCGCGATGTTGGGATGGGCGTTGCCGAGCCGGGTCGGCGAGCGGCCGGAGGCGAGATAGTTCATCGCCTGATTGGCGAGCATGGCGACGGCGCAATCCATCAGCGCCAAGTCGATGTGGGCGCCGATTCCGTCGCGGTCGCGCCGCCTCAGCGCGGCGAGGATCGCGGTCGAGGCGTAGACGCCGGTGAACAGATCGACCACGGCGACGCCGACTTTCTGCGGCTCGCGCTCCGGCTCGCCGGTGATGTCCATCACGCCGCTCATGCCCTGGATGATGTAGTCGTAGCCCGCCCGCTCGGCGTAGGGGCCGTCCTGGCCGAAGCCGGAGATCGAGCAATAGACGAGGCGCGGAAAGGCGGCGCGCAGGCTGGCGGCGTCGAGGCCGAACTTCGTCAGGCCGCCGACTTTGAAATTCTCGATCACGACGTCGCATTCGCCGGCGAGACGACGGATCGTCGTTCGGCCATCGTCGCTTTCGAAGTCGATCGCCAGCGAACGCTTGCCGCGGTTGCAACAGTGATAATAGGCCGAGCCCCAGACGCCGCCCTTGGCGTCGGCGACGAACGGCGGACCCCAGGCGCGCGTGTCGTCGCCGACCTCCGGCCGCTCGACCTTGATCACTTCCGCGCCGAGATCGGCGAGCAACTGGCCGCACCACGGGCCGGCGAGAATGCGCGCCAGCTCCACCACCTTGACGCCCGCCAGCGGCTTCTGCGTCATCGCATTTCCCCTTTCAGGGCGCGTTGCCCTCGAATCGAATCAACAGCGTCATTGCGAGCGTAAGCGAAGTAATCCAGGGGTCGTAGAGCGGCGGCGGAAGCATGGATTGCTTCGTCGCTGACGCTCCTCGCAATGACGAATCCCGCCGATTGCAAAACTCTCTAGAAGAACGCCTGCAGGCCGGTCATCGCCCGGCCGAGGATCAACGCATGGATGTCGTGCGTGCCTTCGTAGGTGTTGACCGTCTCGAGGTTCTGCAGATGGCGCATGACGTGATACTCGCCATGAACGCCGTTGCCGCCGTGCATGTCGCGCGCCAGCCGCGCGACGTCGAGCGCCTTGCCGCAATTGTTGCGCTTGATCAGCGAGATCATTTCCGGCGCGGCCCTGCCTTCATCCAACAATCGCCCGACGCGCAGCGCCGCCTGCAGGCCGAGCGCGATCTCGGTCTGCATGTCGGCGAGCTTCTTCTGGAACAATTGGGTCTGGGCGAGCGGCCGGCCGAACTGCTTGCGATCGAGCCCGTACTGGCGCGCGCGCGTCCAGCAGTCTTCGGCGGCGCCCATCGCGCCCCAGGCGATGCCGTAGCGGGCGCGGTTTAGGCAGCCGAACGGCCCTTTCAGGCCGGCGACGCCCGGCAGCAGCGCCTCCTCGCCGACCTCGACGTTGTCGAGCGCGATCTCGCCGGTGACCGACGTGCGTAGCGACAGCTTGCCCTCGATCTTCGGCGCCGTCAGCCCTTTGAGGCCCTTGTCGAGCACAAAGCCCTTGATCGCGCCGTCGTGCGCGTCCGACTTCGCCCAGACGACGAACACGTCGGCGATCGGCGCGTTGGAGATCCACGTCTTCGCGCCCTTGAGGCGATAGCCGCCGTCGATCTTGTCGGCCCGCGTCCGCATCGCGCCAGGGTCGGAGCCGGCGTCGGGCTCGGTGAGGCCGAAGCAGCCGATCCATTCGCCGCGCGCCAGTTTCGGCAGGTATTCGCGCTTCTGCGCCTCGGTTCCGTAGGCGTGGATCGGGTGCATGACCAGCGACGACTGGACGCTCATCATCGAACGATAACCGCTGTCGACCCGCTCGACTTCGCGGGCGATCAGGCCGTAAGCGACGTAGGAGGCGCCGGCGCCGCCGTATTCTTCGGGGATCGTCGCGCCGAGCAGGCCGAGCGCGCCCATTTCGGCGAAGATTGCCAGGTCGATCTTTTCCTTCGCATAGGCTTCGATCGCGCGCGGCAGCAGTTCTTCCTGGGCGTAGTCGCGCGCCGTCGTCCTGATCAGCGTCTCCTCCTCGGAGAGCTGGTCGGCGAGGCGGAAAGGATCGTCCCACTGGAACGCGGACTTCGCATCAGCCATGACTTCGAAGCTCCCTGGCGCGCTGGCGGCGGCTTCCCTGCCCGAACCCGTCATAAGGCGCAACGCCGCGGCTTGGCCAGAGCCGCGTTGGCCCCCGCCGAGACCAGGCGCCGCCGGCGGGCCTGACGAATTCGCGGCTTAATGATTGACTTGGCTCGCCGCTTTCCTAATTTGCCCCGCTCGCGCCGCTGGCGCGCCCGTCCGACGAAGGTATCGGTTTGATGTCGCAAGCTGTCCTGCGTGAGACCGCCGAGGTCTCCAAGGCCTGGCCGTTCGAGGAGGCGCGCAAACTCGTCGCGCGGGTCAAGCGCACCGGGCAGAAGAGCGTGCTGTTCGAGACCGGCTACGGGCCGTCGGGGTTGCCGCATATCGGCACCTTCGGCGAGGTCGCGCGCACGACGATGGTGCGCCACGCCTTCCGCGTCCTCACCGACGACAAGATCGCGACGCGGCTCCTCGCCTTCTCAGACGACATGGACGGGTTGCGCAAGACGCCCGACAACGTTCCCAACCGCGCGCTGATGGAAGCCAACCTCGGCAGACCGCTGAGCGAAGTGCCCGACCCGTTCGGCGAATACGACAGCTTCGCCGCCCACAACAACGCGCGGCTCAGGCGTTTCCTCGACAGTTTCGGCTTCGACTACGAGTTCGCCTCCTCGACGGCCTACTACAAGTCGGGCCGCTTCGACGCCGCGCTGCTGCGCATCCTCGGGCGGCTCGACGCCGTGCAGAAGATCATGTTGCCGAGCTTGCGCGAGGAGCGCGCGGCGACCTATTCGCCGTTCCTGCCGATCCATCCGCTGACCCGCATCGTCATGCAGGTTCCGCTGACCGGCTATGACGCCGAGAACGGGACGATCCGCTGGCGCGATCCGGCGACGGACGAAGAGTTCGAAACGCCGGTCACCGGGGGCCATTGCAAGCTGCAATGGAAGCCGGACTGGGCGATGCGCTGGTACGCCCTCGGCGTCGACTACGAGATGTCCGGCAAGGACCTGATCGACTCGGTCAAGCTGTCGTCGCAGATCGAGCGCGCGCTCGGCGGCGCCCCGCCGGACGGCTTCAATTACGAACTGTTCCTCGACGAGAAGGGACAGAAGATTTCGAAGTCGAAGGGCAACGGCATGACGATCGACGACTGGCTGACCTACGCCAGCCCCGAGAGCCTGTCGCTGTTCATGTTCCAGAAGCCGAGCGCGGCGAAGCGGCTCTACTTCGACGTCATTCCGCGCACGGTCGACGACTATCTCGGCTTCCTCGAGACCTATCCGCGCCAGGAGTGGCGGGAGCGGCTCGGCAACCCGGTCTGGCACATCCATTCGGGCGCGCCGCCGGTCGCCGAGATCCTCGAGCACGGCGCGGAGGGACAGACGACCGTCTCCTTCGCGATGCTGCTCAACCTCGCCGCGGTCGCCAACAGCGACAATCCGGCGGTGCTGTGGGGCTTCCTGCGCCGCTACGCGCCGAGCGCGACGCC
>Ga0182030_10019626_pt1 | contig 12833 bp, 10 predicted proteins | sample 812S3MmetaG_FD_121299 | JGI IMG/M metagenome (GOLD analysis project Ga0182030, IMG submission 121299) | Permafrost microbial communities from Stordalen Mire, Sweden - 812S3M metaG (Illumina Assembly) | ecosystem: Environmental > Terrestrial > Soil > Wetlands > Permafrost | place: Sweden... | reverse complement strand
CTGCGGATGCGGAAGCTCTTCGAGACGCGCCTGGCCACCCTGGGAATCACCGTGATGGCCGTGATGTTCATGATGGGCTGCGCGGCGCCGGCGATGGCCGCCAACAGCGCGGAGCCCACCGCGCCGGGGCCGACGGTGACGCTACCGCCGCCCCGACAGACGCTGCAGACGTTCGCGGCATAGCGGCAGGCTTGGAATGGGAACGGTGCGGCGCCGGGAGTCGGCGTCGCGACGTTTTTTCCATCGGAGCCGTCGTTCGGACAGCCGCGTGACGCTTTTCGAGCATCGGAGCCGCTTCCGGGACCGTCCAGCGAGCGTTCCAGAGGGGCGCGCCCACGCCGGAGACTGTCGATTCATCGAACTTAAGTGTCGCTCCAGCAAATAGGTGTCTCCGTCCAGGTCACGGGCCAGAAGCTCCACTCTCTCCGCCAGAAGCTTCAGGTCCGACGCCAGGAGCCCCATTCTCCCCGCGTGGACCTCCAGGAACGAAGAGGGGAGCAGCAGGGCCAATTCCTGCTCCTCGACTCTCGACTCCCGGCCGGCCACTCTCTTCTTCACGAGGTCGACTCTCGAAGCCAGGAGCGGCAGGGCCTTTTCATGGCCCTTCACTCTCCATACGAGAAGCGATGCTCTATTGACGGAACGGCACACGAGATCGCCACTCGCGCCTACACCATGCGACCAATCGACACGAACGTAGGGACGCTGAGCAAGCCGGCGCAGAAGGCGACGAAGAAGGCGCTGGCAACCGTGAAGAAGAATGCGCCGGGGATGCTGCAGCCGCAGGTGGGGACGGCGGCGGCAACGGCAATGGGTACGGGGCAGACGTCGGCGGCGCAGGGGGCGTCCGGGCAAGCGCAGGCAGGAGCAGCGGCGTCCGTGGCCAACGGGGCGGGGGCCGCACCGTCGGGCAATGGGGCTCCGACGCCGGCGGGGCAGACGGGGGTGGCGCACTCGTAGGCTTCGGAAGCGCCGGGTAGCGAAGCGGGCGAGCGCGATCTGGTCGATGAGGTTGAAGAAGTCGCCGGCAGCGGGTCCTAGCGGTCGCGTCGCAAGCGGTGCTCACGGCGTCGGGCGTGTCCATTCGCGATGCGTCTGCGCCGTGGGCGTGCCCGGCCTCGGGGACCCGTGGCTACGGGTGCGAGGTCGGCGTCGCAGCCGGCGCGCCCGTTGCGGGCATCGGAGATGCCGGCGACAGCGTCGGAATCGGCTCCACCGGAGGCGATGGGTTTGTCACGGGCTGCTGCGACCCTCCGCAGGCGCCGGTCATGACGGGACCGACGACGAGGATGGACGAGACGACGACCAGCAAGGACATGCGAGACCAGTTCATCGAGGCTGGTGTCTTCACTATGCGTGCCAGCCTCGAAACGGCATCTCGCGCTTGCCGGGACCTCATTTCCGCATGCGGGTCGGCTCCAGCGGACGGCCCTGACGCACGAATGCCGCACCGCGGTGCATTTGGCGCCACATGTCCTTGTATCATCGCCTCATGGCCCCCTCGCCCGATCCGCTGACGAACCCGTACGCTCCGCCGGCGTCCGAGCTGGCCGAAGCTGGCGACTCACGCCGTCGGTCCCGCTCCTACGAGGGCGAGCGGAGGAGCGTCCTTCTCATGATTCTCCTCTCGATCGTGACGCTCGGCGCCTATCCGGCCTTCTGGTACCTGCGGCGTACGTCGTTCTTCGACTCGCTCTCGTCGGACAAGAAGCTCGGGGGACTGCAGTGGGCCTACCTCGCGATGTACGTCACCGTCTTCATCGTCGCGCTCGTGCCCGCCGTCCGCGAGATGCTTCGCGTCGTCCAGCTCGTTGGCGGCATCGTCAACCTCGTCGTGGCTTTCCGGGTGGCCCACATCCTGCGAAGCGACTTCGCACGCACCGGGAGGTTCATCGGAGTCTCCGGCGCCGGCGTGTTCTTCTTCGGCTGCCTGTATCTGCAGCACGTGATGAACGAGGCCGCCGCCACACCGGCGAGGAGCGCCCCGACTCCGCCGTAGTCAGCGCTTCTGCTCGCCCGCGCCGCGCACCTCGTACACGGTCTTCTTCGGCGTCGCGAACACGCGCTCCACGAGGGGCACGAACGTCTCGAGCGCCGCGCACGCCCGCTTCCCGTCGAAGGCGGGGTTGTCGTAGCGCTCGACGAAGCGCGCCGTGCGGTCGTACGACGGGTGATCCCGGAGGGCGTCGCGCGCGTTCCGGTCCATCCCGATGTGATGGAAGAAGTTGTAGCCCTGGAAGATGCCGTGCTTCTCGACCATCCAGTGGTTCTCTTCCGAGACGAACGGATGGAGGATAGCGGCCGCGACCTCGGGGTGGTTCCACGTCCCGAGCGTGTCGCCGATGTCGTGGAGGAGCGCGCACGCGACGTACTCTTCGTCCTCCCCGGCCTCGAGGGCGAGCGTGGCGGTGAGGCGCGAGTGGTGGAGGCGGTCGATCGGGAAGCCGCCGTAGTCGCCGTCGAGGAGCTGGAGGTGCGTGAGCACGCGACGCGCGAGGCCGGTCGCCAGCTGGATGAACTCGGGGACGATGAGCCCCCAGTCCTCGCGGGTGCTCTGATCCATCGAACGAAACGTGGCCCGCGGCCTGGCGTCGGAGCTCATCGAAGGTGGTGTCAGTGTGCCGCCGGAGCGCGCGCACGACAACCGGCGGCCGACGCGGTCGCTCCGACCGTGAGCGGGTCCCGGTCGACCATTCAGGCCGCCCGCCCCCACACTCGCTCGTCGAGCATCGCCACGACCCGCGCATCCCCTTCCCTCGCCAGGTCGGTGACCGCCTGTCTCGCGGCGTGCTTCACCCGCGCGCGCTCTGCCGCCGTGAGCCTCGGCATCACCCACTCGGCCACCGCCCACGAGAGCTCGGCGTGACGGCACTCGTCCGCGCCTACGCTCTGCATCGTACGACGCACGTGTGCATCGCTCGATCCGCGTGCCTCCATCAGGGCCACGACCGCGCCGTACGTCTCGCGCACGCACCCCTCGACCGCGTTCTCGACCGCGATCGCGAGTAGCGAGCGCACCGGCGTCGCCTCGGGCGCCTCCGGCGAGCGCGGCGTGCCTCCGAACCGGCGCGCGAGCCTCGCCATCATCGCGGTGTGGCGAATCTCGTCGCGCTTCGCGCGTCGCGCCTCTCGCAGAAGCGACGCTGGCGCTCCGTGTGCGGCAAGCTCCCGCTCCAGCCTCGCGAAGGCGTGGACGCTCACCTCCTCGAGGTACATGCGTCCCGCGAAGACGTCGCCGAGCCGCGCATCGTCGCACCGGGGCGGCTCCGCGATGCCATCGGTACGTCGTCCGAGGCACTCGTACCCGCACTGCACGACGACGTTGCCCGACCACGATGGGCACGGAGGGGCGGCGTCGGCCCCGGCATCGGCCGCCGCGGCGTCGTACGCCGCGGTGTATGCCGCCGGGAGCGTGCAGAAGAAGCCCTCGGTGCTGCCGCTGTCGTTGATGCTCCCGCAGAACGCGTTGCACGCCCCGCTGTTGAAGGACTGGTCCGCCGCGAGCGCGCATGCCTGTTGCGGTGTCGCGTTCCCGCTCGTGTTGTCGGGCTGTCCGCAGTTGCACCCTCCGCACGCGGCTTCCGCGGGCTCGCCCGCGTCGGGTCCCGGACCGTCCTTCGTCGCATCGGTTCCGCCAGCCGCATCCGACCGCGCGGCATCGGGTGGCTCCGTCGCGGCCGTCGAGCCCCCGCAGCCTGCCGTGAGAAGAAAGGATACGTGGACGAGGGTCGTTCGAAGGCGCATGCCGGGCCATCCCAAGCACGCACCGTGCCCATCTCTTTCTACGCGATTCGCAGGCGCTCGCGTGTGTCGGGGTGGGCCGCGCGTGGGTGCGAGGATCACTCCCTTCGCCTGGTAGTCTCGACGGGAGGTAGAGACGACGCAAGCGCCTGCGCGTCACCGAGCCAGCCTACGCATGAAGCCCCTCATCCACACCCACGAGGCGCTCGAGCTCCGCCCCGATGGGGCCCTCCGCATCGTCGTCGTCGCCGACACGCACAGCCAGCCCCACCCGCGGAGCGCAGAGCTCATCGCGGCGCAGCGACCCGACCACATCCTCCACGCCGGGGACATCGGCGCGCGCGAGGTGCTCGACGCGCTGGCCGTCCACGCGCCCGTCACCGCCGTCCGCGGCAACATCGACGGGCAGATGCCAGGCATCCCCGACGTCGTCACCCTCGACGTGCGCGACGGCGACCGGACGCTCGTGACGATGCTCCTCCTCCACATCGCGGTCTACGGACCGAGGCTCCGCGCGGACGCCGCTCGCCTCGCGCGCGCCGAGAATGCTTCGCTCGTCGTGTGCGGACACTCGCACGTCCCTTTCCTCGGGCGCGACCAGGGCATCCCGGTCGTCAACGCCGGCTCGATCGGCCCGCGCCGGTTCCGGCTCCCCATCGTCTTCGCCGTGGTCGACGTGCGACGGGACGGCGTGAACATCCACCACGTGAGCTGCGAGACGGGAGAGCGCTGGCAGCCGCAAGGCCGCCCGGGCTGAGGCTCACCTCCGTCGCGGCGCCCCCTTCGACAGGTGCGCCATCGCCTCGCCCAGCCCCTCCAGCGTGAGAGGGAACATGGAGAAGAGCCCCGCGAGCATCTCCGCCGTCCCCCCCTTCCAGTAGTTCGGGGGGTCGGGGTTGAGCCACACGCTCTTGTCGAAGTGGTCCGCCAGCATCTGCATCCACTTCACGCCGTGCATCGCGTCGCCGCCGAGCTCGTCGCGGTTCGCATACCAGTCCCCGCCGCCGAGGAGCTCCGCCGGGTGCATCGCCGCGTCCCCGACGACGACGAGCTTCCACTCCTTGGTGCAGTGGAGGAGCACGTCGCGCACGCGGAGCGGGTCACGGAAGCTCTCGGTCTCGTAGAGTTTGCCGTAGATGCAGTTGTGGAAATAGTACGTCTTGAGCTCGCGGAAGTTCGACGCGCGCTTCGACGCCGAGAAGAGCTGGCTCACGAGCTCCGCGTGCGGGTCCATCGAGCCGCCCACGTCCATCAGCAGGAGCACGCGGATGTTGGACTTGCGCGGCGGGCGCATCACGATCTCGAGCTCGCCCCCATTCTTCGCGGTCTGGTCGATCGTCTCGTCGAGATCGAGCTCGAGCTCGGCGCCCTCCCGGTGGAACGCGCGGAGCTTGCGAAGGGCGACCTCGATCTGCCTGACGTCGAGCACGAGGTCGGACCGGTACGGGCGGTAGACCCGCGCATCGGCGACGGCCATCGCGCTTCGCCCTCCGCCCTTCGGGCCCACGCGCACTCCGCTCGGGTGCGTGCCGTTCGAGCCGAAGGGGCTCGTCCCGCCCGTGCCGATCCAGCGGTTGCCGCCGTCGTGCCGCTCCTTCTGCTCGCGGAGGCGCTGCTCGAAGAGGCGACGCAGCTCGTCGAGGTCGAGCGTCTCGAGCGCCGCCAGCTCCTCGGGCGACAGGTCCCGGCGCATCTTCGGATCGCGGAGCCAGTCTTCGAGCTCCTTCACGAGCTGGAGCGATTTGCCTTCGATGCCCTTGAAGGACGAGAGGAATGCCTCGTCGAACGCGTCGAGATCGGCCTCGCTGTGGATGCAGAGCGCGCGAGCCACGTGGTAGAAGCCGTCGAGCGAGCTGTCGTGGAGGCCCATCGCCAGGGCGCGCGCGAGCGCCATCGCCTCCTGCAGGCCGACCTTGACCTTGCGCTTGCGGAGCTCGAAGAGGAAGGGGACGAACATCGCTCTCGAGAGGAGCCTAGCCTGACCGCCTGACCGCGCTAGGCTGCGAAACGTGGTCCTCCGCGCGCCCGACGTGAGCCGCCCTTCCCGCGCGTCGATCGACCGCGCGAAGGGGGAGCTCGAGCGTCGTCTCGGGCCATCGAAGGTGCTCACCGGGGTCGACGCGTGCACCGCGTATGCGAGCGACGACAGCGACGTCGCGGGACCCGTGCCGGACGTCGTCGTGATCGCGGCGTCGGCCGAGGACGTGGCGACGACGCTCGCGATCGCCGAGGCGTACGAGGTCCCCGTGACCCCGCGCGCCGGTGGCACCGGGCGCACCGGCGGCGCGGTCCCCGTCGCGGGCGGTATCGTCCTGGCGACGCACGCCCTCGCGCGCATCAAGGAGATCGACCGCGGCAATCTGGTGGCCGTTGTCGAGCCGGGAGTCGTGACCGGGGAGCTGCACGCCGCGGTCGAGGCCGAGGGCCTCTTTTACGCCCCCGACCCGAACTCGCTGGCAAGCTGCATGATCGGCGGCAACATCGCGGAGAACGCCGGCGGCCCGCGCGTCTTCAAGTACGGCGCGACGCGCGACTGGGTGCTGGGCCTCGAGGCGTACCTCATCGGTGGGCGCGTCGTCCGTACGGGCAAGCGCACGGTGAAGGGCGTCACCGGGTACGACGTGACGTCGCTCCTCGTGGGGAGCGAGGGGACTCTGGCGGTCTTCACGCAGGCGACGCTTCGCCTGGTGCCCAAGCCGCCAGGCGTCGCGACGGCCCTCGCGCTCTTCTCCGACGTGCGGGCCGCCGCCGCAGCAGTGAGCTCCATCATCGCCTCGGGCGTCGTTCCGCGGTGTCTCGAGATGCTCGACGCGGCGACCCTCGACGCCGTGCGCTCGGCGGGGGTGGCGATCGACACGCGCGCGGGGGGCATGCTGCTCATCGAGGTCGACGGCGAGGGGTCCGAGGCGACGCTCCTCCGCGTGGGCGAGGTGGCGACGGCGTCCGCGGGATGCATCGACGTCGTCGTGGCCCAGGACGCGGGCCAGAGGGATCGGCTGTGGGCGGCGCGCCGCATGCTGTCGACGGCGACACGCAAGCTCGCGCGTCACAAGCTGAGCGAGGACGTGGTCGTCCCGCGCACCCGCATCGCCGATCTCCTCGCTCGCACCGACGACATCGGCCACGCGACGGGCGTCCGTCACCTCACCTACGGGCACGCGGGCGACGGCAACCTGCACGTGAACTTCCTCTGGAACGACGACTCCGAGCGCCCTGCGGTCGATCGCGCCATCGGCATGCTGATGCGCACCACCGTCGATCTGGGAGGGACGCTCAGCGGCGAGCACGGCATCGGCGTCAGCAAGGCCGAGTACCTGCCGCTCGAGCAGAGCGAAGAGCTCATCCTGCTGCAGAAGGACATCAAGCGCGCGTTCGATCCGAAGGGGCTCCTGAACCCGGGGAAGATCTTCCCCGGCGGGACGCACCGCTCCTGCTAAGCCGACTCGCGTCAGGCGGCTTCGGTTGCTCCGAGGCGGCGATCGATGATCTCCGCCGCCCTCAGCCCCATCGACATGATCGTCATCTGCGGGTTCACGCCGAGGGGGCTCGGGACGGCGCTCCCGTCGGCCACGAAGAGACGCTCCACCTCGTGCGTCTCGAAGTCGGGCCCGAGGACGCTCGTCTCCGGGTCCGTCCCGATGCGGCACGTGCCCAGCGGGTGGTACGCGGTCACGTCGAACGCGGTGGGCCCGAGATTCATCGCGCGGAGCTGCCGCACCTCGTCGAGCGTCGACAGCTCCTCCATGCCCGGGATCATCGGGTAGACGCGCCGGGCGCCCGCGGCGAGGAACACCTCGCACATGACCGCCATCGCCTTCTGCATCCGCGCGGCGTCGCGGCGGTTCAGGTTGTAGAGGATGAGCGGTGAGCCCCCCGCGCCGGGCCGTACCTCGCCGCGCGACGTGTCCTCGATCATGAAGCCGAAGAGAGCGAGGTTCCGGTAGCGCTCCATGAGGTTCACGAAGCTCGTACCCACCCAGGGCACGCTCACCGCCATGATCTCGAGCGGCACCGAGCCGCCCTCGAACATGATCCCCTCGTGCTCCAGCTCGTCGATCGAGTAGCCCTGCGGGATGCCGTGGGCCATGTCGATCGCCTCGTCGAAGAGCGCGAGCGTCTTCGTGGCGGGATGGATGGAGAGGTTCTTCCCCAGCGCCGGGCTCGACCTGCACACGCCCGCCTGCCTGAGCACGAGCGGCGTCATGAGCGCGCCTCCCGCGATCACCACCGCCTCGGCCTTGACGCGCAGTCGCTTGCCCGAGGCGAGGCGCGCCCTCACCCCTCGCGCTCGCCCCGCCACGACGTCTATCCCGTCGACTCGCGCCGCGGTGACGAGCTGGGCGCCCCGCTCCAGCGCACCCGGCACGTAGCTCACGTCGGTGGATCGCTTTGCCCCCGTCGGACAGCCGAAGCAGCACACTCCTTGCCCGTCGCAGTCGGGCGCGTTCCGGTCCACGGGGCGGTGCCGCAAGCCCATCTTCTCCGCGCCGCGCGCAACGACCCGCCCGACGCCGCCGGTGAGCTCGAAGCGAGCCCGCTCGACGCGCAGCATGCCCTCGACGCGCGCGTAGTACGGGGCCATCGCCGCGCTCGAGAACCAGGCGAGCCCTTGCTCCTCGCGCCACCGGCGGAAGACGCGCTCCGGCGCGCGGTAGCAGGTCCCGCTGTTGACGATGGTCGTCCCGCCGACGGCTCGCCCGGCGAAGACGGGGATCCCCACGTTGCCGAGCGCGATCGTCATCCCCTGATCGCGGTAGAGCTTCTTGACCATCGACTGCGTGCGGCCGTCGAACGACTCGCGGCGGTGAAAATCCCCCTCCTCGAGGAGCAGCACCGCGCGACCCCGCGACGCGAGCTCGTAGGCGCACGCGCCGCCGCCGGCTCCGGTGCCGACGACCACCACCTCGCACTCGAGATCGAGGTCCTCGTCGAGCGCACGCCCGTCGAGCACCTGCTGGGTCCATCGCGCCGGCTCGGCGACGGGGAGCTTGTGGTCGTGAAAGCTCTTGCAGCCGACGGCCTCGAAGGCGCGAGGGTCGTCGAAGTGCGCGACCTTGATGGGGCTGACGATGGCCCGAAGGAGCATGCGCCGGGCGTGCAGGCGTGAGCTCGCCCAGGTCTCCAGGAAGCGTGTCGCCCGCTCCGGCGAGAGGGCGGTGAGAACGCGGCCGGTGCTCGGGACCGCAGCCAGCTCGGCCGCCCAGAGGAGCGACTTGAGGAGGCGCATCTGGAAGGGGTTCGAGCCGTCGAGCCATCGCTCGAAGCGGCGGAGCGTCCCCTCCCCTCCCGGCTCGAAGACGGTGCCCGCCGGGATGACCGCGGCGGCAAGCGCGCGCACGATGCGGCGCTCGCGCTCGCTGAGAGGGGAGACCTTCGCGGTACGAACGAGCGGGACGGAGGGCGCCTCGGGGACACTGACGGCGGCGGCCATGACGATGGTTCTGTAACCGCAGAATGTTCAGGATGCAACCGCCAGTCGCCGCATCCAGGCCTCCACGCGCTCCCAGGCGCTCGCGATTCGCCCGCTGGTGACCAGGCCCATGTGGTCGGGGGGTGGCCCTCCGTCGTCGCCGCCCGAGACGCGGATCACCTCGTGGCCGCCCCCACACCGCGCGACGAAGCGCACCCCGCACTCGGGGACGCACTCGATGCGATCGCCGTCGCTCACGAGCTGGAGCACCGGCGCGCGCACGGCTCCGAGTGCGGCGAGGTAGTCGACGCTCCCGTCGGCGCTCGTCCAGGCCCCGGTCCGCGCGAAGCGGTCGAAGTCCTCGAAGTAGGCGCGCGACTCGTCGTCACTCCCCATGCGAAGCAGACGCGCCGGGAAGCGACCGACGCGGCGGGAGACGGCGACGATGGCGGCGAGCGCGCCGCGCTTCACCGCCCAACGCGCGCGCGAGGGCTCGAGGTCGCGCAGCCACACGTTGGCGCCCACGCCCACGATGCCGTCGAACGCGACGAGCCCCATCCCCTGCGCCGCGAGCCCGACGTGTCCTCCGAGCGAGTGCCCCACGAGCACCACCGGCTTCTTCCGGCGCATGCGCGACCGCGCGAACTCGTGGACGGCGGGGAGGTCCCGCGCCACGAAGTCGTCGTAGCCGTAGCTCGCTCCGTCCCGCGCCAGAGGCCCGCTGTCGCCGTGCCCCCGGAAGTCGAACGAGACGACGCGCCACCCCCGCGTGACGAGCATCGACGCCACCCCCGCGCCTCTCGGCCGCTCGAACTCGCTCCGCCGCGCCATCATCGCGTGCCCGAGGACCGCCACCCCGACGGGCGCCCCGCCCGGCTCGTGCACGTCTGCGCGGAGCGACCACCCGTCGCTCGTGCGAATGTCGATCGCCTCGGTCCCGGCAACCGGTGCCTTCGCGCGCGTGCGTCGACGTGTCTTCGGAGGCGGCACGGCGTCGCTACTCGGCGGCATGAGCCGTCGGCTTTCGGTCCGTGCGTCCCCCCCACTCTGCGACGACGCTTGGTCGCGCGCGCGCCACCACTTGCCACACGTGTCGAACGCGGCTCGCCATGGGCACCCGCACGCCCGGCCCCTCGCTGGGAAAGAGCATCTCGCACACGCCCTCGAAGACGCGGCGCACGGGCGGGTCCTTCGGCCAGAGGGGGAACTCCTTCTGGATGGCCGCGTCGATCTCGGACTGCTTGCGGAAGGCGATGCCGAGCATGCTGCGCGGATCGACGCCCAGCGCGAGCAAGTCGGGCTCGATCGACTTCAGCGCGAGCAGCGTCGTCACCAGGAGATCGAGCTGGAAGAGCGCCACGTCGATCATCTGCGGGATGGAGAGCTCGTTCATGAGCTGCGGCACGAGCTGCACGCCGAGCCCCACGTGCCGCGCCTCGTCCCGCTCGTAGTACGGCAAGAGCTCCGTCAGCACCGGCTCGACCTCGAGCTCCCTCACGCGCTGGAAGATGACGAGCGCGATGGTCTCGACGGTGAGCTGCATGCCGAGGAGCTTCTTGGTCAGGTTCTTCGTCCCCAGCGTCATCGCCAGGACGCGCTGCGACCAGAACTCCATCGGCGCGGGCTTCTCGCCGAGGAGCTCGAGGTAGTCGTGCATCACGTAGAAGTGCCTCGCCTCGTCGTGCACCTGGCTCGCGGCCGCTAGCTTCGCCTCGAGCGGCACGATCTCGTCCGATAGCTGGGCGCTGATCTTCCACGCCGCGAGCTCCCCCCACATGATGATGGCGAAGACGCGCGCCAGGGCCCGCGCCGTGTCCGGCGGGAGCTTCGGCGGGCCGTGCTTCGCGACGAGCTGCCCGAGGACGTCGCGCCCGTCCCAGATGCGCGCTTGCCCCACGTGGTAGATGCTCTCCATCCGTCGGGCCCGACGCGCCTCCGCGTCACTGAAGCCGCCGTCGAACATGTCGAACGGCAGGGAGCCGCCCCGCAGGAGGATGCGACGGAGGGAGGGGAAGCGCATGGATCAGGGGCCCTTCGTGGACACGCCCTAGCTTGCCACATGCCGCGCCGGGCTCCACGTGGGTCGTCACTCTCGTTCGGACACCGCCGCGTGATCGCGTACCATGCGAGCCGGACCGCCCATGTGGATCTGGCTCATCGCAATCCTCATCACCGTCGCCACCTGGGTCGGCGGCACCCTGCTCGGCTGGCCGCTCTGGCTCGAGATCCTCATCTCGATCCTCGCCGCCCTGCTCATCGTCGCCTGGTACGTCGGCGGCCGCGTCCGCGGAGTCCTCAAGGCCCGGGCGATCGAGCGGGACATGCTGAAACAGGCGCAGCAGCAGGCCCTCAACGCCCGCCCCGACCGTCGCGCGGAGATCATGGATCTCCAGACGCAGATGCAGCGCGGCCTGCAGGCGCTCCGGCAGGCGCCGAACAGCGGCGGCGGCAGCGCCCTCTTTCGCCTGCCCTGGTACATGATCGTCGGGCCTCCGGGCGCCGGCAAGACGACCGCGCTCCGTCAGTCGGGCCTCGCCTTCCCCGCCCTCGACCCGCGCAGCGGCGGCGGGATGCGCGGCATCGGCGGCACGCGCAACTGCGACTGGTGGCTGACCAACGAGGCCATTCTCCTCGACACCGCGGGCCGGTACGCCACCGAGGCCGACGACTACGACGAGTGGACCGCGTTCCTCGACACGCTCAAGCGGTATCGCTCGGCCAAGCCGATCAACGGCGTCCTCGTCGCCATCAGCGTGACGGACCTCATGGAGGCGCGCGAGGACCAGATCGACGGCATCGCGAAGCGCCTGCGCGCCCGCATCGACGAGATCGCGACGCGGCTCCAGATGCTCGTCCCGGTCTACGTGATGTTCACCAAGGTCGACCTCATCGCCGGCTTCGTCGAGACGTGGGGCGACCTCCGCAAGAGCGAGCGCGGGCAGATCTGGGGCGTGACCTTCCCTCTCGCGGGGGCGGAGCGGCGCGATCCCGGCAAGGCGTTCGAGCCGGAGATGGATCTCCTCGTCGAGGCCGTGCACGCCCGCGCGCTCCGTCGTGTCGGCAGCGAGCGACAGCCGGAGCTCCGGTCGCGCATCTACCAGTTCCCGCTGGAGCTCGAGGGCATGAAGCGCCAGCTGGTCGACTTCGTCGGCGCGCTCCTCCAGCCGAACACGTACCGCGACACGCCGATACTCCGCGGCGTCTACTTCACCAGCGGCACGCAGGAAGGGCGCCCCATCGACCGCGTCATCGGCGGGATGATGGCGGCCTTCAACATGGGCGCGCCGATGGTGCCCCCGCAGCAGCAGTACTCGCAGGCGCAGACGACGGATTCCAAGAGCTACTTCGTGACGGATCTCTTCCGCCGCGTCGTCTTCCCGGACCAGCACGTGGCGGCGCGCACGCAGGGCGAGGCGCGGCGGCAGTTCATCAACCGCGTCATCTTCTCCGTCGTGGCGCTGTTCGTCGCGGTGTGCGGCGTCCTGCCGTCCCTCTACACGTTCGGGCGCAACATGGCCCTCGTGTCCGAGACGCGCGAGATCGCGGCGCGGGCCAAGCGCATCGACTGGCACGACGCGACGCCGCCGCTCGACAAGGTGCGGTCGCTCGACGATCTGCGAAGCCAGGTCGAGCTCCTCGACGGGTGGCACGAGCGCAGCGTGCCGATGGGGATGGGCTGGGG
>Ga0182030_10019625_pt1 | contig 12833 bp, 16 predicted proteins | sample 812S3MmetaG_FD_121299 | JGI IMG/M metagenome (GOLD analysis project Ga0182030, IMG submission 121299) | Permafrost microbial communities from Stordalen Mire, Sweden - 812S3M metaG (Illumina Assembly) | ecosystem: Environmental > Terrestrial > Soil > Wetlands > Permafrost | place: Sweden... | reverse complement strand
GCAGACAGCAGACAGAAAGTCCATGGTTCGTGCGTCCGCATGATTCGTTGTTTATGGCTAGCGAAGGTGATAGATCAAAGGTAGATGTCATTCGAGCATCATCCTGTGTCGCCGCACGTCAGTTCGACCGAAGGGGCCATGCGGATATCTGTAGATGATGCTGAGCAGTTGGCTTCCACCTTTAGGCCTTCGTGGGAGCCTTCGAACTCCGGTCCTGCGTCCGCGGCGGGTGAATCCGACCCGACGGAGGGACCTCGGCAGGGGCAGCCCCGAACGGGACAAGGCAGTCGTCTCACGAAACAAGATACGGCACCCACGGATGCCGCGCTCTCGATCGCAAATCAACCCCAGCCCGAGGGCGACACACGGCACGGGGCAATGGTTCCGGATCGCAGCGGTATCGCCGCGAACGCGCGCGCTTCTACGCCGTCAGGGTTGCGGAGTGACGGCTCGCTCCCCTTCGGAGAGACGCAAGCCTTCGAAGGAGAGTTGACCGGTCGGGACGGACATGTCGCTCCGACAGCACGTCGGCGAAGGCGATCCAGTGCAGTGACCGATCGAGGGGCTCTGGGGGGCAGCAAATCTGCGACTCGACTGATTGGCCTCGGCGCGATATTCGCCGTAATCGGCGGTGGGGTCGCATGGCTCGCGATTGCCCACACGGATAGCCCGCACTCGATTTCGATGGTTCAGGCGGCGCCTTCGTCAGTCCCCCCGCTTCCCGCTGCAGATACGACCTCTCCACGGCCGAGCGCTGTGCCCGCCAGCACCGCTGCGGTCAGGCTTGCCCCGCTGGCGATGAGTGCTGCTCCGGCGCCAACATCCGTCGCGTCCTCGATTGCCAGTGACACAACGCCGACAACCCCAGTGCGTGCTGCGTCCCCGATCGTTCGCAGCAACGCCGTCATGGGTCCGAGTGTCTTACCAGCCACTCACACGCCCACTCCAGCGAGAACCAAGACGTCATCCATTGTTCGGGACGCACCATTTTAGGCTTAGTCCGTTTATCGGATTTTTCCACGGAATCAACATTCGATGAATATCCGATCGATCGCTCTTTCTTCCATCATCTTTCTTGGCACGGCGTCGATGTCGCCTTCCGTTCATGCGGACGACTCGTCGGAAGATGCCGTAACCACCATGGCGAGAGCCCGGTTTCGGGAAGGCGTCGAGTTCTACGACAAGGGTCATTACGATCAGGCGCGAGCTTCCTTTTTGCAAGTGTACGCATTGAAGAAGCACCCCGCCGTATTGCTCAATCTCGCCTGGAGCTGCTTGAAGGGTGGGCATCCTCTAGAAGCCCAGCGACACTTCAAACAGTTTCTACTCGAGGCCACGGATATCACTGACAAGGCTCGAAACGACGCGAACGATGGAGAGCGTCAGGCGCTAGAGCAGCTCGCACTCGTCGAGATCGTCGCCGCTACGGGAAGCACCGTCGCCGTCGACGGAGTCGACGTGGGTGCAGCGCCACTTCACGACCCCATGATCCTTGAGGCTGGCGCCCACGCAATTACGATTCGCAGTATCAACGGGACTTCCGAATCGCAATCCGTCAGTGTGGCCGCAGGCGAAAGAACGACGATTCGAGCGCACAACGCGGATGTGGCGGCGCCAGCGCCGGCACTGCCATCTTCTGACACAACGAATGCCGCGGCTCCACCCACGAGTCAGGCTGCGCCATCGCAACCCGAAAGTATTGTGGACCCCAGTCGTGAGTCACTGGATCACGTGGCGACGCATTCCGTCGATCAGTCGACTCCTTCACCGCTGACTCGTCCGGCCAATCTCGTTCCCGCATTTGTCTTGGGTGGCATCGCGCTGGCAGCCTACGGAACGGCGACAGCTCTCTTCATCGAACAGCAGTCTGCTCTCAACCGGGCGAGCCAGGTACAGGGCGACATCGCTGCCGTCTACCCGACCTCCACGGCGATGTGTCAGGGCAATCCGTCCGGGAATCTTGGCATTAAGTGCAATGCATACTCCACTGACAATGATAACGCCAACGCGGACGCCCTGTGGGGAGACATCTCTCTTGGCGTCGGAATCGCGGCGACAGCAGGGTTCATCGTATACTGGCTGGTCGCGGACAAACATCCAACGGCACCGACGTCCACAACTGGAACGCTCGTCGTGCCTCTTGTGGGCGCGAACTCCGCTGGCGTTTCGGTGATGAGTCGGTTCTAAAGAAATCCCGCCCGGGATTTGAGCAGCCCAAAGAATGGGCGCGCCGATTGTCGGCGACCCGATCTCCGGGCAAGGCTTCACTTGCCGAGCTGCTGTTTCACCTTGGCGAACGCCTCGGCGAAGAGCTTCACATTCTCGGGCGTATCCGGGAGTGTCGCGGCCGCTGGTGACGACACTTTCGTCAACATTGCGAGCTTGATGACTCCTTGAACGCCTCCCAGCGCCTTGGCCTCATCGAAGACCGCCGAAAGCTTGGCGCCCATCACTCGACCTCCTGATGGGGTACAGCTCGATCGGGAGCTCCCTCGGGCTCGGCCGAGGCTATCGAATTGCCGCTCGAGACCTCCATTTCACCGACGAGGGTGACCAGAGCCGCCATCACGCCACGAATGGCATCCGCCAACTCCCGAATCTCGTCGTGTGTCTGAATCTCCGGGAGCTTGACATCGACATTGCCGTTCGAAAGTTCGTTGGCCACGACCGTGAGAGCCCGTAGTGGGCGGACGATCAACGCCGTAAGCGTCAGTGCGATCATCGTGGCTAGGACGGCAATCGCGAGAGTGGCTAGGACGGTCACGCGCATCACGTCCACCTTGATGGACTCGAGGTACTCTCCCTTGAGGCCCACGTGTACGGCGCCGATCTGTGCGATTCCTTCGAGGACCGGAACAGCGACGTCGATCACAAATAGCGTCGGACTATGGATGCTCTGAACACGCTGAAATTCGCCGGAAGCCAAGGGCACGCTGAGCGAAGCAATTTCAGCGGGGATCCTCGATAGAAATGTGTGCGCTAGGAGCTTGCCGTGGCGATCGGTAACGAAAAGGTATTCGATCTTTTCTGAACGCAATTGCTGCTCGTCCATGAGCGCATCGGTCACGACTACGGATTCTCGGTCCCGGACATGGTTGAACAAGCGCGCCGAGAGACTGCGCGCAAACAGGACCTCTGCGGTCGACACCTCATGTCGCATGCGCGCGTCGAGCAGGGTCGAAGTGGCCAAAACGCTGACGGCGCCGAAAAGAGCGATCACGACCAGAAAGGCTGCGATGATCTTGTGGCTTAGCCTCATAGGGGACTCCTCAAGGCGTGAACGTGCGAAATACGCCATCCGTGCCGAGGCGCGAAAGGTAGACGCCGGTCAGCGCGACATGGCTGCTAGACGCGTAGGACACTGGCCGCCCGATGCCAACGTCGACGTTTTTCATCGATTCGAGTGCCCGCGCAAAGGAGTCGCGGTCGAGTGTACGGCCGGCGCGCTCGAGAGCGCCAGTGAGGACGCGTGCGTCGACGAACCCTTCGAGCGCGACATAGTTCGGATGGTCGTCGGGAAAGGATTTGCTGAAGACGCGACGGAACTCACCGATCCCGGGATATTCGTCCGACATGGGACTCGGAACGACTTGTGTCACCATGACATGGTCGTACGCCTCCGGATTCACATGTTCCGTACGAATGAGCTCGTCCGCGAATGCCTCAGAGCCGACAAATGAGACCGTATGAAACCAGGTATGGCCTCCGTCGCTGGCAATCTTGACGAATCGAGCCAGCGGGCCATATGTCCCTACCATGGCGACGACGTCCGGCTTCGATGCCATAAGCTTGTCGCGCGCAGTGGCGAGGGCCATAGACCCGCGAGGAAAGCTGGCGGATGCGACGGGTTCCATATTGCGTCGTTGCAGAGCAAGCTGAATTCCCGAGAGCACCGCCTGACCGAACGGGTCCTCTTGGTAGAGGGCGGCTACGCGCGATAGGTGGAGCCGGTCGACGAAGTACGCCGTTGCGGCCTCGGCCTCCGCGTAATACGAGTCCCGAACGTGAAATGCCCATGCGCGCTGCGGCGTCCGTAGTACGTCAGCCCCGGTGAAGAAGCCCACGCCAGGAACGCGGGCACGATCGAGCAGAGGGATTGCCTTTACCGAGGTCGGGGTGCCGACAAATCCGAACAGGCCGAACACTCCGTCATCAACGAGCAGCGATTGAACGTTCGCCACGGTGCGCGGAGGATCGTACGCGTCATCGCGGACGACGAGTTTGATCTGACGACCGCTGACGCCACCCTTTTCGTTCACGCTGTCAAACCACGAGCGAGCCCCTCTGTAGGTCTCCGTCCCGAGGAACGCGGCATTTCCTGACATCGCCGCAGTCATTCCGAAGATGACCTCGGAATCAAATACTCCCGGCGCACGATTTTCGGTCGTTTGCACCTGCGGCGCGCAACTGGGCAAGCACGCGACGATAGCAAGGACTCCGAGGCGATGGAGCTGCATCCACGGGGGAGTACGGTCCCGCGCTCCGATCCGATAAGGAGCTCCAGCCTATTCGAAGTTTGCGATTGTCCGTTGTCTAAAATGGTTGGGTGACACCTCTCCTAGCTAAAGCACTCCATGCAAGCTCACGATGAAATGCAAGGGCCCTGGAGGCAACAGGCTCTTTTGGCACGCCTGCGCGCATTGGGCGAGGGCGATCTGCGACAAGACGTATCCGTGAGCGGATCTGACTACGAAGGTCAGCTCGGCGAGGCGATGCAGCGCGTGATAGAGCGGCTCCGTGGCACCGTTTCCGGTGTTGGAGAGACCACCCAGGTGATCACCGCGGTGACCGATGAGGTGGGCAACTACAGCCACGTTCTCGTCGAAGTCATGGCCAAGACATCGGACGAGGCTCGGACCGTGTCTTCGTCTAGCGCCGAGCTCACGAGCCGCGTGACTGCCGCGGCTGGCGGCTCGGACGGAATGGCATCGTCGATCGACGAGATCGCGCGCAGTGCCCACCAAGCTGCCAAAACGGCTCGGTCGGCCGTTTCGGTCGTGGAAGCCGCAAATGGTCGTGTTTCCAAGCTCGGTCAGTCGAGCCTCGACATTCGCAAGGTGGTCAAGGTCATCACCGCAATCGCGCAGCAGACGAAGCTTCTCGCGCTGAATGCAACCATAGAAGCCGCTCGCGCGGGCGACGCGGGAAAGGGATTCGCGGTCGTCGCCAACGAGGTGAAGGAGCTCGCCAAAGAGACTGCTCATGCGACCGAGGAAATCAGCGGGCTCATAGAGGCCATCCAAGCCGACACAGGGAGCGCGATTGAAGCGATCTCGCAAATAGGGACCGTTATCAACGAGATGGACGAGGTCTCCACGGAAATCGTGGCTGCGGTCGAGAAACAGAAAGTTACGACTCGTGAGATGGAAGGAAATATGGACCAAGCTGCGAACGCAGCCAGGGATATTGCCGCGGGCATTAGGCAGGTCGCTGATGCAGTCGCCAATGGAAGTCAGGCCGCGCAGGATGTGAAGAGCGCGACTGCCATGATTCGCGAAGTCGTCGATCAACTGGGTGCCGGTCTCAGCTCCTACCGAGTATAGGAGCCGGCTTCCGAGCGTTGTGGAGCACCTTGCCCGGCAATGGGCCATCACCCCTCCTCGGGACCGACTCCCGCGACCGGGGATGACGCTAGAAGTAGCTTACGAAACGACGTGCGCGGCATCCCGGCACTTCGAGCCGCCGCGCTCAAGTTTCCGCCATGTTCCCGCAGAAGCGCGCGGGCGCCATGACACGACAGACCCACGACTCGCGGAGTGCGCTCTCGACTTAGCGCACGATCGATCGCAGCAGCATCAATCCGCTCACCCTCTTTGGTCGCGTCGGCTGCGCGACACATCACATTCCTTAGTTCCCTGACATTTCCAGGCCAATCGTGGGCTGCCAACCGCGCAATCGCCGACGAAGTCAGATTACGGGAACCGACCTGATTCGACAGCTGTGACAACAGTTCACGCGCGATCGCTGAGATATCTCCTCGGCGCGTGCGAAGGGGGGGAACACCGATGACAAGACACTCCAACCGGTGAAATAGGTCTCTACGAAATTGACCGGACGCCACCCGATCATGGAGCGACGCGTGCGTGGCGGCTACGACTCGAACGTCCGGACGACGCCCTGAACCCTGCGACCCGACCCTCCGAATCTCGTATCCATCGAGCGCTCGCAATAGCTTCGGCTGTGCATCGATCGGTAGATCACCTATCTCATCTAAGAACAACGTACCGCCGTCGGCCTCCGCGAAAGCACCCAATCTGCGCGCGTGAGCCCCCGTAAATGCTCCGCGCTCGTGACCAAAGAGCTCGCTCTCCACGAGCTCTCGCGGCAAGGCCGTGACATTGATAGCAATAAACGGCTTTGAGCTCCGAGGGCCCTCGGCATGAAGCGCTCGTGCCACGAGCTCCTTGCCAGTCCCGCTCTCGCCCGAAATGAGCACGGGCAACGAATGCTTTGCGAGCCGTCGTACCTGGTCAGCCAGCAGACGCATCGCAAATGACGCCCCGACCACGCCCGAAAGCGGCCTTCCGGGTTCTTCACACGACTCCGACGGTGCGATGGCCATAACAACCAACATCGATCTCCCGATCGAAATCGCAGCCCCGCCTTGCGCCCAAGCCTCGCGAACACGCGCACCCCCTACGAACGTTCCATTGCGCGACCCGAGATCCTCGATGGCCACACCCGTCCCCAAGACGCAAAGCGAACAGTGTCGCGCGCTGACGGCAGCGTCCCTCACGACAACATCTGCAGCGGACGACGTGCCGAGCACGAGACGCTCTCCCGACACGGGAACACGCCTCGTTCCGCTGTCATCCTGAAGCTCGACAAACCACCTCCCCGGCTCGGGCGCACGCGCGATTTCCAATGTCGTGTCGGTCCCGCATGCGACGTCCCCAAGCGATTCCACCGTGGGCCTCCTCTACGCCTTCTTGTCGGCCTCCGAGGTGACAGGGTTGCTCGCCATGTTCGAGACCTCTTGAACCGGAGAGTCTCGGTTACGCTACGGCTCTTTCAGCCCTCTCAGCGTTTCGCGTACCACGCCTTGATGCGAGCATCTTCGCGTACCGCATCGTAGACGCGCGTGAGCTTCGAGAACCCCGAAAAAATAGTCGCGGGGATGTAGTCGACTCCGCCGTTAGCAAACCAGCGCACCGACATATATAGTTTGATGTCGACGACGTGAAGCTTCGCGCCACCGAAGAACGGTCCATCGGCGATCTGCTTTTCGGCGTTCGCGCCCCAGGTGGGAAGAAATGATGCGACCAAGATCTCGCGCGCCTTCTTTTTCTCCGCCTCGTCGGCGATGCGAACCGTCGGTCCGACCGCTGCGCGCAGCTCCTCGACGTGACACATCACAGCTTCGTGACGCGCGGCTTCGAACGCGTCCGTCGGGTGAAGGCCATACTGCCGACCCAGAAATACGAGGATTGCGTTCGTCTGCGCTAGCACCGGACGTCCCGGCATTTCGAGGACAGGGAGAGCTCCGAACGGCATCGTCGGCTTGAGTGCCGGCCAGTCCGACCGCTGAATGCGAACGTCATCGAATTCGACACCCGCGACGTGAAGCGCCAGGCGGCATTCCTCGCCACGGCTCGTCGGTGCATCAAAATACGTCAATCGAGGCTTGCTCATGGTGAGAAACCGTACAGGGGCAGGCAGCTGGCGTCCAGGTCGATCCAGCCAGCCGGCCAGAGCCGCAGGCGCGTCGACTCAAAAGTGAGAGCATGAAGCGCGAATCGCGCATGAGCGAAGGTCAATGCGGCACGCATCTACCCTGTGCTCGTTGAATTGAAGTTCAATCGCGTGCCTTTGAACTTCAATCGCGTGCCTTTGAACTCCATTCGCGTGCGTATGAACTTCATTCGCGTGCGTATGAACTTCATTCGCGTGCGTATGAACTTCATTCGCGTGCCTTTGAACTCCATTCGCGTGCCTTTGAACTTCATTCGCGTGCGTATGAACTTCATTCGCGTGCGTATGAACTTCATTCGCGTGCGTTTGAACTTCATTCGTGTGCGTTTGAACTTCATTCGTGTGCGTTTGAACTTCATTCGTGTGCCTTTGAACTTCATTCGTGTGCCTTTGAACTTCATTCGTGTGCCTTTGAACTTCATTCGTGTGCGTTTGAACTTCATTCGTGTGCCTTTGAACTTCATTCGCGTGCCTTTGAACTTCATTCGTGTGCCCCTCGAGTCGAGAGGTGCACCTTTTTGGATCAATGACCGATCCATTGGCCTCATAAGCACGCCCGTGAGCTTCAAACGCGTCCCCTCCCGGTCGACCATCGTGAATTGGAACCACAATGATCAGGGAATCATCCGCATACGACGAGGCCAGGCGTGAATGGCATCGATGAACAAGACGGAACAGCGAGCCCCGAAGCCATGGCTCTTGGTCATCTACGCCCACGAGGTCCCTACGATGGTCGGGAATTGCAACGCGAGTTGCAAGGCCGAAGCGATTGCGATGTGCAGCGCGGAACCTGCCACCTGCGTGAGGCTGTCGGGACAAGAACAGAGCTCGTGACAGATTCGCGAACGAAAGACCATTTGACTGACGTCGAACTTGCATCCATTCTTCGTGCGCGCCGACGCCTCGGGCATCGGGGGAAACATTGCACCTTGGGCATCGAGCTTCCTCGTCTCGCGCGTCTCGTGCGTCATCTCTTCTTCCACCTCGAGAAAGCCGCCATGAACCAACTGCGACGTCGAATTGCCTACGTTCTCATAGCGCTGCCGCCCCTCCTCGGCCTTTCAGCTTGCGGCGGGACCCAGGCCGAAATCGACAACGGCGTGGACGGCGCCGACATCGATGCATGCGTTGCCGTTTCGTGTGGTTTGAACAGCACGTGGAGCGCGAGCCAGTGCCGATGCGTCGCCACCGGTGGCTCAGTGACGGATTCGGCTTCGAAAGGATTGCCGGATTCCGCAAACTCGAATACTGCTTACCCCGACGCTCCTGTCACCGGATCCGATGCGGCCGTCGACGCACCCATCGACTCGGCCCCTGACATCGCTGACGCCGGAATCAATCACTCCGATGCGCCTGTCGAGAACGTCCCTGATACGGGTATCGCGGACACCAGCTCGGATGCAGTGGTCGCGACGCACGACGCCATGGCGGACGTGTCATCAAGCCACGACTCCTCGACGGGGTTCGACGCGACGCCGCCTTCCACGGATGCGACGTTTGGCGCCCCCGATTCGGCGGACGCAGATTCGTCGACGATTTGGATCGTGCCCGACGCCATGATGTACGACGTGGTGCCGAGCTTCGACTCTCCGGCCTATCAAGACGTCGTCACTTCCCCCTATTGCCCCCCTTTCCCGTATTCGTGCCCCAACGGGTACACGATGAATTCGACGACGTGCGGGTGCGAGCTCTGCTCCATGACGTGTCCCGCGGGGGAGACTCCGGGACCGAATTGTCAATCGTGCATCGCCTGCCCCTATTCCTGTCCGGCGGGCTACGACGTGGGACCGAGCTGTAGCTGCACTCCGCACGTGACGGACTCCGGGGTGCCCACGGGTGACGCCAATCCGGGCGTGCCCGATGCCGAGACAGACGCCTCCGAGGCCGGTTCGCGCAACTGCCTCCTCGGTGGCAACATGTACTGCAATGCGGGATCGTGGTGCCAGATGGGCGTCTGCCCCGATGGAACGACCCAGTACGGCTGCTACTGCAATTCCGATGGAACCTCGACTTGCTCGCTGAACTGTCCTGGAACGACCTCGTGCGATATCCCCGGCGAGCCCGGAGTATGCCCGCTGGGGGTCGATTGCATGTATGGGACCTGTTCGAGCTCGTCGTCGACGGTCTTGATCTGTAACTGTTACAATAATGGGGCGATCGGCATCGGATACGGCGGTGGTACCGGCAGCGGTGGCGGCATAGTTGTCCTGCCTCCCACGATGGGTGGCTCGGGAGCCTCCTGCTACACGACGACGTGCGGCGATCTCGACGCCGGCAACGGGTTCGACGGCGGCCCCATCAACTACTATGTTCCCGACGGCGGGCCCGTACCGCCGGCATGCCTCATCGAGGGCTATTTGGCGTGTCCCGTCGGGCAATTCTGCGCGCTCGGAACATGCCCCAGCGGGACGCCCTACGGTTGTACCTGCAACGCCGACGGCGGCGCGAATTGCAACATGAACTGCGGAACGACGGATTGCGATATTCCGGGCGAGGGCATATGCCCTGACGGCACTTCATGTAACTTCGGATCATGCGCAGACGCTGGCGCGAGCATCCTCACCTGTTCCTGTTACGGCGGAGCCGCTTCCTGCTACACGAGTTCGTGCTAGGCGGTCGGCGTCTTTCGGCCGATCCCTTCGCGAGTCCGGCGTCGATCGTCCTCGCCTACAGGAAGTAGGCTCCGGGCGACTCGCCGCCGGACTCGCTCGGTCTAGGCCGAAATACACCGACCTCCTCCACTCCCTCCTTTCGAATCGCGGCAAGATACGTTTGACGTCCCTTTGTACTGGTGAACTGCCGCTCACGCGGCGCTGTGGCCTATCGCCAGCCAGCTCACTTGCGCGGCGTAGACGCGAGTCCCCAACCAAGTTGTGACCACGAGATCGAAGCCGGTCGCGTCGACGTTGGTCGCACCCACGCTGATCCGGGCCGTGTCGGAGTTGTCGATGTCTAGGCCAGCGAGCGCCGCGTGAACGACGGGCGTGTCATAGAACGGCGAGGCAAAGGCGACGCGCGTCTGGAACGTGCGCTCTCGTGCGTCTCCGACCTGGTGCAGGTCGAATCCATCGGTTTCGGCGGAGACTTTGACGACGGACGAGCAAACGAAGAGTGGATGTAGATCGGCCATGGGGATTCCTTTCAGAGGTCGGAGAATGTTACCAATATGATCGACATGCCTAATTTTTCGAGCTCCGTCACTTTGGGGCGCACAGGCCTTTCGGTTTCGCCTCTGGCGGTATCGGGAGGCTACGGCGTCGACGACAAATCGCTCTTGCGCGCGTTCGATCGCGGGGTGAACTACTGGTACCACGGGTCATTTCGTCGGTCTGGGATGACCTCGGCCATTCAGCAGCTGGTGGCCCAGGGCAAGCGAGACAAGCTCGTGCTCGTCTTGCAGAGTTACGCCCGGTGGCCGTGGCTCCTCGAACGGGGGCTCGTCAAAGGCCTGCGATCGCTCGGAGTCGACCACTGTGAGGTCCTGCTGCTCGGTTGGTACAACTCGGCTCCGACCGCCGGGATTCTTGAGCGGGTCGAGCGCCTACGGGAAAAGGGGCTCATCCGCCATGTCGCCATTTCGTCCCACCGCCGTCCGGCGTTCCAAGAGTTCGCGCTCGACAAGCGCTACGGCGTTCTGCACGTCCGTTACAACGCAGCTCACACCGGAGCGGAGCGAGACGTCTTCCCGTTGCTGCCAACCAAAGACCCGCCCGGTACGGTCGTCTATACGGCAACGCGCTGGGGATCGCTGCTCAACGCGAAGAGCGCGCCCAAGGGCGAGTCCCCCATGCGCGGCCGTGACGCGTATCGATTCGTGCTCAGCAATTCGAGCGTGAATGTTTGTATGACCGGTCCAAAGAACAGCTTGGAGATGGACGAGGCGCTGGCGACGCTCGACGAAGGACCGTTGTCGCCGGAGGAGAACGAGCGCATTCGCCGGTTGGGCCAATACGTGTACGGCCGCGCAATTCGAAAAGGGTAGTCTGCTGCCTTATTCCTGTTCCTCGCAATCAACGGAGAGGAGACGATGGGCGTTCCGCTATCAATTCGACGTCCTGAGGCTTCGGTGCTTGCGATGCTGCTCCAGATGGTGTTCGAGAAACTCGGGAAAGCGGCGCTGCTTCGAAGTGGAATGTTGACAGTCGAGAAGGCCCAGACAACCAACCAGGCAGCGAAGCGGATGTTGCAGGGCCTCAGCCGACCTCGACAATGCGAGATACTTCGGTTCAATCCCCTGTTGTTCGAGACATCCTTACGCCGATGGTGAACGACCTCGAGTTGATGAACCCTTCCGTTGCGAAGAAGCTCGCGGGAACCGGACCGTGGTTGGAGTACCCTTGGCAAGCTCCCTCTGGATCGTTCCCAGAGTTGGGGATCACCGATGCCCAGTTGGAACTGCGTTGGCTTGCCTGATTGGACGACTGCTAGCCGAGAGAAGCGCAGGCATGCGGGCTGGCGCGAATGACGCCGAAGTGAGGCGAACCGGTTGACCATCCTGAAAGGCTATCGGGGTTGCAATCGGGGTCCGGAGCGGTTCTCACCAGATGTTCAACCGCGGGTCGCACAGCTTCGGCGGCTTTGCGTGACGCGGTCACAACTGAAACGAATCAAGTGAGCATTTCTGGAGTCAGTCGCATGCACGTGACGATGCGGACGCAAGGCACTCGGGTCCGGTGCCATGTGAAGACGTCAGCCGTGGGCCGCGGTAGGCGCCGATAGACGAGCAAGTAGGCCGGATTGTCGTGCCGTCATGCCAATCGCCAGGCTCATGGGGCCAGGTTTTTGGGGTTTCGCCAACCTCGTGGGGCCAGCCATTCGCCAGGGTCATGGGGCCACCTGCAGGGTGCATGCCCAGCGAACCCAAGTCAGGAAGAGCCGTGTGCGGGAAATCTGCACCCACGGCTCCGTGGGGGCCCTGGAAGGTAACAACCGGGGCTACCCGACCTCCCCCTCCCCAGCCGCCCCTCAATCCTCGCGCCATCCGTCACTCAGCCAGCGCGTCCGCGCCATCGTCGGCCCCCCCATCGTCGCCCCCAGTCTCCTCCGCACCTTGCGCTTCGGCGGACGCGTCGCCCACGTCTATGGGCGTGCCGCCGTCCCACTGCGCGACAATCGCCAGCCACGCATCGAACTGCGACGCG
>Ga0182030_10019624_pt1 | contig 12834 bp, 13 predicted proteins | sample 812S3MmetaG_FD_121299 | JGI IMG/M metagenome (GOLD analysis project Ga0182030, IMG submission 121299) | Permafrost microbial communities from Stordalen Mire, Sweden - 812S3M metaG (Illumina Assembly) | ecosystem: Environmental > Terrestrial > Soil > Wetlands > Permafrost | place: Sweden... | reverse complement strand
TAGCTTTTAGCCTTCTAATGAGCCAAACAGCACATCCCGTCATTATGGTCAATCGCCAGATTCCGGACATCTTCAGGCGCCGGGCTTCTTTTTTCGACTGGTGGCGCGTTTTTTGCTTTAAGCTTTGGCAGAACTGGACGATGTTATATACGGCTGCCGGTTGGGGCGGCCGGCGGAGTCAGCGGCGGCGGGTAAAAAGGGAACCGGACTTCGCGCTTGAGCCTGAACTATTTTCCGCTATTATCGCAGCGATGTCTCAGGGGTTACATTTATCGCAACGCATGTCGTTGTCGCAGGTGCTGGCGCCGCAATTGCAGCAGTCGCTGGCGCTTCTGCAGGCCCCTACCCTCGAACTCAAGGCCCTGGTCGAGCAGGAGGTTCAGCAAAACCCCATGCTCGAGGAAGTCCCCGCCTCCGAAATGGAGCAGCAGGACCGCGACCGCGACGAAGGCAGCCCCGCCAATGATCCAAACGACCTGGCCGAACCGCCCGCCGATGTCCTCTTCGATCCCACCACCGAAAAGCCCGCCAGCGCGCCCGTGGACAATTTCCAGGCCGAATTCGAGAAAATGGTGCAGCAGGACCAGGAAATGCGCGACCATTTCTCCCAAAGCAGCCTGCCGATCCGCCAGGGGCCGGAAGCCGAGGAGCGCCGGCAGTTCATGTTCGATTCCCTGGTCGCGGGGACCTCGCTCCAGGAAACCCTCCTCGAACAGATGCGCTTTTCCGAATTGACCGACGATCAGCGCCGCCTCGGCGAGATGATCATCGGCAACATTGACGAACGCGGCCGCCTCAACGAAACCGTGGACTCCCTTTCCTTTTCTTCCGGCGAGCCGGCCGACAAGATCGCCGCGGTCCTCAAGATCGTCCAGACCTTTGATCCGCCCGGTGTCGCCGCACGCGATTTGCGCGAGTGCCTCATGCTCCAAATGGAGCGGGCCGGGAGGCAGGAAACGGTCGAATACCGGATCGTTCGGGACTTCATGGACGCGCTGTCGAAGCGGAAAATGCCGGAGATCGCCAAGGGAACCGGCCTGGACATCGAAGAAGTGCAGGAGGCGCTCAAACGCATCACCTGCCTGGAACCGCATCCGGGCCGCGAATACCTGCCCGATGACGACCGTTATGTCCTGCCGGAAGTCTTCGTCACCAAGGTCGGCGATGATTACGTCGTCACCACCAACAACGAGCAGATCCCCCACCTCCGCATCAGCAACCTCTACAAGGATCTAATGTCCCAGGCCGACACGTCCGAGGAGGGGGTCAAGGCCCGCGAGTATATCCGCGAGAAAATCCGGGCGGGCAAATTCCTGATCAAGAGCCTCCAGCAGCGCCAGCAGACCATCCTCAACATCGGCCGCGAAATCGTCCAGCGCCAGCGCGAGTTCATGGACAAGGGGCGCGCCTTCCTCAAGCCGATGACCATGGTCCAGGTCGCCGAGGTCGTCAAGGTCCACGAGACCACCGTGAGCCGCGCTGTGTCAAATAAATACATGGACACGCCCCAGGGCATCTACGAGATGAAGTTCTTCTTCACCTCCGGCATCCAGACCTCCAGCGGCAACGGCGTCTCCAACACCAGTGTCAAGGATATGGTCGCCGCCATGTTCGCCGGCGAGGACTCCGTCATCCCCCTTTCGGACCAGGAGATCGTGAAAATGCTCAAGGAAAAGGGGATCATGATCGCCCGCCGCACCGTCGCCAAATACCGCGCCGAGCTGAACATCCTCCCCTCCAATTTGCGGAAAGTATATTGATGAGCGCGCTCCCGGACAACAGTCGCACACCATGGCTGTGCGCGCGGCCTTCTTCTGTGCTTTTCCTCGGAGGTATCTGGTTGACTGTTCTGGCAATTGCAGCGACCGCTTGGGTGTTTGTTTCCACAGACTCCAGCATGACTGGTTTGAGAGATTACAATGTCAGCAGTGTGAAAATAATCCACGAGCGGAATCCCATTACCCTTGTCCGGCCCGAATGGATCTCGGGTGCTGCCAACAGTGCGGGCCTGGATTGGGATCTGGAGTCGCGATGGGGGATGGCGGAGACGAGAGCGCGCTGCGGCGTGGTTTTCGTTTTATGGTTGACTGGCATGAGTCTTCTCACTTGGTGGTATTTGCGGCGTCGAGTGCAAGCCCTGCCGCCGGGCCACGCGGGGGCGGCTTCCAAATTGGCAGGGTGACTGCGGGCCACAAGAGCGCGCGCCCCCCGGATCATGGATAACATGTCCGGCTACTCTTTCACGTTCAAGGTGAAGGCCTGTTTCGTCGCCGCATGGAGTTCCTCCAACTGGGATTTGAGTTCCTCCTTGGTCACGCGCTTCATGCGGTCAATAAATAGGATGCCGTTCAGATGATCGTTCTCATGCTGGATCACCCGCGCCAGAAGGCCGCCGCAGGTGAACTGGATGGACTGCCCCTTTTCATTGACAGCGCGCACTTCCGCCAGGGATGGGCGCTCGATGTCGCCGTAGATCTCCGGGAAACTGAGGCAGCCTTCGGGCGCGGTGACGGCATCTCCGGCGGTTTTGACGGAAGGGTTGATCAACACCAGCGGCATGATCCCGGCCACGTCGGACTCCTTGCCGTCCAGCGTCAGCGTCGAGGGCCGGTCGGTGACGCCGCGGAGGTCCACGACTGTCAACTGCAAGAGACGGCCGATCTGCTGGGCCGCAAGGCCGATCCCCTTGTTGGCGTGCATGGTCTCGAGCATTGCGGCGGCAAGCGCTTTGATCTCCGGGGTGATCTTCTCAATGCGCGCGCCTTTTTGGCGCAGGGCAGGATGGCCGTACTTGACGACCTCCAGTTTCATCGGTTCGTTCCGGGTGGGTTGGCTCATGGATGTCTTCTCACTGTGCGGGTTGAATGCTCCGCGGCCGTCGGCGGGCGCCGCGTTGCGGGATCACGGGTTGTCGGGGTGTGCCGGAAGTCATTGGCGTTGCCAGTCGCTGTTGAGAAACTCGGCCAGTTGCGGGATGGCCGGGCTTTGCGCGGTGCGCACATAAAAGCCGCTCGCCGCCACACCCGCCAGCAGGCTCATGTCGTTGTCAAGTCCAAGGAGTTTTCCCAGGCAAAATCCGGAATTGAAATGGTCCCCCGCCCCGGTGGTGATTTTGGGCCGGGATACATAGGGACCGTCGGCCACACTGACCTTGCCCCCGGTCACCGCCATGGCATACGCGACGGGATGGATGACCAGCGTGCCGATGCGCAATTTGGCCGCGAGGCGCAAGGCCGTTTCGGCCAGGGCCTCCGGCGTGGCGCATTCGGGTTTGACACCGCAGACCTCGGCAACTTCCATCGCCTCCTTCTCGTTCAGGCCCAGGACGACATCGAACTGCGGGCTGAAGCGGGCAATCAAATCCAAAGCATGCTGGATGTCCTTGGCGGTCCGCAGCTCGGGATCGGCAAGGTCGAAGAAGATAAGCCGGCTCCGGGCGGCGAGGGATGGGCAAACGTCGCGAAGGATCGCTTCCCACACGTCGCTCATATGGGGGAGCATCGTCCAATTGACAAAGGCGGCCAGATCGGAGGTGTTGAGTTTGGCGGTGAACTTGTCGAGACCGTACCGGGCCTGGATGTTCTCCCAATTGACGTCCTTGAGCGTTGCGCGCTTGCCAAGCATAATTTTCCCGTCGTCGAACTCCAGGGCGTCCGTGGTGCCCGGTTCGGCGATGCTGTGGACTTCGGCGCGAGAGGCAAAATCGCGGAAGACGGGATGGAGGTTCGGGTAGCCGAGGTTGCCGAGATAGGTGACTTGCAGACCGAAACTGGCAAGGGCGTTGGCCATGATCGGCCCGTTGCCGCCGAGCTTGGTGATCTGCGGAACCAGCTCGATATTGCCGCTGCGGCCTGCCGCCGCCGCCACCCGCTCGGCCAGCTTGGCGATGGTGGGAAGCCGCTGATAGGATTCGGCGCTTTCCCGCTTATCAACCACATGCAGAACCTCGTCCACAAAGCCGTCCAGGCCGGCAAACGCGCGCAGGGAAGCGGCGCGGGCGGCTCCGGCGACAAGCCTTTGAGCGCAGGCGGAGCGGAGCTTGGCCGGGTTCATCGCGGTGTTGTCAGTGTGTCAATAATGTTAATTGGCGCCTTCCCCATCCGGGTCAATGCCGGCGATCTTCAGGAAACGCTCCAGATCGTCGTCGCTGTAAAACAGGATCTCCACCGCGCCTTTCCCCTTTTGGTAACGCAGGCGGACTTTGGTGCCGAACCGCTGCTGAAGGCGGCTTTGCAGCGCGGCCACATGGGCCTCGGCGGCGACGGGGCTTTCTTTTGCGCCGGCTTTTTGGCCGGGCTGCTTTTGCAAGGAGGCGATCAGGACTTCCGTCTGGCGCACATTGAGGGACTTCTTCAGGACGCGATCCGCCGCAAGCCGCTGCGCTTCGGGCGAAGCCAGGCCGAGAAGGACCTTGGCGTGGCCGGTGGAAAGGAGGCCCTCGCGCACAAATGCCTGCACCTCGGGCGCGAGCTTCAGGAGGCGCAGCGCGTTGGCGACGACGACGCGGCTCTTGCCGACCTTCGCGGCGGCCTGCTCCTGAGTCAAGTCGAATTGCCCGATCAACTGCGCGTAGCCTCCGGCCTCCTCGATCGGGTTGAGGTTCTCGCGCTGGAGGTTCTCGATGAGCGCCAGCTCCAATACGGCCCGGTCGTCCGCCGCGCGGACGATGACCGGCACTTCCGCCAGCCCGATCATCTGGGCTGCGCGCCAGCGGCGTTCGCCGGCGATCAACTCGTAATGATCATCCTTCAATCGGACAATGAGCGGCTGAACGATGCCCTGTTCCCTGATCGAGTCCGCCAGTTCCCGGAGGGATTCGGCGGAAAAATCCCGCCGCGGCTGCAACGGGGAGGAGCGGACCCGGGAGACGGGAACGCGCTGGACAGCTTCGGACGACGCAACCAACTCCGGCGCGGCAGGCACGGGCATGGCCGGCGCGGCGGATTGGCCCGAGGCGCCCATCCCGCCGAGCAAAGCATTCAAACCGCGGCCTAAAATTGGTTTCGCCATGACGCAAACCTTACGGGCAAACGGCGGAACGGGAAAGGGAAAAAAGTATGTTCGCATCGTGCTCCACCCGGCTTATCTTGACGGCATGAGCAACAAAGCGGAAAGAACCGGGAACTTGATGGCCGGCTTGGAAGCGGGCAGGCTGGAAGGGCAAGGAATTGACCGGCATTATGCGGGCTACTTCGAGTGCTTTAATCGCGGGCTTTTTTATGAGGCGCATGACGTGCTGGAACCTCTCTGGCTCGCTCAACGCGCAGGCCCGGACGGCCTTTTCTACAAGGGGCTGATTCAACTGGCGGGCGCGTTTGTCCATTTGCAAAAAGGCCGCGCCGGGCCGGCGGCGGCGTTGCTCAGGCTGGCGCGGGCGAACTTGCAACGGTATCCGGCGGCGCATGAGCGGCTGGATGTGCGGGCGGTCCTGACTCTCATTGAACGCCGGCTGGAAAAGCTGGAGGAGGGCGGCGTCAATCCGCCGGTTGAAGAGGATCGGCCGGTTTTGGAATTGTTGAAACCGCCGCGTCAATAATAATGCATGCCAGGGTAGAGCCATTGAATGGCCCAATTGTAGATGACGCGCGCCAGAGGGCCGAAAAGCTGCCAGGCCAAAACCATCCCGACCACCGACATGCCAGGTGATCGCATCCAGGCGGTGTAAGAGGCGGAGGCCGAATCCGACAGGCAGAGAAGCGGCACGCTGCTCCCGTCCAGCGGCGGCAGGGGAATGAGATTGAAGGCGAAGAGAAGGAGGTTGAGATAGAAAAAGACGCTGAGCAGAACGGCGGGCAGCTCCGCCATGCCCCCCTTGACGTGGGCCGACACGATTTGGGTGGCAGTGATCTGATCCGGGGCATCAAACCAACCGAAGTGGATGCCCACGCGAATGAGGATGGCGGCCACAATGCAGATCAGGAGGTTGGCGGCCGGTCCGGCCAACGCCATCCAGGCAGCGCGACGCGGGTTGCGGCGCGCCCATTCGGGGTCGTAAGGCGCGCTGGCCCAACCGATCATCCAGCCCCCCATGATATAGGAAACGATGGGCACAATGACCATGCCGAACGGTTCGCGCCGGATGTGGGGGATGGGGTCCAGCGTGACCTGCCCGCCGCGATGCGCGGTGTTGTCGCCCAGCTTCAAGGCCGCCAGCGCATGACTGGCTTCGTGCAACGTGGTGGAAAAAAGAAAGGCGAGATACCAGGCGGCGCCGTGGAAAAGTGAGGTTTCCGAAGACATGGATTGGGCCGGCGGCGCCGGAGGAACGGTGACGGCGGGCGCAGGCTGTCAATAAATCAAATTGGGATTCAGGACGGCATCATGCCTGTCTTGCGGGCGTAATTGAACAGGCCGCCCGCATCCACCACGGAGCGGACATCGCCGAGGGGTTTGAGGGCATGGGTCTTTCCTGTCTTCTGAATCGTCACGGCGGCCTTGTCCAGGTCCACGGTGATGACATCGCCGGTTGCCAAGTCGTCGCAAAGGCGGTCGGGGCATTCGCAGGGATAAAGCTCGCCGGTGGCGATGGAATTGCGGAAGAAAATGCGGGCAAAGCCCTCCGCCAGAACGATGCGGCAGCCGGCCGCGCCAAGCGCGATGGGAGCGTGCTCGCGCGAACTGCCGCAGCCAAAATTGCGCCCGGCCACAACGATGGGATAGTCGCTCTCGAGTTTGCCTTCCTTGATGTAGCGGACGGGGTAAAGGTCGTCCGGCAAACCGGCGAGTGCGTAGCCGCCCAGTTTCTTGTATTCCTCGGGGATTGTGGGCACAAGGGTAAGGTGCTGCGCGGAGATAATTTGATCGGTGTCAATATTATCGCGCACGACATAGACGGGACCTGTAAATACAGATTGCATTGCGGGAATGTTGCCCGAAGCGGGCGGGATTTCAAGGGTGATGTTGAGGAAACGATTCAGACCATTGACAGCCGTCCTGAATTTTGCAGGAGCCTCGTTGTTCGTCCTCCACTGCCGCCAAAGGAAAAATGCACCCTGTCAAACTAACGACTCTTGCCGCGCCAAAAATCAACGACCTCCTTCCAATCATCCACCGGCCTTGCCATCACCCTGCCATGACCGGCGCCGGGAATTTCCCGGATTCGTTTCGGTCCTGCATAACCATCGTAAAGGCGCCGGCCAAATTTCTCCGGAACGACATCATCATTCCCTCCGACAAATATCGCCACCGGCCCGTGATACTGGCGCATATAATCTTCCGATGGAAACCGGTCCGCCAGCATCAAACTCACCGGCAGGAGCGGCATGTGGTGTTGCGCGACGTCAGCTAGACGGTTGTAGGGCGCCAACAGAACCAACCCCGCCACCTTGTCGGGATAAGTTCCCGCCAGATAACACGCCACCCCCGTGCCCAGCGATTCTCCCGCCACGTACAGCGGCCCGTTCGTGCCAAGCAATCGCATTCCCTCGTCCGCCGCACGAAAGAAATTATCTTGACTCGGCTTTCCCTCCCGGTCCCCGTACCCCGGATACTCCAGAATGAAAACATCCAGGGGCGCGGCCTGCTGGATCACATCGGCGTAGTGCGCGCAACCAATCGCGCTGCCCCCATTGCCATAGACTATCAATACCCGACCTTCCGCCGGTTGCCGCGGCGACAGTCTTTTCATTCCCACCGACTGCCCGGCGGGATTCCTCCAGCGCTCGAGCCTCGCGGCCCCGGCGAGAACATCCGCCTGCCCCGTCGCGTACACAGGCGGAAAGTAAATGAGCCGCCGTTGCAAGAAAGCGCAACCGAAACAGAGCGCCAAGTACAGCGCCGCAATAATCAACAGCCAAAGACGAAGTCTCTTTCCCAGGACCGAGATGAAGCGTTTGCTGGATTGGCTCACAAGAGCAATCGTAACATCAACCGGCTTCCCCGCACAATCGGCAAACGAGCCGGCTACTTTGGCGGGTTGGAAAGATAAGCTTCCAGTTGCCGGTGGCGTTCGGGCAGCGGCAATTTCCCCAGGCGCGCGACGGCCTCGTAGAAGTTTTCCAGGTCGCCACCGTTCGCGCGGAGGAGGGCGTTAAAGGCGGGCACAAGGTCGTAGTAGGCGGAGATGGTGTTGAGTTTGGCGTTGTTGATGGGTTCGTCGAACCATTCGTCGAAAGGAGACTTGCCGCCCCAGGAGACTTTGAGTCCGGCGTGTCGGGCGCGGAGTTGAGTAATAATGTCCTGTTTGCGGGCGAGCTTGGCGGTGTCGTTCAAATGGGGGTCGTCATACACGGCCTGCAATTGGGCGCGGGCGGCCATGACGATGTCAATAAATTGGTGGTCCTTTTCCAGGCCGGCGCGGTAGCGGTCGTAGGCGGCGGAATTGGAGGCGGCCAGGAACCAGCGGCGAACGCCCTCGGAGGCATTAGCCGTGGCGAAGGCCTCGTTGAAGTCGGTGTCGCCAGGCACAAAGAGGCGCCGGTGGGTCAGTTCGTGGAAAATGGTTTCCGCAAGCTCGGAGTCCGGTTCGTTGACAAATGTATTCAGGATGGGGTCGTTGAACCAGCCGAGTGTGGAGTAGGTTTCAATGCCGTCCACATAGACGTCCCAGCCCTTTTTGGCGAACTCCGCGGCGTAATCGCGGGCGGGCTGTTCGTGAAAATAACCGCGGTAGCTGGCGCGGCCGACGATGGGAAACCACCATGTCTTTGGTTCCAGGGAAAGGGCCGGGCAAACGTTGACATTCCACACCACGTAGTCACGGTGGAGGTCGGTGTATTTGAGATAGCTTTTGCCGGTGGGAAGCTTGAGTTGTTCGGCGGCGAACTGGCGTATTTTCAGGATGGCATCGAACCTGGCTCTGAGCGGGGCCGGCGTTTTCGGATCGGCCACGAGATTGGGGATGGATTGCTCGTGGAGGAAGATCTGGCACTGGCCGGCGACGGCCTGCCGGTAATATCGAACGGCCTGGCAACCGGAGAGGGCGGCGGCCATCAAGACGCAGGCCAGCGCGAGGCTCCAACGGCGGAGACGCGAACGGCGCGAACGAGACGGGGCGGTTTCCAAGGTCAGTTCACGCCCAGGGCTTTTTTAACCGCCGGCTCCAAGGCGGGGCCGCGCACGTCCTTGCCAATGATGTTGCCGGAGCCGTCCAGGAGGTAGGTCGCCGGAATGCTCTGGACGCCATACTTTACAGCCAACTCATTCGTCCAATACTTCCCGTCGTAGTATTGCCGCCAAGGCATGTTGTGCTCCTTGGTAAACGTGGTCAATTTGGTTTTGTCCCCATCCCGGTCAAGGCTGATGCCGATGATCTCAAAACCCTTGTCGTGATATTTGGCATAGACCGCGGCGACATTGGGGACTTCCCCGACGCAAGGGCCGCACCAAGTGGCCCAAAAATCTAGCATCACAACTTTGCCTTTGTAACCGGCGACGGAGAGCGGCTTGCCATCGAGGTCCTTGACATCGAAATCGGGAAAAGCGGTTCCCACGGCAAGCGCCGCCTGCACCTTCTCAGCTGCTTCGCCCTTCTTGATGCTTTCAAGCACCGAGTCCACGCGTTTGGCGGAGGCCGTATCGGGGAAATCGAGCTGAAGTTGTTTGAGCATCCCGGTGGCCTTGTCGGTTTGGTGGAAAACCTGCAGATACAGGGTGGCTTTCATAAAAGCGATCTGGGCGACGTCGTCGTTGGTTTCGCCTTTGTGCTTGGCCAGCAGGGTGTCAAATTCTTTCAAGTGGTCGGCCTGGCTGGCCTCGGTCTGCTGTCCCGGTCCTGCTTGGAGGCTGGTGTTGACCCGGGTTATCAAGTCCTTCAATTCGGTTGCGGCGGCGCTGGGAGATGCGGCGGTGGCGGAGCCGGCGGCGGCGGCGCGGATGGGATAAGCGGCAAACAAGAGGGCGGCTGCGGCCAGCACGATCAGAAATCTGTTTCTCATAAGGAATCCTGGATTCAATGTCTTTTGGAACTTCTCAACAATCGAAAATAGAGCACCCCCTTGGGCAGGATGCAAGGCGCATTTTGATATTGCCGCATGGTGAAACTGGCCGGATCAACCGGATTGGGATTCATATAATTGCCGCACGGAATCGCGCGACAGAACCAGAATGGCGCAGATGCCGAGAGCGGTGCCAAAGGGTATTTGCAGGCAATCCAGTCCGGCCACGACCAGGGAAAATGTACGATGGCGCCTCCTCCCCAAATAAACTGCCGACAGAACATTGAAGGCGGCCGCCAAGACGAGCAACAGTCCCATAAAAAGATAGAACCATTGGAAAATGGAAAAGAACTGCGCGGGTTGAAATGGCATCGGCCTGGCATTCTGCATTCCCCTGGTGAATTCGGGATTCGTAAGAACAAGCTTCATGAAGAGGAAGTGGACGCAGAGAAAGCCAATCCCCAGAACGGCCAAGCCGGCGAGGACATAGTGGAAGATCGCCAGAAGCCGGAGGTGCTCGGCGTCCTTGTTGTAAAGAGGGGGCGATGTCATGCAAATACCAATCGGCCGCGTGGCGAGGGAATTTCCAAGCCATCGTCCTTGGCGGTTTTGATCCAGAACTTGATGGCGTCTTCGGCATTCCTAATGGCTGCGGGTCTCGTGGGACCGTGGGCCATGCAACCGGGGAGTTCTGGCACGTCAACCACATAGGCGGCATCCTCCTCGCTCCACCAAATAATCATTTCATAGCGGTTGGGTTTCATTGTTTCGCTGATTCTCTCGCCCAGGTGTCTTTGAGGGTGATGGTGCGGTTGAAGATCAGTTTGCCGGGGGCGCTTTCCTTGTCCAAGGCAAAATAGGCCAGCCGCTCGAATTGGTAGCGCAATTCGGGGCGCGCGTCCTTGAGCGACGGCTCGCATCTGGCAGGGACGACTTCCAAGGAATGCGGGTTGAGATGTTGCTTGAAATCGCCGGCGGCGTCGGGTTCAGGCACGGTGAAGAGGCGGTCGTAGAGGCGGACTTCGGCGTCAATGGCGCGGGAGGCGCTGACCCAGTGAATGGTGCCCTTGATTTTGCGGCCGGCGTTGGGGCCGCCAGTGCGGCTGTCGAAATCGGCGGTGCAGCGCAACTCGACGAGGTTGCCGGCGGCGTCCTTGACGACTTCATCGCACTTGATGATGAAGGCGTATTTGAGGCGGACTTCGCCGCCGGGTTTGAGGCGGAAGAATTTCGGCGGCGGCGCCTCCATGAAATCGTCGCGCTCGATGAAGAGGTCGCGGGTGAAGGGGATTTTGCGGGAGCCTGCGGTTGGGTCCTCTGGATTATTGACAGCATCGAGTTCCTCCACGCGGCCTTCGGGGAAATTGGTAATGATGACTTTGATGGGGCGCAGCACGGCGAGACGTCGGAAAGCGCGCCGGTTCAGGTCTTCGCGAATGGCGTGCTCGAGGACGGCGACGTCGGTGATGCCGTTGTATTTGGTGATCCCGATGTGATAGGCGAAATTGCGGAGGGCCTCCGGAGTGACGCCGCGGCGGCGGAGGCCGGAGATGGTGGGCATGCGGGGATCGTCCCAGCCGGTGACCACCTTTTCGTTGACAAGCTGGAGGAGCTTGCGTTTGCTCATTACGGTGTAACCCAAGCTGAGGCGGGCGAACTCGTATTGATGGGGGAGGGGCCGGGGCAGATCGAGGCTTTCGAGGAACCAATCGTAAAGGGGGCGGTGGACTTCAAATTCGAGTGTGCAAATACTGTGGGTGATGCCTTCTATATAGTCGCTGAGGCAATGGGCGAAATCGTACATGGGATAGATGCACCATTTGGCGCCGGTGTGATGGTGTTCGGAGTGGCGGATGCGGTAAATGACGGGATCGCGCAGCCAGACATTGGGTGCGGCCATGTCAATTTTGGCGCGCAAGGTGCGGGCGCCGTTGGGGAATTCGCCCTTTTTCATGCGCTCCAGCAGGTCGAGATTTTCCGCGACGGGGCGGTTGCGAAACGGGCTGTCCTGGCCAGGGCGGTCCGGCGCGCCGCGATAGGTGTCGGTGTCACCGGGCGAAAGGTCGCAGACGTAGGCTTTGCCTTTTTTGACGAGGGTGACGGCGTAGTCGTAGAGTTGGTCGAAATAGTCGGAGGCGTAGAAAGGCTCGAGAATTGCGGACTGCGGATTGCGGATTGCGGATTGCGAATCGGCGACGTCGGTGATGTGACTCTTGACCTCTGACCTCTGGCCTCTGACCTCTGCTTTCGTCACGGGGGGGAGATAGAAGTCGGGTTTGCCGTTGCTGGTGACGGGTTCGGGGGTTTTGCCTTTGGGTTTGAGGCCGAGCTTGTCATCGGCCCAACCGCCGATGAGCCAGTTGACGTCTTCCTGGATAGAGTCCACATATTCGACGTCTTCCTTGGTGGGGTTGGTGTCATCCATGCGGAGATTGCAGACGCCGCCGAACTCGCTGGCGATGCCGAAGTTGAGACAGATGGATTTAGCGTGGCCGATGTGGAGCCAGCCGTTGGGTTCCGGCGGAAAGCGGGTATGGATGAGGGGATAGCGCTTTTCGGCCAGGTGGGCCGCCACGATGTCACGAATGAAATCGGCGGGCGCGGGGGCCGGGGCTTTTTCTGGATTGGGCGTGGTCATGGTTCTGTGTTAAACACCGCGGATACTATAGCGGGCGGGATTCTCAAATGGCAAGCCCGGCGGGGGCAGACGACAGGGTAGACGCATCTAAATTCCGAGTAATTGAAGCAAATAGGCATGATTCCAGCTTGCGTTGAGTTGCTTGCCTTTGATGCCCCGCTTTTTGGTTTTCTCCCGTCTGAGTAAATTCAAGGCCACGCGGCGTCGCGTCGCCAGGTTTTCCGCCGCGTAACCAGCCCGGGCGCGGCTTTGATCTTCCCGGAAACAAACATCCAAGATCCAGTGGAGTTTGTTCTCTACTCCCCAGTGGCCGCGCACCGC
>Ga0182030_10019623_pt1 | contig 12835 bp, 11 predicted proteins | sample 812S3MmetaG_FD_121299 | JGI IMG/M metagenome (GOLD analysis project Ga0182030, IMG submission 121299) | Permafrost microbial communities from Stordalen Mire, Sweden - 812S3M metaG (Illumina Assembly) | ecosystem: Environmental > Terrestrial > Soil > Wetlands > Permafrost | place: Sweden... | reverse complement strand
GATGTCGTGGAATTTGCAGTGAGCCCGCAGGTGGGGCAGGCGGTGCTCGCCTTCGCTCGATCCTATTCGAACAGCGGGCCTAATTCAGTGCGGGCGGGCAGGCGAGCACCGCCTGCCCCACCTGCGAAGCTCTGGCCATTGAAAGGAATGGCTCAGCCCATTTTCCCCGCCAGGCAGAAATTGCGGGGCAAGATCAGGAGGTCTGTATTTGAACGCCGCGCTATAAAGATTTCAGAATTTCTTCGGCCGCAGCCTTGCCCATCCGGATGCAATCGGGGATGCCGATGCCGGTGTAGGCATTGCCGGCCAGGTAGAGGCCGGGAATCGCGGCGGCGCGCGCCTGGATTTCCGCCAGTCTCTGCCCATGTCCCACGGTATATTGCGCCATGGAGTGCGGCCAACGGGCGATTCGCGTGAAGCGCGGACGCGCGGCGATGCCGGCGATCTCCTGCAGTTCGCCGGTGACCGCGGCGATGACGGTGTCGTCCGGTTGGTCCAGCACACCGGCATCTTCCATGCCGCCCAGGAAGCATCGCGCCACGATTTTGCCCTTCGGCACGCGGTGCGAAAACTTGGTGCCCACCCAGGTGCAGGCCACCAGGCGGCGCCGCTCTTTGCGCGGCACCAGAAAGCCGAAACCCACCGGAGGAGCGGTGAAATCGGCGGCGTCGAAGCCCAGAGCCACGGTCATGGACGAGCTGTAGGGAACGGCGCCCAGCAATTCCCCCAGGCGCGTATCCACACCGGCCAGCAGCGTGGCGGCGCTGTGGGCCTCGCAGGCCACTACCAGGCGATCGGTTTTGAGCCAATCGCCGTCGATCCTGACGCGGAATCCGGAACCGGTGCGTTCCACCTTCTGGGCCCGCATTCGCCACATGGAAGCCTTGCCCGTGATGGCGGTCACCACCGCGTCCACCATTTGGCCCAATCCGCCCTTGAGCGTGCGGAACAGCGGCGGCTGCGCTGCGCCGGCGGCACGATGGCTGGTGGCCTTGGCGCGCTCCGCCAGCACACCGCGGGTAAGACTGCCGTATTGGCGGGCTATCTCGACGAAGCGGGGCAGCACGCAGTCGACGCTGAGTGCGCCGGGATCGCCCCCGTAGATTCCGGAGAGCAGCGGCTCGGCCAGATAGTCCACCGCCTCGCGGCCGTAATGATCGACGATGAAGTCGGCCACCGATTGGTCGTCCGCTTTGGGTTTGGGAGAACGGAACAATTCCATTCCCATGCGGAACTTCGTGCCCCAACTTACCAGCCCGGTGGTCAGGAGGGGCATGATCTTGGTGGGCACCATCATCATGAGACCGTCGGGCAGAGGAACCAGCCTGCCGCGTTTGCGCACGAAGGTGACGCGCAGGTGGTCGTTGGAACCGATGACCTGATCGGAGAGGCCCAACTCGCGGATGAGGTCGAGCGCCGCCGGTTTCACGGAGAGAAAGCTATCCGGTCCGGCCTCCAGGGTGCAGCCTTCCACCCGCTCGGTGCGGATGACGCCGCCCATTCGGGGGCGGGATTCCAGAATGGTGCATTTGGCGCCGCCCTTGGCAAGATAATAGGCCGCGGAAAGGCCGGAGATGCCGCCGCCGATGACGATCGGGTCATCCGGCATGGGTCAATCCGTGGCGCAGGCACTCCTGCCTTGAGAGTGATCTCTTCGAGTCTGGGCAAAGACAAATTTGGCCGCGGATAAACACGGATGAACACAGATAAAAAGACAAAAAAGAAGGGTTTTTCCGATCTGTGTTCATCTGTGTTCATCCGTGGCTAAATTTGTTCAGCCAACAGCCATCCGGCCGTTCACGGCTTGAATTCCCGGACCATTTCCACTACGGCGCGCACATTCTCCACCGGCGTTTCCGGCAGAATGCCGTGGCCCAAATTGAAAATGTGGCCGGGCCGCGTGCCCGTGCGTTTGAGCAGTTCGTGGACCTTGAGGCGCAGTTCGGGCAGCGGCGCGAACAGCGCTACGGGGTCCAGATTCCCCTGAATCGCGGAGCGGTAGCTGATGTCCATCCAGGCCTGGTCGATGTTGATGCGCCAGTCCACGCCCATCACATCGCCGCCGGCGGCGTGCAGTTCCTTGAAGAAGCCCGAAGCGCCGGTGCCGAAGTGAATTACCGGGACTCCGGTAGACCGGATGCGTTCGATGAGGGCGCGCGAATAGGGCGCGGCGAAGCGCACGTAGTCGTCCGAGCCGAGCGCTCCCACCCAACTGTCGAACACCTGGATGGCGCGCGCGCCGGCAGCCACCTGCAGTTGCGCGAAGGGCGCCAGCACGTCCACAATCTTGCCCATCAGGCGGCGCCACAAGGTCTCGTCGCTATACATCAGCCGCTTGGTGCGAATGAAATTGCGCGACGCTCCGCCTTCAATCATGTAACTCGCCATGGTGAACGGCGCGCCTACGAAGCCGATCACCGGGACCTTCCCGGCGAGCGCCCGCACCACGGTCTGGATGGCTTCGCCCACATATCCCAACTCGTCGGTATTGGTGGTGGAAAGCGAATCCACGTCGTCGGTAGTGCGCACCGGGTTGGCGATGGCCGGCCCTTCGCCCTTTTCGTAGCGCAACTTGAGGCCCATCGGTTCCACCGGGAGAAGAAGATCGGCAAAGATGATGGCCGCATCCACGTCCAGCATTTCCACCGGCTGCAGGGTCACCGTCGCCGCCAGGTCGGGCCGCTTGCAGATTTCCAGAATCCCGTGCTTTTCGCGGATCTGGCGGTACTGCTTCAAATACCGTCCGGCCTGCCGCATAAACCACACCGGCCTCACGTCGGTGGGCCGGCGCCGGCAGGCGTCCAGAAAACGGCTCGTCATTGGAGCCACGCGCATGGCTTATCCGTCCTGTCTTCGCTGATGAACACGCGAACTTCCTTTGGCTGGTGTCCGGCCGCCTGTTTGGCCTCGGCCGCCTTGCCTGGGACGGAAAGGATCCGCCCAGCCGCAGCCGGAGCCGCCAACAAAAACAAAACTAACACAAACTGTTTCATTTTGGGGCTAATTTTCGGTGCTCCGGCGAGATTTTTTCGCCCGCCTCAGTAAAAAGTCGATTCGGCTCTCTACGTCGGGATTCTTGTCCTGTTGAAAACGCAGTTCGGGCACGTGCCGGAGGCTCAACCGGGTGGCCAATTCATGCCGCAGGAACCCCTGCGCATGCTCCAGGGCAGCCAGAGACTCCCGCGCTTCCTTTTCGGTGCCGCGGAGCGCCACCACAATATTGGCATGCCGTCCGTCCGGGCTGACGTGAACGTCGGTCACCTCCACGGCCAGCAGCCGGGGATCGTGGGTTTCAAAACCGATGATTTCGGACAATTCCTCTTTCACCGCTTCGGAGATCCGTAATGTGCGACGTTCGTCCATCCTTAGCTTTCAGCTTTCAGCCGAGTGGCTCGGGGGGAGCTGATAGCTGAAAGCTTTCTCTAACACAGCCACTCCACCGAAGAGCCCGCCAATTCCGAGCCCAGCAATTCGGCGGCCTCATTCTCAACCGACCGGAGCAGTTTTTCCGCATACTCACGGTCCGGTGAGACCGTCACCGCAGCCACCGCCGCCCGCTGCCATAAGTCCTGGTAATCGATCTCCGCCACCGCCACGTTGAACTTATGGCGGAGACGGTCCTTCAGACTCTTCACCACGTGGCGCTTCTCTTTCAGAGAGTGCGCATTCTGCAGCCGCAGTTCCAGGGTCAGGACGCCGACGGAGGCCATGACATCAAGCGGCTTCGTTGGCCACGCGTTCGGTCTTGTAGGCTTCCATGACGTCGCCAGCCTTGATGTCGCCGTAATTCTCCAGCGTGATACCGCATTCCATGCCGCTCTTCACTTCGCTGACATCGTCTTTGAAGCGCCGTAGCGATCCGATCTTGCCGGTATGCACCACCACGTTGTCGCGCAACAGGCGCACTTCGGAATCGCGCGTAATTACGCCGTCCAGCACGATACAGCCGGCCACGTTGCCGACCTTGGTAATCCGGAACGTATCGCGCACTTCCGCCTTGCCCCGGTACACTTCCTTATAAACCGGCGCCAGCAGCCCGCTCATGGCGAGTTTGATTTCGTCGGTCAGGTTGTAAATGATGGTGTGCAGGCGGACATCCACTTTCTCCTGTTCCGCCAGCGCCGCCGCATTCCGCTCCGGCCGCACGCTGAACCCGATGATGATGGCGTTCGACGCGGAAGCCAGCAGCACGTCCGATTCGTTGATGGCGCCCACGCCGGCGTGCAGCACGCGCACCTTCACCTTGTCGTTGGAAAGCTTCTGCAGGGTCTCGGTGAGCACTTCGGCCGAGCCACCCACATCGGTCTTGATGATGAGGGGCAGTTCCTTCACTTCGCCGGCCTGCATCTGCTTGTGCAGTTGTTCCAGGGTCAGGCGGCTGGATTTCGCCAGCGTCTGCTCGCGCAATTTCTGATCGCGGAAATTGACGATCTGCTTGGCCTTGGCGGTGTCGGTGACCACCTGGAAATCGTCGCCCGCTTCGGGCAGCGAATCCAGACCGAGCACTTCCACCGGAGTGGACGGTTCCGCTTTACGGATCTGCCCGCCGCGGTCGTTCTGCATGGCGCGCACTTTTCCGAATACCGCGCCGCAAATGAAAAAGTCGCCCACCGAAAGCGTGCCGTTGCGCACCAGTACGGTGGCCACCGGACCGCGTCCGCGGTCGAGTTGCGCTTCGATGACCGTGCCCATGGCCGGACGGCTGGGATTGGCTTTGAGATCCAGCATTTCGGCCACCAGCAGGATCATTTCGAGCATCAGGTCCAGGTTCTGATGGGTCTTGGCCGATACCGGCACCATGACCACGTCGCCGCCCCAATCCTCGGCCAGCAGGCCGCGGTCGGCCAACTGTTGTTTGATACGTTCGGGCTGGGCGTCGGGCCGGTCGATTTTGTTGATGGCCACCAGGATGGGCACCTTGGCGGCGCGCGCGTGGTCGATGGCTTCGAGCGTCTGCGGCATGACGCCGTCATCCGCCGCCACCACCAGCACCACGATATCGGTGACCTTGGCGCCGCGGGCACGCATGCGCGTGAAGGCCTCGTGGCCGGGAGTGTCGATGAACACGATCTTCTTGCCGTTCATGTCCACCTGGTACGCGCCAATATGCTGGGTGATGCCGCCGGCTTCCCGCCCGGCGACGTTGGCTTCGCGGATGGCGTCCAGCAGCGACGTCTTGCCATGGTCCACGTGGCCCATGATGGTGACCACCGGAGCGCGCTTCTGCAGATCTTTGGTGTCTTCGGCTTCTTCCACCGCCTGCATGGCTTCCACTTCGTAACTGACGGTGGCCGTGGAGGCGCCGAATTCGCGCGACACCTCGGTGGCCAGCTTGGAATCGAGGGTCTGGTTGATGGTGGCGAAAATGCTGCGGTCCATCAACTTCTTCATCACCAGGGCGGCCTTCACGTCCAGCTTTTCGGACAGCTCCTTGACCGTGATGCCCTCGGAAATGGTGATTTCGCGATTGATGGGCGGCGGGCCGGACTCGATGTGGCGGCGCGTCGGCCGCAGGATCTTCTCTTCTTCCTGCCGTTCGCGCGGTTGCGGACGCGAGGGACGCTTGTCCCCCGGACGGCCGCGTGCCGGCTCGACTGGCGGCGGCGCGAGCCCCGGCTCCATGCGGCCGCGGGACGTGGGATGCTGCGGACGCGGTCCGCCCGGACGCCCGATGGCTGGAGGCCCGGGACGAACTCCCGGCTTGGCGACCATCGGCTGACCGGGACGGATGGGACCGCGATAGATCGGCTGACCGGGGACCGGCGCGCTGGGCGCCTTGGGAATACCCGGACGCGGCGATGCGGGCTGCGCCGGCATGACCGGACGGGGCGAACCCAATTTGGCCACCAGATCGGGTCTGGGAGGCACCACCGGACGGGCAGCCGGTTGGCCGGCGAAATTTCGAGACGAGGGCGAGGAACCGGAACCGGCCCCGGCATGCGCACTGGGCTGCGGCGCCGCTGGCGCCGGCGCGCCCGGGCGAGTTTCGGGCCGCTGCGGCCGCTGGATCACGGCGGGGCGCGAGACCGGCCTCGGCATGGCCGCGCCCGGTCCGGAGACGCGGCCTTCACCGGAAGATGTCGAACCCTGCGGGAACGGTTGGCGCGGGCCGGAAAGAATCTGGCCGGGCCGCGGCGCGGTGGCCGCCGGCCCTGGCAGTGGCTTGGCAATCGGCGGAGCCGGTCGACCGGGCGCGATGACGGCCACCGGGGGCGCTTGCGGCGGCGGTGCGGCTTGCGGCGGTGCAGCCTGCGGAGCTGCTGGCGCTTGCGCTAGTGGTGGAGGAGCTGGTGGCGCGGGTGCAGCTTGCGGTGGCGGCGCCGCCTGTGGCGGGGGAGTACGCGGACCCTCCTGCCGCGCGGCAGGAGCGCCGTGCGAGAACACCGGCGGATGAATTGGCCTTCCCGCCAGAGGCGGCCGAATGGGCGCCGCAACCCCCGGGGTGGGCCGGGGCTCTTCTACCGGGGGCGGTACAACCGCTGGCGGAGCAGCGGCCGGCGGTGCTTCTTCGGTGGCCACAGCTTCCGGTTTCGCGTGAGCCGCAGGGCTCGCTGCCGGCGCTTCCGCGACAGCCGCGGGCGCCTCTAGAGTCTCTTCCATCGCGGCGATCTCCGGCTCCGTTTCAGGTTCCAAGTCGGGCACATCGAATCCATATAGCCGGCGCAGCTTGATGGCGACGTCTTCGTCGATAGAGCTGGAATGCGTCTTCTTCTCGGCCACGCCCAATTCGGGGAGCCGATCCAGAATTTCGTGAGCCTTGACTTCCAGCTCCCGCGCCAGCTCGTTGATTCGAATCTTCTTCATAGAAAAAGCTATCAGTCTCTACCGCCCAGGCGGTCCTTCCACGCAATCAGGCCCCGGGAGCGGGCTACTGGCCGCTACCATCCGGGGTGCCCTCTTCCGGTCCAATCCCTTCCGGGACCGTTCCTTCCGACGGTTTGTGAGTGGGGGAACCCGCGTCTTCTATCGTACCAGACTGTTTCGCATCGGTTTGCAATTCCGCAGGCCCGGTTTCCGCGGGCTCGCCTTCCGCGGTTGCTTCCACGGCCACGGCCTCAACCTCAGCCGCGGCAGGCGCTTCCGCCGCCGGATCCTCGAACTGGCTGTAGTACGCGTTCACCGAATCCTGGATCTGTTCCACCATCTCCGGTCCAATGCCCGGGATCTCCTCAAGCTGTTCGGGCGTCATGCCGCCCAGCTTTTCGATCGTGCCAATGCCGGTTTCGAGCAACCGCTCCATTACCTTTTCGCCCAGGCCGTATTCGATCAGCACGGAAACCGGCGCGCCCGGAGCCACCAGCGCGGCCATCTGCGACTCCACTTCCTGCCGCTTCTCTTCCTCGCTCTTGATATCGATCTTCCAACCCAGCAGTTTGGCCGCCAGGCGCACGTTCTGGCCCTTTTTGCCGATCGCGAGCGAAAGCTGCGAATCGTCCACAATCACTTCCATGTGCTTTTCGAGCGGGTCCACGATGCTGATGCGGCTCACCTTCGCCGGGCTCAGCGCATGCGTGGCGAATACCACCGGGTCGTCGGAATACTCGATGATGTCGATCTTCTCGCCGCGCAGTTCGCGGATGATGGACTGCACGCGCATGCCCTTCATGCCCACGCAAGCGCCGACGCTATCCACGTCGCGATCGCGGCTCTGTACGGCGATCTTGGTCCGTTCGCCGGCTTCCCGCGCGCAGCCTTTGATGGCCACCGTGCCGTCGTAAATCTCCGGCACTTCCTGTTCGAACAGCCGCATCACCAGTTCCGGAGCCGCGCGCGACACCAGCACGCCCGGTCCTTTACTCGACTTATCCACCAGCTTGATGACGCAGCGCACGCGGTCGCTCACGCTATAGCCTTCCAGGCGCGACTGTTCTTTCTTGGGCAGCTTGGCTTCGGTCTTGCCCAGATCCAGAATATAATCCGGCCCTTCCACCCGCTTAATCGTGCAATTCACCAGCTCGCCGGTGCGTCCCGAATACTCGTTGAAAACGGTCTCCCGCTCGGCCTCGCGAACCTTCTGGAAGATCACCTGTTTGGCGGTCTGCGCGGAGATGCGGCCCAGCGCTTCGGTGTTCTTCTGGATGCGCACTTCGCCGCCGATTTCAGCGGCCGGATTGATGCGGCGGGCTTCCGCCAGAGTCATCTCATGCACCGGATCTTCCACTACTTCGGCAACCTTCTTAATGGCATAGAGCTGGATCGCACCGGTTTTGGGATCCATATCGGCGAGGTAATCCTCGTTGGTACGGTAATGTTTCCGGGCGGCGATCAGCATGGCATCCTTGACAGCGTCCAGGACGATTTGCGGGTCGATACCTTTTTCCTTGCTTAGTATCTCGATGGATTGAAAAATCGTTTCCAAAGTGCCCTCGTTGTTCCAATAATGTTCTGGCTGAATGTCTCCGGCGGGTTTACCACTCGAACTTCAGGTTGGCTTTTTGAATCCCGGCCAGGGGAAAGTGCTGAATCGTACCAGGCGCGGTTTCGAGAGCGACAATGCCGTCTTCGAAGCCGGCGAGAGTGCCGTCCCAGTTGCGCCGTCCCTCTACCGGGTCGCGCAGGCTGATTTTGGCTTTCTTGCCCTGAAACCGCTGATAATCCTGTGGTTTGAGAAGTTTCCGTTCCACCCCGGGGGAGCTCACTTCGAGCGTATAACGGCCGCCGGGGACGACGTCTTCGACATCCAAAATGGTGCCCACCTGCTGGGAGATCAGCTCGCAATCGCCATGCGTGACGCCGTCGGGTTTGTCGATCGAGATGCGGACGAAGCGGTGTATTCCGCCGCCCTTGACTTCCACCTCGACCAGTTCCAAGCCTTCCGACTCAGCCACGCGGTGCGCGATTTCTTCGATTTTGGCAGCCACTTGTTCCTGCATGTTACGAGATCTTGAGGCGGCCAACAAAAAAGTGGGCTTTCGCCCACTCTCATGGTTCGCCACTCAGATCACATTGTACCTTGTTTGGGGAAATTGGGGAAGATGGCTGGAAAACGGAGGTAAAAGGACTACCGATCCAATAGGACGCGCTTCCATTCCACCTTGGGTCTCTGGAAATTGAGGAGCAGCGCCACGCCAAGTCGGGCGGCTTTCAGGTAGTAGATGCATTGTGCCAAATGCTCGTTGTCAAAACGGTCCACGCACTTCAATTCCACAATGACCTTTTCCTCACAGTCTCCGTCAATTGCGGTTCCCATCCGTGTGCATCCGTGTCCATCCGTGGCCCCTTCATTGAGTTTCGCCTGCGGGACAAAAGGCTCAAAGATTATTAGCCACGGATGGACACGGATGCACACGGATCGGGCAAACCATGGTCTCTCCTTGACGGCCTTCGGGGCGCCGCTGATATGCTCTTTAGCCAGGCGTTCACCGGTGACGGACCTTCCCCAGACCGGTCAACCAGCCAGCCGCGCGCGCCAGCAAGCGGTTCTTATCGAGTGCGCGGTATAATAGTTTCAGGCACTCATGCATCGAGTCTTTACCTTATTAGTCGCCGCCGGGCTGGCATTCGCCGGTTCCGATACCCCGGCGATTGCGAATTTCCATCAGGTGGACGGGCATCTCTATCGGGGAGCCCAGCCCGCCCCGCCGGAGTTCCAGAGCCTCGCCCGCATGGGTATCAGGACCGTCCTCGATCTGCGCGACGAGGAAGGCCACGTGAGTGTCGAGGAGAAACTCGTGAAGGCCGCCGGCATGCGGTACATCAGCCTGCCGATGAACGGTTTGCTTGCTCCCACCGAAGAGCAGATTTCCCGTGCATTGACCGTCCTTGAGGATTCCGCCAACGGCCCCGTCTTCGTGCATTGCCGCCGGGGCGCCGACCGGACCGGCACCGTGATCGCCTGTTACCGGATCGCCCACGACCAATGGGCCAACCAGCAAGCGTTAGACGAAGCCAACACTTTCGGTATGAGTTGGCTCGAACGCGGCATGCGCAGCTACGTGCTCCACTACCGCGCGCCCGCCAACCTTGCGCGCACTGCCGCAATTCCGGTCGCGCCGGCTCGCTGAGTGCCGGGCATGCTCCGCAAGTTGAACGCCGCGGAGCCAATAGCCAACAGCCAATGGGTGCTTATCCGTTTTGGGGATTTCGTGGCACCGGCGCGGAATACGCTCCCTAATGGTCGCGGCTCCGTAACGAGTGCCCGCGTGTCTGCAATTAGTTACAGAGCCGGGCCCAGAGGGCACCCCGTTAGGGAGCGTTCACGGGTGAGACGGACCTTCCCCAGATCGGTTACGCATCCATAGCCAATAGCTAGTTTCTGTCGCGAAACTCCCGTGCTGCGGGAAAGCAACCGCTCCCTTGCGGTCGCGGCTCAGTAACAAGTCCCGTGGAATCATCGCGGCGTTTTCCGAGCCGCGCGCGCAAGCAAGCGGTCCATGCCACTTGAAGGCAGTTTCATGACAGAAACTAGCTACCCCTTCCGGCAAAGCCGCTTGCACTACACTAGGATGAGCCACGATATGCCAAAGAAGGGAATTCGTGTAAAAGCCGCGTCCGTCTCCCCTGGGGCGGTGTCCCAGTTACCCGCGGCGCCCGTTCCGGAAGTCGATCTCAAGGACAGCTCGCTCTATCTGAACCGTGAGCTCAGCCTTCTGGCCTTCCAGCGCCGCGTGCTCGAAGAGGCCGAGGACGATGCCAACCCGTTGCTCGAACGCGTGAAGTTCCTGGCCATCCTGGGGTCTAACCTGGATGAGTTTTTCATGGTGCGCGTGGCCGGCCTCGCAGCCCAGATGGACGCCGGATCGGTGGAAGCAGGGCCCGACGGCATGTCCCCCCGCGCCCAACTGGTGGCCATCCGCCGCGAATATAAGCGACTGCTGAACGAATCTCACCGCTGCCTGGACAAGCTCCTGCCCCTGCTTCAGGAAGAGGGCATCTTCATCCGCGACCACGCCGAACTGAATTCCAACCAACTTCGCGGCGCGGCTAAATATTTCGCGGAAACTGTTTTTCCGGTCCTCACTCCTCTGGCGCTCGACCCCGGCCGCCCGTTCCCCCATATTTCCAACCTCAGCCTGAACCTCGCGGTGCTGATCCGCGACCACTCCGGCGAAGAGCGCTTCGCGCGCGTCAAAGTGCCCGATTCGCTCCCGCAACTGGTCCTGCTGAACGGCCACCCCAAGGCCAACCAGAAGAAGGGCCGCTCCCGGCGTGCCGACTTGGTGTGGTTGGAGCAGGTGATCGCCGCCAATCTCGCCGCGTTGTTTCCCGGCATGGAGATCCTGGAATCGCATCCCTTCCACATCACCCGCGACGCCGATATGGCCATCAAGGAACTGGAGGCCGAAGACCTCCTCGAATCCGTGGAAGAGGGTGTCCGTCAGCGGCGCTTCGGCAGTCCCATCCGGCTGATGGTCACCCACGATATGCCGGCGTCTGTCCTCAACATCCTGATTCAGAATCTGGAGATCACTCCGCGCGAGGTGTACCGCACGGCCCGCCCCCTTTCTCTCAAGCGACTGATGGGGCTCTACAGCCTGGAACGGCCGGAACTGAAAGAAGCGCCTTTCGTGCCGGCCACTCCGCCCGCCCTCGCCGCGCTGGGCGAAGAGGAGGATGTCTTCAGCCGCATCCGCAAGCAGGACATTCTGATTCATCATCCCTTCGATTCGTTTCAGCCGGTGATCGAGTTTCTGCGCAAGGCCGCGCGCGATCCGGCGGTGCTCGCCATCAAAATCTGCCTCTACCGCGTGGGGCGGAATTCCCCGGTCGTGGAAGCGCTGCTGGAGGCGCAGGAAGAAGACAAGCAGGTGGCGGCCCTGGTGGAACTGAAAGCGCGCTTCGACGAGGAAAGCAACATCGAGTGGGCGCGGGCGCTGGAACGTTCCGGCGTACACGTGGTCTACGGCCTGGTGGGGCTCAAGGCCCACGGCAAAGTGGCCCTGGTGGTGCGCCGCGAGCAGGACCGGATTGCGCGCTATGTCCATATCTCCACCGGCAATTACAACGCCGTAACCGCGCACCTCTATACCGACATAGGTCTTCTTACCGCCGATGAAGATATTGCCGACGACGCTACCGACCTGTTTAACTATCTTACCGGCTATTCCTATAAGTCGGACTATAAACGCCTGCTGGTAGCGCCCGTAAATCTGCGCGAGCGCCTGGAAGCCCTGATCGAGCGCGAGATCAAGCATGCCAAGGCCGGTCGCAAAGGCCACCTCATCCTCAAAGTGAACTCGTTGGGCGATCCCCGGATCATCCGGTGCTTATACCGGGCTTCCCGCGAAGGCGTCAGGATTCAACTGCTGGTCCGCGGCATCTGCTGCCTTCGCCCGGGAGTGCCGGGGGTGAGCGACAATATCGAAGTTTCGAGCGTGGTCGGCCGTTTTCTGGAACATAGCCGCGTTTACTATTTTCATAACGGCGGCGACGACGAGGTGTACCTCGGCAGCGCCGACCTGATGCCGCGTAATATCGACCATCGCGTGGAAGTCCTGGTTCCGATCCTGGACCGCGCCCTGGTCCGCGATCTCCGCGAAGAAGTGCTGGCGGTATATCTGGCGGATAACGTGAAAGCGCGCCACATGCAGTCGAACGGCACTTACACTCGGAAAAAACCCGCCGAAGGCCGCCAGAAGGTGAATAGTCAGGATTACCTGCTTCGGAAGCGTTCGGGAACGAAGCGCCAAAAGCCCACGCGGATCAAGCTGCGGCCGTAAACTACTGTGGTGGGGCAGGCTTCAGCCTGCGGCGGGCTTCAGCCCGCCTGCTAAGAGCCCGCGAAACAATAAGCTGACCAAATGTCTCGAACGTGCGCAATCGCTCCCTAACGGGGTGCCCTCTGGGCCCGGCTCTGTCAAATGCGCATGCCGAGCCGCGCGCGGGAGCAAGCGGT
>Ga0182030_10019621_pt1 | contig 12838 bp, 11 predicted proteins | sample 812S3MmetaG_FD_121299 | JGI IMG/M metagenome (GOLD analysis project Ga0182030, IMG submission 121299) | Permafrost microbial communities from Stordalen Mire, Sweden - 812S3M metaG (Illumina Assembly) | ecosystem: Environmental > Terrestrial > Soil > Wetlands > Permafrost | place: Sweden... | reverse complement strand
CGAAGCAGCCGCTAGCTGATTTAGTTTGCTTTTTCCGCGTTAGACCGAACGGGACGGTCATCGGTCCCGTAACCTTCTCTCGCAGCCTGGAGTCAGATCAAGCAAAACATAAACAGAGAAAATTATGCATTCTTCGCCTCTGCCTGGCTTGAGCGGACACGGTCCTCGAAAGGTTTATTTTGAGATCGCGCAAAACGGCGATACCACAGTCGGTTTTGCCAAATGAATTGACTCGGATGCAACATAACGATCGATCTAAGACGCTCAAATAGTCGCTCGAAATGACAGCCTTTTTAACCACAGTAGTGATACCGTATGCGGTATCACTACTGTATAATAAAAGTTTCCTGGCGAGGTTGGAAACTTGGCAAAGAAGCACACCGAAGGCGACACTCCTCAATTGCCTGAAACAGTCGCCGACTGTCATTCTTTGCTCAAAGTACTCATTGAGCGCATTGCCGATTTGGAAAAACAGCTTAGTCGTCGAAATCGCGCTGCGTTCGCGAAGAAGTCCGCAAAGGTTGATGCTTCTTTGCTCAAATCAATCTCAACTTATGATACCGGCTCCGACAAATAATTCCGTTACTTGGTCGTTTTCGTTAATTGGTGTGTGAAAGAAATTTTGAAACATATCGATGGTCATCTGACTGGCGGACGTAAAGCTCCTCAAACCGGACAAATAGCGATCATATTACACTGGGCCAATGAGCCTACACCAGTAGAGCGTTCTGCCGAATCGCTGCGCAGTTTGTCCAGCCGTCTGACAGTGATGGGCAACACACCCTTTATCGTTTCGCACCAATCATTTCGTTGTTATTTCTCCTCATTATGTCTTATTCTCACTGTGAGCAAAGCATCTTGCACACGGAGAGTGAGCACATCTTACGTTCCGGGATGTCTTGAGACACCTCTCTGACCCGACCGCTGCCGACATAAGTGAGATACGGCAATGAGCACTGTTAGCAAAAGGAAGTGTATTTGAGCAGGTACGAAAAAGAAACATATCGGGTAGCACTCGAGCAACTGAGGTCAGTGGTAAACCATGCCGATCAGCAAAGTCGCGTTTTTTTCATGTGCGGTGAGCTCGCCATAAGCTGGGATTTGCTACCACAATCAACGTGGTTTGCATTCGACAAACACAACGGTCCAATTTATGTTGGACCAACTGAGAAACAGCAAAGATTTTACGAGCATCTATCAGTAGTCATAAGTGATTTAGATGTCGTCACGACGCTGGTTTATCGTCTTCAATGGCAAATCAAAAAGTTCATCGATGATAAAGACTTTCTTTCGAGTGATGATATGTCCGTCTTCCTACTCGCCGATGTGCACGCCTTTCATGCAGAATTTAGATCACTAATGGATTCGCTTTGCCATGTAATAAACATTGCGAGCTCGAAAACAGGGCAAGTGCCAACCGAGTCATTCAACCAATTGCGAAAATGGTGTATTCAGAGCGGCAAAAGAAGCGAAGACGCACTCGGGCTAGAGTTAAGCAAATTAATTGCCGAAGCTCATTGGTTTCTAGAAATTCGAGACTTGCGAGACCGAATAATTCACAGACAAAGCGGCGCCGTTGTGCGATGCATGAATCCCCCTGGCGAGATAGCATTCACAATTTTAAAAGCTCGATCATCGGAACTCTATGAGGGTCCTAATGCGTTTCTATACAATGGTTGGATTTATTTTTGCGCACACGCTGGCTATTATCTGGGCAGACTTATTTTTCTGCTAAATCAAGTCTGTCAGATGGCGGCACAAAACCTACGCCTGAAACTTAATGATGTGAACTGGTCAACTCCTCGGTTGATTGCAGCATTTCAATGTATCAACTCAGCCATCAAAGCTCTTGAATTAGGTTTTCCTCTCTCAACTGAATTGTGCCAGGAATATCCAGAGGAACCTGGACTGTGTGCCTCGCTTCATGAAAAAATTTCGATAAGAGCATATTTTTTATCACTTGCCAGCAAAAATCAAACCGACCAGCTTTTGAACTGGTGTGCGGCAGAACGGGAACAGCTGCGATTTATACCCGATAATAAATGAAACCGTTGTTTGTTCATTGTGAATGCAAGAACTAACAGTTCACAGTTTCAGAGAAAATTAAAATATAGAACGTCTAAAGTTGGGGCTAGCGAAACATGACGACTGACATCAAACTCTGTTTCTAATAAACAAAAAACGAGAAGTCCAACCGCACTCTTCCCGATTGCTGCCGCATCTGAGTAAACCCGCACCGGCACTTACGCACCGCATTCAGTGCACAATAAGCACAAGAGTGAATAATTGCTGCCACAGGAAGCAAATTTGCCCTATACTCATCAAGAAGCATGAATACTATTTAGCGAGGGAAGTCTCTCAAATGGTGCCATTTCATGAACAGAAAGACGCCTAGGAGAGACAAATGACAAACGTGGTTCTTGTACATGGCTATAGTGTTCGCACTTTAGACAGCTATGGAATCTTGCCGCAACTTCTCCAAGATAATAATTTCACAGCCAATGAAATTTACTTGTCTGCCTTTGATTCCTTAAACGACGAAATCACTTGTGATGATTTAGCGGCAGCCCTTGAAACAAGGATTTCAGAACTAGAATCTAAAAACTTCAATGTCGCAGATTCAGCCTTTATTGTTCATTCCACTGGCGCAATCATTACCAGGCGTTGGATTTTGAACCGATTTGCGGTTGGCAAACCTGTACCTAGTCACTTTATTTCTCTGGCCGGAGCCAATCACGGTTCTGCCCTTGCCCAATTAGGCACTATGCAGCTTGTTTACTTCTATCGCTTTTTATCGGGTGGCACACAAGTAGGCAAAGAAGTTCTCCAAGATCTCGATTTTGGCAGCGACTTTCTCCTTAAGTTAAACGAAGAATGGCTAGATTCATTCAATGCTGAAAAACCTCTACCTGTTTGGCCTTTTAGTCTAATCGGTAACGATCACAGTGCCCTCGATCATCAACTCTTTTGGCAGACCCATGAAAATGGTTCTGATGGAACAGTTAGGATAAGCGCTGGCAACTTGAACTATCAATTTCTAAGCATAAATCAAAACGATGCTGTTCCAGCGATTTCTGTCAAAACGCTGCCGCAGATAGTGCCTCACTTAGTCCTGCCTGGCGTATCACACACTGGCGACAACGGCATCATCGGGGGCAACGCTGACACAATGGCTGCGGTCTTTCCGCACATTCTCGAATCGCTGAATGTTCGTGACGATATAGCATATGCTGCACTTGCTAAATCCTGGTCTACCCAAACATCTCGCTGGAGCGATGCGAATCAACCTCAGTGCGATTCGAGTCTAGTGTTTTCGCTAATACACCCAGGCGCCCGAAAAATTCAAGACTCGCTAATACTTATTAAAGACGCAACGCCAGACTCGCAGAAAGCCCTTGCAAACGTTGGTAGTTCCATTGAAAGTAGACAACCTATTCAAAACAATACGACACCATCATCGGTGTCATTTTATGTTAACTACTTCAAATTTACGAACTCATATCCACACCAGGTACAAATCCAAATCAATAGCGGCTGCAACGAAATTACCTACCCCGATGTCAACTACACTGTAATGCCTGGATCTGCTGGTTGTGTCCAGCCTAACGAGTTCACGTATGTTAAAGTCACTTTGAAAAGGGACGCCACTGGCACCTTTGAATTAATCCCTCAAAGCGATAATCCCGATGTCAAAAAACTATTTCCACCTATGCCAAAACCACTTTAATCAAAATGCTCTGGAGAATCAGTTGAGAACTAGATCTTTTAAAACTGCAATATGCATGGTTTTGCTTAGCAGTCCTTTCTTGCCGCAAGAGTCTTCAGCTTCATCTGTCCTCCAAAATGTCATTCAACTAAATCAAACTGTGCAGACGTCAACGAAAGCACTTGCTGACTATTACAAAAGCGTCAATGCTCTTCGAAAAGACTTATATATTGAAGAATTGCGTTTTGATCCCACATTGCAACTGGGCGATATCAATGAAATCAACAAAGATGACGAGACCGCTCTACGCCAACTAGCTCCAGAAACCATCGAAGCCAGAATAAAAGCTTTGGCAGCCATTGGTAGTTACACAAGAGCGATGGCAGAACTTGCGAACTCAGATGCGGCAGAACAAACTCAGGTGAACATAAATGGAGCGGGAGAACAAATAACTAGCATCTCCTCTTCTTTAAACAACCTCGCTAAAAACAAAAGTCTCAACAATCCAGTAAGTCAATATGCAACCCCAATTGCACAACTGGTTGCCTTGACCGTCAAATATTGGATGAATGGGCATCGGCAAAAAATCCTCATTGACGCCACAAACAGCACTAATCAAAAAAACATGGATGCTGTTTTTAACTTGCTTGAATCAGACTTAAAGACGGTTCATGGCACGTTGCTCGCCGCCTACGCTTTGAAAATCCTGGTCAGTTACACAACCACTTACAACGATCTCTACACCAGGGCTGCGCCTACCGACGCAGAAAAACTTGCACTAGCTGTTCTACCTGAACGCATCAGTCTTCTCTATGCCACGAAACAAGCTTCGAAAAGAGTTTACGATATTGAAAACAATGACCCATCTAGAATGGTTAAAGACATGCACAAGGCCTTTGATGCTTTGTGTGACTATGTCCAGCATGGACGAAAAGACCAAAAAAGGTTGGCCACTCTGGTTTCAAATCTCGATGCATATACTGCCGACACCAAAGAAATCGCAACCACATTAGAAAAGCTTGCTAAAAATCACAACTAAACACTAATTGATGGAGAACGACTATGGAGCTGACAGGCAAAATCGAAGATAGCTCAGATGTCGTTGCTTGCTACACATTCTTAGCGAGATTGCTCTACAAACAAGCTTTAAACACCAGACTTGATGCTCATACAAAGAAATGCTGTCAAATCAAAGGTGATGAAGTAGACAAAATCGCAGAACACCTTGCTTTAGAGCAAGTAGACGCAACTACTGTAGCTTTTAACGATGCTGTCGCAAAATTAAAACCCGAAATAGAAAAGCTTCAGGCAGAGAAAGACAAACTTGATCAAATCGCATTGGCAACGACGGCAGTGCTTGACATTCTCACCATAACCGAAGAATTTATAGCTCTCGCTGCCGCTTTCGCACCATAGCTCGCTTCGCAAAAAGTGAATTCAAGCCTGGTTGAATTAGAATGTAAATTACGGAATTGAACAGCAGAGGGCGTTATTTGTCAGCAGCTATCCGAGTTTTCCAGTTTTAAAAACGCCAGAAATAGAAGATTGGAGAGCATTGTCAGACTAGTACTGACAAGTAATTCCACAAAAAACCTGCCATTTAAATACGCAAACGACATTAAGGCTAAAGCAAAAGAGCAAAAAATTGTCAAAGTAGCCATGGAGTCACCGATCAAAATGTATAAAGTGTTGTGCAGCACCCTTGTGAGAATTCGACATGCGAAAGTTATCGAGAGAGCGTTTCGACGCGTTAGGTGGTTACTGCCGCAAACCGCAAGCAGTTCTGTATATCGAAGAATTGAATTGGTTTATTTCTGACAATGAACGACTTCTAGGAACTTTGATTCGAGACCGGGTCGATTCTGATTTTTCGTGTATTGTTTTGGGGCGAGATGAACGCGGACGCTATCGTTTTGTCAGCGGTACGGTCAGCAAAGAGACTCAGTTCGAAGCCCTACAAGAACTTGAGAAACTATTTGAGGAAGAGGAAACACGAGCGCCCGAAGAACATTTCCAGGGTGATGAAACAGGCAAAAAATTAGAGCTATTCAAAGTTATTGCCAACAACCCAGCTCCCTCGTTTAGCGCCTTAGCAAATAATCCGAAATATTTGCCGGCACGAAAACTTATTGAAGCAATGATTTATTACTTCGATGATCCAGATAATAATTTCGTCAAAGATTTTCAATCAACTGGCTTTGATGGTCGCCTTTGGGAGCTTTATCTGTTTGCTGCATTTCATGAGCAAGGTTTTGCTTTCGACAGAGATGAGGCTAGGCCTGATTATAATGCGCAAAGTCTCTACGGAAGCTTTTTTGCTGAGGCTGCGACAGTAAAAGCAACTATCGAAAACGGCAACAATATAGAAACTGGATTGCCGCTTGACGAAGAACAGAAACGAGAGTATTTGCGCAACTACATCCCGATTAAATATGGTAGTGCACTCTTTTCGAAACTGCAGAAAAAATATTGGGAGCTTGCCTGGGTAACAGGAAAACCACTGACAATCGCAGTGCACGACTGTCATTACCCGAACTCAGTAATATGGAGTGAAAGACAACTTCCAGATTATTTGTATGGGCAAACCTTTGCTCAGTTTTTTGACGCTCGGGGAAAAGAAATCAGGCGTCCAGTAAAAATTCAAGAACACAAATGGGGCAAAAAGACTATTCCCTCGGGCTTTTTTGCACAACCAGAAGCAGAGAACATAAGCGCAGTCATAACGAGTACCCAAAGCGGAATTGATAAATTTAACCGTATGGGAATTTTGGCTGGTTTTGAGCACGGTATGAAGAACGTGGTTAGATACGGAACTAATTACGTAAAACGAGGCGATAAAGTCGGTTTTCATCATTTTGCGGAGGACGTTTGTGGCAGTGAATACGAAGAGGCTTGGAGTGATGGAATGAACGTCTACCATAATCCGACGGCGAAACATAAACTAGAACCAGCACTACTGCCATTTGCTGCGCACTTTTTCCTAGGACAGGATCGCGAAGTTAAGCCTCTAATACCAAATGTGCACGTTCTCAATTCAATGACGAGTTATGGTGTTCCGATAGACGAAATGCGCAAAAAATTGACAAAGACTACTGACGCGCTTCGCAAACACGATTGAGTCATCCAAGTGAGAAATTGAGAGAAAGAGCCCCGGAGATACCATTGACCAGGCTATTTTGAGAGGAGCCGCTAAAAAGGCTGGAGTGGATGCCCACTTAAAAATCATCTCGTCTAGTTTAACGCTGGCGTCGAAGACTTTGTCATCATCAGGTGCACTACCTGGATATACGCCAACTGAGCTGCAATCTTGCCGTTATAATCGACGTTCGCCACAATGGCCGGCAAAATTCTGGCAGTCAGCGCAGTAGCAAGAGAATGCAACATAAGAGCTGTTATCAGACTAATTTTCTGTCTGTAGAAAACTTTTTTCGAAATCTAACAAAGTGTGCGAACTTTACCGAAAACACAGCTCCACTTCTTCTGGTAACTGCAGTTGCTCTCTCGTCTGTTGGTAACAACGATATAGGAACTCAATGATATCGCCCTGCGATAAGTCCAATTCTTTTGCAAGGTCAACAATACTTTGCTTCACTTCCTCTTTAACCTGTGTATGAAAGTCCGCAGATTGCTCCTTTCTTGGTCGACCAACTTTTCTTCCGCCCGGAGCTAATCGCTGCTCCAAAAAAGCTATATACCTATCTTGGATGACTGTTTTAAAATTCTGCGCGGCTTCCTGCATGGTCGACCCCAGACCCATCGAAGTTTCACATAGAGGAGAAAAAACCACAAATTGTCCTTCCGCTTCTTTACAGATTGCCGTTTTAAAGATTGCGTCCTTGTTCATCATTCATCTCCTGCCAGTGAGCGTCCCATTCAATCGTTACTTCGATAAGACGGATCCAGTTCCATTTGTTCAGCGATAGACTGCGTAAGACGATAAATTTTTAGTTGGTAAAGCAACGACCTAACCTGACATTCCAGTAATCGGCAATCCAGTACATCGCCTGATGACGATGGAATTGTACAGAAAGACTCAATCACCGAACCGTCCTGATCAACCAAGTAATAGTTTCCAGCATCAGTTCGTTCAATTGACGCACCATATGCAGTGATAGTTTGAACGAATGACCTTAGTGTCTTCAAGAAAGCTGACTCATAACTGGCAGTTTATCCTACCAAAAATCACGACCAGTTATACAACTATCTTGTTCCACAATAACGGGAAGATGTCGCACAAGTTGGCAATTAGCAACATTAAATTGTATTTTTACGACAGAAAACTCTATTAAAGCAACCACAAATAGTCTATTCTATGAGATGAAGGAGGTGATAAGAATGACAAAGAAGGTAAATAGGAGCAGTATTAGTGGACAGTTTGTTAATCAACAGTATGCGAACAACCACCCTCGCACTACCGAGACTCAGCGAATTAGCTCAGGCTCAAAAGAGCAAGAAGTCTATCGTAGTAGCGTCAATGGTCGTTTTGTTACGCAGACATATGCCGACAAACATCCGAAGACAACAGAAAAGGAGCACCTTTAGCGGCTCTCTTCTTGCCGACTTTAAGAAGTCGGCTCTTACCAAAATTTGAAATACCCTTTCTTAACCACCGATGAAGTTATAGAAGCGCATGACGCTTTAATTTCGCGCACGGGTGGTAAGCCCGGAATTTTAAACCGTGGAGCATTAGATGCAGCACTAGCAATGCCCTACTCCGGTATCGGCGTTCATTATTTCCACAAGAATGCTTTTGAAATGGCTGCGGCGTATTTATTTCACATTGGGAAAAATCATCCATTTGTTGACGGCAACAAGAGGACAGCTCTTACCACAGCTCTTGATTTTTTGGGACTTCTGGATTACGAAGTAGAAGCTTCTCCGACGGAACTATCTGAATTTGTTTTGCTTATTATCGAAGGCCCCTTGCCACCCTCAAAAGCCAAAGAGGAAGCAGCAAACTTCTTTAAAACTCGCTCCAAACAGCTGGATCTAGGGTAATATGCTTAAGGGGGAGCCTCCTATGTTGAAGAAGAACATCTCTAATAAAAGTAAAGTGTACAGGTCTGCAAGCACCGGCAAGTTCGTTGTTAATGAAACGTCCGAGTTTTGCAGCACTGGTACATCCGCCTCTGCAGGCAGAAGAACTATAAACAGGTCTTCTGTCTCGGGCCGTTTTGTCACTGAATCCTATGCCCAGTCACACCCACGGACAACTGAGATTCAGAAGTTGGACTCCGAGTCTAGGCGCAGCAAGCTATCGGCGATTCGGCAGAAGAATAGCGAGAAGTTTCACGATACCTTCTTGTTCTTAGCCGACCATTAGATCGTTTTGGTGCTGCGCCCTTGCGTCGAGCACGCTTGTTCTGAAGATTCAATTGCGTAAACGATGTCACTCATTGTGTACGCAAGGTAATCCTTACGCGCTCCGATAAGTAGCCAGCCTAAATATCTGCAACGTGAATCAAAGATGTAGTTGTTCTGAATGAAGCCGCAATAACGGCCACTTCATGTGAACAAAGGGAGTCATGTCTTTTTTCCTGTGTTGGTCATCCTGGGGTCTTTTATCTCGGAGGCACGCGCGAAATTGCATCGACAGCTATGTATTCTTTTCCAAGTTCGTACGCTTTATATGAGTCTAACAGTACGGCATCTAATGCGTCCGCCGCAATTTGTAGAATCTTTCTGCCTGCAGGATTTGGAAGAATGACTTTCCATGGATATCCCTTTGTTCCATAATCCAAAATGTTCTGCCTACCATGAATAAAGCCACGTTCTGCCAAGCCATCAACAAACAAATTCCCATGCCTTACTAACACCACAGCATCAACATTTGCATAAAGAGGCCGCGCTCCATCCGCCTTTGTCGCAAACGACGTAGATGTTAATAAGCCTGCAATAGGACTAGTTCTCGCTGAGATAATCTCTTGTGTTCCTGCGTCCTCTATGACTATGACCAAGACCGAATAAAAATTCGGATGGGCAGTTTTAAAACCAGCAAATTTAGCGTCAGCGCTTTCTAAAAAATCTTTGATCGCGTTGTCTCTCGGTAGAAGCACTTTTTCCTTGGACTCACTTAAGTCCGTCAACACCGCTTCCGGCAGCCTTGTATGTATTAGAAGGTCTGCTTCAGCACGCTTCCATGCATGGTCGACAAGTTTGGGTGCTTTCACCTCATAGCCAATTTTTAACTCACCCAATTCAACGAGCATTTCGATGTCTTTCGCAGTTCCCGGAATACGCGCACTGGTCGTAAACTTGGCGGGACCGCACCAAAAGCTTTGAATCAACTTTTTAGCTACCAGAAGCTCAGAAAGAAGTTGCAAAATTTGTTCGTATTGCTCCCGGTCCTTCTCTCTTCCTCCCAATGCGGCCAGTTTTTCGATAAATTCAACAGCGAATCCTGGTGATTCTTTTTCGACCAAAGCGATCGACTCGATAATTGCCTCGGCTGCATTAGACCCTCGTTCTTTACGAAGCAAGGGCTCGAAATGATGGGGTTTAAGCCAATGGAAACCCTTAAATATTTTGCTTTCAATAATCAGCCGGCGTAATTCTTCACTCATATATTTTGCCTAGAATATAGCCTTTGGAGGACTAAGGAACGAATCGTAGGATCTGGTCATTCGAGGATCATTTAAACCAACAATCTTCTTGCGAGTCTCCTCTCCCTCGTACCACGAGACTTCGTATTTTGTGCATTCAGTTTTCAATTTATTCAAGTATTCGAGCGCGTCTGTGTCGAATTTGCCTGTCGTAAAAATTCCAAATTCCTGAGTCGGATATGTATCTCTACCTTCGCTAACGTAGTGGTGCCTTATGCCGGCGACTCCTTTACCAAACCAATGTTGTACATCTTCTTGTTTGACCCGCGGCTGGTTTTTGCATTCAAACGCGCGCAAGGCCGTGCCTGGATTGTCGAGTAAAACCTCGCTGTCATAGGCGGTACCATTTTTGGCTTTCAGCAAACGACCATATCGAACCGTACCTTGAAAATTTCTGGATAGCCAGTGTCCAATCATTGTTTCAAACAAGGCTCCGCGCAAATTTCCGTTGGTTGAAACAAGGTGATCGAACTGTCCCAACATGTCGCTAATTTTGTAGATGATATCTTCCGTTTTTTGTACGGCAAAATCTTTTCCTTCCATGAGTTCGCCTAAAAGGCTGACCAAATCGGCTAACTGTTTACCAAAAAGATTTTTTGGCGTGGTGCAAACTACACCGTGAGTCTGAGCCTTCTGAATGACTTCATATGAAAATCTCTCAGCTATCAACCATGCAAAAAATAAAGGCATCCTCTGATTTCGGCGTATGGCCTCACACTTATGAAAAAAGTATTCCGTATCTGCAACGTCTAATTCTCTGCCAAGAATGACATCGCAAACGATATAGCCAAGATTTTTGCCTTCACCGAAGCCAGAAGAAAATGGATATTTTGAGCATGGGGCTTTCAAATCCCAGTGGAAAAAACCAAACTGCGTAGACCCCTCACCGTAGCGCAAATTCATATCTTTACTTATCAGGCCTTGCAGTTTTAGCCAGTCGGAAAAGGCAGCCAAGACAATTTGCTCACTGCTCAAGCGGCCATTCATTTTTGCCACAGTCAAGGGCATGTTCATGAACAGGGGGTCTAACTGAAAATAATCAGACTCTGGTGGCTTAAACAGCATGCCGTTTTCCAAAAGGACTGCAAGGGCGTTGGATGCGATAGGATTGCGCCCGGATATCGGCAAGCCACTAAATGTGGCGAAAAGGTCTTCCGGTACTAATCCACCTCGAGCCTGTATGCCACTTAAAGGCAGCCTCAAAGAAGAATTGTCATCGTTTATTGTTTTAAACAGCTTCGTGCGAAGAAGCTTCGTCCCCTCATGTCTTTTGAGATAAACGAACTGCTGGTTGTGAGACAGATTGAAAGAGGCAGTCAGTATCTCTTTTGCTTGCCGCGCACGTTGGATTCTTTTCCTTGCGGCCTCGGGCGTCAGAGAAATTTGGTCCATCAAATATTGCCCCAATTTCTGGGTTGAGCAAGGTCCTAAAGCACCCACTGCGTCGCCGACAATTCCCATGTCACACTGCCCTATGTATACCTTCTAGAACAAGGCGCTAAACGCGTACAAGGATTGCAGCGCCCGAGTACCAGTCTACTAGCGCTTCCCGGGGTTGTCAACGTCCGCCAAAGTGCCATATTTGCTGTCACTCTAAACAGTGTGACATTTTTCGATTGTCAGCCCGAGCTTGATTTGCTTGACAGTCGCCGCCTATGGCTTATGAAAGGCTGCTTGACAGTGAACCATATTTCTTCAGAGCTCCCCAGATTGGCGCATCTGAGACGCCTTCCGGTATGACTGGTTCAGTGATGCGACCTAAAGCCATTATCAGGTGATGTTTTTCGCCAATCTGCCACGCCGGCACGATATCTAAATGCGTTTTTCTAATAAACAATTCCGTGTCACAGTCCAATTGATTATTGACTGCTTGGGCAGGGCCAAGGTCGTACCAACCAGCTGCTTTATATGCTTTCAGGAATCTATCGAGATTAAGAGATGTTGATGGTGTCATCGTTAAGTGCGCTGGACTCAGGGTAACTAGCCCTTTTTTGCCGCGCATTTTGTTTAGATAGTCTTCACTTACAGAAAGCACCACCCGGTAATGTGATGGATTCTGCGCGTTGACGCCTGTAATGATTGAGACAGCAAGCCAGTTTTCGCTATCCGCACTACCAACTTTATTTCTCCATCCTCTAAATATTTTCTTTGCGACCTCTAAATCATCGAAAGTTAGCCAGAGTTCAATGTTCGAAAGATCACCATCGACCAGACCAAATGCAGTACCCTTCCAGCCAGCTCGCTGCCAAACTCTCATATCAATCGGTGAATGAAATGAAATGTCTTTTTGACTATAAGACTCTAAATCAAATTCAGGTGGTTCCTCGTTTTCGTCGCTTTCTGTATCATCGCTTTTTGCGACATCAGAAGCTAACTGTAGCCACCTTTTTTCGCGTAGCAATTTGTAGCTCTGCGCGTCGTCTCTGTCTTTGAGCCATTCTTCTAACGTATATTTGGCATCATTCCCAAAAAGTTTCAAGATAGAAGGCAAAGAACTGGCCGCATATTGGCATCGGTTCAAAACTTCGTG
>Ga0182030_10019619_pt1 | contig 12838 bp, 12 predicted proteins | sample 812S3MmetaG_FD_121299 | JGI IMG/M metagenome (GOLD analysis project Ga0182030, IMG submission 121299) | Permafrost microbial communities from Stordalen Mire, Sweden - 812S3M metaG (Illumina Assembly) | ecosystem: Environmental > Terrestrial > Soil > Wetlands > Permafrost | place: Sweden... | reverse complement strand
TTGGTTGAGATTTCGAAAATGTCATGCCGGCAGAGCGCGAAGCAGAATGCAGGTGATGTTGTCCTGGCCTCCACGCTGTTTCGCAAGAGTGATCAGGTCGGCACAGGCGGATTCAAAGGGCGAGGAGGCGAGAATTGCGCCTATTTCGCCCTGGCGCAAGTAGAGTGTGAGACCGTCTGTAGCCAACAGAACGGTGGTGCCGGGGCTGAAATCGACTGAGAAGAAGTCGGGCTGAACTTCAGGTGCAACACCGACTGCTCGGGTAACCACGGAACGCATGCCCGGGATATCTGCTTTTTGCGCGCTGTCGAGGGTCAGTGTGCCATTGCGAATGAGCTCGTTGATCAGGGAATGATCGACGGTGAGTTGAGTACACTTGTCACCCTGGACACTGTATGCCCGACTGTCGCCAACGTTGCCGAGGATGAGTTTGTCGCCTTCGAGAGCGGCAACGACGGCGGTGGTTCCCATTCCTTTATTTTCCGGAACCTGTCCGTTCTCCCAAACGTCCAGATTTGCGGCGCTGATGGCGTGCAGAAGCCGGGTGCCGACAGGGATATCCGAGGAAGCAGAGTCGGCAAAACTGTTCATTATGGCCGTCACTGCACGGGAACTGGCGACTTCGCCACTGGTCATCCCTCCCATACCGTCGCAGATCACAAAAACGCCGAGAGATTCGTCGTAACCAAAGGAGTCTTCGTTGTTCGTGCGAACGCAGCCAACATCGGTCAAAGCTGAGACTGCGATACGAGGGCGCATAGAGGCGGGGCTGACCGAAGGCGCAGTTGAGGTGACGACTTCATTCTCTGGCTCGTCGAAGGAAATAGAACCGTGGGTCATCGGCCCTCGCGGAGCCCCTGATGCATTGTCTTGTTCCGCACCGGCCGGTAGCGCAGATTCGCTCGGCCCTTCGGAGAGAAAGTCGGCTTGCAACGGTTTGTTGCTGAATTCTTCGGTCATTGTCTCCCCTCGAACGTCCCAAAGGTAGTCGTTTCTTCAGTTCATTACTTAGTTCCACCGATCACAATTACGGTCAACGGGCTCGTCTTGACCGGCATTTGCACTTAAGTCTCACACTTACGAGAGAACAAGTTTCCGTTTGCTCCGCTCGCAGCCTTTCTAGCATTCGCAAAGACTAATATCTATTTCGACCTGATTCCGCCAGATACCCTGTTCGGGGTCAGGTGTACTGCAATGCGCTCCAACACCGATCCGCCTCCATACGGGTTCTCGCCCGATATGGGCGGTCGGGTATATTCGCCTAGCCTGCACTGACCGAACTCCTGTCATTTGATTCTCGAATCTGAGATTCGCTGGTCTCGCCGAAAATCTGGCGGTACAGGTCTTCGCCATAACTGGTCTCTAATGGCTCACCCTCGAGCAGCCTGAAAGTGCGAGTGCCGTCGTCCTTTCGTTCGGCACGCAAGAAAAGAGTTGCTTCGTCATTCTTGTCATAGAAGCCGCGCGCAAATTCGTAAAGATGCGTCACGAAGAATATCTTGACGCGCTTTTCGAGAAGCGCCCGGACTATCTGGGTCGCGATCTCCGACCCTTCGCGCTCGTTCGTCGCGGCAAACGATTCGTTTAGTAGCAGGATTGAGTTCGGTGTAATGTGGTCCACGATGCCGCTCATTCTGGCGAGTTCTTCATCGAGCTTACCGCTCTTCATCGTAGCGTCCTCTTCCCGCCTGTAGTGTGAAAATAATGCTGGGCAGAGTTCGGCCTGGAACGATTCAGCTCCAACGAAAATGCCGCATTGCATCATCATTTGAGCCAGACCGATGCTGCGCAGGAAGCTTGACTTTCCACCTTGATTGGCACCGGTAACTATTGTGAGACTCTTATAATCGGCGTCAGCCGCGTTGCCCACCAGTCTGCCCTCCATGTGGAGCGACAGGCACACGTCGTACAACCCGCTAAAGCGATGCTTGCGCTCGCCAGCCTTCGCTGGCGTCGGGAAACACACCGGCTCTCCTTTGGCAGCCAACTTATCATGGAGATTCAAGCACCCTACATAGAACGCTAGCTCCGTCCTTAGCATTTTGAAGAAGCTCAACACATGATCCGCAGATTGAGCAAGCGTGATTGCAACCCGACTAATCCCGCGATGCCTCATGCCGGCTACGATCCGCGCTCCGCCCTCGTCGCGCGGGTCCAATCGGAAGGTGTAGCCAGGGGGCGCTTTGGCCAACACACGCTTGAACCAATTGGGCTCTCTCTTGGGAGGCTTACTCAACATATAATTCGTGCCTTCGTTGTTCTCGCCTAGCGATGCGCTCAGGAGGGTGCCGTCTCGGAACTTCAATTCCGCCAGATACTGCTCGATCGTGGCCAGATACTCGTTGCCGAGTTCGCTCTTGAGCATGGCGACGAGCACAGTGAAGGCCTCCGAATGCACCCGGCCGTCTGCGTCCTCGGCGATTCTCCTCAATTTACGGAGCATGGCCAAAAGCGAATCGAGCAGAGTGACACCACCGTAGAGGACCGATTCGGGATAGTGACTGGACAAATCCCACCACATACGCTTTGTGTTGTCAGTCGCCTCCACCGTAAGGTCATAGAGTCCCCTGGCCAACTCCGGATTAGCTAAGCAATCCTTAACTACCTCCTGCCGATACAGAACAGTATCGACATCGCTTTGGAGGCCCGAGAGTACCGCAGCCCGTGCCACATCCAACAGAAACTTGTCGCCTGCAGCCATGGTTTGGAGCAGCGTGTTCAGTTCGAGATCCTGTGTTAAAACCGACTCGTTCCATGGCAGTCCTCGTTGGAGGTCAAAATCCCGATCGCGGTGCATCAGTAGCGCCTTCATGCTTTGATACGCTCCTTTAGCAATTCGTACGTCACACGATGCTTCTGCGCGATCGCCAGAGCATATGCCAATCCGTCGGCCGGCCTCCGTTCCAGTTTGTACGTTCGAACTGCAGGATTGTTGGGATCGACCGTGCTAACGAGACTGACCGTCTTTTCGTCGAACGAGGCCAACTCATCCAGAAACGTGACGCAGACACCGAGCAGATTCAGCGCGGAGATCTGCGCCACAATCTGTCTGCTGAGGTAGATAGCATCTTGCAGTGTCGTCGACGAGAATATTTCGTTCATGATGATGAGGCTGTTTGGTGTGGCTGCGTCGAGAATCTGCCGGATTCGTATTAGATCGTCTTGTAGTTTCCCGCGGAGATTGGAAATGTTCTCTTCCCGTTCAAAATGCGTGAAAAGCCGGTCGAAGAGAAACAGTCTAGCTCCCCGGCCTGGGACCAGCAGACCGAGGCTGGCTAGGTAATGCATCTGACCAAACATCCGGGCGAATGTCGTCTTGCCGCCGTGGTTCGGGCCGGATACGACGAAGATCCTCTCTGTGCCAGTAAGAAAGAAATCATTGCAGACGACTGTAGCTTTCTCACCGATGAGCTTTTTTGCCAGCACGATGTCGAAAGCATCGCGGCCAGCGACTTCCTTTGTCGCTTGCGCAAGCTGCGGGCGGCAGAAGCTCAGCCCTGCGCCGCGCACCTTCTCTATGTAGGCGAAAAATGCGACGTAGAACTGAATCTCCCGGTCGAATCGCGTGATCGTCTCATCGAGATACGCCTGGTGGGAAGCGAAGAATGTATCGAGAGCTTCAAACGTCTCAGGATGCAGCCTCGCCACTCCATCCAGTATCTGCTCCTGGATATGGTTGACACCCTCCATCTCCCGCAGGCTAACCCAATAGTTTTTGTCTTCGGTGCGTCTGAATTTCCTAAACGTCTCTTCGACTGAGGCGCTGTAGTCGGTCTCGGCGTCGAGGTTTCGTACTGTGACAGCGTCTCCCTTCAATAGCAAACAGTATCTGATTGCGGAGAGTTCGGCCTTAAGCTTTTCCATCCCAGTCACGAGACTGCGGAAGGGGGCGGACGAGACATAGAGTGCAAGATAATCGCGAAATGCGAGTAAGCCTCGCGACTCGACTCGATGCTCACAAAGATCCAACGTCAGCCACTCAACAGCTCCGCAATAGACTTCCACGGCGCTTACGAAGCATCGCTCACTGGCGTGTTTGTAATCGAACTTCTTGGCCTGATCAAGCCGCTCGCGCATCGTCCGCATTCGCCCCGAGAACGATTGGATGGCCTGCACGACTCCCTTGTTCGCGAGATCCTGCATGACATTCTGCCGATATGCAACCGCGTCCAAATCGGCCAATTGCCCGTAATAAAACGGCGTTAGGTCATATTCCTTCCAGTCAGCCGTAATGCTTTCGATGAGCTGGTCCAGGTTCAGGTCGACGAAATAGGAAGGCGCCTCGCTGCGCACTCCTCCTCCTCCGTCGTCAGATCCTTCAAACAGTATGCTGTTAAAGGTCATGATGCTTCACCGTTACTGGACCTCTGTCATCTACAAACATTGGCGGAATATCCTCACACAAACCTGAGTATTGCCTTGTAGCATCAGTGCGGAGCGGGAAATCTTCTGCATTGGGAGCTCTTCTCATGAACGCTCCATGGAACCCGGACGTTTGGAAGCCTGCAAAGCCCACTGCAACGCAATTGCCCAACCCACGACCGTCCATCCCAGAAGGATGTTCAAATACAGAATCTTGAGTTGCCTCGGATGCCGATAGCGAGAGGCGGCGATCGTCGGAAAGAAGTATGCGAGGGTCGCAAGCACCCGAAGGAGATACCACAGAATCGATAAACCGAGATCTCGCATTGATCCACTTACCATGGGTTGAGGGGCTTGGTTTTGCCAAGTCCGGACCGACTGAAACTCTGCCGGCAGTACACTGCCGATACTTAAGACAATGGAATCAGAGTGCATCGAGTGTGCCCGTTACCCAAAACAAGGCAGCGATGCACAGCCAGGAGACAGCACTTCTTATCCCCTCAGGTCAAATCACGTTGTGGTAGGGTATACAGACTCCTACCGGATCGGTAGGAATCATCAGCCGCTCCATTTCGGAGGGCGTTTAAAGGCGGATTCCCTCGCCTGAGGCTGTAGTGTATCACACAGTGAATCGACGACACGCTTCGAAATCAGTGGCTTGGGAAGAGGCCTGCTACGGGATGTAGTAAAAGGGATTCGGAAGCTTTACAGACAGCTCCGCCCTCGGTGTTCTGCGGCAGTCTTCAGAGGGGCTACGATGCAAAGTATGCACAAAATGAGAGAGTGTCGCTTCGTCAAGAGTCCGCCTCCATGGGATGCACCAAGCGAACCTCATTTAATTGAATCCGCACGCACAGATTCAAATGAATGTTGGCAGGTTCATCCGATTCGTTCTTGACCTTGGTCCGGCTAACCGGTCATTTCCTGAAAGTGTGACCTTGCCACAAGGATTGCGTCCGTTTGCTCTTGATCTCCCGCGTCGCACTAGACGACGCGGTACTCTCCGTGTAACAAGTCCGTCGGGAGCGGCGCGATAAATCCATCGTGAACGCTCGGCATTACAGCACAAGCGCAGGACCGCCCTTATACCCTCGATCCTGCATCCGCCATGGACGAATTCGTCTTGCGTAACCGCGTAAGAGCGGTACAATTCGACGAGCCGAGACTAAAAAGGTAATTCAAGATCACGAATGGCCTTTGCATCCACTTTGGAGCTTAAAGGGAACGATATGAGCAAAAAACCGAATCTCCCAATCGACAGGTTGTTGTCGGAGTTGGGGTCCTTGGCGCAGATCTCGGCGGCCGAGCCTCCGGTGGTCACGCGCGTGGTGTTCAGCGAAGCAGACCTGCGCGCGCGTGCCTACGTGAAGGGCCTCTGCTCCGCAGCGGGGCTTACAGTCCATGAAGATGCGATCGGAAACACCTTTGCCCGCTGGCAGGGCAGTGATCCGGACCTCGCGCCAGTTGGTACCGGCTCGCACATCGATGCGATTCCGAACGCTGGCTCATATGACGGAACTGTGGGCGCACTTGGTGGGCTGGAGGCGATTCGCGTCTTGCAGCGTCTCGGTTTTAGTCCCCGGCGATCCATTGAACTTGTTATTTTCACTGCCGAGGAGCCAACCTGCTTCGGGATTGGTTGCCTCGGAAGTCGAATGATGGCGAAGATACTCACTCCTTCGCAGGCGCTCATCTTGCGTGACAAGGAGGGTCGTGGCCTGGAGGAGTTGCGCGCTCAGGCCGGGTTCGTCGGCTCACTCGAATCCGTAGCGTTGCCTGCCGGGCGTTTCCACCAGTTTGTCGAGTTGCATATCGAGCAGGGACCAATGCTCGAGCACGAAGGGATCGATCTCGGTCTGGTGACCCATATCGCCGGCCCGGCCAGCATGCGTGTCGTCATCGAGGGTGAAGGCGGCCATGCCGGCGGCAAGCTTATGCCCGGCCGCAAAGATGCTCTCGCGGCAGCTGCGGAACTGATTCTGGTACTCGAGGCAGCGGCCAAGTCCAGCGGTTCAACCGACACTGTGGGTACCGTTGGCGTCTGCGAAGTCTTTCCTGGTGCGGTCAACAGCATTCCCTCGCGCGTGCGCTTGGAGACGGACATCCGCGACACCGACGGCGCCCGGCGCGATCGCGTGCTCGACACACTACGTGCGGCATGCGCCGATGTCTCCGCCCGGCGCGGTGTGACTGTGACAACGGAACTGGTCAACGCCGATCCACCGACAATCTGCGACACCGAGATTCTGGCAGCGATGGAAACCGCGGCGGCCGAGGCGGGCCGGACCTACAAGAAGATGGCAGCCCACGCCTATCACGACTCATCCTTCATGGCGGTCATTGCACCAGTGGCTATGCTGTTCATTCCCTGCCGCGGCGGCGTAAGTCACCGGCCCGACGAGTACGCCTCGCCAGAGTGGATCGCCGGCGGGGTTCACGTGCTGGCGCGAACCCTCGCTCGCCTGGCAAGCTGAACAATTTCATCTCGCACCGGCTGGGTAACAATGCAGTTAAAGCGACCGCGCTTCGAATGACTGCAACATCCCAGGCACGCCGCCTAGGCCGGAATTTTCAACCCTCTTTTTTACGCAAGGAAGCGTAAGAAAGCTGAGGGCGAGGTCCGAATCTTTCGAATTCCGGGCGCATTGCAGGCAAACCGAAAGCTGTCCCACCAACTTAGATTGCGATATCTTGCAGGCTCACAGCCGCCTGTGGTACAAGTTGAGTTGGCGAAGGAATCCGCCTTCAAGCGCCCTCCGAAACGGAAAAGGCTGATGACTCCTACGGTGACGTGGGGGTTTTTTATTTGCCCCTGCGACTCTGTCAAGGAAGGGGCACGATGGACAGCTGTCTCGGTCTTCGCATTGGCGATAGAATCTCCGACATCGTCTCCGCGGTCGTTGAGATTCCCTTTGACAGCGCAACCCAATTCGAATTCGCCAAGGCATCACACGCCTTTCGGCGGGACCGGAACCCGTCCTCCCCGGTCCACAATCCGGTGGATTACGACTTCATTTCGCACACCCAGTCCGAATATGGCGATCTAGGTCATCTCCAGATCCTCGACTATACGCCAACTTTCCTAGGCTGCTTGCCCTTGAACGTTGGAATCGGAATGGAAGATACGCCAACGCAGCTCCGGCAGGGCCAACGAGGCATATTGCAGCGATTCGGGATGGCACAATGAATGACTCTCTACACACGCAAGGTCTTCTCAAAACCGGGCCACCCGCCGGCCCGGAGCACAGGCCACGGACAATTTCGGAGGTTGGTGTGCGGGAGACATTTCTTGAGGACATCGCGCTAAAGACCCTTTATCTATCAGGTCCATTCTCGGTTCTCGATCTGTCCGAGCAACTGCGGCTCAGCTACGACGTGGCGAACCAACTGTATTCCCGGCTACGCACAAAATTGCTCGCCGAGGTCACGGGAATGAGCACCACTGTTCCGGACATTGCCATCACTTCTCAAGGCAGAGTGCGAGCGTTGGAACTGCTAGCCCAGTGCCAATACGCGGGGGCCGCACCGGTCACTTTGGCGAGCTATGTCGAGCAGATTCGGAAACAGAGTTTCCGGAACGTGAAGGTACACCAAGAGGACGTCGAGCGCGCCTTTGCTCATCTTGTGATCGATAGCAAGACGTTGTCGCAACTCGGAACAGCGATCAACTCCGGGGCGGGGATCTTCCTTTATGGACCACCTGGCGTTGGAAAGACCGCCGCTGCCGAAACGTTGTCGCGCGTGCTTGCGAAGGATGAGGTCTGGATTCCCTATGCGATCGAGGTTGAAGGTCAGATCATTACCCTCTACGATCCTGTCATTCATAAGCGTATCGAATATCCGGAGTCTGAGGATCGAGACGAGCGTTGGGTACGATGCCATCGCCCTGCAGTTCTCGTCGGAGGAGAACTGACGGTTGAGATGCTGGACCTTCAATTCAACCCCATCACCAAATACTATGACGGTCCCGCGCAGATGAAAGCCAACAACGGGGTCCTAATCATCGACGATTTCGGACGGCAGAGAATTCCTCCCGACGAGTTGCTGAATCGCTGGGTAGTTCCTCTTGATCGTAGGACCGAGTTTCTGACTTTGGTTGGAGGAAGGAAAATAGAACTTCCGTTCGAAATGCTCGTCGTGTTTGCATCCAACAGAGATCCAGCCAAGGTAATGGATCCTGCATTTTTGAGAAGAATCCAGACGAAGATCAGGATGGGTGCGATTTCAGACGAACAGTTCTGCGAGATATTTCGCCGAGTTGCAGCCGGCTATGGACTAGAAGCTGACGATGACACTCTCAACGATCTGATCGTCACCATCCGCGGCACACTGAATCAGGAGCTGCGGGCGTGCTATCCCCGCGATATTGTGAACCAGGTCCTGTGGGCCGCTGAATACGAAGACCGGCCACCGCAACTCAATCGTGCGGCTTTGATGCGGGCAGTCGAGGCCTACTTTCTACCTAAGCCCTCAGAGAGCCAGACGGAGCAGCTTCCGAAGTCTGGAATCTTGTTGGGTAAACTCAAGCAATTTTGGAAGCTCTTCGATGACCTTAGAGATCTGTCCGAAGACAACTGACTCAATTACTGGGAAGCGGACCCAGTACGCTACGAAGATCGCCCGTGAGACCAGCGCCGGCTCCACGTCGCCTCTCACCTTCCACCATTTATCGAAGAGAGTTTCATGGCCATTACTAAGTAGTCTGTCCGCCTTTCCAGATTGTGACTGCTTTTACCGATCTGAGTTGAAGTTTTCCATATTCACGCAGAATGATATGACCGGAGCCGTGCCCCTCGTAACGGTCGTAGATCTGCTGCCCATCCCGGAGGATGATGCGCAATGGCGTACCCCGTTTAAAGTGAGTATGCGGAGTTCTCAATAGAGCACATGCCCCTTTCGTATAGGACGCAGAAAGTTTAGATTGGGGCCAATTGAAGGGTGATGGAGTCCACCCCAACCGCCGGAATCGAAAGCGATGTTCGGATGATGACTCCTCATAGCCCCAGAGGCAGAGGAACAATCATGCTAACAACGTCTCCGTCTAGTCCAGGAATTCACATTCCTCCTCCGTTCTCGATTCCTAACACTCGTTCAGGTTGCTCTCTGCCTCGTGAACTTTCGATCATCTTTGAGTGGAACTCCGCACCCAAGACGGCTTGCTTTGGAATCGGACCTTATCACGGAGGAGCCCGAGACGCGCCGAATCGCTCACAACTTACATCATCCGATGCTGGTAGCCTCCCATGCCTTACGTAAAAGGTGCCTTTAGATCGGAGAAAGCTCGCCAGATTGCCAGATCCGGGAGTTTATCAGGGAAGAGTCTCCAGCCTCGTCCGTGGTGGCCGGAGGAAACCTGCCAAAAAATCAACAAGATCGTCTGGATGGTCTATTGCTTGGGCGAACTGGGAGAAGACTGGCACCAGTTCACCGCCTATGACGCGGCCGGACACGTGCTCGGCGTCCACCGTGTTGAGGGATTCTGACCAACGGAAGATCGCCGCAAACTGCGATTCCGAGGTTTGTATGTACCTTCAGAAGGTTTACGATCCCGCGGCGCGCATGTATCGAGCGCGTTATGCCATCGCAACCATTCTGCGCGATCGTGTTGTCAATGAAGGCGCCTTCAAGTGCTGCTTTGAGATGGGCGACGAGGACGAGGTGATGCGGGCAATCCTGCGCCGTGGTCTCAAGAATCCAAGACTGCGTTCTGCGCTCGAAAAGAGCCACTTGGTGAACATCACGCACTGGCTTCCCCGTTTCCCCGATCTTGCTGAAGCATATTACGCAACCGACGAGCAGGCCTTTGGGATGGCGGACAAACGAACTGAGCGGAAGAGCGGAAGCAATTCGAAGCGAGATCACCGGCCGCAACGCCGATAGTCTAAGTTGAGATGACACTCGCAAGTGACTGCATCCAGCTCTGGAGTCAGTCGATCGAGCCATCGGTCGAAGTCCACATTCTCCTTTGCGCAGTGAACTGTGCGGCCTGGATTCAGCTGGCCCCATTCGAACCATTTGCGGCTCAGCCAAGACATATAGGGGAGCAAGAGCGTTGATGGGCAACACATCCTGTCGTGCGCTCGAATTTGCTCCGATGTCATGCCGTGATCGCGTGCATAGGCCCGGTAGCGAAGTTGAGTGTCACCTCTGAACTGTACTCTGCTCACGCGCGTCATCAACGCCTCCGCATGCTCTACGAAAAGGCGGTACAACCCGATCCAAACCATTCAAGGATGGGATGCAACAGGTAGAAAAAGCGGGACCGCGAAGCTGCGCATCGCTTCCGTCCCATTCACTCAGTTTTCCCAGGGCAACTCCTTCTTGCCAAAGTGGCCGTAGTTGGTTGTTTGCCTATAAATGGGGCGGAGCAGGTCCAACCGCTCAATAATGGCCGATGGCCGGAAATCGAATCGATACGCGAATTCCATCGCTTCGCGATTATCTCCGGTGCCAAAGGTCTCTACCTTCAACGACACCGGTTTGGCCACGCCAATGGCATATGCCACCTGAATCTCGGCTACTGCTGCAAGGCCCTGCTTGACAATCTGCCTGGCAACGTAGCGGCAGAAGTAGGCAGCGCTACGATCCACCTTCGACGGATCCTTGCCGCTGAACGCGCCGCCTCCGTGACGTGCCGCACCGCCATAGGTGTCCGCAATGATCTTTCTTCCTGTCACGCCACAATCTGCCGATGGCCCGCCGAGCACGAAACTGCCAGTGGGATTGACAGTAAACTGTATGTCGTGTGTAGACCACTCACCCAGAACGCGCGGCGCAAGTTCGTTCCGTACGTAGCCGGTAATGTCCCCTCGCTTCGCTTCGGAACTATGTTGCGTGGAAACCAATACATCCGTCACCGAAACGGCAACATTGCCTTCATAGAGCACCGATACTTGGGATTTGGCGTCGGGCCGGATCCAGGGAAATTTGCCGGACTTTCGATCTTCTGCGAGTCCTTTGGTTAGTTGGTGAGCCAGGAGGATTGGCAAGGGCATAAGTTCGGGCGTTTCGTCGCAGGCATAGCCGAACATGATCCCTTGGTCGCCCGCACCCTGCTCATGATTTTCGTTGCTGTCGACGTCCACGCCCTGGGCAATATCCGCAGACTGCTTGGAAATGATCTGCAGTACCCGTGCACCATCCGCATTGAAGGGTACAGTTGGATCGTTGTACCCAATGTAGCGGATCGCTTCACGAACAACCGCTTCATGATCGACGTTCGCTTTCGAACTGATCTCGCCGCCGAGAACGACCGTGCTTTCCTTGCACAGGACCTCACATGCAACCCTCGACTTGGGGTCTTGAGCGATGTAAGCGTCCAAAATGGAGTCAGCTATGTAATCGCACACCTTGTCCGGGTGCCCTTCTGAAACCGACTCAGAGGTAAAAATATATGTCGAGGATTGAGGAGTAGCGGGACCCGACACCACATTCGTCGCGCTGACAATACTGGCCATGGATGCACCCTCCTGATAGGAAATTGACACGGTTGCGCTCTCGCCAGCGTTCCGGGAACTAACGCCTGAGCCCGGGTTCAGTTTTGCCTAAGCAGAAAAAACTCCTGCCAGGATGCAGGAGTCATTAGCCGCTCCTTTTCGGAGGGCAGTTCAAGGTGGATTCCATCACCTCGTACGAGAATATGAAAGTTTACGGAAAGAGTCAACTCTTTCTACGCAACCATTTTGCAGATCATTTGCGCCGAATCCGACCGGGCGATGCCTGCTCTGCGTCCCCGATTGTTTATACAGAGAGAGTCGTCTGCCTCTGAACGTTGACAAGCAGAGGAATGGCGGAGAGTTCAACGATGACGCAAAAAGCGATCACGGCGGCAAGCGAATGATCGTACAAAATGCCCATGATCGCGCTTCCCAGAAACCATGAGATGCCATACGCGCCTGTAAATAATCCATATGCAGAAGGCCGTCGATCTGCCGGCACGATAGTCGCGACCGCAGCTGGAATGATGGATTCTTGCACTCCCATTCCCAGCCCCCACAGCGCAGCGCCGAAAAGCGCCATCCAGAACCCGCCGAGAAAAACCAGCGGGGCAAAACATGCGGAAAGCAGTGTAAGAGGGATAAGGACGGAGATACCGAAGCGGTCAAACAGCCTGCCAAAGACGAGAGACCCTATGCCGCTAACGGCCATGGCGACCGAGTAGAAGATGGGAATCCAGATCGTCTTCACGATTCCGGCTTGCTGAAAATGGAACGAAATCAGCTGGAAGTCGGCGAAGCCTGCGGCCACCAGCGCAGCCGCAATGAGATATATCCAAAACGAGCGAGGCAGAGGAGCCCCCTGCAAAGATTTGGGGTTCGTCTCCAGATCTTCGGGGCGCGGATAGAGGAGTCTCGCGACCGAGAGCAGCAGCACGGTCATGATGGCGGGGACAAGGAGTGTGCCAAACGCCAATTTGTAATATCCGCGATGGGCAAGAATGAACGCCACAAGCAACGGACCAACCAAGGCTCCAGAT
>Ga0182030_10019617_pt1 | contig 12839 bp, 12 predicted proteins | sample 812S3MmetaG_FD_121299 | JGI IMG/M metagenome (GOLD analysis project Ga0182030, IMG submission 121299) | Permafrost microbial communities from Stordalen Mire, Sweden - 812S3M metaG (Illumina Assembly) | ecosystem: Environmental > Terrestrial > Soil > Wetlands > Permafrost | place: Sweden... | reverse complement strand
TGCGCAGGGGCTCCCCTGTCGACACTCGCCCAATACGTCAAATCCCAGCGGGAACCACCATCCGGGCCCTCTCGCTTACCTCCCCGGCCTCAACCCCGGGGTTTCTCGCGAGGAACCTGATGAAAAAGCCGGACGTCTCGCGTGAGGCGTCCGGCTTAACTGACTGGAAACTGGCTTAGCCGTCCGCGCTCACACGCGGCCGGTGGGCGAATTCTGTTTTGCCGTTGATTTCGAAAAGTATCTGCTCTGCGACATTGGTCAGTCGGTCGCCAACGCGCTCAAGCGATTTTGCAACCGAAAGCAATTGCGCTCCGATTCTGACGAATGAAGGATCGCTTTCCATCATCGATAAAATATCGCTAGACGCCGCGTAATAGGCCTTGTCGACGTCGTCGTCATGCTCGCGGATATCGTCGGCATTGATCGCGCTGCGCGTCTCGTAAGCCTCGATGAGATGGTTGAAACGGTCGAGTACTAAACTGGCGAGTGCGCCGATACGCCTAACTGCCAGAATTGGCCGATCTCCGATTTCGACGACGCGGCGGGAGATGCTTTCGGCGGTGTCGCCAATTCTCTCCAAATCCGAAGCAACGCGCATGGAAGCCAAGATCTGCCTAAGATCTTGTGAAATAGGCTGATAGCGCATAATCAGATCAGATGCAGTCTTATGAACCATAAGCTCAAGATGATCGATGAAGTCGTCATTATGAACGACTAATTCAGCCTTCTCTACATTTCTCTCGTTCAATGCTTCGCATGCCTGAACCATTGCATCGCGTGTTGCACGCAACAATTCGACCACTTGGTCGTTCAGTAAGTGAAGATCATTGTCATACTTCGCTATACGGAAACCAGAAATCGGCATGGCGAAACTTTCGAAGCAAGAGCAAACGGGAACGAATACTACGACCATTCCTAAATGAATGCAATAAAATCTATAGCTTCAATAGTTTGCCCGGAAAGCTTTGCATCGTGCATTAGCAGCCTTTAAAAGCAGGCCTCCTTTTCTCCACGAAAGCGCGGATACCTTCGCGCCGGTCTTCCGTGGGGACGAGGTGATTATACGCCTCGATTTCAATACGTAGTCCAGTATGCAAATCAACTTGAAGGCCATTCTGGATGGCTTTTTTGGCTTGGCGGACAGACAAGGGCGCATTACCAGCGATAACCCGTGCGGTATCCTTTGCAGTTTTCAGCAACTCTGTAGGCTCACAGATTTGATTGAGAACGCCCCAGTCGAGTGCCTTGTCGGCAGTGAAGGGGCGAGCTGTCAGGATCAGTTCCTTTGCTCGCCTACCGCCGATGGCTCTGGGCAAGGTTTGTGTGCCGCCTCCGCCGGGCATGATACCTATGCTCACTTCAGTCAGTGCGAAGCGTGCATGAGGGACGCCGTAGGCAAAATCGGCCGCCAATACGAACTCAAGTCCGCCACCGAAAGCATGGCCATTCACCGCCGCGATAACGGGAATCGCAGAATCGATGATTGATAGGAACGCATGTTCGAATATTTCGTGCTGGTGTCGCCATGCCTCATCCGACAGACCGTTGCGTTCCTTAAAATCCCCACCGGCACAAAATGCGCGGTCGCCTGCGCCGGTAAGAATCACAACCCGCACCGCATCACCGCACTCAGCCAGCCTGTGCCATAGATCGCTTAGGTCCAGCCCCATCTGCGTGTTCAGCGCATTCAGTATTTCCGGCCGATTCAGCGTGACGACAAGAATGCGCTCATCGAGTTCGGTGCCGAGTGTTTGATATGCGGGAATATCCATGGCAGCTCTTTCTGTCAGCCCGTCGAAGGCGCTTTGCGCTTTCGATCGCGATGCAACCGCTGTGTATGAGCGTAACGATCGCCGGGGTGGATGCTGAGGGTAACTTCGAACGGATTGGCGCTGCCGGCAAAATAACGACGCCTCACCAAGAGGGCAGGCGCGTGTGTTTCCGCCTCCAATGCCTGAGCGATCTCGATCGGCATCGAGATCGCACTGATCCTTTGTTCAACCTCAGATATCTCGAGGTCGAATTGGCGTTGGAGCAGCTCGTAAATCGGGTCTGTTGCGTCGCCCAAGGCACTGCGTATTGCGCTATAGGGTTCGGCAACGAATATTTCTGTCCAGCAGATTGCGATTCCGTTAGTTGCCAGGCGACGAAGTCCGGCAAACCGCAGCCAGCGCTCGCCGATTGAACAGCCCAACGTTTCGGCCAATCTTTCGCGGATCGTAACAAATCCCTCGTGGCGCTTTTCGAAAACCGTGTCGGTCGCGTAGTCGAACAATCCGGCTAGAGAGTCGAGCGTTTGCGTATAGAGCGCAGTCGCTTTGCGGGCGAGCACTGTCGTGCCCGAACCTGCCTGTCGAGATAAAAGTCCGTTATCCTCAAGAGCGCGCAACGCTTCGCGGACAGTGTGCCGGCTTACCCCGAAGCGCTCGCAAAGTTCAAATTCTGTAGGAAATTTACCGCCGATTTCGAAGACGCCGGCAGCGATTTCGTCGTTTAGAGTTTGACGCAGTTCTTGATAGCGGGTCAAAATCGCGGGCCGATCATTTAGACTCGTGAATGACAACCTTAAATGACCGGACAAATGATGGCAACAGAATGATTGCCTTGACGTTGCTGTGTCCGGCGGCGATATTGTCCGTACATTATATGGAGGCATTGGGCGAAGATGAGCGAATCTTTCATGGAACGTGTGTGTGATTTGATTCACTCTCCGCGAGCGCTTGAAGCATGGGAGCAGGCCGAAATTCTCGTTGCCTTCGAGGACACCATGGCCGTCGCTTACGCCGGTTGGCACGATCCCGTTGTCCAATCTACGTTGGCAGTCTACCGCGGAGGCACAGCGAGGCTCATCGACGGAACGTCGGCCTGTTCGATTGAACATGCTGCGTTAATCCATGCAACGGCCGGTCACGCGTTGGACTATGATGATGTGCAATTAACAACGGTAAGTCATCCCAGCGTGCCGATCGTGCCGGCTTTGTTGGCTATCTCTAACGCGCGCCCGGGTTTGAAAGGGCGAATGAGCAGCGCCTTTGCGGTTGGTGTGGCGATTAATGTCGCTCTCGGGCGTGTATTAGGCTTTTCTCACTATGATAAGGGTTGGCATGCAACCAGCACATTGGGCCCGCTCGCGACCGCAGCGGCGGTCGCGCATCTGCTCTCGCTCGATCGGACAGCTACGCGACACGCACTGGCGATCGCTGCCGCTCAGGCAGGCGGCATGCAGAGGAATTTCGGTGCGATGGCCAAGCCGCTCCAGGCGGGGTTAGCATCGGCGGCTGGAGTGCGGTCGGCGATGCTGGCCGAGGCGGGACTGACGGGGGACCATGATATTTTTGGTCCGCGCGGGTATCTCGATCTTTATGCCGGTGCGGAACCCGGGGACGATCCTGCGACTGTGCCCATCGAGATCGATCTGCGCACGCTGTCGCGCAAGCTTTACCCTTGCTGTTATATGAATCATCGATTGATATCGGCCGGATTTGCCGCGCGCGAGCAACTGCCTGGCAGCGTCATACCGGATGATGCGGTGATCAAAGTCACCGCCCCCTTCGGTTCAACTGTGCCGTTGCGCATCGATGATCCGCGAACAGGTCTGGAAGCGAAATTTTGTGGACCATATTCGATCGCCGCTGCCTTATCCCAAGGATCCGTTACCTTGTCGGATTTCGAAGACGAGGCCGTCTCTCGCCCTGGCATTCGCGATTTGATGGCGAGAATCGACTTATCCGAAGATCCGCGCCAGGACGGTATCCTGGTCGGTTTGGATCACGGGACAGTCAAACTTTCCGTCGAATCTCGTGGGCGGCAAATCGCCTTTGCCGAGATTGAATCCTATCCGGGTTCACCCCGTCGCCCGGCAACCGACGCTGAAATGAACGCGAAGATAGACGACTGTCTCGGGATCTACCGCCGCAGATCCAATAGTGGTCCGACGTTACTGGAGTTTCGCGCCGAATTGCGGGGACTGATCGGTGCGAACGCCGCGAATGGTTGAGCGATCCGCAGCACTTCCTCTCGAAGGCATTAAAGTTGTCGAACTTGGCAGCAGTGTGGCGGCACCCTACGCGGGTTTGGTACTAGCGGAGCTCGGAGCAGAGGTCATCAAGGTCGAAAAACCCGGGAAGGGTGATGATGCGCGCGGCTGGGGACCGCCATTTCATGACGGTGTAGGCACAATTTTTCGGTCTTTAAACCGCAACAAGCGTTCCGTCGTTGTCGATTTGGCGGACCAAGCCCAACGCGAACGATTGCGGCGATTGATCGTCGAAGAGGCTGATGTACTGATCCAGAATATGAGGCCAGGCCAAGCGGAGAAGCTCAACTTCGGGGCAGAGTCTCTGTTGGCGGATAACTCACGACTGATCCACGCCACGATTGCGGCATTCGGGCAGGTTGGGCCGCTTTCGGGGCGGCCCGGTTACGATCCTTTAATGCAGGCATTCGGTGGCCTGATGAGTGTTACCGGCGAGGAGGGAAGGCCGCCGATCAGGATCGGGACGTCGCTGATCGACATGGGCTCTGGAATGTGGGTGGTGATCGGCGTTTTAGCAGCTCTCCTACGACGATCTATCACCGGAAAAGGCGGGGTAGTTGGCGCATCGCTTTACGAAACCGCACTGGGCTGGATGCTCTATCATGTCACTGCTTACGCTGCGACCGGGGAAGAGCCTAAGCCGCAAGGCTCGGGGTCACCTTATATCGCCCCCTATGGAGCCTTTCGTACCAAGGACGGCACTCTGATCGTCACAGCCGGCAACAACAGCCTTTTCCAAAAGCTTGCGGCCGTACTCGGTCACCCGCAATGGGCCGATGACCTGCGCTTCCATACCAATGGCGATCGAGTCCGCAATCGTGCGCTGCTCGAAGACCTGATGAACGAGAGTCTCAGCCTCAAGTCGACCAAACAGTGGATCGCTGACCTTGAGGCCGCCGGTGTACCATGCGCACCGATTCAAACCGTCGGTCAGGTCGTTACGCACGAACAAACTCAGGCGCTGGACATATTGCGTAGAAGCGCGGATGGACAACTCACCTTTGTAGGGCTGCCGCTGACCTTCGAAGGGGGCCGACCGGACCGAAACGAAGCGGTGCCGGATTTGGGTGCTGACAACGACGTTGTCTTCGAAAGGGCCGGCGAGTGATGGACGACAGTACAGCCGGATCTCCTGTTATGTTGGAGTTGGGCGAGGATTACCCGGAGATACGCGATGCAATCCGACGAATTTGTGCCGATTATCCTGGTGCTTATTGGCGTGACTTGGAGGCGCGCGAAGCCTATCCGACGGAGTTCGTCGAGGCGCTGACTCATGCTGGTTACTTGTCGGTTCTGATTCCAAGCGAATACGGCGGAGCCGGCCTGCCATTGCGTGCAGCATCGGTAATTTTGGAAGAGATTCACGCATCCGGCTGTAACGCCGGCGCCTGTCACGCCCAAATGTATATCATGGGGACACTGCTTCGGCATGGCAGTGAGGAGCAAAAGGGCTATTACCTGCCGAAAATCGCCTCAGGAGAGTTGAGGCTTCAGGCGTTCGGAGTTACTGAACCTTCTACCGGTTCTGACACGACAAGTCTCAAAACGCGTGCCCTACGCGACGGCGCAGAATATGTCATCAACGGACAGAAAGTCTGGACGTCTCGAGCCTTTCATTCCGACTTGATGCTGTTGTTGGCGCGCACCACACCGCAGGATCAGGTGCGCAAAAAAACCGAAGGCTTGTCCGTCTTTCTAGTCGATATGCGCAAAGCTCGTGGAAATGGGCTGGAAATACGACCGCTTAAGGCGATGATCAATCACAATACGACCGAGGTGTTCTTCGACAATTTGCGGGTTCCGGCACGCAACCTGATTGGGGAGGAAGGGAAGGGATTCCGATATATTCTCGACGGGATGAATGCCGAGCGAATACTCATCGCCTCCGAGACTCTAGGAGACGGTCGTTGGTTCACGAATACTGCGAAGGCATACGCGAGCGAGCGCGTGGTATTCGGGCGAGCCATTGGACAAAATCAGGGGGTTCAGTTTCCGATCGCGCGGGCCTACGCCGAATTGGTCGGAGCCGAGATGGTATTGCGCAGAGCATGCGCCTTATTTGCCAGTGGTCGACCCTGCGGGGAGGATGCCAACATCGCCAAGCTGCTTTCGTCTGAGGCTGCATGGCATGCAGCGGAGGCCTGCCTACAGACGCACGGCGGATTTGGTTTCGCCCGTGAATATGATGTCGAGCGCAAGTGGAGGGAAACCCGGCTTATGCAAATCGCGCCGATATCGACAAATCTGATACTCGCGTATGTCGCTGAGCATGTCCTTGGCATGCCCCGTTCTTATTAATTGTGACGATCAACAGTCATATCGTGCGTCCACGATGATCGAGAATCCTAAATTCTATAGAAACAGAGATATTCTAGATCGAATATTACCATATTATTGGTAATAATCTTATTTAATATGTAATAGGTTGTATTTTGATGAGCGGCGATGCAGTCATTCCATCGTGGCTAAATATGACACTTAAAAAGAGTTGTTATGTGAAACTAGAATGACATTCCATTTATAATCAGCATCTAGACTACCTCGATGAACATTCCAAAAATATGAACGAATTTTATCTATAGTTATTGCAATCTCTGGGTCGACTGCTCTAAGTGGCTAACTGATCGTTTTTGATGGGCCGTCGACGGGGAACATAATGGATGAACCACTTCATGCTGAGGAGCTGGAAGCGGTGCTATTGAGGCAAACTGTAGAGATCGTCAGCGCATATGTGGCAAAAAACACAGTCGCACTGCCTGACCTTTGCGGTCTTATTTATGCCGTTCACGAATCACTCAGTAGCTTGACGCAATCCACCGCCATTGAAGCTCCGAATCAAACCGCGGCAACCTCGATAAAGAAGTCGATACGACCCGACTACCTAGTTTGCTTAGAAGACGGCAAGCGGGTGAAAATGCTTAAGCGTTACCTTTGGACCAACTTTGGTATGACACCGACAGAATATCGTACGAAATGGGGATTGCCCCCGGATTACCCGATGGCTGCGCCAAACTACACGCGAGCAAGGTCGGATTTCGCAAGATTGGTGGGTTTTGGGACAAAAAACTCTCGACAATCCGGAGTTGGTGCGAGTTTCAAGTTCCCCGGTTGAACACGAAGCCACACGGCATTTTTAACCGTAAAGATCACGACTGTGTGGGGGGGGGGCGCCTCCTCAACCCGTACTCTGCGCGACTGTCTGATCTTACGCAGCAGTGGTTTTTCAATAGTTATGTTGAGCAAAATCGTGACCGAAATTATCAGAACGATAAATAGCGCCGCCAGGACCCATCGCGGCATATAGCGGAGCAGATGCAAATGTCGTTCGCTTGCTCCGAGGATAACAAGGCCGGGAACGTGGGCCAAGTATAGAAGGTAGGATGCTTCTCTCAGCCGCACCAACGGGCTTGGCATCCGGATTCGTCGCTGCATCTCCAACGCCGATAAGCCAATAACGAAAAGCACGGATGCTGTCCCGTAACCAGCGCAGCGAAGAATCAAGATGTTCCACGATGTATCTGGAAACCAGAGATAATCTTCGTCTGTCCAAAGCCAGCGCATATCTTCGCCGAAAGCAAAAATCGCAAAGATTAAAAGGCCCGCTCCAAGGAAAAGGCCCGATCGGCTGATATGTGACCTCTGTAACGCTCATCCGGCTGCAATGCCGCGACCGGCTTCGATGCTCGTCAGTCGGGGCGTCGAAATTCTTGCGAATGCGGTATCCGGCAAGCTTAGCTAATAATCGAGCAACTGTGGCGAGTTGGGTTGAACCTGGAATTATTATCGAGCCACGGGCACTTCCGTGGGTTGTCCAACGGCCACAGGCCTACGAGCAGTCCGTCTTTGTACGGGGGCTTGTTCGCTTCCTCGCATTCTGGACTGGGCGCGGGCAACAATATCCTGTGCCTGGCGCTCGTTGTCAGCTTTCCTATCGTTAACGAAGGTACGGTAAGTGATGAAAACGATGCTCAATGTCGAGAAATAGAGAATTCCCGTCCAAATTAAATTAGCCATTCTTTTCTCCGATCGCCCCTTCCGATAGTGGGCATCCAAAGGTGTGCGCGCAAGGCTTTATGATCGCCGTCCCAAGGCTACGGCATGAGGACGAACTCTTGCAGCCGCACTTGGCGCGAGGGCAGTCTTGGCGGGTGCCGCCGGCCGGTTCGCAATGATCGCACTTGCAGCGAGAATATTATTCGGCTCCATCGCCAGGCGGCGCTCGATGATTCCCCGCGTAGCCAGGCTTAAGGCGCAGAGTTCGTATGGCATGCTTTGGGAGGCATCGGCGAGAAACTGGGATCCAGCTAAGAAGGTCCACATCGCCAGTTGAAGCATCGTACCAAGATTTGCCGCCCATTCGAGGTCTGGTAGCTTTCGAGAGCGTTTCGTTATGGAGTGACAGTTAACGATCATCCCAAAAACAAGCATCAGCAATAAAGCGAGTCCGACAAATCCGTGATCGCCGAGCGTTTCGACAAAGATATTATGGGCTTCGAGATACGCAGGATTATCGATGGTGCCGGTCTGGTGCAGCAAAAAGCTGTGATAGCCGCCCCCGGTGATCGGATGGTCAAGCGCGAACTGCCATCCCCACACCCACGCATCGAGGCGGCCAGCCGACGAAGATTCCGTCGTATCGCCGATCGTATCCATGCGAGAGAAATATTGCGGGGGAGCGACCAAGTAGACCAGCACGGCCAAAATCGGCACGGTCACTACAAAGATTGATTTTCGCTTCGACTTTAGGAAGTAAAACATCGACAGAACGCCGAGCGCCACGACGCCGGTGCGTGCCTGGGTACCGACAGTTGCGAGCACGCACGCGATGGTTAGGCCATCAAGTGCCAACCGTAGCCGTCTTGTGCGTTCAATAATTGTAGCGTGGTCTCGCAAAAAACGAATGAGAGGGATGATTGTCGTAATGGCGATCGCGAACGACACGCGTTCACCCAAAATATTGCCGTCGGCGCCGATAACAGTGTTGCCGCCACCACCGCTCAAAACCGTCTTGATCGCGCCCATAATGATGAAATTGCCGATCGACAATACCACCACCCAGATGAAGGCTTCGATGCGTTGTTGCGTACGCGCCATCATGCTTAGAACGATCGTAAATCCCAGTGTTTTATAGGATCGGTCCCATAGATCGTGGCCGCCGTCATTGGGTACAATTGAGGTCAACTGCGTGATCTGCAGCCATAGGGCGTACATAATAAAAATTGCTAAAAGCGCTGTCGGCTTGGGCATCATCTTTTTATCGCGCGCGACCCAAAATATGATCGCTACGCCGCCCATGACCAATGACAGATTGCTGAACGCACCGGCGTTATAGACCGAATTCGGCGGCATATATTGCAGCCACTCGTACGCAAGCGCTCCGCCGAACGGAAACATGAAGGCGATGGGCAAGAGGATCAGGTAGCTTATCAAAAACAGAGATTCAGTGATCATAAAGATCTATCCCGCAGCAGCCGATACATATTTTACGGATCGACTTGATCTCAATACTACAAATTCGGTCTAAATTCCACGTCGCTTACAGGCTGATGTCGTTAAGAGTCCTTCTTATCTTGGCCGCCGACAGCCGATGGTTATACTGACACTGCGTCGTTGGCTCGGAGTCTTGCCTGCGGGCACTTGGGGTGGCCGGCGAACGCAGCAAGAGTTGAGGGGCAAAAAATGAGTCGATCGGAGCGCTCTTCGGACAACATCCAGACTCTCGGCGCCGGCTCGAGTTCAGGCTGATGTTGGCAGGAAATGTCTATCAAAATGCGATAGTCCGCTCTCGCGCCCCATTGCGCCTCGGTTTGGCCGGTGGCGGCACTGACGTGTCGCCCTACTGCGACGAGTATGGCGGAGCAGTCTTGAATGCGACCGTCGATATGTACGCCTATACGGTAATAGAGCCGACCGATAATGGTCGCGTTGCGTTTATTGCGGCCGACATGCAGCAGGAATATGAGGCGTCGAACGCGGATGTGATGGAAATCGCGGACCCTTTGATTCTCCATCGCGCGGTGTATCGGCGCATTGTGAATCAGTTCAACGACGGTCGTCCACTTTCCTGCCGTGTGACGACATTTTGCGACGCGCCCCCCGGATCGGGTCTTGGAACCTCATCAACGGTAGTCGTTTCGCTCGTCAAGGCTTTCGCTGAATGGTTGAATCTACCTCTTGGCGAGTATGAGCTGGCCCACCTTGCATTCGAAATCGAACGCAAGGACGCAAATTTGTTGGGTGGGCGACAGGATCAATATGCCGCCGCGTTTGGTGGCGTGAACTTTATGGAATTTTACGAGGATAACCGGGTCATCGTGAACCCACTTCGCGTCAAAACTTGGATCATGTCCGAGCTCGAAACTTCTCTCGTTCTGTTCAACACTGGTGTCTCGCGTTCATCGGCGGCGATCATAGCTGAGCAGACGGCGAATATCACTTCTCATGAAAGCAAACAGCTCGATGCAATGCACGAGCTAAAGGCCGATGCTTACGGAATGAAGGAGTCGCTACTGAAGGGAAATTTCCGCAGCTATGGGGAGTTCATGTCCAAATCCTGGGAGGCCAAAAAGAAGCTGGCGGCCAGCATCAGTACTCGACATATCGAACAGGTTTATGATGCGGCGATGAATGCTGGTGCAGTCGCAGGCAAAGTGTCGGGAGCGGGCGGCGGCGGCTTCCTCACGTTTCTTGTAGATCCCTGCAGGCGGGTCGACGTGATTCGAGCGCTCGAGAAGCAAGACGGCCGAGTAATGATATGCCACCTCACGACCCAGGGTAGTGAAGCATGGAAAATCTATTAAGTCCGGGGCTTTCCTGATGCGCGCGATCCTTCTTGCGGGCGGTATGGGAACGCGGCTCCGCACAGTCGTGCAGGATACGCCCAAACCAATGGCGCGCGTTGCCGGCCGTCCCTTTCTTTCACACTTATTGGACTACTTGGAACGACAGGGCATTGCCGAAGTTATCGTGTCTGTCGGCTATCTCCGCCAACAAATAATCGATGCTTATGGGGATCAGCACGGTGGCATATCTATTCGCTATGCAATTGAGAAGGAACCCCTGGGAACCGGCGGCGGGTTACGCAACGCCCTTGGATTGGTTGATGAATTTCCCGTGTTTGCTCTTAACGCCGACACTTTGGTGGACATCGATTATCGCAAAATGCTTCTGGCGCACGAGCAAGAGAAAGTGGACCTGACAATTGCGCTGCGCAGACTAGCCGACACTGGCCGGTATGGCCGCGCAGTTGTCGAGAACGGTCGGGTTGTCGCGTTCGAGGCGCATGGCCCGGGCCACGCTGGTTTGATCAATGCCGGAGTCTATTTATTTTCAAAAAACATTCTGCAAACCGGTCAGGCTCCGGCATTTTCTTTCGAGCGCGATTTCCTCGAGCCACAAGTGCAAACATTACGCCCCTTGGCCTTTGAGGCCGAGGGCTACTTTATCGATATCGGCGTGCCGGAGGATTACTTGCGCGCCCAGACTGAACTCGCACCCTCTCGGGCGCGGATCTCGGCAGCTAATTTATATTCCGGTTGAGAAGGCGGTCGAATCCGCGCAATCGGCCATTCCAACTGAAATCCCTCTCGACGCGCAGGCGCGCTGCCGTGCCGATCCTTGTCCGTTCGTGTGCATCTGTGGCCAGACGACAGGCAGCAGCTGCAAAGGAGGCGGCATCGCTGGCAAGAATCAGTTCTTCTCCAGGCACCGCGTCGATCCCTTCCAGGGCGTCAGGCGTTACGATAACGGGTTTTGCCATTGCCATTGCCTCCATAACCTTATTTTGAATTCCTCGTGCGATACGCATCGGCGCGACGCTGGCTCGGGCATAGGCAAGGTAGGGACGAACATCGGGCACGCGGCCGGTAACATGGACTCCGTCGATGCGTGCCAGATTTTGTACAGACGGCGATGGACTGGATCCGACGATATAGAATTGGCTGTCGGGCAAAGTTTGTCGGATGATCGGTAAAATGTCCTGCGCAAACCAGACCACAGCATCGACGTTTGGAATATAGTCCATCGTCCCAGTGAAAACGAAGGTCGGGCGATCCCCATCATAAGGCGGCGCGAACTCTATGCTGGGGTCGAAATATTGGTACTCGACCCCGCTCGGTACGCCCACAATGGCCCGGGTACGGTCCGGCACAAGCTTTCGGAACATCTGGGCCTCTGGTTCGGACACAAACGTACTAAAGTCAGCTTCGTGTGCGATGCGGTTTTCCAGATCGAAAACCATGCGGGCTTCTCGGGTATAGACCCACTTCATAAATCCCGTAGCCTTGCTGGCGTAAGCACTCCATTTTTCGGAATCGACATCGGCGAGATCGACTATCAGCGATTTGGAGCTGCGAGGATGATCCAGCACATAAGGCGCCATATTCGATGAGCAGACGAAGACGACGTCCGGCCGAATGGTGTCCAGCAGATGCGTTGTCCATTTCTGGAGGCCGCGATGGTGATAGAGCGCCACGCTAAGCGCTTGACCAGTCGCTAGTGCGCCCATATGGGAAAGATTGTCCCAGCGCCGATTTAGCCCGCCGAAATAGGCGCTGGAGCACATGGAATTGACTGTTTCGACATGCTCCCAATCGCGCGGGTCGTCGATTAGGCATCCCAGATGCACGTTATAGGTCTGCGCAAAGTGTTTCAGAATTTGCAGAGGGCGGATTTTTTCGCCCTTGATCGGCGGATAAGGGATGCGCTGCGTAAGGAAGAGAAGATCGCCCTTTCGTCGTGTCTCGGTGAGAGTGTCGCCGGAAGTGATCATTATCAACCTTTGACGGGACAATTCGCAGAAACC
>Ga0182030_10019616_pt1 | contig 12839 bp, 11 predicted proteins | sample 812S3MmetaG_FD_121299 | JGI IMG/M metagenome (GOLD analysis project Ga0182030, IMG submission 121299) | Permafrost microbial communities from Stordalen Mire, Sweden - 812S3M metaG (Illumina Assembly) | ecosystem: Environmental > Terrestrial > Soil > Wetlands > Permafrost | place: Sweden... | reverse complement strand
TTGAGAATGCAACCCTTTGCCGTGTGGGCGATGGCATTGTTGATTGTGTGTGCCGTACAAATTCGTCGTATGCTCTGGGTTCCGCCGGAAGAGGCTGAGGGCACGGCTAAGGAAGCCATTGTTTGAAATTCTGATCAATACCTGGCTGAGCCTGGCTGTGTCAAAACCGGGCTGTTCGTGATTCAATTAGTGAAAGTATCGTTCCTGCCCCTCTGATAAACATGAACAGACAAAAAATTGTTTCGATAATTGGTGGCTGTGGCCACGTCGGATTGCCGCTCGGCATCATGCTTGCCAATGTGCCGTCTATGAAGGTCTTTCTTATTGATATCGATCCCGAAAAGATCGCGCTTGTCAATGGCGGTACCATGCCGTTCCAGGAAGATGGGATGGAGCCCGTGTTAAAGTCCGTCGCCGGAAAATCGTTGATAGCGACAACGGACATCGAGTCAATTCGTGAAGCTGACGTGGTGATCACCGTGATCGGTACGCCTGTTGATCGCCACCTCAATCCACTGCTCAAGGAAATCAATCACCACGCTGACGAGACAATCGATCGCATGAAGGATGGAGCCCTTCTAATTCTCCGAAGTACTCTGTATCCCGGCGTTAGCAGATTGATTTACGACAAGATCAAAGCCAAGAAGCGCAACATCGATCTTGCCGTGTGCCCAGAGAGAATTTTGCAGGGCAAGGCCCTCAATGAGATGATATCGCTTCCGCAAATCGTCGGAGCGTTCGAAGATAAAGCGGAAGAGGAAGCAGTGAAATTTTTCCACATGCTCACTAAGACCGTGATTTGTGTCGATCCGATGGAAGCAGAGTTTGGCAAGTTGATGATCAACAGCTGGCGTTATCTTGATTTTGCCATTGCCAATCAGTTCTATATTCTTTGCCAGCAACAAAATCTCGACTTCTACCGCATTTTCAACGCCTTCAAATACGAGTATCCTCGGTTGCGCCACTTCCCGAAAGCTGGCTTGACTGCAGGACCTTGCTTGCTCAAAGACACATTGCAGTTGAGTGCATTTGGCAATAACCTTTTCACATTCGGGCCGCCTGGCATGGTTGTGAACGAGTCTATTCCCAACCATATAATCGAGAAGCTGAAGCCGCTTCCACTGAGCAACAAGACAGTGGCAATTCTGGGTATGGCGTTCAAAGGCGATTGCGACGATAAGCGCGACAGTCTGGCTTACAAGCTCAAAAATTTATTGCAAGTGTATGCGGCAAAGGTTGTTTGCACTGATCCATATGTTGAAGATCCTGAGCTTGTGCCGATGGAGACGGCTATCGATGAAGCACAGGTGATTATTCTTGGCGCACCACATACGGTTTACAAAGACTTGAAATTTTCACCGCGAAAGGTGGTGGTGGACGTATTTGGTTTTTGGTCCATGGAAGAAGTTAGAGTGAGAACGCGTGAGAATACGGCGGTGCCGGCAGTGCCCGTCGAGATTTGATAGCAAGACTTGATAGCAAGACTTGATAGCAAGACTTGATAGCAAGACTTGATTAGCTATGAATGGAGAAGTTGATGGCCAGGCGCAACATTGAATGGTGGCAACCGCAGCTTGGTGAGACCGAGCTGGGTCGGGTGACAGAGGTGCTCGCCAGCAATTACCTGAACGATGGTGCTGTTACCGAGACTTTCGAAGTCGAGCTAGCTAAAAGGTTAAATGTGAAGCATGTTGTTACCACTACCAGTGGTACCACTGCTCTCTATCTTGCTTTGAAAGCCGTGGGTATCGGTCACGGTGACGAAGTAATTGTTCCCGATATTACCTTCATCGCCAGCGCTAATGCGGTGAGTATGACAGGCGCTACGCCTGTTCTCGTCGATGTCGATTCCACGACTCTGAACATTTGTCCTGCCGCAATCGAAATGGCAATAACCAGTCGAACCCGTGCCATCATGCCCGTACACATAAGCGGTCGAGCTGCCGATATGCACAGCATCGGGAAGATTGCGGCTTCTCGAGATCTACATGTTGTCGAAGATGCCGCCGAGGCTCTGTTGTCTTTTCACGAAGGCAAAGCGTTAGGAACTTTCGGCATAATGGGCTGTTTCTCTTTGTCGCCCAATAAGACAATTTCTACGGGGCAAGGTGGCTTTATCGCCACCAACGATTCGACCGCGCATAGAAAGCTCAGGCAGTTGAAAGACCAGGGACGTCCCGTAAAAGGCACTGGCGGAGACGATATCCATCCGGCATTAGGATTTAACTTCAAGTACACAAATTTGCAGGCAGCAGTTGGTCTTGGTCAACTTGAATTGCTCGATAAACGTGTCGAGCATTTGCGTGCCACCTACATTCGATACCGAGATCGGCTGGCCAATGTGCCTGGCATCAGAGTTTTGACCTGCCACGCCGAAGCAGGCGAAACGCCGCAATGGACAGACGTTATCGTAGAAAATCGAGACGAGCTCTGTTCCTTTCTAACTTCTGAAAAGATTGGCTTCCGCAGATTTTGGCATCCTTTGCACACGCAAGAGCCGTATCACCAGCCAGATGCTAATTTTCCGAATAGTTCGAAGTTATCGCCAAAGGCGATGTGGTTGCCTTCGTGTTTCGATATGACTGAAGAAGACGTGGATTACGTTGCCACCACAATTGAGGCGTTCATGCGGCGGGCAGTCGAGGCCGCTCGTTGATGTCTGAGTACGATTACAAACAATTGAAAGCTTGCGGAACTGATGTTTTCATCAGTGGTAATGTCGAAATTCGCCGTCCGCAACTCGTTTCGGTCGGCAATCATGTGGCTATCGACTCAGGCTTTTATTGCACAACGGCGCTTGAAGTGGGTGATTACAGCCATATCGGACCATATATTTGCATCATTGGGGGTGCTGAGGGCGTATTTGTGATGAAACACTTCACTACCATTTCTGTCGGCTCGCGCTTGCTTTGTGTGTCTGATGAGTTTCTGGGAGCAGGACTTGTGAGCAGCACAATTCCTGAGGGATATCAGGACAATAGAATCAAAGGCCCGATTGTCATGGAGATGTTTGCGAATATTGGGGCCAACTCGGTCGTTTTTCCAGGAGTTGTTCTCGCGGAAGGTAGCGTACTTGGTGCCTGTTCGATGCTCACAGAAGACACTGAGCCCTGGACAATCTATGTTGGCGTTCCCGCTCGACCTCTAAAGACGCGGAGAAAAGACCTTATGAAGGAGAAAGCGAAACATCTTGGGTATGGATGACGGGCGATGTCAAGCGAGCCCTGTGTCGGCATTGTACGTTGTTTAATTGCTGGTACATGACTTAAGACCAAATCGGGTATGTTTAATAGCAGCCGACACTTACTACTTGTTCTGACTACTTGGCTTGACGTATGGACGAAGCAACCTCAGCAAGATCAATAACGCTAACAATTTTGCTGCCTCTCATTGGCGAGGGTATGAGCCTGCGCGCCATGCTCAAAATGCTGACTCTTGATATTTCCGTGCCATACGAAATCATTATGGTCCACGACGGATCCCCAAAAACGACAGCGATGCTTTCTGAGATCTCGGCTAGTTGCCCGCAACTTAAAGTTGTTGTCAATGATCAGGGCAAAGGCACGCTGAGCTCGATGAACGCGGGCGTGCGTGAGGCGTCTGGGCGATACATCTTACTGGTATGTGCGGACAGTGTTGGTCCTGTGCTGGCAATCAATCAAATGGTGGAATTGGCTGAGGAAGGCTACGACTTCATCAGCGGAACGCGTTACGCTTGCGGCGGCCGTCGTCTCGGCGGTGGTGTCGCTTCTCAGGCTTTTTCGCAGGTCGCTAATACCGTTCTGCACCGCGTTGCCGGTTGTGCATTTACAGATGCGACGACCGGTCTGAAACTTTTCCGTAAGGACGTTCTTACGAAATTGAATCTGCAAACTGATACGAAAGGCTGGGTCATTGCTTTTGAAATGGCACTGAAAGCCCAGGCAGCTGGGCTTAAGCTGGGCGAGGTGGCCAACATCTCCATCGATCGCATTTGTGGCGGTTGTTCCACCGCCCATCTCGATCAGGAATTAGGTCACTATTTCAGCTGGTTCCTCTGGGCTTTTCTTAATTTGAAGGCATGTCCTGCTGCTCAGGTGCAGGTGCAACCGCTGCGGCTGCCTAGCAATTGACGTACGCTGCATGACCAGCGAAGCACCATCTGTAATCGCCAGCAAGACTAACGGAAAGCCAGAGTTGTCTATACTGTTTCCAGTGCGCGACGAGACGGTGAATATTCCGATCGTCATGAAGTTGCTCAAAGCGCTTGTTGAGACGCCACACGAAGTGCTGATCATTTACGATAAGGAAGATGATGAGAGTGCGGCGGCTACTCGCGCTATTCAAGATCAATATCCGTATTTGCGCCTGGTATACAACGATCTCGGACGTGGCGTGGTGAACGCCATTCGCAAAGGAGTTCAGGAGTCCCGGGCACCGTATGTGCTCGTGAGTTGTGTTGACGACGTGGGTCCGCTCATGGCAATGGACGATATGGTGGCATTGTTACGCGAAGGTTGTGACTTCGTCAGTGGTACCAGATACGCTTACGGTGGCAGAAGGCTGGGAGGCTCTTTTCTTGGCAAAGCTTTGTCTACAGGGGCTAACACCATTTTGCGACTGTGTGGATCGGTTCTCACTGATGCCACAACAGGTTTGAAGATGTTCAAGCGCGAAGCATTCGACAGACTTCATCTCGAGTCGCGACCAATCGGGTGGGTGGTGGCTTTCGAGTTAGGCATCAAGGCGCAGCTTGTCGGATTCAAACTTGGTGAAGTGCCGCTGCTATCAGTCGATCGGTTATATGGTGGCGAATCGACATTTGCCTTAGGTCCATGGTTTGTTGAGTATCTACGTTGGTTGTTTTGGGGAATTCTGGAAATCAACAAGAAGCGATTTTCGATGAGGCGTGATGTCACCGTGCGCATTCCCTCGTCCACGGCGACGAATAAGGCACTGAATTTATCGAGATAGACATGAAGGCTAAACTTTCAAAATATCTGCGGATCGCCCTGCCGGCTTTTCTTCTGTTCTACTTCTTCCTGGCTGTTGGCGATCTGGTGGATCTTTATAGAAAAAATGAGTTGCTCGTTTTCTTCAAAGATGATCGAGAACTGTTTGCCGATTTCAATGCTTTCTATAACGCTGGGCTGCTGTGCCGTAACTTCTTTGAAAATCATGTTTCCTTCTACGACTTGAATGTTCAAATGAGTTCTCTGACAAAAGTTATTGCTCCATATAAATCAAACGTACCGTTACTCTCTGTAAATCCTCCTCATTATTTTCTTTTGTGTGAACCGCTCAGTTATGTGTCCCCTTCTCATGCGTGGTTGATCTGGACTGTAATCAGTGTGATCTGTCTAGCTGGTGGTATTTATCTACTCGACATCAAACGACTCTTTACTCGCTATGAACAAGTTTGCTGTGTTATCGGATGCGTAAGCAGCAGCCCAACTTATTCTGCTCTCAAAGCAGGGCAAAACTCCCTTATGCTTCTTTTTGCCGTAACTATTTTTTTGCGATTGATGCAAGCGCGTAAATATTTTCTTGCCGGCTTGTCGATAATTTTGTGTATGTTCAAACCTCAATATTTGCCTGTGCTTATGACTGCTGGACTGATTGTTGGGCGTTTGCGTTTTGCTGCGGGCGCGGCTATCTCGTCAATTGTCGTTTACGTGATCTCTGTTAGTGCATTTGGTTCAGGCATATTTCAGTCATGGTGGGATTTTGTCTCTATCAAACAATCGCATACTGATTTTGCTTGTTATATGCAGACAATTCGCGGCGAAATCACGCTTTGCACTACTGGTCGAGATGATGCAGTAGGACTCGTCGGTTCGGCACTTATACTTGGTCTCGCGCTACTGTTTACGGTTTGGCTATGGTATAGCTTTCGCAAGCGATGGAATGAGCCTTTTATCTTTCGAATTCTAGCCGCTCTCACCGTTTCAGTGATGTTATTTAGCAGTCCTCACACTCAGAACAATGATTACGTGCTCTTTTGCATTACGTGTATCTGGATCCTTCAGTCGATGAAAGAAAGTCTGGATTCGACTCGATTGAAAACATTCCTCAAGCTGACCATTTATTCTTATCCTTACTTGAGTTGGCTATTTTATCTGGTCGCCATCTTTTTTATGCTCGTGAGAGTGCAGCCGTTCCTTGCCGTCAATCTAATTGTCTTTGTGCTATCTTTGGTTTTACTCCTTGCCGAGCCACGATCCAGTTCGAGTGCGATCGCTTCGAGTTAAGTCGAACAACTACCTCGAAAAAGATTTTCGAACGTCAAAGAACATCAAGAACATCAAAAACATGAAAGAACGTCGGAGCGACTCGTGACTTCCAGCAGTGAGCAATTAGTAAGTGCTTTCAATCGCAAACAACAGTTTGCTCTAGGTCTAGTCATGTTGTTGGTATTGGCGATGCCAACATTTGTTCTGATACCAGGTGACGCAGTATTTGAACTAACTGACTTCCCGAATTATTATGCAGCTTCGAATCTTATCTGGTCCGGTCATGGAGCCGACATATACAAACACGATCTAGTAATAGCTCGCGAGGATCAACTTTTTCCTCGGGTTCCTAAGGGCAGAGATTTACCTGTTTTAGTTCCGCCCTTTTCTTTGCCTCTTCTATTGCCGCTAAACATTGTGCCGCCTGAGCCCGCGCGCATTATCTGGGCGCTCGGGCAAATGTTGGCAGTGGTCGTATCGTTAATGCTATGCGCCACGCACTTTGCAATTCCAGAACGAAAGCTGTTGTTTTTGACTATTGCGATCGCGCTTTGCGGACCTTTCTGGGAGTCTATGCGATGTGCGCAGGTCGCTCCATTTTTGCTTCTCTCACTATGCCTGACCTTCACTTACTTGCAGCGAAATAAACAAATAGATGCCGGTATCGCATGCGGTGTCTTTTTATTCAAACCGCATGAGTGTTTTCACTTTGTCCTATCCCAGCTTGCGGCTTTCAAGTGGCGTTATGTATTGGTTTTGGGGCTGGTATTTCTGGTGGCTGCGCTCATCTCACTGGCGGCGGTTGGAGTCGATGGCTGGTCAGCCTGGGAACATCTGATGTCTGGCCTTCTAGCAGATCCACAGGGCACCGGACCACAGCTCAATCCAACTATTAGAGGACAACTTTTGAGAGTGGGTATGGGGATGGCTCCACAAGTTATTTTAATTGCATCAGCGACTTTCTGGCTGATTTTTTCAGCCGCGTCATTGTTTCTAGGATTTAAATTTAAATCCAATGAAAAGTTCCTTGATATTTCACTCGTGCTGACAATCCCATTTAGTCTTCTGACTTCGCTTCACAGTCACAATTATGATTTGATGCTTCTGCTTCCAGCCGTTCTAGCGCTGAGCAGAATTGGCTCAGCCACACTTCAATCGTCGAGGTCTCGACTCATTTTCAAGATTTTTATCGCCGCTCTTATTCTGCCCCTGATGCTTCCTTTTTACATCATTATTCACTACGGGTTTTTGGTGCACGGGTTTGTGCCAAATCCGTTCTTCTTTTCCCTGGTGTTATTTTTGATGACTGGCGTAATTATGGTGGCTCGGATGATTCAATTTAAAGAGGAAGCGAATATCTCATGATTTTGTCGGAAGATAACAGAAGGCGCTTGCGATTCGCATATCTAAGTGCTCTGTTTGTATGGACGGTGTTGGTGTTCGGGCAACTGTTTGTCTGGATTCACGACAACGAGATGTTTGCATACACGGAAAAAAATCATCCTTATCTCGTAGATTTTCCTGTTTATTGTGCGGCTGGAAAGCTGGCTGTCATGGCAATGCACGCGCCAACCAACATATATGATATCCACCTTCAAGATCAGGTATTGCGATCCATCATTGCACCAGTTGTGCCGGAGAAGCCCTGGGTGATTCAATCTCCTCCTCCGGTTTTTTTGTTTCTGTCTCCGCTTACGCTCACCAGCATGCCGATCGCCTGGGCTATTTTTTGCCTGATCGGAAATAGTCTGTTCTTCCTTGCTCTCTATCAGTTGATTAAAAGTGATATCAGTTCGCGAAAAGATTTTGGTCTTATTGCCCTTTTTATATGCGCTTCATTCCCATTTTGGGTATGCACCAGGCTCGGGCAGTTGGCACTTTACACCGTGCCTTCGACTATTCTCTTCTGGAGTTTAATTCGCAACAAGAAAGATTTAGGCGCTGGTATTTCGGTTGCATTGTTGTTGATGAAGTTTCAATATCTTCCATTCATCGGCGCAGCTGGTGTGGTGCTAGGAAGATCACGGTTTGTGATCGGAGCTGTAGTAGCTTGTTCTTTGATACTGGCTACGTGTGGGTTTTTACTTGGCTGGCAGAACATTACCGGCTATCCAAGTGCTATGGTGCCTGCAGAGTTTGCAACGAATTTATACACCGGAATAAATCCTGCTGATCAGCAAAATTTGAGAGCATTGCTCGTACGAGTCACAGGAAGCGAGTCGCCTTTCAACAGTAAGCTATGCATAGTGGTCTGCCTTGTTTCTGCAATGGCGTTGCTGATTGCATGGTGGAAAAGCCTGAAGAATATCGAATTCGATAAGCGCTTTAAATTCCTTTGCATACTGACCATCGTTTGTTCGCTGGTTTTCAGCCCGCATGCGCATACGCAAGACTATCTGCTGCTGTCGGTTCCGGCTGTCTGGTTGTGGCTGGAAGCTCGTGAAAGGAATACTCGCGCGGGGCTATGGACAAGGCGTTTTGTTCTGGCTCTGCCACCAATCACTTGGGCTTTGTTCGTAATTGATATAGTGAAACCACCAATTCCGCTTTTCCTGTTCATACTGCCACCACTAGTGATCTGTGCGTGGTTTATGTTCTGCTTACCTGCGCAAGACGTGCAAAGCCTCGAGCCTGCCACACCAGGGAACGGTTAAAGTAAACATAATTGCTTACCCACCATAAGTGACTCGAAAGCTAACAAGCCCTTACAGATGCGAAGTCAATCTGGCAGCTGCTTTGAAGAGGCTTAGCGCTGCCTGTGGATTAAATCGTCCATCCTGGAACACTTCTTTAAAGAGTGCCTGTCCAAGCACGCCATTGTTCTTCATTACGACACGATGCGCGAAAGGCAGTGCTGCATCGATGAAATTGAAATCCGGATTGACTGTCAGGGCAACGCCCTCCAGGGTCAACAGCGCGCGCATGACAAATGTAAATTCTGTAGGCAAACGGAATGGATATTTGTAGACCACATCCGAAAAATCGAAAAGCATTTTGCGAAAACGTACTTTGGTCATGCCTTCCGCAAAACGAGCCTCTATCACCGGTGCAAGAGCCGCGTACAGTCCTTCGCGGTCAACGGACGCATCGAGAAATCCCATGCCGATAAAGTCATCTATAAGCAGTTTGTAGTCTTGCTGTATGGTGTGCATGAAGGCATTTACCAGGTGCTGTTTCAGATCATTAGAGATCCTGCCCACCATGCCGAAGTCGAATATACCTATACGTCCATCAGGCATTACACGCATGTTGCCGGGATGCGGATCAGCGTGGAAGAATCCGTCTTCAAGCAATTGACGCAGATAAAAGTTGGCTCCGATGCGCGTTACTTCTGCCGGATCTATGCCCTGTTCTTGAAGCGCTTGCAGGTCCGTCACTCTATGCCCAGGCACGTATTCTATTGTCAAAACACGGCGGCCAGTCAGCCTCCAGACGATGCGCGGAATACAAATCTTGTCGAAGTTGCGGAAGTTGTGCCGGAACGTATCAGCGTTGCGCCCTTCTTTTATGTAATCTATTTCTTCAAATATGGTTTTCGCAAACTCTTCGACAATTCCTGGCCAATCAGTGTGTCTGCAGAGACTTGGATAAGTCATAACCTCGTCGGCGACCGCAGCCAGGATTTGCACATCATGAGCGATAAGCAGCGGAAGATTTGGACGTTGAACTTTCACGACCACATCTCGGCCATCGTGTAACACCGCGCGATAGGCTTGCGAGAGGCTGGCGGCAGCTATTGGCGTCGAGTCAAAGGAAGCATAAAGTTTTTCTGGTTCACCACCGAGCTCGCGAGCAATAATCTCTCTGGCAATTTCAGTTGGAAACTGGCCGACTTGCTCTTGCAGCATCGCCAGTTCCAGCATCGCCGGCAGTGGCAAGATATCTGCTCTTGTAGATAATGTCTGCCCGATTTTTATAAAAGTGGGGCCAAGGTCATGCAGTTTTGTACAGAGCCATCTGCCAAGCAAACGGTATTCTTCGTACTCTTCTTTTGTAAGCGCTGCTTCTTCACTGTCCTGATCGTCTGGTAGCGCTGCTGTTTTTACATACTCTGCCGCGTGGTATCGAGAGAAGCCGCGCACCGATTTGATGATCACAAAAACAATTGGAAAAACTCGTAAGGCTGCTTTGAAGCCCTGCAGATTGTATATCCGCCAGAACACACGCCACCACGACGCAACTAACTTAGTAAAGCTGACGTCGCGAAAAGTCTCTTTAACGGGGTTAAAAGATGGTGCTGGTTTGGTGTTCAAGGATCGGGGATGTCCGTCGGGCTTTCTCTTGGATACTAGTGTAAGCCTTGGAGGCTCGTTGTCAGCAGTTACATACATAAATTTTCGCTACTCCGTGGGCGATTCCCCGCACGGCACTCAGAGACAGAGGGTTTCCAGTTTTCTATCACATGTAAAGAGACGTCGTGGGTAACGAAAAGTTCATTCTTTAACGGCTCACACCTTTAAAGGTCTGATAAAGGATTCAGACGTTGTGCACGGATGAGACCGTACGCACATATGAGGACTTATACGCAAATGAGGCCCTATACGCAGATGAGCCGGCAAATGAGCTTGTCGCTCCAGTGAGCAGACTCAATCAGCGTTGTTTTAGCGCCGCATATTGCATCTCGACAATTTCCTTGATTCCTTTTTGGGCCAGTTCCATTAGCTCTGGCATTTTGTTGGAATCGAAGGGCTTGCTCTCTGATGAGATTTGCAGCTCCAGAATATTTCCTGACTCGGTCAGCACAATATTGCTGTCCATTTCTGCCTGCGAATCTTCATTGTAGTTCGGATCTAGCAAAATCTGCCCGTTGACCTGGCAAATGCTAACTGCAGCCATATGTTCGCTGATTGGCAGGTCATCCCAGAGACCCTGCTTTCTCAATTTCAAAAGTGCATCGTAAAGTGCCAGGAACCCGCCGTTGATAGCTGCTACTCGGGTGCCACCATCAGCCTGCAAGACATCACAATCTATCGTGATTGTGCGCTCGCCCAGAGCTCGACGATCTACGACTCCACGCAAACAGCGTCCTATTAAACGTTGAATTTCACTTGTGCGGCCGGAAGGTTGACCTCTCGTCACTTCTCTTTGCGAGCGCACTAACGTCGAACCAGGCAACAGCGAATACTCTGCCGTCACCCAACCTTCGCCCTTGCCGATCAAAAATGCAGGAACGCGTTCCTCGATTTTTGCCGTAGTGAATACTTTAGTATCCCCGAACTCCACTAGTACAGAACCATCTGCGTTCTTAGTGAAGTGTCTGGTGAACTTTGCTGGTCTCAGTTGATCCCATTGCCGATTGTCGCGCCGCCGGTACATTCAGTCTCGCTTTCATGTTGCCCAAAATACATCGACTATCAGTATATACGTGCTTCTCGCTTTGTTGGTGTTGATAACCGCCCAGTTTAGTGATTTTGTGGAAGCTGGTTTGGAGAAGGAAAGCCTCCGCCCTGATTAGAAGGGCACCGGTGGAAATGGCACTGTGATGGTTGGAACGCTGCCTGGCGCGGGAATTGGGTGGCTGGTGGGATCATCTTTTGAGCGTTCCAACCTTAATCGTTTAATCTGGGCGGTGCCTTTGACGGTGAATTGTTTTCCAGGAACAACTTTTATATCGGTGAAATCAAATTGAATATCGTCTGATTTATGACCCCACGATGCCAGGCTGTTGATCTTTTTGACCAGCATCTCTGAGAGCTGTGGTGAGATTTCTTGTCCGTTTGTCATCAGATGGGTATCGGAGACGTCTACCCAGCCATCTTTAATTCCCAGCTGGGCGTCTACTTCGAAGGATAGCGGTACTCCGACCCCTGCCATTTCCAGGTCAGCATTGACCGCGATTACTATTTTGTTGCCCTTGTTTAACACTATATGCGCTTCATGCAGTTTGACTCCGAGGTTCGCCAGACTGGCTCCAAACAAGCTCGCCAGCCCGCCCAATCTTTTACTTACTGTGACTGAAAGATTTTGCAGCGTATTGGGGTCTGCAAGAAACTTGTTCAAGCTATCCTGGCTGACGGTTACCATAACGTCTGCTTTTGCTGGTGTTGAGAACTGCAGGACTTTCTCTTGTAAAAGTGTGCGAGGATCGAAATGCAGGTCTCCTCCGGTATTGATGGTCATCTCATCGAAGATGAATTGTTGAAAGTGTCCGCCTAAAACATCAATATTGAGACCTTTTAAAGAGCCCTGGCGAAAGTCCATGTCGATCGCCGTGGCGCTTCCGCTGTCGATACTTGTGTCGTGGAATTGACCATTTTGCAGATCAATGGTCAATTTGCCGAAGCGAGCACTGTTCAAATCTATAAGTGAGGTTGGTGCTGTAAGTACGGGCGGTGCTTGAACTGCAGGCGGTGCGACTGGGTTTGGCATACCAGAGGACGGAGCACTGGTAGCGCCCATGGTGCCCTGATTGGGAAGTTGAGGTGGTGCTGCATTCACTCCATTCGGAGAATTCGTTGCTGGACCAGCGCTTCCGTAGCCTGAAATGGAACCCGAGTACGTACTAGAGGTTGGAGCCGTGGGGTTACCTGGAGCGCTTGTCTGAGTGCTGCTGGATGATGATTCTGTCCGGTCTTTTTTATGACCCCAGGCAAGTAGTTCTCTAGTATCTGCCTGCGCTGGCGCAGA
>Ga0182030_10019615_pt1 | contig 12840 bp, 9 predicted proteins | sample 812S3MmetaG_FD_121299 | JGI IMG/M metagenome (GOLD analysis project Ga0182030, IMG submission 121299) | Permafrost microbial communities from Stordalen Mire, Sweden - 812S3M metaG (Illumina Assembly) | ecosystem: Environmental > Terrestrial > Soil > Wetlands > Permafrost | place: Sweden... | reverse complement strand
TCACCGGTGATGAGCTACGCAAAGAGCGGAAAGCTGCGCCGCGCCATGTTTCTGGCCTACAACGAGCGCGCGTATCCGGCGAACAAGTCTGTATTGGAGAACCTGCTTGAAGCGAGACAGGAAGTGGCGTCGACGCTTGGCTTCAAGACGTGGGCGGATCTTGCGACCGCAGACCTGATGATGGCTTCGGCGAAGAATATGCTCAAGTTTCTTGACGAGGTTGATGACGCTTCGCGCGATCGCGCCAAGCATGAGTTCGATTTGCTGCAGGAATTTGCTCGCGGGAACGATTCCAGCGCTCTGCCTTTGACGGCGTCTGATGCGGGCTATTGGAACGAGCAATACCGGCGCACGGCATACTCGTTCGATTCGCAGAGCGTGAGGCCGTATTTTCCCTACGCACAGGTTGAAGCAGGAATTTTGAAGACCGCGTCGCGTTTGTTCCATCTGGAATTTCGCAAGGTGGCGAAGGCCGATGTGTGGGACCGGTCCGTTCATGCATACGACGTGTACGACAAAGGACAGAAGGCAGGCCGGATCTATCTGGACATGCATCCGCGGGAGGGCAAGGACAAGTGGTTTTCCGAGAGCGGCGTGATTCCGGGCATGCGCGGCGAGCAGTTGCCGGAAGCGGCACTGATCTGCAACTTCTCCGGCGGCGTTGCGGGCGACCCTGGGCTGATGCAGTTCGATGAGGTGGTGACGTTCTTCCATGAGTTTGGGCACATGATGCATGAAGTGCTGGGAGGCAAGCAGCGCTGGGCAGGACAGAGCGGCACAAGCACAGAAGGCGATTTTGTGGAGGCTCCGTCGCAGATGCTGGAGGAGATGTTCCACGATCCCGCGATTCTGCAGAGCTTTGCGAAGCATTACGAGACGGGCGAAACGCTGCCATTGGAAGTGATTTCGCGGATGAATCGAGCGAGCTATTTCGGGCGTGCAAGCTGGATACAGCGGCAGCTTTTCCTTTCAACCTATGCGCTGCAATTACACGATCAGAAGCCTGAGTCGCTGGACTTTGACAAACTGCTGAAGGAAGACTACGCCCGCTTCAGTCCCTATGAGTTTGTCGATGGCAACCGGTTCTACACGTCATTCACACACTTGACGGGTTACTCGTCAAACTATTACACGTACGTGCTTGACAAGGTGATTGCGGTTGATTTCTTTGCCGCGTTCGACGCGAAGAATCTGCTGGATGGTCCGGCCGCCCTGCGCTACCGGAAGACCGTGCTGGAGCCGGGCAGTTCGAAACCTGCCGCGCAGTTGGTAGTGGACTTTCTGGGGCGAAGAGAAAACATTGAAGCGCTCAAGCATTGGATGGACCGGGAGTTCGATTCGCCACCGTCAAAAGCCGAGGAGATCAAGAGCGAAGGCACCACGCCGCACTCTCGATTGAAAGGGGTCAAGGCGGCTCAGCACTGAGCAGGGGGAGAGCATGGGGTGTCGCGCGACGAACGGACAACTCGTCATATGAGACGGTCGCCGGCCGTTCGCATATCATAGCCAATGCAAGCTTCTACCTCGCGACGGAACGAGCCGCGGCCCAATGTTTCAATCAACGTTTGAATCGGTGGGAGTTCGAGTTGTGTGCGACGGATGACCAACCGGTACGGCTTTTGCGTCAGAGGGATGAAGTCCAGACCCAATGCGCGCGGCTGCCTGTGTACTGACGCAGCAGTCCGCCGCTCCGCTTCCCTCAACGGTGGTATGTATTCTATACGCTACCGATGACGCTGAAACAAGGAACTGTGCACAACGACGAACCATCTCCCCGCATCGCGGGCTGTGCTTCCTACCGCAGAAAGTAGGCAAAACTGAGCGATTCCGCCGTCATGGCAGCCATGCGCAAAAGCACCGACGACGCCGACTTCAAGTCGCTGCAATTCTTCTTCGCTCCAGCGCATGGATCCAGAACCGACACCCACACAACTCACGGCGCTTGCTGAACCTTGGCTTAGAACTTCGCCGGCAAGGTCGGCAGTGCGCTCGGCAAAGTCAGCAGCGCCGGTATCAAGAACGACGTTGCGTACCCGCGATCGTTGATCGGCCACATGGGAAGGTTGACCAGCAACTGGGTTAGGTAGAGTTGGGGGGTCGATTCCATGACGCCGGCACGTTGCGGTGAAGTTCGACAGGATGGCGGCTGTGCGTCCGCCGCGGGCGTTGCCCACGAACAAAGAGTTCTTGCGATTTAACACAACGCGCTTCACCTCCCGCTCGCTGGCGTTGTTGTCGATCGGCACCGTGCCGTCATCCAGAAACAGCGTCAACTCTTTAGCGCGTGCGCAGCGGCACCTGGAATCCTGAAACGAAAACCAATGTTGCGGCAAGCACCGGCAAGGTCTTTGCCGCGCGATACCAACTTGCCCCGGACGATGATCCGTCCCTTCGTGAAATGTACCTGCTCACGAACTTGCGACAGAAGGTCCCAGCCTGCCTTCTGGAGGGCGTGTGTGATGAACTTCGTACATATGTCGCGTTCGCTGAGACTCTTCTTGTTCACGCTTCCCAATCCGTTAAGTCACTGACGCGCTTGAGCTTCCGCCAATTACTCCGCAACGAGCGAGCATGCCGCGCAAACTCCGGCAACCAATACGGGGGAGACGCTTATTGCAAGCCAAGTTGCTGGAACTTCAGCATATATTGCATCCGAAGGCTCTGATTTTGCCACGCCGGCATGGGGACTTTCCCTCAAATGGTAGAAGCTTAGGGAAGAGACCATTTATACTCGCGTGTGTAGAGAAGAGAATTTTAAAGAAAGGACTACCGCTGAATGGCTTGCAGACCGGCTGGTCTCTTCCACCTTTGGCCAGGAAGAGTGACAAGTGGAATTACCAGCAGGGACTGACAACGGGAATTACCAGCCGTGACGGACCCAAATTACCACGGACAAGCCAAATTACCAGCGGGCAATAGAGGCAGAACATGGCAAAAAGCGTAAATAAGGTCATTCTGATCGGAAATCTTGGCAAAGACCCCGAGTTGAAGCACACCAGCGGCGGCACCGCCGTTGCAAAGTTTTCCCTGGCGACAAATGATCGTTTCAAGGACAAGGACGGCAACTGGCAGGATCGCACAGAGTGGCACAATGTGACTTGCTGGGCGCGGCTCGCCGAGATCGCCAGCGAGTACCTCAAGAAGGGACGCACGGTTTACATTGAAGGCAGCCTTCGTACCGATAGCTGGGACGACAAGCAGACGGGCACAAAGCGCTACCAGACCTACGTCAACGCCAGCGATCTTGTTCTGCTGGGCGGCGGACGTGGCGAAGAGGGTGGTAGCCGTGGCTCCTCGCGCGGCAGTGATTTTGATCAGAGCGGCCCCGCGGAATTTGATTCCGCGCCAGCGCGCGCCACGGAAATCACCGACGACGATATACCGTTCTGAGACGTACCTGCGACTGGGTTGATAAAGTTGTTTCGCAAGGCCCTGAGAAATCAGGGCCTTGCTTATTGGCGATTCTTCGCTGTTCGCTGCGAAGCGGAAGATCGAGACGGGTTAGGGCTTGATCTGCAACTTTCCAGAAGTGATGTCTTTGATGGCCTTGTCTCCGGCTGCCTTGGCCGCTGCCGGCAATTTGTAGGCAGGGTTGTAGATAATCTTCAGGCCTCCATTGTTCAGGTGTGCCATATAGCTTTGGCCGCCCAATTTACCAGCCTTGCGATTCTGGATGATCTGCTTGATCACGCCCGTCCAGTCATACTGCTGAGAAGCGACGACGATCTGAGGGGCGAGCGGCGCCTGATTCTGCTGAGTGCCGAACCAAAGCACCTTTCCGGTTGCCTTTGCTACGCCGATCGAGCCAACCACCGACTCCGAGGTACCGGTCAACACGTCTGCGCCGGCGGCAATGTGCGTTTTGGCAGCCTGGGTCATCTGGGCGATGTCTGAGAAAGAGCCGGTCCAGGTTTTCGCCACGCGTATCTTGGGGTCCACGGAAGCGACGCCCTGAATGAAGCCGGAGACGTAAGTCTTGGCGTCGCCAACTTCCAATGGACCGGTGACGCCAATGATCTTGGACTTGGTCAGTTTGGCGGCAAGCACGCCGTTGACGTAGCCACCCTCTTCGGCGGCCGCGTTGTAGGCATAAACGTTGGGCAGTCCGAAGGTTTTGGCATCTGTACCCCAGGCAAAGGTAGTCTTGGGAAAGTCCCTGGCAACGTCTTCAACCGAGGATTCGTAGAGCGAACTGTGGGCGATGATAATGTCATAGCCCTGGCTGGCGTAGTCGCGGATGGCGGCTGAGGCGTCGGCCGATTTGAACAGGCTCTCTGTATAAGCAATCTTCACGGCTGACTCACCGCCCATCTCTTTCTGGACAGTTTTCAGTGCGTCAAGCATTGCCTGGCTGAACGCCATGTCCGTGGTGGCGCTGGGCATGATGATTGCGATGCGCAGCGGTCCGGCGGCAGCGGCCAGTGTTGGATGCGAGGCGGCCAGCAAAGCGATGGCCAAGGCAACGACTGCCAGAATCGACAAGTAACGAATTTTCATTTTTTCATCCTTACGGGGATTGTGAAATTTTAGTTCTCTTGGTTCCTCGACCACGTGTCTAGAATGCTGATGGAAATCGAAATCTTTTCAAGCGCGAAACCGAGGACGTGAACCTCGCGAGCACGAGCGCGCGCAAGCCTGCGCGATTAACCAGTGCGCCGTATATTTACATACCTTCTCAGATATCCAAGGGAAGTATAGGCGTTCCGGGTTCGAATTCGTATCACCGTTGCGGGATTTTTCTTACTTATCGGCGGCCGGTAGGTGGCAATGAGATGCCGGATCAGATTACGCAACGTGATGGGTTTATCAGCAGCTTTCTGCAACTGATGGATGAAGTCTCCAGGCTTCGTTGTGGTTTTGCCGGTAGCCACTACGAGAGTGTCATAGAGAGGTTCTTCCAGTCTTTCGGATTCGGAAATCGTGCGCCCGAGAATCGAAAACGTGCCATCCTCATTTGCGACGATGTGGCGGCCCACTGCTTCCGGAGAATTACGCAGGAGTTCCTCGGCTTGCTCGAGTGTCATTCGGATTGGATCGGAGTCAGGCATATTCTTCAAGCGCGCTGGTTCTGAACGCGAAAGCCTCTTCCTCAACACTCGATGATGTTCAAGGCCAGTCCGCCCAGAGAGGTTTCTTTGTATCGGGTCTGCATGTCGAGTCCGGTACGGTACATGGTTTCAATGACCTGGTCGAGGGAGACTTTGTGTTCTCCGGTTTCGTTCATGGCCATGCGGCAGGCACTGATGGCTTTGACGGCTCCCATGGCGTTGCGCTCAATGCAGGGAATTTGAACGAGGCCGCCAATTGGATCGCAGGTCATTCCGAGATTGTGTTCCATGCCGATTTCAGCGGCGTATTCCAACTGACGATTGTTTCCGCCGAGAGCTGCAACAAGTCCGCCCGCAGCCATGGAGCAGGCCACGCCCACCTCCCCCTGGCATCCCACTTCGGCACCGGAGATGGAGGCATTTTCCTTGTAGAGGATTCCGATGGCTCCGGCGGTGAGCAGGTACTTGAAAATGCCATCGAGGGATGCGCCTGGAACGAAAGTCAGGTAGTAATGACCGACGGCAGGAATGATTCCTGCGGCGCCATTGGTTGGGGCGGTTACAACGCGGCCACCGGCGGCATTCTCTTCATTCACGGCCATGGCAAAAGCGGTAACCCAGTCAAGGGCAGCCAAGGGATCGGAGCTTGGCTTGTGCTGCAGTTTCTTGTAGAGAGTGGCCGCGCGACGCCGCACTTTAAGGCCGCCGGGGAGAACGCCCTCGCAGAGCAAGCCGCTGTGGATGCATTCCTCCATGGTCTGCCAGATTCGTTCGACGAGGGTGCGAATCTCTTTTTCGGGACGCCAGGCCATTTCGTTTGCGAGCGCAATTTCCCACACTACCAGGGAATGAGCGTCGCCAATCCGAAGTAGCTCGCTGGCGCTTGAGAATGGAAATGGAACTTCGGCACGCTGCTCCTGAGCTGAATTACCTTCACCCTCTTTGGATATAAACCCTCCGCCTACAGAGTAGTAAACCGAGCCGGTAAGAAGCTGGCCGCCTGAATCGAGGGCTGAAAATCTCATCCCGTTGGGATGAGCGGGCAGCGTCTCGCCTTTGCGGAACAGAAGGTCGTGCTCAAGGTTGAAGGGAAGGCTATGATTCGAACTCAACTTCAGGGTACGAGCGTCGCGCACTTGCGCGAACTTTCGTTCGATGGTTGCCGGATCGACGGTGTCTGGCAGTTCGCCAAGCAGTCCGAGGATGATGGCGCGATCCGTCGCGTGTCCCATGCCGGTTAGCGCCAACGAGCCGAAGAGTTCCACACGAATGCGGGCCGCGGAGGAAAGTGTTTTTGTGCGCGTGAGTTCGGACACAAAGCTGTGGGCGGCGCGCATGGGCCCGACCGTATGCGAACTGGATGGTCCTATCCCGATCTTGAAAATCTCAAAAAAACTGGTTTTCAATGGCACATCCGTGTGAAGAAGAAGGAGCGCATGGTTTGCAAGAGCGTTCCCTCTTACGATTGCTCATGCTGCAAAAAGAGCCGGCTCCCGTGCGCAGATAACACAGGAGCCGGGAGGGATGTGGAGCCTACTCCTCTTCTGCGAAAACGCTGGAGTCTTCTGCAGTCAGGCCCAACTTTTCCAAGATAAAGAAGAACAGGCTGAGCAGCATTCCGACGATGGTGGCAAGCACCATGCCTTTCAGTTGCGTCTGGCCCAGTTTGAAGGAGACGCCGGAGATTCCGACGACCAGGATGATTGCGGAGAGCAGAAGGTTCTTGCTCTTCGAATAGTCCACCTTGGCTTCGATGAGCATGCGCAGGCCCGATGCGGCGATCACTCCGAAGAGCATCATGCTGATGCCTCCGATGACCGGCACAGGGATGGTGCGAATGGCTCCGCTGACTTTGCCGAAGAACGCGATGATGATCGAAATGACGGCAGCGCCGCCAATCACCCACACGGAATAAACGCGGGTCAGCGCCATGACACCCATATTCTCGCCGTAGGTGGTGGTGGGGCAGGAGCCGGTAAGTCCGGAGAGCATGGTCGAGAGACCATCGCCCAGCAGGGAATTGTGAAGGCCCGGAACCTTCAGCAGATCGCGTCCGACGATGTTGCTGGTGACGAACAGATGTCCGATGTGCTCGGAGATCACGACCAGTGCCGCAGGCATGATGATGAGGATGGAGGCCCAGTCAAAAATTGGCATCACGACGTGAGGAAAGGCGAAGATAGCGGCACCATGCAAGGGAGAAAAATCCATTGTGCCCGGCACAAAGACGTTGACGACCACCGACATGAGGTAGCCGGCGACCACTCCGATGAGGACCGGTATGGCGGCGAAGAATCCTCGGAAGACCAGCGAGCCGAGGACAACCACGAACAGAGTAAAGAGCGAGATCAGCGTCGCGGTCCCGCTGATGGCGGAACCCTTGTTGAATGCCATGCTGGTTGCAACTGGCGCGAGTTCCAGACCGATCAAAGCCACGATGGGGCCCATTGCCGCAGGGGGCAGGACTACATTAAGCCATTCGCGTCCGGCGAATCGGATAATGAACGAGACGATGGCGAAGATGAGACCGGCGGCGACAAAGCCTCCGAGCGCGTGCTGGAATCCAACTCCCGGCGTTTTGGCGAGGGTAATACACGTGATTGTGGGAGCGATAAAAGCGAAGCTCGATCCCAGGTATGCCGGAGCCTTGCCTCGGCATACGAATGTGTATATGAGGGTTCCAATGCCGTTCATCAGCAGCACAAGAGCCGGATCGACAACCGTGGTTCCTGCGGCTTGATTAAAGAGGATTGGGACGAGGATGGACGCGCCGAACATCGCAAACAGATGCTGCAGGCTGAGCGGAATGCCTTTGAGCAACGGCACCTTCTGATCGACCTGGATAGTCTCACGCACGGGTGCGGGACGACGGGTGGGCTTCGACTGCTGTCGCGTAATGGTTTCGGTATCGGTTGCCAAGGAGAGACTCCTTATAGAGTGCCAGGATTTTTAGAACAAGTTCAGGAGTTCAAAAACGTTGCCATAGTTTTGCCGCAGAGAGCCTGGCTTTGGCCAAGGTCTCTTTCTCGTCAACTGCAAGAAGTTTTCTGTCGTGCATGAGAATCCGGCCGCCGATGATGGTGGTTACGACGGAGCGTCCGGAGATGCCAAACATGATGTGACTGTCGATATTCGAGGCGCACAGGGGAGTCGGTGGATCGTAGTCCACAACGATCAAGTCCGCATGAGCACCGGGAATGAGTTTGCCCAATGTACGCCCGAAGCATTCGGTGGCGATCTCGGAATTTCCGTCGAAGAGCATTGCGGGCGCTTCCGCCCAGGCGACACTCGGCAGGCGCGCCTGGTGCTTGTGGAGAATGTTCGCAACCTTGAGTGATTCAAACATGTCACTGGTATAGCCGTCGGTTCCCAGGCCAACGCGCACGCCGCACCGGAGCATTTCCAACACTGGAGCGCAGCCGACGGCATTTGCCATGTTGGATTCAGGGTTATGAACCACGTTGGTTTGGCTGGCTCGCAGCAGGCCGATGTCGTCGTTGTCTACGTGGACGCAGTGAGCCGCAATTGTTTTCTTGCCGAGTATTCCAAGGTCGTGAAAGCGTTGCACGATTCGCTTTCCGTGCTCACGCCGGCATTGGGCCAAATCCTCCGGCCCTTCGGCGGTGTGAACATGGAATCCGGCGTCAAGTTCTTCGGTGACCTTCGTAGAGCGCTTGAGGGTAGTATCGCTCACCGTGAACGAGGCATGCAGACCGAAGAGGCCCTTCAACATCTCATCTCCGGATTGTTTGCAGTACCGAAGAAACGCCCGGTTTTCCTCAATGCCCTGATCTGCGATTTGTGCGCCGTCGCGGTCGGAGACCTCATAGGCAAGGCAGCTACGAACTCCGGCGTCGTGGGCTGCGTCTGAAATGCGGAATAAACTGCCGGCGACGGCGTTGGGACTGGAATGATGATCGAAGATGGTGGTTGTGCCGTTCTTGACGCAGTCGATGAGTGACACCATCGCGCTCAGATAAACGTCTTCCAGGGTGAGAACCTTATCGAGCCGCCACCAGAGACGATCCAGAATTTGCAGGAAATTTTCTGGCGGAGCGTCCTTCAGCGCCATTCCGCGCGCGAAGGTGCTGTACAGGTGCATGTGAGTGTTGATCAGCCCCGGCATGATTACGCGGCCGTGTACATCTACAAACTGCGCGGCAGGATAGGTTTGCTGCAAGTCAGAGGTGGCGCCAACCTCTGCAATCAAGCCGTTTTGGACGGCGACGCACCCGTCCTCAATGAGGGGGAGGCGATCATCGTGAGTGATCAGCCGACCGTTCCCGACCAACAACATTGCAGATGTCTCCGTTGTGGGAGGATTTTAGCATTGAGCTTCGCTGTTTCAATCCCCTCTTTTTATAGTAAAAACTGATTGCGCCTATAGCAAAAGATGATTGGAGGGCTACAACATTGTGATTGGCGTCACTGCGTGCAGGGACGGAGCTCGATAACAATTGATTGACGCCTGATCTGAATCTGGATGAGTCTCTTGCTGCTGAAGCCAGGGCACTGCGGAGCCGTGGTTTATTAGGCAGATGGCATTTCTTGCGCTCATGCGCTATGCTGCGGCTCATCACCCCGCAAACTGCGCAATTCGATGAAATGCTGTAGAAAGAGGTATGCTCCGGCGCGCTCCGGAGCATACCTGCAGTTCTGTTGCAGGCGGCGTCCGTTTTCGATGGGTCCACAGGAAGTGAAATGGCAAATCTGAGTGTAAGAATCTGCGGCATCGAATTCGCGAATCCGATTCTGCCGGCGGCTGGACCGCCGACAAAAGACGGTGCAATCTGCCAGGCGGCGGCCAAGGGCGGAGCCGGCGGACTGGTCACCAAGACAATTTCGGTGAATCCGGCGGACGTGCCACGGCCTTGCATGGCGGAAATCCGCGGCGGATTTCTGAATACGGAGCTGTGGTCAGAGTTGCCGAAAGAGCAGTGGCTCGAGACCGAGTACCAGTTGGCGAAAGATACGGGACTGCCGGTCATCGTGGGATTGGGATATTCGGCTGAGCAGATTCGGGAGCTGGCTCCCCTGGTGAAGCCGTTCGCCGATGCTCTTGAACTTTCGACGCACTACGTTGGAAACGATATCTCTCCAATTCTGAATGCGCTGCGCGCGGCGAAGGAAGCGGTCGACGTGCCAGTGTTCATGAAGATGAGCCCACACCCGAACATCCAGGAGATTGCACTGGCCGTGGAGCAGGCGGGCGCCGATGCGCTGGTCATGATCAACTCTTTCGGCCCTTGTTTAAGCATTGATCTGGAGACCGGGCTGCCGCTGATGGGCAGCAAAGAGGGTTTTGGTTGGCTGTCAGGCGCGGCGATTAAGCCGCTCGCGCTACGCTGCGTCTACGATGCCGCACGAGTGGTCAAAATTCCTATTTTTGGCGTAGGCGGTGTCAGCAATGGACGCGATGCGGCAGAGATGTTCATGGCTGGAGCTTCCGCAGTGCAGGTTTGTACGGAGGCCATACTGAAGGGGCCGACGGTGTATGGAAAGATCGCGCGGGAACTCAACGATTTTCTCGACAGTCACGGGTATGCTTCGGTCGAAGACATTAAAGGCCTCACGATTCGCAAGATGGCGGAACGGCGAGCAAGCGTAAGCCCGCCTGGAGTGGAGATGCATCGGTGCAATCTGTGCGGTTTGTGTGAGATAAGTTGTCCGTATGGCGCCATCTCCAGGGAAGGCGAAGCGAAGAAGGATGGAATATTGAAGATAGACGAGGAGAAGTGCTTCACTTGCGGATTGTGCGTGAGCCGCTGCAAGAGGCAGGCTCTGACGATGGGGCAGTAAGCGCTGGGGACGGTCTTCAAGAGGCAGGGAATTATGAGTTATGTTACCGGGCTCCGATGCATTCATTGTGGGCGTGAATACGACACGGGCGAAGTTGATTACTACTGCGTAGCCTGCGGTTACCACGACGGCATTCTGGACGTGATCTATGACTATGAGTCAATGCGCAAGGAGCTCAATCCATCCGCAATTGCCAATAACAGCGAACGTTCGATGTGGCGCTACCTGCCATTACTACCGGTTACGGATCCCACGCTGATTCCGCACTTGCATGTGGGATGGACGCCTCTGTACGCGGCTCCGCGATTGGCTGGTGAGTTGGGCGTGGCAAGCTGCTGGGTCAAAGACGAGGGTCGAAATCCTACCGCGTCGTTCAAGGATCGCGCCAGTTCCATGGGAGTTGTGAAGGCCCTGGAAAAAAAAGCAACGCAGATTACTTGCGCTTCTACGGGCAACGCGGCTTCTTCGTTGGCGGGATTTTCGGCTGCGGCGGGAATACCGGCGACCATCTTCGTTCCTTCGCGTGCTCCAGAGGCGAAGGTTGCCCAGTTGCTGGTCTACGGAGCGCAAGTGTTCTCTGTTGAAGGAACCTACGACGAAGCGTGGGAACTGTGCATGCAGGCCAGCGCGGAGTTTGGATGGTACAACCGCAACTGCGCGATTAATCCATATTTGATCGAAGGAAAAAAGACGGTTTCGCTGGAGATAGCGGAACAGTTTATGACGCTCATGCCGGGCAGTTTTCCTGACTGGGTTGTTGTTTCAGTCGGCGACGGATGTACGATTGGCGGCGTGTGGAAGGGACTGCGCGAGATGCATCGTCTCGGCTTCGTTCCCCGCTTGCCGAAGATACTCGGCGTGCAGGCGGAAGGTTGCAAGCCGTTTCTTACAGCTTGGCAACAGGATGGAAGCCTGACTCCGTGCGATGCGAACACGGTTGCGGATTCGATTGCGGTGGGGCATCCGAGAAACTTCGTGAAGGGAATGAGGGCAGTTACCGAGTCGGGTGGCGCATTCGTCTCCGTCTCCGATGAAGAGATCCTGGGGGCGATCCCCATGCTGGCGCGCAAGGCAGGGGTCTTCGGCGAGCCTGCAGGAGTGGCCGGGGCGGCAGGAGTGAAGCGGGCGGTGGAGTCTGGAATCATCGACCCTTCGGAGAGCGTGGCGATCATCGTAACCGGAAATGGATTGAAAGATATTCAGAGCGCAATACGCGCGGTGGGACGTCCGATTTCAGTACGACCTGATATTGAAGAAGTTCGCAAAGCGGTAGAGGTTATTGTTGTTCGTTAATATTGCGCTCGCCGCAAGGAGAAGAGTTGAAGATGGCAAAGATTCCGTTCGGCCCTAACTACGACGAGATGCTAAATCCGGGTCTTATCGACAAAGAATTGCGCGCCAAAGCCTTGGTCGCTTTGAAGGAAGATGAACTCAATCCCATTAACCTGTTCAATATCACCTGGAAAGATGCGGCGAACAAGACTCGCAAAGTTGTGTTGCCACCGGCGTTGACTGGCATCGACGCGAACGTGGTGGTGATGTTGGGCTGCGGGTTTCCCTCGGGATCGCACAAGGTGGGCCCCGCCTACAGCACGCTGATCGAGGGGATGGTGGATGGGGAGATTGTTCCGGGCGAACACACGATTCTTGGACCATCGACAGGAAATTTCGGAATTGGGACGGCATACATTTCGAAACTGCTAGGCTTCCGCGCAATCGTGATCATGCCAGACACCATGAGCAAGGAGCGGTACGCGCGAATCCAGAAATATGGCGGCGAACTGGAACTGACGCCTGGTTCTGAGTCTGACGTAATTCTGACGTTAGAGAAAACACGCGAGTTGATGAAGAATCCCAAGAACAAGGCACTGGCGCAGTTCGAACTCTTCCCGAACTATCGCTTCCATCGCCATGTTACGGGAAACAGCGCCATTGAAGCAGTGAAGGGCGTGGGCAATGGAAGGATTGCAGGATTCACGTCTGCTCCGGGCTC
>Ga0182030_10019612_pt1 | contig 12840 bp, 12 predicted proteins | sample 812S3MmetaG_FD_121299 | JGI IMG/M metagenome (GOLD analysis project Ga0182030, IMG submission 121299) | Permafrost microbial communities from Stordalen Mire, Sweden - 812S3M metaG (Illumina Assembly) | ecosystem: Environmental > Terrestrial > Soil > Wetlands > Permafrost | place: Sweden... | reverse complement strand
CTGACGACGATGATCACGGCTCGCATAACGATCGCCTCGGCTCTGCTGGCGGGCGTCTCCTGGGTCGTCTGGAAGCTGTGCGAGTCCCTGCTGGGGGTGTCGCTCCCGGCCCAGCTCGTGAGCGTCGGGGCGGCTGCCCTGGCGGGCCTCGCGGTCTATTCCCGGGCGGTCCTGACGATGAGGGTCCCCGAGGCCCACCTGCTGACGCGGATGGTCCGGGCCCGGCTCGGGCGCGCGTAGCCGGCCGATCGGATCGCGGCCGGCCCCATCGGCGGCGCCCCGGCCGAGCAGAGGCCGGTCGAGCAGAGGCCGGGTGGGCACTGGGCCCACCCGGCTTGCGCCCGACATAGATCGCCGCTTACTACATACGTCCCAGGACTGTGTGTTTCGCCTGGGCGGCTTAACACTCTCGACACCTGGACAGGCCGCCCCTCCGAAGACGGGCGCGTAGCCGCGGCTGGGTGAACCCTCGTCGAGTTGGCGATCCGCCGGACCATCAAGGCTAGCGCGTCTACGCTGTAACGGCCCATGGATCAGGCCCACATCCGCAACTTCTCGATCATCGCGCACATCGACCACGGCAAGTCGACGCTCGCCGACCGCATCCTCGAGCTCACGCACACGGTGGCGGCGCGCGACATGAAGGCGCAGCTGCTGGACTCCATGGACCTCGAGCGCGAGCGGGGCATCACGATCAAGGCGCAGGCGGTGCGCGTGTTCTACACCGCCGGCGACGGCGAGACCTACCAGCTGCATCTGATCGACACGCCGGGGCACGTGGACTTCACCTACGAGGTGTCGCGCTCGCTGGCGGCGTGCGAGGGCGCGCTGCTGGTGGTGGACGCAAGCCAGGGCGTGGAGGCGCAGACGGTGGCCAACACCTACCTGGCGGTGGACTCGGGCCTTGAGCTGATCCCGTGCCTGAACAAGCTCGACCTGCCCGGCGCGGAGCCCGACCGCGTGGCGGGAGAAGTGAGCGAGCTGATCGGCGAGCCACCTGACTCGATCCTGCGAATCAGCGGCAAGACCGGCGAGGGCGTCGCGGACGTGCTCGAGGAGCTGATCGCGCGCGTGCCGCCGCCGTCGGGCGACCCGCACGGGGCCTCGCGCGCGCTTATCTTCGACTCCGAGTTCGACCAGTACCGGGGCGTGATCGCCTACATCCGCGTGGTGGACGGCGTGTTCCGCAAGGGCGACGCGCTGCGCGCGATGGCGACGGGCACCGAGGCGGACATCGACGACATCGGCATCTTCAGCCCGCAGATGATGCCCACCGACCAGCTCGGCGCCGGCGAGGTGGGCTACCTGATCACCGGGTTGAAGGACGTCACGCTGCTGCGCGTGGGGGACACCCTGACAACGCGCACGAGGACCTCGGGCCCCGGCACCCGCGGCAAGAGCGTCGAAGCGACCGAGCCGCTGCCCGGCTACCGCGAGGTCAAGCCGATGGTCTTCTGCGGCCTGTTCCCGATCGACTCCGACGACTACCCCGACCTGCGCGACGCGCTGGAAAAGCTGGTGCTCAACGACGCGGCGCTGTCGTGGGAGCCCGAGACCTCCGATGCCCTTGGCTTCGGCTTCCGCTGCGGCTTTCTGGGGCTGCTGCACATGGACATAGTCAAAGAGCGCCTTGAACGCGAGTACGACCTGGAGCTGCTGGCGACGATGTCCTCGGTGGAGTTCGACGTGACGCTGACCAACGGCCAGGAGCTGGAGGTGCACAACCCGTCGGACTTCCCCGACCCGGGCACGATCGAGGAGATCCGCGAGCCCTTCATTCAGGCATCGATCATCGCCCCGAAAGAGTTCGTGGGCGCCGTGATGGAGCTATGCCAGGAACGCCGCGGCGTGCACACCGGCATGCACTACCTCTCACCAGAGCGGGTGCAGATGAACTACGACCTGCCGCTCGCGGAAATCGTGCTGGACTTCTTCGACCAGCTGAAGTCCCGCACGCGCGGCTACGCCTCGCTGGACTACGAGCTCACCGGCATGCGCCCCTCGGATCTGGTCAAGCTCGACGTGCTGCTCGCGGGCGACCCCGTCGACGCGCTGTCGATGGTCGTGCACCGCGACAAGGCCTACGAGATGGGCCGCACGCTGACCGAGAAGCTGCGCAAGCGCATCCCCCGCCAGCAGTACGACGTGCCCATCCAGGCGGCGATCGGCGCGCACGTGATCGCCCGCGAGACCGTCAAGGCGTTCCGCAAGGACGTGATCGCGGGCTGCTACGGCGGCGACATCACGCGCAAGAAAAAGCTGCTCGCCAAACAGAAGGAGGGCAAGAAGCGCATGAAGCAGGTCGGCCGCGTGGAGATCCCGCAGGAGGCGTTCCTGGCGGTGCTTGAGCTCGGGGAGGAGTGATGGCGGGCGGAGAGCGGGGGCCGGGCGCGCAGGACCCGCGGCCCGGGCGGCCCGTGCGGCTGCTGTTCGTGTGCCTTGGCAACATCTGCCGCTCGCCGACGGCGGAGGGCGTGATGCGCAGCCTCGTCGAGCGCGAGGGCGTGCAGGACCGCGTGGAGCTCGACTCAGCGGGCACCGGCGCCTGGCACGTGGGGAGCGCCCCAGACACGCGCGCGGCGGCCGCCGCGCGGGCGCGCGGCATCGAGCTGGACGGCACGGCGCGCAGGGTGAGCGCGGAGGATTTCGAGGACTTCGACATGCTGCTGGCGATGGACGGCTCCAACCTGAGCGACCTGCGCCTGCTCGCGCCCGGCCCGCAGGAGCGCGAGAAGGTGCGGCTGCTGCGCGAGTTCGATCCGGCGGGCGCCGGCGCGGGGAACCTGGACGTGCCCGATCCCTACTACGGCGGCGACGGCGGCTTCGAGCACGTGCTGGACCTCGTGCAGGCCGCTTGCGAGGGCCTGCTGGCGGAGGTCCTGCGGGGCGCGCCGGCTTGACGCTGCCGCCCGGCTCCAGCGCCGCGGTGGCGGTTGGCGGCGGCAACATCAACGCGGGCTACCGCGTGCTGCTGGCCGACGGGGCGCAGGCGTTCGTCAAGACGCGCGCGGACGTGCACGCGGGCGAGTACGAGGCGGAGGCCGCCGGGCTGGACTGGCTGCGCGAGCCCGGCGCGCTGCGCACGCCGCGGGTGCTGGACCGCGGCGAGGGTTACCTGGCGCTGGAGTGGATCGAGCAGGGGCATCTGAGCGCGCAGGGCGCAGAGGAGCTCGGCAGAGGCCTGGCGCTGACGCACGCCGCGGGAGCGCCCGGCTTCGGGGCGGCGCCCGGCAGCCGCGCCGGCGCGGCGCGCCTGGGCTCGGTGAGCCTGCCCAACGAGCCGTGCGCCTCATGGCCGCAGTTCTACGCACAGCGGCGGCTGCTGCCGCTCGCGCGCATGGCCGCGGCGCGCGGCGCGCTCTCAGCGCGCGGGGAGCGCGCGGTCGCGCGCACGTGCGAGCGCCTGGGCGAGCTGGCCGGTCCCGCCGAGCCGCCCGCGCGGCTACACGGCGACCTGTGGTGGGGGAACGTGCTCACCGGCGCGGACGGGCGCGCCTGGCTGATCGACCCGTGGGCCTACGGCGGGCACCGCGAGGTCGATCTGGCGATGCTGGCGCTGTTCGCGGGTGCGCCCGCGCGGGTGCTTGATGCCTACCGCGAGCAGTCGCCGCTCGCGCCGGGCTGGCAGGACCGCGTGGGGCTCTACCAGCTCATGCCGCTGCTGCTGCACGCCGCGCTGTTCGCCGGCTCCTACGGAGCCTCGGCCGAGCGCATCGCGCTGCGCTACGGCGGCTAAGCGCGCGCGAGTCCGTCCCGGGCGCCGTGGCTCCGTCCCGGGCGCCGCGTCGCGTCCCGGGCGCCGTGGCTGCGTCGGATGTGAGGGCGTGCGCGCCCAGACCCTCGCGAGCCGGCGCCGGCTGTATCTGCTGTCACGGCTGGTGGTTCGCCGCCACTACCGCTCCGAGCTGACGCTCGCGGCGGTGGCGCGCGCGCTGGCCAGCTCGCCGCGCGAGCTGCAGCGGGCGTACGAGCAGTTCGGGCAGATGACCTTCAGCGAGGATCTGCTGGAGCGCCGCATGACCGCGGCGGCAGCGCTGCTGGCCGAGCAGCGCTCGCTTCCGGTGCGCGACGTGGCGCGCCTGGTGGGCTACCGCCAGCCGCCGCACTTCGCGAAGGTGTTCCGCCGCCGCTATGGCATGCCGCCGGCGCGCTTTCGCGAGCAGGCCGTTCGCTCCCGCGAGAGCTGAGCCCGCCCCTGCGCAGCGGCTTCGTGCGCTGTGCCGCTGCGACGGGATCGCGGCCGCTCAGGCGCGCGCGCCGGCGGGAGCGTCCTCGCGCTGATCCGCGCGCTCGGTGCCGGGCAGGCGCATGCGCATGAGCGTGCCGCCGCCGGGTGCGGCCTCGGCCGCGACCGTGCCGCCCTGCTGGGCGACGACCTGGCGCACGATCGCAAGCCCCAGCCCCGAGCCGGGCTTGCCGCGCGCCTCGGCGCCGCGGTAGAAGCGGTCGAAGACGTGGGGGAGATCCTCCGCGGCGATGCCGGGGCCGTGGTCGCGCACGGTCAGCTCCCCGCCCGCCAGCCTGACCTCGACGGGGGACTCGGGCGGGCTGTACTTGACGGCGTTGTCGATCAGGTTGCCGACTGCGCGCTCGAGCCTGGCGGGCACCCCCAGCAGGATCTCCGGCTCGAGCTCCAGCTCGATGGCGCTCGCCGGCGAGCGCCGGCGGGCGCGCTCGGCGACCTCCTCAACGAGCAGGTCAAGGCGCAGCTCCTCGGTGTCGGAGCGGGGCTCCTCGCCGCGTGCGAGTTCGATGAGGTCGTTCATCAGCATGGTCAGCTCGCTGATCTGCTCGACCACGTCGGTGAGCATGCGCGCGCGTTCCTCGCCGCCCATCTGCTCGCCCTGCTGCTGGATGATCTCGATGTTCGTGCGCAGGCTGGTGACGGGCGTGCGCAGCTCGTGGGAGGCGTCGGCGATGAGCTGGCGCTGCGCGTGCATGGAGCTGTCCAGTGCGCGCATGGAGCTCTCAAGCGCGTCGAGCATGGCGTTGAAGCTGAGCGCCAGCCGTCCGATCTCGTCCTCGCCCGTTGGCTCGATGCGGCGCGATAGATCGCGGGTGCGCGTCACATGCTCGGTGGCGCGCGTGAGGCGGCGCAGCGGCAGCACCGCGGCGCCCGCGACGAGCCGACCGAGCAGCGCGGCCAGCGCGATGCCGCCGACGTCGAGCAGCACGAGGATCAGGCGCAGGCGGCTGAGCAGGCTGTCGACTTCGGTGAGCGGTTGGGCGACCTGCAGCGCGCGGCCTGAGCCGAACGGCTCGGCGAGCACGCGCAGATGGATGCCGTCGACCTCGGCATCGCCGAGCACCGCCGCGCCACCGTGGGCGGCGAGGTGGCGGGTGGCGGCGCTCACCGGCAGCGACAGGCTGCCCGAGCGCAGCAGGATGCGCCCGCCCGAGCCGATCACCTGCTGGTAGCCGCGCACCTGATCCGGGCCGGGCGGCAGCCTGCCGAAGAGGTTGCCGGGGCTGGGCGCGGCGCCCGAGCGCGCGCCGGCGATCCCGCTGAGCGTGCGCCGCGAGAAGGGCCCGATGGTGGTGCCGGCCGGGCTCTTCAGCGCGGCCGAGCGTGCTTTGGCGCTGGCGCGCAGGCTGCGTTCCAGCACGGGCGCCAGGCGGCCGAGCTCGCGTCCGCGCTGGCGCAGCTGGGTGTCGACCTGCCCGTGCAGTTGGTTGGAGGTGAGCACGTATGTCAGCGCAGAGGCGAGCACCACCGCGATCGCCACCGCCGCGGCCGACGCGAGCGCGATGCGGCGGCGAAAGCTCATCGCGGCGGGCGCAGCACGTAGCCCACGCCGCGCACCGTGTGCAGCAGCCGCGGCTCGCCGCCCAGCTCCATCTTGCGGCGCAGGTAGCCGATGTAGACGCCCAGCGAGTTGGAGCTCGAGCCGAAGTCATAGCCCCACACGTGCTCGAAGATCGCCGAGCGGGAGAGCACCTGGCGCGGATGGCGCAGGAACATCTCCAGCAGCAGGAACTCGGTGCGCGTGAGCGCGAGCAGCCGCTCGCCGCGCCAGGCCTCGTGGGCGCGCAGATCCATGCGCACATCCTCCACGGCGAGCTCGGGCTGGGACTCCTCGCCCTCCTCGCCCGCGCGGCGCAGCAGCGCACGCACGCGCGCGAGCAGCTCGCGCAGCGCAAAGGGCTTGACGAGATAGTCATCGGCGCCCGCGTCCAGGCCCGCGACGCGGTCGTCCACCTCACCGCGCGCGGTGAGCATGAGCACGGGCGTTGTGTCGCCACCCTCGCGCAGGCGCCTGCAGACCTCCAGGCCGTCCATGTGCGGCATCGCGATGTCGAGGATCACGGCCTCATAGGGTTTGCTGCCCAGGTGCTCCAGGGCCTGCTTGCCGTCGCCGGCGGAGGCGACGTCGTAGTGCTCGAGCGTGAGCGCGCGGGACAGCGCATGCTGGACGGCGGGCTCGTCGTCGACGACAAGTATGCGTGCCTGATCAGCCATGGTCGGGCGGTGCGCGTCGCCGCACCCGGTACCGTCGGTTCTGCGCCAGACCGGGGAACGACGCTTCCCAGGCTAGCGTGAAGGCGACCGCCGGCGGCGGGATAAGCAAAGGCGAAGAGGATGCTAAGAATCGCGGGAGGAGAGGACGATCGCTGACGGTGGCGCCGAGGTGCAGGACATCGAGCGGGCGGACGGGGAGGGGGCTCTGGAGGCGAGCTCGCGGACGTTGCGCAACAGCGTCATCAGCCTGGCGGTGTTCTTCGCGATGGTGGTGGGGCTGCTGCTGGGAGTGCCGGGGCTGCAGGCGGCGGGCGAGCAGATCACCGACGCCAAAGGCAGCTGGGTCGCAACGGGCGTGCTGCTCGAGATGCTCTCGTGCGCCGGCTACGTGGTGCTGTTCGACCTGGTATTCGGCCGCCTGGGACGGAGCCTGAGCTCGCGCCTGTCGCTGTCGGAGCTGGCGGTCAACTCGGTGGTATCGGTGAGCGGGCTGGCGGGCATCGCGCTGGGCGCGTGGGTGCTGCGCAGCAAAGGCTTCTCGGTGGAGCGGATAGCCAAGCGCTCGGTGCTGATCTTCGTGCTCACCAGCGCCGTGAACGTCGGCGCGGTGGTGGTGATCGGCGTTCCCATGTGGCTGGGGCTTCTACCCGGCTCCACGAACGCGCTGCTGACGCTGCTGCCTGCGCTGGCGGCGCTGGCGACGCTCATCGCGACCGTGCTGCTCGCCCGCTGGGCGCAGCGCGCGGGATACTCAAGGCGCCTGGAGAAGGGCCGCGTGGCGATCGCGCTGAGGGCCGTTGGCGGAGGCGTGCAGGACGCGCTTGGCATGATCGCAGAGCACGACTGGCGGCTGGCGGGCGCGGTGGGTTACTGGCTGTTTGACAACCTCGTGCTGTTCGCGTGCTTCGCCGCGTTCGGCCACGCGCCGTCCTTCTGGGCGGTGGCGATGGCATACCTGGTCGGCATGCTCGCCAACTCGGTGCCGGTGCCCGGCGGGTTCCTGGCCGTTGAAGGAGGCCTGGTGGGGATGCTGCTGCTGTTCCACATCAGGCCCGCATCGTCGGTGATCGCGGCGGTGGTGCTCTACCGGGCGATCTCGCTGTGGGTGCCCGCGCTGATCGGCTCGCTGGCGTTCCTGAGCCTGCGCCGGGAGATCGGCAAGCCGATCGCGCCCGCCACGCCCGCCGCGTGAGGAAGGCCCACGCTAGTCGCCGCTGACGGCCCGTGAGAACGCGGTGGTGCCGCGTGCCTTCTGGCAGGCCAGTCCGGGAAGGCTGTCCATCTTGGCTTCCACGGCGGCGTCGGTGGGGCCGTAGAGGCCGGGACAGTAGACGGGGGAGGGCAGCTGCGCGCCCGAGCCGGGCGCGTTGACGGGGTGGATGGATTGGGCGGCGGCGATGGCGTGTGCGTAGGTGTCGGCGAAGATGTCAACGGCGACCCGGCCGGTGTAGATCTCGATCGAGCGCCCGCCGTCGTAGACGGTCGCCGGGACGCCCCGCACGACCGTGTTGCGCTGGGGCCCGAGCGCTTTGTTGGAGTGCAGGTGGTAGAGCACAGTGATCACCTGCAGCGGCAGCGCGCAGCTGCCGCCGCCGAAGATGCCCTTCTTCTTGACGCAGTCGCCGTAGTAGACGCCGTCGCCCACGCTGGGGACGTAGTTGCGAAGGCCGTCCACCGCGGCCAGCGGCCGCGCCTGGAAGCTGGGACCGACCCAGTAGACCCTGAAGTAGGGGAAGGTCTTCGCTTCGGCGAGGTCCCCAACGGAGATCTCCCCCGGCGGGCCCGTGGTGCAGCCGCTGGCCAGCAGCGCCAGCGCGAGCACGGCCGCCACGGCGGCGAGGCGGGGCGGGCGCGTGGGGCGGCGCGAGGGTGGGCGTGGGCTCATCGCCGTCATTATCTTGCCGTGGCCGCAACGAGCACACGCGCCCGGAGCCGTGAGGGGAGCGCCGGCATCGCACGGCGCGTGGAGCCGGTGGCGGTGGCCGCGCTGGCGGCGGTGCTGATCGCGGTGTGGCTGGTGGCGGACCCGCGCACGCCGGACCTTGCGGCGCAGTTCTACCGCGTGGGCCTGTTCCGCGAATCGGGCTTTGCGATCTGGGATGAGCACTGGTATGCGGGCCACGCGCTGCCGGGCTACAGCCTGCTGTTCCCGCCGCTGGGGGCGCTGCTGGGCGTCCGCCTGCTGGGCGCGCTCTCGGCGCTCGCCTCGGCGGTGATCTTCGAGCGCGTGCTGCGCAGCGTGTACGGGCCCGCAGCGCGCTGGGGCGCGGCGTGGTTCGCGGTGGCGGCAGTCGGTGACATCTGGAACGGGCGCCTGTCCTTCGCGCTGGGGGTCCCGCTGGCCTGCGCGGCGGGGCTGGCGCTGCTAAAGCGCCGCACCGCTGTGGCGGTGGCGGCGGCGGCGCTGTGCGCCGCGGCGAGCCCGGTGGCGGGGCTGCTGCTGGGGATGGCTGGGCTGAGCGTCTCGATCCAGACGCGCTCGCCGCGGGCGGTGATCGCGCTGGGCGTGCCCGCGGGCGCGGTCGTGCTGGTGCTGGCGGCGCTGTTCCCCGAAGGCGGGTGGGAGCCGTTTCCGATTCGCTCCTTCGCGGTCGCCGCGCTCGTCGGGGTCGCGTTCCTGGCGGCGCTGCCGCGCGGCTCGCGGCTGCTGCGCACGGGGGCGCTGGTGTACCTGGCGGCGTGCGTGCTGTGCGTTGCGATCCACTCGCCGGTCGGCAGCAACGTGGCGCGCTACGCGGTGCTGCTGGGCGGCCCGCTGCTGCTGTGCGCGCGCCTGGCGCCCGCCGGCGCGCCCGGCACCTCCGGCGCGTCCGGAGCGTCCGGCGCGCCCAGAACGGGCGCCGCGGGCATCGGGCCGCTGGCGCTCGCGGCGCTGGCGCTGAGCGCGGTGTGGGTGGTGTGGGGGCCGGTGCGAGAAACGGCGGCCGTTGCGGGCAGCCCGGCGACGAGCGCCGCCTACTACGCGCCGGTGGAGCGGTTTGTGGGCAGCTTGCCCGAAGGCCCGGTGCGGGTGGAGGTGCCGCTGACGCGCAGCCACTGGGAGGCGGCGCTGCTCGCGCCCGCCGTGTCGCTGGCGCGGGGCTGGGAGAAGCAGCTGGACACGCGCTACGACGACGTGCTGCTGCGCTCCGGCCTGACGCCCGCCGCCTATCACTCGTGGCTGCGCGCGCAGGCCGTCTCCTACGTTGCGCTGCCCGACGTCGCGCTGGACCCCTCAAGCGCCCAGGAGGGGCGGCTGATCCGCGCCGGGCTGCCCTACCTGAAGCTGGTGTTCGCCAGCGCGCACTGGCGTATCTATGAGGTGGCGGGCTCGCTGCCGCTGCTGTCCGGCCCGGGGCGCCTGGTGCGCCTGGGCCACGACAGCTTCACGATCCTCGCTGGCGCCGCGGGGAGCTTCCTGGTGCGGGTTCGCTACACGCGCTACTGGACCGTGAGCGGAGGGCGCGGGTGTGTGGCGCGGGCGCCCGGCGGCTGGACGAGGGTGTCGCTGCGCTCGGCGGGCGAGGCTACAGTTGCAGCCCGCTTCTCCCTGGCACGCGCGTTAGGGTCGGAAAGCGGTTGCTCGGGGTAGAGAGCTGGCCGGCGGGCACGAGCGGGGCGAGCGGCGCGAGGGCGTAGAGCGCGGTGTAGCCGGTGAGGTAGATGTCCGAGCCGTCGCTGATGACGGGGTCGAAGGAGCCGGTGCTCTTTTCGAAGAGCACGCGCCCGGTGGATATGCCCAGGCCGTAGGTGCGATGGGATCCCAGGTCGGCGAAGTACACGAGGCGGCCAACGATGGTCGCTCCCCCGGAGATCCTGCCGTGCGCGTCATAGCTCCAGTCGATGCTGCCTGTGCGCGCGTCGAGCGCGTAGAACGTGCCGTTGTAGGAGCCGATGTAGATGGTGGGTCCGAGGCCCGGAGCGTTGGTGACGGCCGGCGCCGCATACACGTAGTCGCCCGTCTGCACCGCCCAGTCGAGCTTGCCCGAGCCGGCGTCATAGGCGTAGATGCGCCCGTCGGTGTTGCCGAGGAAGACGCGGCCGTAGATGACGGCGGCGGTGGAGTAGAACGTGCCATTGCCGAACAGCGCGCCTTCGGAGCTGCTGCGCCACAGCCGCCGCCCGGTGGCCTCCGAGACGGCCTGCACGTGGCCGGAGTAGTCGCCGAAGTACAGAACGCCGTTCCACAGCGTCGGGCTGGCCTTGACGGCGCCGCCGGCGTGGTAGGTCCACAGCACCTGGCCGTTGCGGGCGTTGAGCGCGTAGACGGTGCCGTTCTGGGTGCCGAAGATCACCCTTTCGCCGTCCAACAGCGGCGAGGACTCGCTGGGGCTGGGCAGGTTGCGATACCAGCGGGTCTGCCCGCTGCGGTAGTTCAGCGCGAAGATGCGCCCCGCCACGCCCGGCACGCGTGTGGAGAGCAGGGTGACGTAGACGGTGGTGGGGGAGACGGCGGGGGTGGAGGCGGACAGGGCGCCGAGGCTGCGGCTCCAGTACGTGCGCCCGTTTTCCTTGTCGAAGGCCGCCAGCACGCCGTTGTCGCCCATCTGGAAGATGTGGTTGCCCTCGATGACCGGCGGGAACTCCAGCAGCGCGTAGACGTCGTGGACCCACAGCTGCGTGAAGGGCGGGCGCACCGCTTCCGGCGCGGGGAAGAAGCGGGTGTGTTCCTTGTCGTATCCGTAGAGCGGCCACGCCTGGCCTTCCGGGCCCTTGGGCAGCGCGGTGGGCGTGTCCTGGAAGACGAAGCGCGCCTGCGGGTGGTAGATGGAGCCCGTGCGTGTTCGCTCGTACAGATACCCGCCGAGCGCGACCGCGGCGAGTATCCCCACCAGTGCCGCCGCGAGAACGGGGATGAGCTTGGAGCGTGTGGAGAGGCGCCTGCGGCGATCGCTCACAGGTCCTAAGGATGACCCTTCAGGCGGCGATGCGGCCCCGGTTGCCCGCAGAGCCCCCGACGGCGGTCCCGCCCGCCGGCTCCCCTGGTGCCGCCGGAGTCGCGCCATGGCGCTGTGCGACGGCCGCGCGTCCTGCCGCGTTGCGCCGGGCACCGCGGGCGGCCGCACGGTCGCGGCGGAGACTGCCTCCGCGCGCGATGAGGCGTACCGCCGTGACGGCGACCAGCCATAGGCAGGCGACCGCCAGCGGCGGAAGCGTCAGCCCCGAGATGAGCGCAACAACGTCATGGTTGGCGTTCAGCGACCAGTTCCACAGCCCATAGTCGCCGACCGTCAGTCCCGAAACCAGGACCAGGGACCTGTATGGCACGTGGACACCCTAAACCCGTTCGAGGACGGACGCCGCGTGGGCGAGCCCTCGGGGCTCTCGGGGCCTATGATCGGCGCGCATGGGCGCCACGGCAGAGCAATCACAGGTGTTCGCCCCCGGCATGCTCAGCGGGCAGGTGGCGCTGGTGACCGGCGGTGGCACGGGCCTTGGGAAGGCGACGGCGCTTGAGCTGGCGCGCTGCGGCGCGACCGTCGTGATCTCCGGCAGGCGCGCGGAGGTGCTCGAGCAGGCCGCCGTCGAGATCGCCGCGGCCGGCGGGGAGGGCCGCGGCGACTGGATGACCGGAGACGTGCGCGACGCCGGCGACGCGCGGCGGCTGATCGGCGCGCTGCTGGAGCGCCACGGCCGCCTGGACCTGCTCGTCAACAACGCCGGCGGGCAGTTCTTCAGTCCCGCCGAGCTGATCGCTGCGAAGGGCTGGCAGGCGGTGTGGCGCCTGAACGTGGAGGGCATGCTGAACATGTCCGAGGCCGCCCTGGAGCTGGCCTTCGGCCCGGCCGGCGGGGGAGCGGTGGTCAACGTGACGCTCTCGCCCCACCACGGCATGCCGGGCATGGCCCACAGCGGCGCTGCGCGTGCAACGGTCGAGGCGCTCACGCGCGAGCTCGCCCAGCGCTGGCGTGACGCGAGCGTCACGGTGACCGCCGTGGCGGCGGGCCACTTCGACACCGAGGTGCTGGCCAAGTACCCGGCCAACGTGCGCGCCGGCGCCTCACGCAGCGTGCCGCTGCAGCGCCTGGGCACCGTCGCCGAGCACGCCTGGCTGGTTGCCCTGCTCGCCTCGCCCGCGGGGAGGGCGTTCAACGGCTCCACGGTCACGCTGGACGGCGGCCGTGACAACTGGTTCGGCCCGTGGCCGCCGCCGGGCCTGGCCGACGAGGAGGGCGAGGTGCCGGTCGAGCAGCGAGTCGAGCAGCGCCCCGCAGCGAACCCCGGGTAAGATGACCCAGGGCTGTGCGGGCGAAGTGTTGTGGCTGCACAGAAGCCTTCCAAGCTTCTAGGGCGGGTTCGATTCCCGTCGCCCGCTTTGTCAGCCACGGGGAGTGGCGCAGTCTGGTAGCGCACCCGGCTGGGGGCCGGGCGGTCGCAGGTTCAAATCCTGTCTCCCCGAT
>Ga0182030_10019610_pt1 | contig 12841 bp, 9 predicted proteins | sample 812S3MmetaG_FD_121299 | JGI IMG/M metagenome (GOLD analysis project Ga0182030, IMG submission 121299) | Permafrost microbial communities from Stordalen Mire, Sweden - 812S3M metaG (Illumina Assembly) | ecosystem: Environmental > Terrestrial > Soil > Wetlands > Permafrost | place: Sweden... | reverse complement strand
CAATCAGCGGCACGTCGGTAGTCAAGCCTAGCTCGATCAGTGGCACCTCGGTGGTGAAGGCCGACTCGATCAGTGGCACTTCGGTAGTCAAGCCCAGCTCGATCAGCGGGACCTCGGTCGTAAAGGCTGACTCGATCAGTGGCACGTCGGTAGTCAAGCCTAGCTCGATCAGTGGCACCTCGGTAGTCAAGCCTAGCTCGATCAGCGGCACGTCGGTTGTTAAAGCAAATTCGATCAGCGGGACCTCGTGATGTCACAGTCGGTCGAAATACGTGCCTTCCACTAAATCACCTTAGGCCGGACGCGCCTTAGATTTAGATCGCGTCCACGCAAAGACTACGACTCCTATCTCTCCACTCACAGCCCTCTTAGAACGCCGAGAGCTGCGGAGTCTGTTAGCTTCAATTTCCCCATCAGTTGAATCCATGAAGGCGGTCCCGCGTTCCTTTATGTCTCGAAGGATGGGACTGACGGTTCGTAAATCGATTTCGGGCACATGGCAGCTCCTTTCCAGCAACAATACTGCTCCGCGTTTTCGTCCTAGTGCGTTGCGCCTGAGCGTATCTAAGAAACGCTCAACTACAAGTGCTGCGCGGGGAATCTCGAACTCAGGCAGCACGAAGACTCTCCGCAGGGCTACGAAGCAGCCATTACCATCGGATTTTACGCTCGGCGAATTCTTCAAAAGCTCAATCGCAATGTCGGTAGATATCCGAACTTTTGATAGCCGGATCAAATTGGTTATTGAGCGGGGCCCCTTCGACGCAGTCAGCATCATTGGATTGCCAAAGCTGTCCAGAAATCTTGGATCTGTAAACCAAGTCGCCATCAACACTCCCATATTCTCGTAGGTTCGCATCGCCTTACGATACAGGGTGAGATGTTTGCTTTCGTTTCGTTTCGATAAGTTCGCCCGTCTGTGGCTGCCTTCCGTGATTTTGTTCCTCCGGAGGAAATCGTAGGTGGCCTTTAGCAAAGCCTTTGCCGCCTGTTCACGCACCAGAACATTTAGAGGAGGAACGCTTTTCATGGTCATCCTTTTCTTTGACGATTTTCGCCTTGCTCGGATAGGCATAGTCTGATGATTTACTGACGACGAAGATTAGTTCGGCGCTTGGGTTTTCCGGGCGATGCGAATTCGGCTGTTGGTTCGACCGAGTCTTCAAAATAGAAGACGGTGACGCCAATGCGGCGTACTGCTTGGTTTGCGTCCTTTGTCTTCACCTTGCCTTGTGACCTTTTTAATATGGCTGAAGCCGAGTTAATTAGACTTGTTCCCTGATCAGCAATTTCTCTCCGGACAACTGGAAGCAAACTCGGGCTTGCATCCGAGATCAGGGATGTTGCTTCAAATAGTGGCCGCTCCACGCGGCGGATATTTTGAATAAGTGTCCCCAATAGATTCTTACAGTGCTCGCCGGCTGCCTCGATCGCGGTCGGGGTTAGACCAACAGATACCGGAACACGCGTTCTTATGGTTACCCGCTGATTTGAGAGCCGCTCGACGGCACCGATCTGAATCAGCTCGTCAAGCATCGCGCGAACGGGAATTCCTACGCCGTACTTCGACACTAAGCTTTCAAAGCTGCGCCGCTTGCCGAATATCGGGAGCACCGCCGGTTCCCCGGCAGAACTTAAGTATTTTGGGTCACTGAACCATCCGGCGAGAGTTCGCCTGGCGGGTTGTTGACTAACTTTATCGCTTCCACGAGATTTAGATAGCTTCGAAATTTTGGCCACTTCAGAACGTGGTATCCCAGTAATTATGGCCACTCGGGAATTACTTTGACGACCGCTTTCCTTGAGGAGGCGTCGCGTCGCGACATGAACGGCTCGCAAACGTGTTATGAAATTTAGTTCCTGAACCGAAAGCCCGACATCAAACATAAGATCAAGCAGCGGATCGAGAATTAGCTCGAGAGCGCCTAACGTCGCTTCCTTGATTGGGTCAGTTTCAAGTGAGATGCGCCGCACGTCCGGTCATCTTCCTTGCTGCAGAAGCGGTATGATCGGAAACTCATCCGGTTTTAGCGTGCCGGTGAGCAATGTTGTCGAAGACGAGCCTCGATGCGAAAATCTGTGAGTGGAATCGATGAGAAATTTAATGACGGGACCCCCACGGTCGTTCCAAGGCCGCGCGCATGTTAGCGTGCATTCGTTTCGATATCAGCCCGCAAATGCCCTCTGTATGCTTATATATACAGGGCGAACGTGCTGAATTCACTAGTCTGCTGGCGCTGCGGCACCTCTCTAGCCTCGCTAAGCCTCCCCCTGCGTCGCCTCGACGTCTGCAAGGCATGCAACGCCGAACTCCATGTCTGCAAGATGTGCGTGGAGTACGACACGTCGTATGCCAAGCACTGCAAGGAACCCACCGCAGAAGAAGTCCGAAAAAAGGACGAGGCGAATTTCTGCGATCACTTCAAGCCGAAGGCGGGGGCTTATGTGCCCAAGGATACCGCCGCGATCGAACGCTCGAAGTCAGCCTTGGACGATCTCTTTCGCAAATGACCGGCCGGCGCTGGCTGGTCGCACAGCACCAGCGCAGTCCTGACTACCGCGAATTGCCCTTCGAGGCGGCTTTTCGAGGCACCTTACGCATCCGGCCCTCCTTCAGGGAAACCCTCAACTTAGGGCCCTGAAGATTCGCATCCCGACCCGTTCCATATAGAGTACAGGCGCGTGAGGGTATTACCCTGTTAAAGGACTGACGGAGCACGACAGGATGGGTAGATCTCAGGGGTACGTTCGCCTTGCCACGACGGCGAGGCGGACTTTGGCTGAGCAAGCCTTCGATGCTATTCGAGAGGCGGTTGTCATTGTGGACGCCCGGCTCAAGCATTTGCCCCTTGTCCTCCTCAATTCCGCTGCCCGAAGCTGTTTTGACAGTGAATCGGAATCGGAGCTTTCGTCCCTGGTCGGTTCCTCACTCTTCGGTCTCCTCGACGCGGCATCCGCGTCCATGGTGCAGCCTCTGCTGACCTCGGTGGCCGCGGGCGAGCCGAGTTTGACCCGATTGCTCAGTTGGCGGTTGGCTCAGGGCGACGCGGCGGCCATGACCGAGCTCAAGCTCCTGGATTGCTCCAGGGACCAGCGCTTGGTGATGATGACTTTCGCGCCCACGGCGCAGACCGCGGATCTGGTCAATGCCGCAGATCACCTGACGTTCGGCGTTGCATTGAAGTGGAACGACCGCCAACTATCCACGCTGCCGGCCGAGTCGAGCGACAGCCATCTGCGAGCTTTGATCGAGGATGCTCAGGACATCGTCACCGTCGCGGCACCGGACGGGGAAATCAGGCATGTCAGCGGCGTGGCGCGCAACGCTCTTGGCTGCCGCTCGGGAGAGCTCGCCTCCACCGAGTACATTTTTGACTATGTTCACCCGGATGATGAGGCGGCACTGCGGGCCAAATTTCGGCAGCTGACTGCCGGCTTGATCACCGGCTTTACCTGTCAGCACCGCGTGCGACATCAGGATGGTTCGTATCGCTGGCTGGAGTCGAGCTACATCCCCGCACTCGACAATCCCCTCATCAACGGCGTGGTCTCGACCTCGCGAGACATCACGGAGCGGAAACAGGCAGAACTCCAACTGGCGCAGCGTGAGGAGGTGTTTCGCCTGGCCGCCGACGCGGTCGACGGGGTCATCTTCGAGTGGGATCTGATGCGCGGCGTCGTGCATCGCTCGCGTGGGATGATTGAAATCTTGGGGATCGAGCCCGAGGATCTCGCTCCCGTGATCGACGCCTGGCGCGAAAGAATTCATCCGAGCGACATCGAGGCGGCTACCCGCCAGATCGGCCTTTCCCTCATCGAGGGCCGGGGCTGGACCGTGACCTACCGCATCCGCGATGCGCGGGGCCGCTATCGTTCCATCCTCGAGCGCGGCCTGATTCAGCGCAACAGCGCCGGGGATCCACTGCGCGCCATCGGATGCTGCGTCGACGTGACCGAGATCAAGCGCCTGACGGACCTGCTCGGTGAGGCGCAGCGCACGGCCAAAATGGGCGGCTGGGAGTACAGCTATTCCACGCTCGACCTCACCTGGACCGATGAGATGTTCCGCATCTTCGAGGTCCCGCCGGAGACATTCGTCGTCTCCTGGGACTCGATGTTGGCGCAGTGTACCCCGGAGTCGCGGGAGCGATTCCACAGCGCCTGGCGGCGTGCGGATGCGGCCGGTGGTCACTTGGATCTGGAGCTCGAGATCGGGGCGCTCGAAAATCGCCGCATCTGGATCCGGGTCATCGGCCACATCGAGAAGCTCGACGGCCGGTCGGTACGGGCGTATGGATCGGTACAAAACATCCACGCCGAGAAGCTTGCGCAGATTGCGCTCGAGAACAACACCCGCTGGCTGAAACTCTCGATGAACATGGCGCACCTGTATGCGTGGCGCTGGGACAAGGCGAGTGATCGAATCGACGTGGCCGTCCTGGACCGCGCGAAAAGCCATATGCCCGCCCTGTTTCCCACTTTGGCGGCGCTCATGGACCGCGTGCACCCGCGCGACCGGGTGATCGTGACGCGCGCCATCGAAGAGGGCTTCCAGAGCCGCATGGACACCCACGCCGAATTCCGCGTGAAGATCGACAACCGCAACTATCGCTCGTACGCGTTTACTGCGCGGCCGCTGTTCGATGGCGATGGCAAGCCGCAGGGGCTCGTCGGTGTGTCCCAGAACGTGACCGCGCGGCGCGAGTCGCAGGCGAAGCTGCGGCGCTCGGAGCAGCTGCTCCGCACCACCACCGCCAACACGGCGGACACGCTGATTCTGGTCGATACGGACCTCAAGGTCCGCTTCATCAACCGAGGCCACGGGGCACTCGCCATCGAGGACATCGTCGGCCACGAAATTTCCATTCTGCTGCCCGAGGCGGCGCGTGCCTGCGTGACGGCGAAGCTGCGCAACGTGCTGATCACCGGCGATTCCACGACCTACGAATTTGAATCACTTTCCGACGGGGCGGAGCCGCAGTATTTCGAGAATCGGGCGGTTTTGGTCCAGGACGACGCCATCGGCGCGGGCCTCTCGATCAGCGTCACCAACATCACCGAGCGCAAGCGACTCGAACAGGAAATCCTCGATGTCTCGAACCGTGAGCGGCACAGCATCGGCCGCGACCTGCACGACGGTCTCGGCCAGGAGCTGACCGGCGTCGCGTTGATGCTGAGAAGCCTCGCGACGCGCTTCGAGCGTCAGTTTCCCGAGGGCGTGGCCACGCTCAACGAGATCGTCGGGGTGGTCAATCAGTCGATCGAGAACGCGCGCTCGCTCGCGCGCGGGCTTTTGCCGGTGCGCACCGACACCGGCGGCTTGCCGTTTGCGCTGCGCGAGCTCGCCACGCGCAGCCGCGATCTGTATCAACTGGATGTGCATTTCCGTGCCGAGATATGGCCGGAGATCACCTTGAGCGAAACCAACGCGAGCCACCTCTATCGCATAGCACAAGAAGCGCTCACCAACGCAGCCCGTCACGGTCATGCGCACAAGGTGGACATTCTGCTGATGGTCACGCGCAATACGTTCCTGCTGCGCATCACCGATGATGGGGTCGGACTGCGTCGCACGAGCGCGCCGACCACGGGCATGGGTCTCAAGATCATGCGTTATCGGGCGGGAATCATCGGCGCCAAGATTGAATTTGGCGGGAACAAACCGCAGGGCACCATCGTCAGAGTGACGGGCGAGCAGCCCGCGCGTGCCGGTGCGCTACAATATGGGCACGCCATTTATGGAGGAAGTGAATATGGGCGCTAGTAATACATGGATGCGTTCCCCCAGCTCTCCCACGGGCACGGGAGTGGGTGGCGGCAAGCGTAAAGTGCGGCGTGTTCTCATCGTCGATGACCATCCCATCGTGCGCCAGGGCCTGCGCCGGGTGATGGAGAACGAAGAGGATTTGACGGTCTGCGGCGAGGCGGAAACCGCCCGCGATGCGCGCACCGCCATCAAGGAATTGAATCCCGACGTGGTGATCGCGGATATCAGCCTGAAACAAGGCGACGGCATCGAGCTGGTGCGCGATGTGCGCGCCCATTACCCGCACCTCCCCATCCTGGTCCTGTCGATGCACGATGAGACCATTTACGCCGAGCGCATGCTGTCGGCGGGTGCGAACGGGTACATCATGAAACAGGCGGCGAGCGAACAGTTCCTGATCTCGCTCAGGCGCGTGCTCGACGGCGGGATCTATGTCTCGGAGGCCGTCGGCAACAACATGATTCAGAAGTTCGCCGCCGGCGGCTCATATATCTCGGCGAACCCCATTGACCGGCTGAGTAACCGGGAGCTGCAGATCCTGCACATGATCGGCAAGGGCATGAGCACGCGCGAGACCGCGCACTCGCTCAATCTCAGCATCAAGACGGTGGAGTCGCACCGGCAGCGCATCAAGCGCAAGTTGAATTTGACCACCGGCACGCAACTCGTTCAGTACGCGGTGAATTGGTTCACCGGGCGCGAGGGTGCGGCGGGCGGCAACGCCGCCGGTACTGCCGGGCCCGCGATAAACGCGGAAGGGCACGTCCCGAATTGAGGCTCGAGGGCCTTTAGTCGCTGCGCCGATCTTCGAGTGTGACCGCGAGGTGGCGCGCATTTTCGTGTTGGAAGGCGATCGCGCGCACCCGTAAGCGCCTCGGACCCGCCTCGCACCCCGCTCCCTGGTCGAGCCAGAACTCGATCGCCGTCTGACTGTTCGCGGACTTAAGCCGTGCGAGTGCCTGAGCGGTGATACTTGCGGGGAAGGCATGCCACTCGCGGTTCGCCTGCAACAGCGAGGCGCGTGCATCGAGCAGCGCCGCGGCGACCGGCAAGGCATCGAACGCGCCGCGCAAGCCGATGAGATCCGCGGCGGTGTTGCGGTCGCCTCGATCGACGCTGACCTCGTGCATGCTGCCGGCGAGATGCACCGGATGGCCGGCGTCGTTGCGCAGTGCCGAGCCCCGCATGCGCCACCACGGCAAGTCCGCCGCCCCGCTCACGGCGACCTCGAAGTCGAGCTCGAGCGGTCGGCCCTGCTCCAAGTGTGCACGAATGCGCGCCATGAGCTCGGTCCACGCCGCTGGCTTCAACAGCGATTCCAGCTCGCCCAAGGTGGTGCGCCGGCTCTCGGTCGGCCAGCCCAGTTTTTGATAGAACCACGGGCTGAACCACGCCGAGCCGCTCTTCAGGTCGAGCTCCCAGAAGCCGTCGCCGCACGCTTCGAGGGCGTGAAGGCCCGGCTTTGCCGTACTGCGCTTTCTTGGGGGAGATCCGTCCATGCGAGGAATATATCGGTCGAAACTCGAGGGTCTTGATGGTGGAAGCTCGCGTCTGGGACGATCCCCGATGACCTGCAGCACACTTCGATGCAGGACGCGGGTTTTCCCGACGGGCCGTTGAGGTCAAGTCGCAGGGCGCGGCGCCGATATCATGGACTTATGACGGCCCTGGGACGGATCTCAAGTTGGCGACCGATGCGGACACCGTGATCTCCATCACGCAAGCGGGCAGCGAGACCTCCAACGCCATCCTGCTTGCGGAAGACGATCCCGTGACCCGAATGCTCATGACCCGCTTTTTGAAGAAGGCGGGCTACGAAGTAAAAGCCGTGGGCGATGGGAGCGAGGCGCTCGAGCAGATGACCCAGCGCTACTACCCCATCCTCGTGACCGACTGGGAAATGCCCGGCATGGACGGCATCGACCTCTGCAAGGCGGTGCGCACTCTGCAGCTCGACGGCTACGTGTATGCGCTGCTCCTCACCGCGCGCAACGCCAAGGAACACATCATCGCCGGTCTCGAAGCGGGGGCGGACGATTACCTGATCAAGCCCGTGCACGAGCCCGAGCTCATTGCGCGATTGAATACCGGGCGGCGCATCCTCGCGCTCGAGTATTCGCTGCGCTTTGCCAACGAGCGTAACCGCGTCCTCTCGATCACGGACGCGCTCACCGGCGCCTTCAACCGCCGCTACCTCATGGACCAGCTGCCGCGCGAGCTCGATCGCTGCCGCCGCTATCCGGCGCCGCTCTCCGTGATCATGTGCGATCTCGATCACTTCAAGCAGGTGAACGACGTGAAGGGTCACGCCGCCGGCGACGATGTCCTGCAGCAGTTCGTGACGCGCATCCAGAAGTCGATCCGCACCCCGAGCGACTGGCTCGCGCGATTGGGCGGCGAGGAATTCCTGATCGTGCTCCCGGAGACCGGACACGAGGGCGCCATGCTGGTGGCCGAGAAGATCCGCGACATCGTGGGCGGCTCCGCCTTCATAACCCGCGCGGGTGACGTGCAAGTCACGGCGAGCTTCGGCAGCGCCTCGACGGAACGCCAGGGGCCGGATCTGTCGCTCAAGGTGGAGACGCTCCTGCGCACCGCGGATGAGTGTCTGTACCGCAGCAAGAAGGCCGGCCGCAACCGCACCACCGCCGTCGAAATTCCCGCGCCCGTGGAATTCTCCCTGAACGGCGCGGCTATTTAGCCGCCAACGGCTGGCAGGCCGCCCTCATCCCACGTTGCGCAGCTGCGCGTTGACCGCCTGCAGATTCTCCTTCACCTGATGCACCAGGCTCCCGATCTCGCGCAGTGAGTTGCTGCGCGCCGCGAACTCCAGGTTCGAGGCAGCGGCGGCGAGCCGATGGGCGTGGATGTTGGCGCTCGCGCCCTTCAAGGCGTGGGCGCGTTTGCCCACCGTGTCGAAATCGCTGGTGCGGACCGCTTCCAAGATCTCCTTGAGACACTTGTCGCCGCTCGCGACGAAGGTGTCGATCAGCTCGCGCTCGAACTCGGCATCGCCCCCGGTGAGCTCATGCAGGGCGTTCACATCGACATCGTGCTGCGCCCGTTTGTCGCCCAGGTATCGACTCAGACAATCCGCCAATTGCGTCGGCACGATCGGCTTGCCGATATGCGCATCCATGCCGGCGGCGATGCAGTGCTGGCGATCCTCGATGAGCACGTTCGCGGTGAGCGCGATGATGGGCAGTCGCTTGCCGAGGCCTTCCTCCCGCTCCCTCTCGCGGATACGGGCGGTGGCGGTGAAGCCGTCCATGACCGGCATCTGGCAATCCATCAATACCGCATCGATCCCGCCCTCGGCGATGCGCTCCAAGGCCTCGGCGCCGTTGCTCGCGAGCACGACGTCGGCGGCTAGCCTCTGCAGAAGCCTCGAAGCCACGTGCTGGTTCACCGGGTTGTCCTCGACCAACAGGACGCGCGAGCCGCGGAACGTGGTGATGGTCCTCGCCTGCGCGGTCTCGGTCGCCGGTTCGGCCGGGCCCAGGAGCGCCTTTTCGATAAGCCTCGCGAGGGTGTAGGCGCGGATGGGCTTCAACCCCAGGGCGCTCGGCGGGAACGGGCCCTGCGCGATGGCGCCGTGATCGGCACCGAACAGGGAGAGCAGCACCAAGGGCAGCCGCGCGTGGTGGGGATTCGAGCGCAGTGCGGCGAGCAGGTCGACGCCCCCCCGCAGCGGCATGAGTTCGTCCGCCACCACGCAGTCGACCTGCGCACCGCAGGCGAGGTACTCGAGCGCCTCATCGACGCTCGCGACCGCGATCGGCTCGAAGCTGAACAGCTTGAGCTTGGTCACGAGGCTCGAGCGGCTCGCCGCGAGGTCATCGACAATGAGCACTTTGCGCCCTCCGCCCAAGGGGCTCGGGCCGCCCTGGTCGCGGGGCGAGGAAGCGGGGAGGGTGACGCAGAACTTGGAGCCCTTGCCCACCACGCTCTCGACGCTCACGTCGCCGCCCATGAGCTTGACCAGCTGCTTGACGATGGAGAGCCCCAAGCCCGTGCCGCCGTAGAGGCGGGTGGTGGAGGAGTCGACCTGCGAGAAGGATTTGAACAGGCGGTCGAGCCGGTCGGCGGGGATGCCGATGCCGGTGTCGGACACCTCGATGTGCAGCACCGAGTTGCCACCGTTGCCGTTGGTGCACGAGAGCTTCAAGAGAATATGGCCCTCGTGCGTGAATTTCTCGGCGTTGCCGATCAGGTTCATGATGATCTGGCGCAGCCGCACCGGGTCGCCGCGCGCGAGCACCGGCACGTCCGCGTCGATGTCGACCACGAGCTCGATGCCCTTGACGGCGGCCTGCAGGGCGGTGGCGGCGGCGGTGTCATAGACCACGTCGCGCACGTCGTAGTCCACCTGCTCCAATTCCAGACGGTCCGCCTCGATCTTCGACAGATCCAGCACGTCGTTGAGCAGCGAGAGCAGCGACTGGGCGCTGCCGCGAATGATGTCGACGTACTCGCGCTGGGTCGTATCGAGCGCGGTCTCGGAAAGAATCTGCGACATGCCGATCACGCCGTTCATGGGCGTGCGGATCTCGTGGCTCACGTTCGCGAGGAAATTGCTCTTGGCGCGATTGGCGGCCTCGGCCGCAAGCTTGGCATCGAGCACCGCCTGTTCGGCGCGCTTGCGGTCGGTCACCAACTGCATCGAGCCCGCGAGCCAGGTGGGATTGCCGGCCGCGTCGCGCTCGGCGAGCGCGCGAAAGCGCATCCATTCGTAATGCCCGGCCTTGTGCCGGATGCGGACTTCCGCGTCGCAGACGGTGCCCAAGGCGAGGTGGTCGGCGAGCACCTGTTTCGCCCGCTCGGCATCCTCCGGGTGCACGAGTGCCCAGAGTTGCTCGCGCGAGTGGCCGAGCTCCCCCGTCTCGAGGCCCAGAAGCTGCTCGAAGTGCGGCCCGAACCAGAGCTTATCGGTCGCGAGATCGAGCTCCCACACGCCGTCCCGGGTGCCGAGCATGGTGCGGGCCAGGCGCTTCTCGGTGGAGGTGAGCGCCGCCTCGGTGCGTTTGCGATCGGTCACGTCGATGAGCGCGCCGGTGATGCGCAGGATCTCGCCGTTCTGACCATGGGCCACGTCCGCTTTCTCTGCGATCCAGCGCTCTCCGCCGTCCGGCAGGCGCACGCGGTATTCGCAGGCGTAGGAGGGATGATCGCGGTCGGTCTCGAAAGGCGCGTGTCGGACGCGCTCCAGGTCCTCGGGGTGCACGCTCGCCAGGCGCCCGTTCAAATCGTTCAACTGCGTGGTGGGCGCGATGGCGAGCATCTCGTGCAAATTGTCGGATGAGATCCAGCTCCTGCGGTGGAAGTTCAAGTCCATGGTTGCGACGCCCGCCGCGCTCTGCGCGATGTTGAGCGATTCGGTTTTCTGGCGCAGCGAGGCCTCCAGGTGCTTGCGCTCGGTGATGTCGGCGATAGTGCCGATGAGGCGCACCGGGGCGCCCGCGGCATCCTTCGAGATCTCGCCGCGGGTCGCGAGCCAGCGCACGCTGCCGTCCTGAAGGAGCGTGCGGTACTGTGCTTCGAACGCCTCGCCGCCCTCGAGCGCGCTGCTCAACGCGTGGATGACGGGCTCGAAATCCTCGGGGTGAATGGTGGCGAGCCAGTCGTGACGCGTGAACACCGGGCCCAAGGGCTCTACCCCGATGAGCTTGAAGAACAGCGGCGTCGCGTCGATCTGCGCCGACTCCAGATCGAGCTCGAAAATGCCGAAGCCGCCCACATGCTGGACGAAGCGCAGGAATTCTGACGAGCGCCGCAGCGCCGTCTCGCGCGCCTGGCTGCGGTAGACGAGATCGTGCAGGGTTTCGGACAGTGCATCGAGCTCATCGCCGCCGCTCTCGGCGGGCGCCTCGGGATCTGCGAGGTAGGCGAGTTGATCGCGCAGCTCCGCGACCCGCGCGGTGAGGCCGTTCGCGACCGCCAGCACGATCGCGGCGAACACGATGAGCACGTCGAAGGCGATCAAGCCCCAGGCGAGGCGATGATCGGGGTTGACCGCCGCGAGCCACGCGGTCGGCCCGACGACGATCGCTGCCGCCACCGGGATGGTGAGCAACTTGGTGCGAATCGTCCAACTGCGCATGCGTCATCCAACCGTTGGGCGTGCGCCCTGTAGGCTCAGGTTATCGGCCGGTTTCGGGGCCGCTTGAGCTATGATTCGCCTGGAATAACTGTGATCCGAACCCCGCCCCCGAGCACCGAAAACTGCCATGGAACCTAAGGGATTTGCCGAACGCCTGCTCGGATGGTTCGACGTGCATGGGCGCAAGAGCTTGCCGTGGCAGGAGAATCCCACCCCCTACCGGGTGTGGGTGTCGGAGGTGATGCTGCAGCAGACTCAAGTTCAGACCGTGATCCCGTATTACGGCCGATTCATGGCGCGGTTTCCCACCGCCCAAACGCTGGCCGCGGCGCCGCTCGATGAGGTCCTGCACCTCTGGACGGGCCTTGGGTACTACGCACGGACGCGCAATCTGCACCGCTGCGCCCAGGTGCTCGTCGAGCAGCATGGCGGGACGTTCCCGCGGGAACTCGAGGCGGTGACGGCGCTCCCGGGGATCGGGCGCTCGACCGCGGGCGCGATCCTGGCGCTCTCCCGCGGCGAGCGGCATCCGATTCTCGACGGGAATGCAAAGCGCGTGCTCGCGCGGGTGTTCGGGATCGACGGGGATCCGAGCTCGGCGGGGGTGCTGAAGACGCTCTGGGCTCGGGCCGATGCGTGCACGCCGAACGCGCGGGCGGCGGCGTATACGCAGGCGATCATGGACCTCGGCGCAACGCTCTGTACGCGCACGCGACCCGCGTGCACGGTATGTCCGATGAACGAGGGGTGCGTCGCGGCGCGCGAAGGGCGCCAGGCGGTGCTGCCCGGCGCGAAACAGCGGCGGCCGCGGAAGGCGCGGGAAGCGGTGCTGCTCATCGCCGAGAGCGGGTCGGAGGCGGAGCTTTCCGTGCTCCTCGAGCGGAGGCCGGCGAGCGGCATCTGGGGCGGACTCTGGTCGCCGCCCGAGTTCGAGAGCGAGTCGGACGCGCTCGCGTGGTGCCGGCGCGAGCTTG
>Ga0182030_10019609_pt1 | contig 12841 bp, 8 predicted proteins | sample 812S3MmetaG_FD_121299 | JGI IMG/M metagenome (GOLD analysis project Ga0182030, IMG submission 121299) | Permafrost microbial communities from Stordalen Mire, Sweden - 812S3M metaG (Illumina Assembly) | ecosystem: Environmental > Terrestrial > Soil > Wetlands > Permafrost | place: Sweden... | reverse complement strand
GAGCCGCGGCCTAGGGCCTCGCGGATGGTCTCCTGGGTGGGGCGCCGCTCGGACTTGAGGATGGCGATTGCGGCGCGCTCGACGTCGGCGTAGGAGACGTTCTTCGAGACGCGACCCTCGCCGAAGGGCTTGGCGGGCGATTCCGACATGGGATAATTATATACTATGGCTAGTATAATAAAGGGCCTACTTGATACCATCGATAATTACAGTTATCACCACTAGAGCTATTTTGATCTTCGGTGATTCTAGGTGTGTGTAGTGATAATGACCCAAGCGGCGCTCTGAATTCAGCCCCATGCCGATCGCCCCGCAACCGGTGCTTCACGGCCCGCTGGCGGACTTGCTCGAGTGGCAGGCGATGGCGCAGGGCGCTTACTCGGTCAATACGCTGCGCGCGCAGAAAGCGGACGGGGCGATATTCCAGGCGTATTGCGAATCGGTGGGCGAGGCGTTCCTTCCGGCGAATCCGCACACCGTGCGTGCATTTATCGGTGCCCAAGTGAAGGCCGGCAAGAAGCCGGCGACCATACAGCGCTACGTGGCGACGATCTCCCGCGTACATACCGCCGCCCACCTACACAATCCCTGCTCAAGCGAAGCCGTCCGCTTGGGATTAAAGAAAATGGGGCGAGAGACGTCCGCCCGCCAGGACCAGGCTCATCCGTTGAACTGGAAGGACATCAAGGAGTTCATCGACAGCGCCGGCGATGGGCTGCGCGCCGATCGGGAGCGCGCGATGCTCTGCGTCGCGTACGAGACCCTGGCCCGCCGCGGCGAGCTCGTGGCCCTCGAGGTCCGCGACATTGATTTCCATCCGAACGGCACCGGCCAGGCGCTAATTCGGCGCGGTAAAACCGATCCGATGGGGCAGGGGAGAGTGGCCTATTTGTCGCGCACGACGGTGCGATGGCTCAAAGTATGGCTGCAGCATGCGGGAGTTGAGGAGGGGGCGGTATTTCGTCGCTTGATCGGCCGTGCTCAAGTTGGCGGGGCGTTAAATTCCGGTAGCGTCTCGCTCATTTTCAAACGAGTGGCGCAGTGGATCGGGATGCCGGCGCGATACGTCGCCGCGGTCAGTGGCCACTCGACACGCGTTGGCGCGACTCAGGATCTCGCGGCCCTCGACATTGACCTCGCGGCAATCACCCAGGCCGGCGGTTGGAGATCGCCGCGTATGCCGCTGCAATATGCGGAAAAGATCAATGTGGGAAGATCAGGTATGGCGCGGGCGGCAGAGAAGACGGGGAGGGATGCGATTGACGAAGGGGTACTGAAGCCGTGACCGAGATACCGCGAGATCGTCCTTGGCAGATCATGCTCACCGGTCCCGGTCTTGGGGCAATCGATGCGGCAACGAGGCTGGCGCTTGAGCAGATTCTCGAACTTTTTACGGAGGTCGGTGGATTGGTGGTAAGAACCACCGCCGGCGAAGTCAGTGTGACGCGGGATTTTTCGAGCGACTATACGATCCAGGTCGATCGACTTCTTAAGGAAATCTTCGAGAACAACTCCGCGGTGATCGGGATCAAAGTTTTAGGTTCCGAGAATCCGCACACGGCGACACCCGATGATCCGTATTGGTCGGCCCGCGGCAAAGCGTATGCCAACATCGAAGAGGCCGCGACGCGCGGGGAACTAACACCCGACGCAGCCGTAGTTGCCTACCGGCGCCTCGCCAAACCTTAGAGAATCATGTGGTGGCTATCATACGATCAAAATCCCAGACTAAGAGGACCACCAATAGAGAATCCAACAATCCACCCGAGAAACTGTCACCGAAGCTGGCGTTTATTCAGAGCGTTTGATCTCAAACGTATAGTAGACATCCTTGTCCCATGAGGACCACTCTTGTGCCCAGGCCTCCTCGCCAAGTCGCGAGACCAACGTTCGTCCTGCGCCTTCGTCGAGGCCGCCTTCAAAATTTATTCCCCCGCGATCCGTGAGAAGAAAGCGCGGATGCAGACTTCCTTTCGCTTTAAACAATAATTTCACCGATATCCTCGCGGGCAGACGCGGTGCGAGGTGGGTGACACACAGTTTGGCCACATCTTTGGGCTGACCTGCGACATCCGATATGACGTATTTGATTTGATCGACGCGCGGACCTAGCTTTTTAGTGTCTAGGTACTGCGCAAGCTCAACGAGGACTTTCATGAATCGATCGTCGATACTGAAATTACGGTCAACGAGAACCACTATTCCCGACAGATTGAGGAGGCCAGACATCTGAGCCACGATCGTCCGAGCGTTCCTGCTGACGTGAGTATTGGGCGGATTTGTCCATCTCGCGTGGCCCACCAACCCGATGCCGTATGGCACGACTTCCTGACATTGCTCGTGCGGTTCCTCTGATACGATTGCCCGAAAGGGCCTACGAGCATGTTCAGTGACCGCGTTATCAATCCACGTCAGATTGTCATCCCAACCAGCGTCCGGCCGACGGAAAATCGCGGAGCGCTTCTTGAGGGAGAAAAGAGCTTCCTTCCATGCGCCAAGCTGGACATCGCCAGCAGCATGTTTCTTGATAAAATACAACGCTAGCTGTACCCATTTGTCCTTTGGCAGGTCGGACACCAGTCGCCCATTCTCATGTCCGAGAGACGCCATCATGAGCGCAATGCGGTCCTCGCGGTCAAAAAGCGCCGGCGAGATGGCGTATTCGTAGATCATTTTGGGAAGAGTTTTGTCGCCTGTTCGTCGATATCGGCGGAAAGACCACCGAAAAATTCATGCTCGCGTTCATTGAAGAAACCTTGCGGCCACCTGGAAGTGAATTCACCGCCTGCATCGACTGGCAGGGATGTCAGCTTTACTCCTGCTTCGTCGCGCTCGACGTAGATCACGCCTACCTGACCAGAGGAGAGTTTCGGTAGATCCGGCGGTAGGTCACCGTTTGTTGTTTCGCGTATACGACGCAGCAGGCGGAGAATCAGGTGTTCGCTGTGAGTTTCGATCAGGAATGCGCTACCGTTATCGGTGACGGCGCGCGCGAAAAGATCACCAAGGCCCACTTGTACAGCAGGATGGATATGGAGTTCCGGTTGCTCGATGGCAACCAGCCCTGCGGACGGCTGTAGGGCGGCCACAACTACGGGCAGGACCTGAGAGATGCCAATGCCGACGTCACGCGGCTGAACGCGAAGGCCGGTGCGAGCTTCGACCAAATCCAGCCTGCAGCGGCTGGGAAGTCCATCTAATTCGCGACTCAATCCTGTGAAATGGCCTGGATCGTTGATCATGCTACGGAGGACTTCGATCACATTCACATCCACCTCAGCGACGTGACGGCGCTCTACTTCATATCCCGTTCCGAGTTTCGCCGGCGCGGACATCCAATTACTCACCCGCTGTACCAACAGCTCATCGCCGGTCATCAAGCATTCCCAGGCGGCGAGGCCATCGGCCCAACGCGCCTCATCCGGAGTTAGAGCCGCGTCAAAATCACGTCTGGGAACGTTACGAATCGGGCCCAAGTAACGTAACGTGCGAAGCGAATCTCGCACAAGCACGCCAGGTCCAATTACCAACGAGGACAGAAAGGCTGTGAAATCGCGGCGCATATAGACATTCGCCGAACCAGCCCCGCCTGTCCCTGTAGCAGGGATCGAGAGGAGATCCCCGAAGTGCGGTAGCGCACTATCGAAACCCGTCAGCCAACTTCGCAGCCCCTCGCCAGGCTTGTCCAGCCCAGCGTCCCGCGCGACGGTCAGAATCTCCGGGAAAATTGTGTAGCGATCCTGCGACCCCGGAAGAGACGTTGTGAGATCCGCGGATTCGACAGCCTGTTCGTCCTCCGCGTCCTTAGCCGACGGCGTCGGCGAGTTGTCCCCGATGTCGACGTTCCTGATCCAACCGTCAAGTTCGGCACGCAGCGACCTTAATTGTTCCATCTCCTCATTCGAACGCTGTCGAATAAAAATCGGATTGAAAGAGTTGAAGCGAATCGATGCATCCCGGCCATCTTCGGTCGCCGCGATTCGCGCCAGCCATTCACCGTTGACACCAGCCTCATAGCCGAGCACGACAGCGGCCTGTCGCAGAGCGCTCCAGCCGATTTCGATGCGGACACTCACAGACAAGGCTATGTTAGTCGTCTCCTGCAGAGTCTCGTGGAAGCGCCAGACGTCTTCCGGATTTCCCGACAAGTCTGCCTGCCAGTCCTCCCAAGGTTCAGGCGTCAGGTCCGGTATCACGGCATCATTCAAGGTCAGTTCCAGCTTGACCCCGATCCGGCGTGACAAATCGCGCTGATGCACTAGGTTGCGGAAGCCTCCGAGATCAATAAAATCGCCCCCGTAAATCGTGCGGTCGGGGTTGGCATTGCGGCGCTCCAACACTTCGCGCACGTATTGCAGCGCCTGAAGGATGGTGCTCTTGCCGGCACTGTTGGCGCCGAACAGCAGTGTGATGGGTTTCAGGTCCAACCGCACGCGTTCGCCGACCCCTTTGAAGTTCTCCAACTCGATGGCGGTTAGGCGAGCGGGCTGATTGGCGGTCTCGGTGCTCATGTGGCAGTCAGTTCGCCATGGAAGGCGCCTTGTTGGATGGAGCCAAATAGAAGATCAGCCTCTCTGAGCATGGCATCCTGTCGCAGTTTTGACTCCCGGGTGTGCAGCACGAGGCTCGTAAATCTGTTCAACAGGCCCTCTGGCGGAACCGGCACCGGCAAATCGCGCAGAATGTCCAAGTTGATATTCTTCTGTGCGGACTGTGGAGCGGTCTCCTCCAGCCTATTCTGTATCTGTCCGAGCCAAAATTGGATGAACTCCGCGGAAATCGGAGGGCTCGCAGTGAAACCAACTACGCTGTCCGGAAAACAAGCGTCAAAACCGAGAATGCCCGTCTTCCCGATGTTCGCGGCAATGGTGATTGCGAGCGTGCCTGCCGGCCATTTGCGGCTTTGGCTCAAACCCAGATCTGAGTATGTCTGCGTGTAACGACGGACTATTCCGTCGCAGTTCGCAACGTCCCCGGTTTGAATGAATGGATGCGGGCCGCCATAAAGTGCCGGCTCATCCCGTGGCCGATGTCTAGACTTCCCGCGATCCAGGGTCCCCAAATTTCCGAATTTGTCTTTCGGCCATCTTTTCGGGTTTGCCACCGGATCGCCGAACAGGTCGAGGAAAGCCGAGCGCAGGAAATCGTCGGCGAGTTTGAGCGCCTCGCGGCGCTTACGGCGGATTGCATCCGCTCTATCGAGAATGGCGGCAATGCGCTCCTGCTGTTTGAGAGGTGGCAGTGATATCGGTAGTTCAGCTACATCTTTCGCATAAAGGTGAATGCCCTTAACGCGGTCACGAATTTGGCTCCGAGTTCTTGCGCTTGTTAGCCAATGATGGATGTATCGCTTTGATGTTATATCGGAATTCCCTCTTACGACCAGCCACTCGCCGGTGGGTAGAACACCCGATACTGCCTCTGCCGCGAAATACGTCTTCGATCCAACATAGTTGGAATTGTGTGCGGCATTGAGAATTAGCGTATCCCCTGGCTGGATCCATTTGTGCCGGAATGATTCGGCGAGCGATTGGTCCACAAAGCTTTCGAAGGCACCGCGGAAGCAACCAACCTCGTCTACGTCTTTAATCTTTAAGACCGGGTGTCCTTTGTCTCGTTGTTCTGCAACCGATGGCGTCTTGCCATTAAACACGGCCGCCACGTCGGCCAAGACTTCGAGGCGGCTCAAACTATTGTCTCCAGCTCAACCATGTCACGCTGAATTTCTGATTCTAGATTCTTCATGCGATTCAGAATCACCCGCGGTGGGTCATATTTCACTTCCTCCTGCGCTCGCTCGCGGTAACGATTGATGGACAGATCGTATTTCTGCGCGCGAATGTCGGCAATGGATACTGTGAATGCCTTAGCTTTACGGTCGTCGAAAGCGTTTGCATTCCCGCTCTTGCGGGAGTAACGGAATTTGGTCACAACATCCGGCAGGTCGTTCAGGTCGATTTGCTGGCGCTTGTCGTCCAGCGAGAACCCGTCCGCTTCCACGTCGTAGAAAAACACGTCGCGGGTCTGGCCGCCCCTAGTGAAAATGAGGATGGCTGTCGAGACGCCGGCGTAGGGCTTGAACACCCCTGACGGCAATGAAATAACCGCCTCGAGCTGATTGTCGTCTAGGAGGTGCTTGCGCAGCCCGAGGTGTCCCTTGCTGGAACCGAACAGCACGCCGTCGGGCACGATGGTGGCAGACCGACCGCCGGTCTTGAGCATGCGCAAGATTAGTGCGACAAACAGCAGCTCGGTCTTCTTGGTCTTGACGCGCCGAAGCAGCGAGGGGTGAATGTCGTCCTCGGCCAGGCTGCCCTTGAATGGCGGGTTGGCCAGTACAATGTCTAGGCCGGCGCCAGGTCGGGACTCTGCGTCTGCTACCGGGGCGAATTTCTCCGGGAACTGCTTAGACAGCGTGTCCATGTAGTGAATGTCGGGATTATCGACGCCATGAAGCATTAGGTTCATGGCGGCGATGCGAAGCATGGTCACGTCGAAGTCAAATCCGTGGAACATGCCGCTTTGGATGTGTTCTCGATAGGGGTCTAGCCGGTCGCCCGGATAGCTCTTGCTGCCATCGGGCAGAGTTTCAATTAATTCTGGCGAGGAGTATTTTTCCCGTAGGTATTGCATCACACCGACGAGGAAGCCGGCAGTGCCACAGGCCGGGTCACCGATGGTGTCGGTGGGTTTTGGCTCCAGAAGCTCCACTATCAGTCGGATGATGTGGCGGGGGGTCCGGAACTGACCATTAATGCCGGCGGTGGTGAGCTTGCCAAGCATGTACTCATAGAGGTCGCCCTTGAGGTCTGCATTGCCCAGCGGCAGTTTCTCCACTTGCTCGACTGCGGAGACCAGCAAACTGGGCTTCTGTACGAAGAGCTGGGCATCCTTCATATATTCGCCGAACGTGCTGCCCTTAGCTCCAAGGTCGCGAAGATGCGGAAAAACCTCATCGCGAACGTGGCGCAGCATCTCGTCGCCTCCGAGGTTGCGCCAGCTCTTCCATCGCAGATTCTGCTGGGCCTGGCCGAAGTTTTTATGTGGGGACTTACCCAGGCGCGCGGCCATCTTCTCGTGTCGGGCTTCGTCCATATCCAGTAGGCGCATGAATAGCAGGAAGGAAATCTGCTCGATTACGGTGAGCGGGTTGGCGATGCCGCCCGTCCAGAACTCGGTCCAAAGACGGTCGATGTCGTTCTTGAGCTGACTTGTGATCATGAAAGTGCTTCGGTAGGTTCGTGGTTCAGCGCGAGCAGCGGCTCGTCCATTGCGGGCTCAGTCCATTGCGCGGCCATAGCCTTGCTGGGCTTGACACCCAGTTCCTTAAGCATCTCGGCTTGGCGGATGACGTTGCCCTTGCCGACAGATAACTTCTTCTTGGCTTCATCAAAACTATTTCGTGCGGCCTCGATAGCGTTGCCCACTTTGTTCAATTCGTCCACGAACCCACGCAATTTGTCGTAGAGCTCCGCGCCTCGATTCGAGATTTCTTTGGCATTCCTGCTTAAGCCCTCCTGGCGCCAAAGATTCGCCACTGTTCGGATAACGAACAGCAATGTGCTTGGGCTAACCAGAAGGACATTCTTGTCCCAAGCCTGTTGAAATAGTTCGCTGTCATTGGTCACGGCAATCATAAATGCTGGCTCCAGGGGGATGAACATGACCACGAAATCAAGTGACTTAAGGCCGTAAAGCGCTTGGTAGTTGCACTCCGACAAGCGTTTGGTGTGGTTTCGAATGGCAGTCAGATGCCTTTTGAGCGCGGCAGCGCGTTCATCTTCATCGTCTGTCGACGCGAAAGCGCGATAGTCCGGCAAAGTAAACTTAGAGTCCACCACCAAGTGGCGATCTCCCGGCAGCTTGATGACCACGTCCGGGATGACGTGCGTCTGCCCATCCTCCGATTTCACGCTACCTTGGCGATCATATTGCTGGCCGCGCAGCAGCCCTGCTTTCTCTAGCACGTCGTCAAGGATGATTTCACCCAAGTTGCCTTGTGCTTTGCGGTCACCCTTCAAGGCTAGCGTGAGGTTAGTGGCGTCCTGGCTGAGTGTCTGGTTGAGCGTAAGGAGTTGCTTAACCTGTTCGGTCAGAGCGCTGCGATCCTTGCCCTCGTTGACATAGACCTCTTCGACCTTGGCCTTGAATTCGGTGAGCTGCTGCTTCAGGGGGCTGAGTAGCTGACCAATGTTGATCTGATTCTGCTCTGTAAACTTCTTGCTTTTGTCATCCAGGATCTCGCTGGCAAGTGCCTTGAACTGATCAGACAAAGTTTGCTTGGCCTGATCCAGCAGCGCGAGCTTCTGCTGTGCCTGTAAGCGCTCGCCTTCGAGCTCCTGGGTCAGCCTGGCGACAACTGTCTTGATGATTGTTAGCTCGTTAGTAAGGGACTCCCGCGCGCTCGTGAGCTGTGTATTGGTGTGATCGAGCCGGGCAATCTGCTGCTGACGAGCGGTGACATCGGTACTCAGTTTGCCATTCATTTCACGCAAGGCCGCAATCTGTTCCACAAATGATTCCGTGTCGCACTCTAATTGCTTGAGGCGCCTCTCCAGCTCCGGAACACGCGCGGCGCGTTCTTCGAACTGTGCACGCTCCGTGGTCGCCGCTTCCAGACTCGTGCGGAGAGCATTGACGGCTTGCTCCGCCGCCGAGCTTTGCTGCCTGGCCTGCGCTGCGTCCTGCAGGGTACTCTTAAGTTGTTCGGTTAGCGTGGCGAGCTGGACATCGTCAGCTGCCCGGCCGTTTGCCTCGGCCAGTGCGATTCGGCTATGGAGGATGACCCATGCTACGGCGCCGCCAACGAGCAGGCCCACAATTAGAAATAATAGATGGAAGGTGTCGAATTGCATGGTCGCCTCAGTGCTTGGGCTCAGGACGCTCTGCAGCGGGCTGGAAAGGGCGGATTAGGTTTACAAGCTCCTCGGCAGTTTGGTCATCAAACACGCCGTCGAGGCCATTCACATCGAGCTGTGTAAAAGGCGCGGCATAAAGCTTCTCGACCGAGATGGCGCCAAATTGCGCAATGTGGGACTGGAGCAAAGCCAGGAAGCGTTGCTGCTTCGGGTTGAGTGCTGGGTGCTGAGATACGAAACCCGCAAATAGGCCGGAGACAATTTCGCCATCCATGCCGATAATCCCGCGCAATGCCAGTGCGAGGTCGCCTGCGGCATCTGGGTAAAACTCTGTAAGCATAGACAGGTTAACGTCCGGATGTTGCGTGAGCACCAGGCTGACCAGGGCGTCGAGGTCTTTCGCCGAAACTGGTTCGTTGCGGCGAATCTTCCTCAGCGTAGGATTGATCTCGAACAGGCCACGCAACACTTCTTCTACGCGATGACGATAGGCGGCGAGCTGCGCGCCTTCGAGCTTGGGGTGGTGCCGGGCGAATTCGATTCGTTCGGCATTCTCTTCTAGATCTATGATGCGTGGCTTCGTGCCAGGCCGCAGCATCTTGATGCGATGGCGCATGATACCTCGCAATTCCGTTCGCACGGTTTCTACCTCCGCGGGATTAACGGTTTGCCAGAAGGCACCACCCTTGATTTGGTTGATGAGGTCCAGTTTTTCGCGTACAGCATTGACGTTAATTGGGAGCTCACTCACGGCCTGAATCAATTCGTCCTTATAATCGTGGAACACTGCGGATTGCCGGAGATGCTCGGTCTGCATCCGGGCGATTAGCAGGTCAAGGGCATACGCATCTTCCACTCCGCGAGTGTCTCGCCACTGCATCAAGGGTGCCAAATCTTTCGTCAAAGTGAGGCGGGTGGCCACAGCGAATGACTTGAGCGTTTCGCTGCGGAGAACTTCGCGCACCTCTCGCCACTTCTCTTTGACGGAGATAGTGCTCTCAGGTAGCGCCGCGAGATCCTGGCGGAGCAACTCAATAGCGGAATCGAATGTTGTGGCGTCGCCCTTGGACAGTGCAGTTTCAGCGAGGTCAATCCGTGACTCGAATAGCTTTTGCAGCAACGATTTAGATTGCGAGGGCTGCGCCTCTTGGTAGCTCTCTTCGAAATATTTGAAGTTGCCCCAGTGATCGAAGATGCGGAAAGCGGCCTTGTCGCGGCCGGGTCCGAGCAAGTTGGGGCACAAGCGCGTGCCGCGACCAATCATTTGCCAGAATTTGACCAACGATTTGACCGGTTTAGCGAACACCAGGTTGACGACCTCCGGCACGTCAATGCCGGTGTCGAGCATATCTACCGAAATTGCGACGGTGAGCGAATTCTTAGGATCCTTGAAGTCGTCAATCAATTGCTCGGCCCGCATGTCGTAGTTGTCGATCACGCGGCAAAAAGCGCCGCCATATTGCGGATACAGCTCATCGAAAAGCTGCGAAAGTACGATCGCGTGGTTATGGCTGCGGGCGAAGATGATGGTCTTGCCAGGGTGCGCTCCGGTGGCCTCTCGGATTCCGTTCTCCATGAGATTTCGCAAAATGGCACGATTGGTGTCCTTGTTAAAAACCTGTCGGTCGACATCTTCCGCGTCAAAGTCGAAGGCTTGGGCATCGGCCTCGTCTTCCTCAAGCTGCTGTCGCTGCTCGGCTGTCAATTGCTGGTATTTGATGCCCTTCCGCAGGAATTCCGTTGTATGCGTGTAGACCTCGAATGGCACAAGATAGGGGGGACGATGACTCACGGCATCTTGGTAGCTGAACGATGCGGTGGGGTCGCCATCATCGCAGCCGAACAGTTTGAAAGTGTTGCGGGCAATGAACTCGACCGGCGTGGCGGTGAGTCCCACCTGCAGGGCGTCAAAGTAAAGGAACAGGTCGCGGTAGCGATTGTAGACGCTGCGATGCGATTCGTCGGCGATGATTAGGTCGAAAAAGCCGACATCGAAGAGCTGGAACTGTCGCATCATTGCTGGGTAAGTGGCGAGATAGACCCGCGCGGTGTCCTCTCCAACTGTGTCGCTGTCCATGATCAAACGCGGCGCGCTCGGCATGAACTCTTTGAATACATTGTCGGCTTGCTTGCGTAACTCGCGGCGATCACATAGGAACAGGATGTGCTTAGCCCATCGTGCGCGCGAAAGCACATCACACAGCGATACAGCGACGCGTGTCTTGCCTGTTCCTGTTGCCAGCACGATCAAGCTCTTGCGGTAGCCTTGGGTGAAGCGCTCGCACACTCGGCTGATGGTTTCTAGCTGATACAGGCGCCCCGCGATCTCGGGTTTGGCCGGGATGCGGTCCAGCGGCAGTTTCTCGCTGCGCTGAAAGATCAGATATTGCAAACTGGACTTGGAATAAAAGCCATACAAGCGTCGCGGCGTTTGATTCTGCGCATCGTCCCAGAGCCAAATGTCGAAGCCGTTGGTGTAGAAGATTACCGGGCGACGGCCATGTACCTTTTCGAGCGAATCTGCGTATAGCTTGGCTTGCGTGCGCCCTGCCTCCGCGTCCTTAGCGGTTTTCTTGGCCTCAATCACGGCGAGCGGTTTGCCGTTATCATCCCAGAGGACGTAATCCGCATAGCCGATTCCCGTTTCGTTCTGCGGTTGAGGGAGTTCGATCTCCTGGCCAACCTCCTCGCTGGCCTGACCGTTGTTGCCGACTTTCCAGCCAACGTCGATGAGCTGTGCATCGATCAAGCGCCGCCGCGTTGTCGCCTCATCGAAGTGCAACTCACTGGCTGATGCCGCGGCCTTGGCGGCTAGCGCCTGCAATTCCGCAGCGGTGATTTCAGCTTGAGTCTGCGCAGCCTTTGCTTTTTCCAGATCGGCCAGTAACGCCTGCATCTGGGCCTCGCGCTCTGCGAGCTGCTGTGTAAGGCGGCTACGATCTTTCTCCAGTTTCTTGGCGTCTGCCGGCGGCTTTGGTTGCGTGAAGGCAGGCAGCCTTGCACGCAGTCCGTTTTCCATCGTCAGGAACGTCCAGCACCCGATGTCGTAAGCCTCGTGCGCCATCGCCAACGCGGTTGACGTATTGCCCTGATTGGCATGCACGGCTTTATTGCCATGTGTGCGAAGAGCATGCAGCTTTGTCTGAACCACAGCTGGAACGACGCGGCGGAAACTTTCCTCGTTCAGAAGATCAATGAGGTTGGGCTGGTATGGTCGAGGGAGCCGAAATGCTGAGTAGATGGACTCCGCTACCCGTTCCGCGAACAGCCGTAGTTTGGCGAGGCTACTGGCCGGGTCATTGAAGGCATAGTGCTCTGCGAAGCCGCCCAGCGCTGCAAGATCAGGCCGCGCAGCACGTAGGAATTCGAAGTTAACGGACAGCATGTGGCCTCCGGGGACCGCCCCCGTGCCTCCGCTTGCCATTGTCGCTCCGATGCCGTGCATAAAATATTTTGCCCAAAAAGTTGAATTGAAAAAAGAAATGCAAGGCGCGTGCCATCATGATTGCACCTCATATTTCTCTAGCCAATTGCTCAACGTTTGGTAACTGGACAGCCCCACCAGTTTCGCAGCCTCCGTCTTGTTGCCCTGACTCTCTTTCATTGCTCGGCGCAGGTAATGCTGAGCGACATCCGAAATAATTGTTTGTAAATTCAGATCTTTACCGAGGGGTCGTCCCAAAACAGCATCAGCCTTTGGTGGCAAACTCACGGCAAGAGCTTCTTCAACGTCCCGCTTGGTGATCTCCTTTCCAGTTGCCCACACGGAGGCCCGCAGCAGGGTGTTATACAGCTCACGGATATTGCCAGGCCACGTATAATGAAGCAGAATATTTCTTGCGCGAACAGAAACATTCTTATGTTCGTAACCCGGCTGTGATTGCGCGTCGTGATTGATCCGGGACATGAGCGAATCCAGCAACAGTCCGATGTCACCCTCGCGGTCTCGGAGGGGCGGGAGCACCAACACACCGACGGCCAGG
>Ga0182030_10019608_pt1 | contig 12841 bp, 12 predicted proteins | sample 812S3MmetaG_FD_121299 | JGI IMG/M metagenome (GOLD analysis project Ga0182030, IMG submission 121299) | Permafrost microbial communities from Stordalen Mire, Sweden - 812S3M metaG (Illumina Assembly) | ecosystem: Environmental > Terrestrial > Soil > Wetlands > Permafrost | place: Sweden... | reverse complement strand
GGCAAGAACCTGGTGGGTGCCTTCTGGCAACCCACTGCCGTCTTGTGCGACACCGAGACCCTCAACTCGCTGCCACCTCGCGAGTGGGCTTGCGGCAAGGGAGAGATGGCCAAGTACGCCTTTCTCGGCGACCCGCCCCGGCCTGATCAGGAAATGGACGAGCAGGTGGCCCGCTGTGTCGCCATCAAGGCCGAGGTGGTGGCCGCAGACGAGCGTGAAGGGGACCGACGCATGGTGCTGAACTACGGCCACACCCTGGCCCACGCCCTCGAAGGGGCCGCCTTCGAGGCTCACCCCGACTGGGACCTCCGCCACGGCGAAGCGGTCGCCATCGGCATCATGTTCGCCGCACTGCTGGCCGAGCGGTTGGGTCGCATCGACCAGGCCCGGGTCCAAGAGCATCGACGAGTGATCGGCGCCTATGACCTCCCCTCGGACTTACCTCCCGGCGCGCCGGCCCAAGAACTGCTCGCTTTTATGGGTCGAGACAAGAAAGCGCAGCAGGATTTGACCTTCGTCCTGGACGGTCCCGAAGGGGTCACCCCGGTACGTGGTGTGGCACCGGCCGACGTCCTCGCTACCCTGGCTGACATGGGTGCGCTGCCGTGAGTCTCGTTCTGCTCCTCTCCGGACCCAACCTGAACCTGCTTGGCGAGCGAGAACCCGCCATCTATGGCACCGAGACCCTGGCCGAGCACGTCGCTCGAGCCGAGGCCGCGGCGACCCGCCACGGGTTGACCCTCGAGCACCTCCAGTCCAATCACGAGGGGGAGTTGATCGAGGCAGTCCACCAAGCCAGGGGACGGGCCGATGCTCTCGTGATCAATGCCGGTGCCCTGAGTCACACCTCATGGTCCCTGCACGATGCGGTGGCAGCCTTCGAAGGCCCCACCGTCGAACTCCACCTCTCGAATCCCGCCGCCCGTGAGCCCTTCCGCCACACCTCGGTATTGGCCCCGGTGACGGCTGGCGTCATCGCCGGCTTCGGTGGCTTGGGGTACGAGTTGGCTCTTGATGCCGTCGCACAGCTCTTGAAGGGAGCACCATGACACAACTGGCACCCATGTCCGTCGCCGGACGCCTTGAGGCACTGCGGACGCAGTTCAAAGGGATTGATGCACTGGTCGTTACCACGTTGCCCAACGTGCGCTATTTGACTGGATTCGCCGGGTCGGCTGCCCTCCTCGTCGTCACGGCGGACGGAGCCCTCCTCACCACGGACGGCCGCTACCGCACGCAATCGGCCGAGCAGGTCGCCGCCGCCGGCGCCCAAGTGGAGATCTCCATCGGCGGCATGGCCGACCAGCGCCAAGCGGTCTCGTCATTCCTCTCGGCCTCGACCCAGGTCGGGTTGGAAGCAGACAATGTCACCTGGTCCGGGCAGCGGGTATGGGCCGACCTTTTGGACAAGGTCGAGCTCGTGCCGACGTCCAACGCGGTCGAGGCGTTGCGCGAGATTAAGGACGAGGCCGAAATCGCCCGGATGGAACGGGCCGCTGCCATTGCCGATGCCGCGCTCTACGAAGTACTGCCAATGATGTCCGAAGGTGTCACCGAGGAGGAGTTCGGCCTGGCGCTCGATACGGCCATGCGCCGCGGCGGAGCCGAAAGCGTGGCCTTCGAAACGATTGTGGCGGCCGGGGAGAACTCGGCCAAGCCGCACCACCACCCCGGATCCCGGGTCATCAACAAGGGAGATCCGGTGGTTGTCGACTTCGGCGCCACCTTCGAGGGTTACCGATCCGACATGACCCGTACCTTTTGCGTGGACGCCGAACCCGAGGGTGACATGGCCCGGGTCTTCGCTGTGGTGGGCGCCTCACAAGCCGCCGGCACCGCTGCCGTGCGCCCTGGTATCGCCACCAAGGAAGTCGACGACGTCTGCCGAGCCATCATCGCCGAGGCCGGTTGGGCTGACCGTTTTGAGCACGGTACTGGTCATGGCGTGGGGCTCGATATCCACGAGGCCCCGACCGTCAGCCAGCTGGGCACTGCTATTCTCGCCCCCGGCTTCGTCGTCACCGTCGAGCCCGGTGTCTACCTCCCCGGCCTGGGTGGCGTCCGTGTAGAGGACACCCTGGTGGTGACCGAAAGCGGGAGCCGACCCCTCACTCATTTCACGAAGGACATTCATGGCAGTCTCAACTAACGATCTAAAAAATGGCATGAGCCTGAACCTGCCCGAGGGCCTGTTCAGCGTGGTGGAGTTCCAGCACGTCAAGCCAGGCAAGGGCGGCGCGTTCGTCCGGACCAAGCTCAAGAACGTCCGCAGTGGGGCCGTCATTGAGCGCACCTACCGAGCCGACGAGAAGCTCGACCAGGCCATCATCGACAAGCGAGACATGCAGTTCCTCTACCGCGATGGCACCGACTACGTGTTCATGGACACAACCAGCTATGAGCAGATGCAGGTGGGACCCGAACTCTTGGGCACGGCGCCGGACTATCTCAAAGAGACTGACTTGGTGAATCTCCAGATGTACAACAACGAGATCGTCGGAGTTGAGTTGCCCGCTTCGGCCGAGCTCAAAGTAGTGGAGACCGAACCAGGGGAGAAGGGCGATCGCGTCTCGGGGGCCCGCAAGCCGGCCACCATGGAGACGGGACTGGTCATTCAGGTGCCACTCTTCGTCAACATCGGCGACATGATCAAGGTCGACACCCGTTCCGGCGAGTATCTGACCCGAGCTTGAGCACGACCAAGGTGGCGGATTCGGGCGCCAACCGCCACCAACAACGAGAGCGGGCGCTGTCCCTCCTCTATGAAGCTGAGCTCAAAGGTGAGAACCCGTCGCAGGTGCTCAAGGCGCTGGCGGTCCAGCCCGACATCTACGTGTGCACCCTCCTCGAGGGTGTCGAAGCACGTCGCCAAGAATCCGACACGCTGATTGCTGCAGCCTCGGTGGGCTGGCCCATCGACCGCATGGCGGTGATTGACCGACTCGTCTTACGTCTGGCCGTGTCCGAACTACTCAACCCCGAGGGACCCCCGCTCGCTGTTGTGATCGACGAGGCGGTCGAGCTCGCCAAGACCTATTCGACTGACGACTCGGGTTCGTTTGTCAACGGCATCCTTTCCACCGTCGCGCTCGAGGTTCGACCCGCCTAACGCGCTAAGGTAGGTACCTGACCGTCAAGTGAGTCCCGTGAGGCTCATACGGACAGGAGGAGCAGTGGCCGAACGCGAGCGCAGTCATACGCGACCCCTCGGGGGAGTGTTCGTGGCCCACTCACAAGTCCTTACCGCACCCGACGTCCAGCGCGCCCTTACCCGGATGGCACACGAGATCGTGGAGCGCAACGGCGGCGTCGACGACGTGGTGTTGATCGGCCTGCAGACCGGCGGTATCCCGCTGGCCAATCGGATGGCCGATGCATTGGGCCACATTGAGAACGTGGACATCACCGTCGGCAGCCTCGATGTGGCCTTCTATCGCGACGACATCGGCCTGCGGCCCGTCCTTCCCGAAGCGGTCACCAATATTCCGGGTGATCTGGCCGGCAAGGTCGTGGTGCTGGTCGACGACGTCCTCTTCACGGGCCGCACCATCCGGGCCGCCCTCAACGCGCTCAACGACTTTGGCCGGGCCCGGACCGTTCAGTTGGCGGTGATGATCGACCGGGGCCACCGGGAACTCCCCATTCGGCCCGATTACGTTGGGAAGAACATCCCGACCAATCGCGAAGAGATGGTCGACGTCGGCGATGACGGCGTCTGGATCGGGATGCTGGAGGACAAGTGACCCGGCCTCACCACCTCCTCTCCGTGGCCGACTTGGGCACCGACGGCATTGCCGAGGTCCTTCGAGTGGCCGAAGCATTCGCCGAAGTGGAGCGGCGCGCCATGCCCAAGGTGCCGACCTTGCGAGGCAAGGTGGTGGCCACCCTCTTCTTCGAGGAGTCCACCCGCACCCGACTTTCCTTCGAAACGGCGGCCAAGCGCCTCTCGGCCGACGTGCTCTCCCTTGCGGTGGCCAGCTCATCGGTCAAGAAGGGCGAGTCCCTGCGCGACACCATTGAGACCGTCGAGGCCATGGGCATCGACGCCTTGATCATTCGTCATGCCTCTTCCGGTGCCCCGCACCAGGTGGCGCGGTGGACCACCAGAGCCCGGGTGATCAATGCCGGCGACGGATGGCACGAGCACCCGACACAAGCCTTGCTCGACTGCTTCACGGTGCGCCAGGTGCTGGCCGAGCGCAAAGGAGCGGCGCCCGAAGAACTCGGTATCGACTGCTTCGAGGGACTGCGGGTGCTGATCGTCGGCGACATTCGCCACAGCCGAGTCGCTCGGTCTGAAGTGCTGGCTTATGCCGCCCTCGGCGCCGAGGTCACCCTTGCCGCCCCGGGCAGCTTGCTGCCGCCCTCGCTGGAAGGGTGGCCGGTCAAGGTGGCCCCGGACTTCGACGCCGCACTGGCCGACGCCGATGTGGTGTCCCTGCTGCGGCTCCAAGCCGAGCGGGGCAGCGGGTCGTTCGTCCCCAGCTTGCGCGAGTACACGGCGGGTTGGGGCCTCACCGCTCGCCGGGTGGACCTGCTCCAAAGCGGTGCCATCGTCACCCATCCCGGCCCCATGGTCCGTGGCGTCGAGATCGCCTCAGACGTGGCCGACCTTCCCCTCAGCGTGGCTACCCAACAGGTCACCAACGGTGTGGCGGTGCGCATGGCCATCTTGTTCCTGCTCTTGGGCGGCGAATGGCCCGGAGAGGACTCAAATGTGTGAGGACTCCAATGCCTAACCCCAAGGTCACCCTCGTTATTCGCGGCGGCACGTTGGTCACCCCCGACGGGACGATCCGCCAAGACCTGGCCATTGCCGGCGACACCGTGGTCGAGGTGGCAGCATCCATCTCGCCTCCGAGCGGCGTCACTGTGCTCAATGCCGAAGGCGCACTCGTCGGACCGGGGCTGGTGGATCTCCACACCCACTTGCGACAGCCCGGGCGAGAGGAAGCCGAGACGGTCGAGAGCGGTGCTCGGGCGGCCGCGCTCGGTGGCTACACCGCAGTGGTGGCCATGCCCAACACCGAACCGCCCATCGACTCAGCGGGAGTGGCCCGCGACGTCCTCGCACTGGGCCGCACGGCGCTGGCGGAGGTGGCCGTCGCAGGAGCCATCACCGTGGCCCGATCCGGTAAGGCACTGGCGCCGATGGCCGAGTTGGCCGCGCTCGGCGTGCGGCTCTTCACCGACGATGGTGCCGGAGTGCAAGACGGTGCCTTGATGCGGCGCGCGCTCGATTACGCCAAGGGCATCAATGTCACCCTCGCCCAACACTGCGAAGACGAATGCCTCTCGGGCGGTGGCGCCATGCACGAAGGGTGTTGGTCCAGCCGACTGGGACTCCCGGGCATTCCGGCGGCGGCCGAAGAGTCGATGGTGGCTCGCGATATACAACTGGTTCGGCTCACCGGCGCGCCGATCCACTTCCTGCATCTTTCGACGGCGGGCTCGGTGGATCTGGTCCGCCGCGCCAAGGCCGAAGGATTGCCCGTCACGGCCGAGGCCGCACCGCACCACATGTTGCTGACTCATGCCGAAGTAGCGGGGTATGACCCTGTTTTTAAGGTCAATCCGCCTCTGCGGGCCGACGAGGATGTGGCGGCGGTGATCATCGGCTTGACCGATGGCACCATCGACGCCATCGCCACCGACCATGCCCCGCACGCGCCTGAGACCAAGGATGCCCCCTTCGATCAGGCCCCGCCCGGCATGCTCGGACTCCAGACGGCCCTGCCGATTGCCTGCCACGTTCTCTCGCCGCTCCTCGGTCCCGAGCGGATTTTTGCGCTCATGTCGTCGCAACCGGCCGCTATCGCCGGCTTGGGCGTTACCGACGCCCGCATCGCCGGGCACAGCGCGCACGGAGGACCACTAGTGGCGGGCGCAACGGCCAACATCTGCGTGTTCGATCCGGCCGAGGTCACCGTGGTCGACCCCACCCGCTTGGCTAGTCGCAGCCGTAATACGCCCTACGCCGGTCGGTCTTTTACGGGGGCAGTCCGCCACACCATTCTGCGAGGAGAACCGGTGGTTATTGATGCGGCGGCACAGCGATGAGTGCACAAGATCGCTCGCCAGATCGGCCTCTGGCCCACCTCGTCACTTCCGATGGCACCGTTTTCGTAGGCGAGGCAGCTGGAGCACTCAAGCCGATTGCCACCGGCGAGCTGGTGTTCAACACCGCCATGAGCGGCTACCAGGAGATCATCTCCGATCCCTCTTACGCCGGACAGGTGGTGGCGTTCACCAGCACCCACATCGGAAACTACGGCACCAATGCCGAGGACGACGAAGCGGTGCGGCCGTATTGCTGCGGCGTGGTGGTGCGCGATCTCACCACTGTCCCGTCCAACTGGCGCTCCAGCGAAGGGTTAGAAGCGTTTCTCATCCGTCACCAGATTCCCGCCATCACGGGCGTTGACACTCGTCGGCTGACTCGACATGTGCGCGAGGCCGGCGCATTGCCGTGTGCCTTCGGGACAGCGTCGGTGGCCGACCTGGTGGCTGCGGCCGCCTCCGCTCCCAACACCGATGGGATCGACCTGGTGACCGGGGTCAGCACCGTCACGTCGGCTACCTATGGAGCGACCACTCATGGTTCGGCCACCAACGGGGATAGCTCGTTGCGCATTGTGGCTTTCGACTTCGGGGTCAAAGCGACCATGGTGCGCCAACTGACCGAGTTCGGTACCGTGACCGTCGTGCCGGCTGGCACGTCTGCCGCAGAGGTCCTGGCGGCCGAACCCGACGGTGTGTTTCTTTCCAATGGACCCGGCGATCCCGCTGCGTTGGATGGACCGATCAGCACCATCGCCGACTTGGTCGGGCGTGTCCCGATCTTTGGCATTTGCTTAGGCCATCAACTTCTGGCCACCGCCTTGGGCGGCCACACCTACAAGCTCCCCTTTGGCCACCACGGCGCCAACCATCCGGTGCAGCGGCTCTCCACCGGTGTGGTCGAAATCACCAGCCAGAATCACAACTACGCCGTAGCGGCCGATTCGGTCCCCGACGCCGAAGTCACTCACGTCAACCTGAACGACGGGGTGATCGAAGGGTTCCGCTCACTCAAGGCGGACGCCTTCTCGGTGCAGTATCACCCCGAAGCGGCACCGGGCCCGCATGACGCTCGCTATCTCTTCGGCGAATTCCTTGAACTGATGCAGCGAACGACCACCGCACGCTCTGGCGCGCGCTGAAAGAAACGGACGGAAGAACCGCAACGTGCCCCGCCGCGACGATTTGAAGACAATCCTGGTCATCGGCTCTGGGCCGATTGTCATCGGCCAAGCCTGCGAGTTCGATTATTCGGGCACTCAGGCCTGTCGGGTGCTCCGCGAAGAGGGCTACCGCGTTGTGCTGGCCAACTCGAATCCGGCCACGATCATGACCGATCCGGCCACCGCCGATCGTACCTATGTCGAGCCGCTGGACCCCGAGGTGTTGACGGCCATCATTGAGAAAGAGCGGCCCGACGCGCTGCTCCCGACACTCGGCGGCCAGACCGCACTGAACCTGACCATGCAGTTGGTTGAGTTGGGCGTCCTGGAACGCTATGGCGTCGAAGTCATCGGGGCTCGGCCCGAAGCCATCTCCACCGCCGAAGACCGAGACAAGTTCAAGGCTGCCATGCAGGACATCGGGCTCGAAGTGCCCCAGTCGGGCTTTGCGCACACTTTGGAGGAGGCCGAAGAGATCGCCACCGACATCGGGTTTCCCATCATGGTGCGACCGAGTTTCATTCTCGGCGGATCGGGGACTGGGATCGCTCAGGACAAGGAGCGATTTACCCAACTGGCCATCGAGGGTTTGGCAGCCAGTCCGGTGGGCCAGATTCTGGTCGAGCGATCGATCGCCGGTTGGAAGGAATACGAACTCGAAGTCATGCGCGACGCCGCTGACAACTGCGTGGTCGTTTGTTCGATCGAGAACTTCGACCCCATGGGCGTCCACACCGGGGATTCCATCACGGTGGCGCCGGCGCAGACGTTGAGCGACGTCGAGTATCAAGCAATGCGCGATGACGCGTTCGCCTGTCTGCGCCGAGTGGGTGTCGAAACTGGTGGATCCAACGTGCAGTTCGCCGTCGACCCGGCTACTGGGCGCCGGGTCATCATCGAGATGAACCCCCGCGTGTCGCGGTCTTCGGCGTTGGCCTCCAAGGCCACCGGCTTCCCCATTGCCAAGATCGCCGCTCGCCTCGCCGTGGGGTACCACTTAGACGAGATCCCCAACGACATCACCAGAGCCACTCCGGCGTCGTTCGAACCAACCATTGACTACGTGGTGACGAAGATTCCTCGTTGGGCTTTTGAAAAGTTGCCGGGCACCGACGGACGCCTCGGCACGCGGATGCAGTCGGTGGGCGAGGTCATGGCCATCGGCCGCACCTTCTGCGAATCGCTGCAGAAGGCCCTGCGATCGCTGGAGCAAGGCCGGGCCGGGTTGAACGCGGATGCGGGCGAAGCACCGCTCAACGAAGTGAGTGCCGCCGACTTGTTGGACCGTGTCGGCGTGGCCACCCCGGAGCGGATCTTTGAGCTCGAAGCGGCGCTGCGTCGGGGAGTGAGTGCAGAGGCGATCATCGGGCGCACCGGGATAGACCCGTGGTTCGTCCAACAGATCGAACGGATCACCGCCGAACGCCAACGCATCACCGACGCGACCGAGCTGGACGGAGCCGACTATCGCCGGGCCAAGCGATTGGGTTTCTCCGACGCTCAGCTGGCCTACTTGCGGGGTAGCACCGAAGCCGCCATCCGGGCCGACCGCTTGGAGCTCGGAGTGCGAGCCACGTTCAAAACGGTCGACACCTGTGCGGCCGAGTTCGAAGCCTTCACGCCGTATCACTACGCCACCTACGAGGAAGAGGACGAGATACGGCCCTCCGACCGCGAGCGCGTCATCATTTTGGGATCGGGTCCGAACCGCATCGGTCAAGGGATCGAGTTCGATTACTGCTGCGTCCACGCGTCCATGTCCCTGCGTGCGGCCGGCTACGAGACGGTCATGATCAACTGCAATCCCGAGACGGTGTCCACTGACTACGACACTTCGGACCGCCTGTATTTCGAGCCACTGACGGCCGAGGACGTGGCCAATGTGCTCGATGCCGAACAGGCCGCCGGCGGTAAAGTAGTCGGGGTCATCGTGTCACTCGGTGGCCAAACTCCCTTGAAGCTGGCCGGCTCTCTGCCTCCCGAACTCGTACTCGGCACCAGCCCGGCGTCGATCGACCTGGCCGAGGATCGGGAACGGTGGAACGCGCTGTGCGGCTCGTTGGACATTCCGCAGCCTCCTGGGGGGACAGCCAGCAGCACCTCGCAGGCATTGTCCATCGCCAGTGGCGTGGGGTACCCGGTCCTCCTTCGGCCCAGTTACGTACTCGGTGGACGGGCCATGGAGATCGTCTACGACGATGAAGGCGTCCGCCGGGTGATGCAAGCGCTGACCACGGGCATTTTGGCGCGAGAAGGTGGCGTCACGGCTGAGCGCCCCGTCCTGGTCGACCGTTTCTTGGAAGATGCAGTCGAGGTCGACGTTGATGCCGTGCGGGACGCGGCGGGCGAGATCTTGATCGGCGGGATCATGGAGCACGTCGAAGAGGCTGGGGTTCACTCTGGTGACTCGGCCTGTGCGCTTCCGCCCCAGTCGCTCAGCCTCGAGGTCATCGAAGCACTGGGACGCCACACCCGTGCCCTGGCCGACGCCTTGGCCGTTTGCGGTCTCATCAACGTCCAGTTCGCAGTGAAAGACGGTCAGGTCTACGTGCTTGAAGCCAACCCCCGAGCCAGCCGCACCGTCCCTTTTGTGGCCAAGGCGACCGGGGTGCCGCTGGCCATGGTGGCGTCTCGAGTGATGGTCGGACACACCCTGGCCCAGTTGCGCGATGAAGGCCTCTTGCCGGCCAACGCCATCGGCCAGGTGCAGACGCTCAACCACGTCAGCGTCAAGGAAGCCGTCCTTCCCTTCGACCGATTTCCCGGGGTGGACACCCTCTTAGGTCCCGAGATGCGCTCGACGGGCGAAGTCATGGGAGTCGACATCACCTTCGGACTGGCTTTCGCCAAGAGCCAGATGGCCGCTGGCACTCGGTTGCCGGACTCGGGCACCGTCTTCTTGTCCTTGGCCGACCGGGATAAGCCGGCCGGCCTTGAGGTGGCGCGCACGTTTTCGGCCATGGGATTTGCCATTGCTGCCACGTTGGGGACGGCGGGCTACTTCCGATCCGAAGGGGTGACGGTCGATACGTTGGTGGCCAAGGTGGGGGAAGAAGGCGTGGCCTCCGATGCCGTCGAGCTGCTCGCCCAGGGCAAGGTGCAACTCGTCATCAACACGCCCCGCGGACTCGGCCCGCGGGCCGACGGGCAGCACATTCGCATGGCCTCAATCACCTACCACGTGCCGTGTTTGACCACGTTGGCCGCCGCTCGGGCCGCCGCCGGAGGCATGGCCGATGCCCGGGTGCACCCGCTCGTGGTGCGATCACTGCAAGAACTGCACGGTGATGTTCATGGCGCTGGCAGCGCCGGTGATGTCGACGCTGAAACGGCGACCTTGGCGCCATGAAGAATGGCTCGGTCGATCTCTCCACCACGGTGGGTTCGATTCGTTTGCCCAATCCGATCATGACAGCGTCGGGGACCTCAGGTCACGGGACTGAACTGGCCGAATACGGCGATCTCTCCAAGTTGGGCGCGGTAGTGGTGAAGTCGCTCTCGGTCCAACCGTGGCCGGGCAACCCGTCACCGCGTGTGCACGAGGTCGGGACCGGCATGCTCAACAGCGTGGGCCTGCAAGGTCCGGGCTTGGTGGCGTGGTTGGCCGACCAGTTGCCCGCCTTGACTGCGGCCGGGGCGCGGGTCGTGGTCAGTATCTGGGGACGATCGGTGGCCGAGTACAGCGAAGCGGCTGCGTTAGTGGCCCAGGCTGTGCCCGAGCATCCGAACATCGTCGCCCTTGAGGTCAATGTCAGTTGTCCCAATGTCGAGGATCGGTCCCGCATGTTCTCCCATTCGGCCTCGGCCACCGAAGAGGTCCTTCGGGTGACTCAATGCGGGTTGCCGCGCTGGGCCAAGTTGAGCCCGAACGTGCCTGACATCGTCGAAATCGCCGATGGCGCACTGCGGGGAGGTGCCGAAGGATTGACCCTGACCAACACCCTGCTCGGATTGTCGCTCGATCTGACTTCGGGGCGCCCTTCCTTGGGCGCAGGTGGCGGTGGTTTATCCGGTGCGGTGGTGCATCCCGTGGCGGTGCGAGCGGTGTGGGAATGTCGGGCGGCCTTCCCGGCCGTGGCCATCATCGGAGTTGGCGGAGTGAGCACAGCACAAGATGCCGTGGAGTTCCTCATGGCCGGAGCCGATGCCGTGCAGGTCGGCACGGCCACATTTCGCGACCCTCGGGCACCATGGAAGATCTTGCACGACGTAGAGAAGTGGTGTGCCAAGCGAACCACGTCAGTGGCCGCTCTGCGCACTGACGCGTCGCGTCGAGTCGAGAGTGGTTCATGACGAAGGAGGAAGCAGCGATGGAATTTGCACCGCAAAGTTTTGCCCGACGGGTAGCCGACGCAGTGAAGCGGATGGGTCCATTGTGTGGCGGTGTCGATCCATCCAGTGGTCTGCTCAAAGCGTGGGGTCTCAGCGACGACGTCACTGGATTGCGAACTTTTTGTCAGATCTGCGTCGAAGCGTGGAGCGGCGTGGTGCCGGTGATCAAACCGCAGGTGGCCTTCTTTGAACGCCATGGTTCGGCCGGGATGGCCGAACTGGAACGACTGATTGTGCTGGCCCACCAGGCTGACCTCATTGTGATCGCCGATGCCAAACGCGGCGACATCGATTCGACGGCTGCGGCGTATGCCGATGCCTGGGTCGGGCCCGAGAGTCCACTTGCGGCCGATGCCGTCACCGTCCACCCCTACCTCGGTCTGGCCGCCTTGGCTCCAATGGTGACATTGGCCGGTCGAACCGGTCGGGGGGTCATTGTGGTGACTCGAAGTTCGAATCCGCAAGGGCGGGATCTCCAGCAGGCGATCACGGCGTCAGGTCTGTCGGTTGAGGAATCCCTCTTGGCCGAGATCGCCGCGTTGAACGGGTCGGCGGAAATTCCCTCCGGCACCGTTGGCGCAGTGATCGGGGCAACGCTCAAGCCGGCGGCATTTCCATTATCGCAGCTAGGAGGGGTTATTTTGGCTCCCGGACTGGGAGCGCAAGGAGCGAGTCCGGCTGACGTGGCCGCAAGGTTTGGTGACTGCGCGCCCGACAGTGTCCTGGCCAGCACCTCGCGTTCCCTCCTCGCCGCCGGGCCAGAAATCGCCCAATTGCGTCAGGCGGCCAGTGACCTCTCGAAGGACCTGTCGAGCCTCATGGGGTGAGATTGACCAGTTGAAGATGAACGCTCGCAACAGAGGCGCTATGGTCTCGCCATGCCGCAACCTCCTGCACTCACTCCCGAGCAGCGTGCTGCTGCACTCGAAAAGGCCGCCAGGGTTCGCCGTGAGCGAGCTGAGGTGAAGAACCAGCTGAAGATGGGCAGCCTCACGCTCTCACAGCTCCTGCAACAGTCAGACTCCGACGAGACGGTTGGCAAAATGAAAGTCGTCTCGGTGCTTGAGTCCCTGCCCGGTTTGGGCAAGGTCAAAGCACGTCGACTGATGGAGACGGTGGGCATCAGTGAGAGCCGTCGCCTGCAAGGCCTCGGCGCCAAGCAACGCGAAGCGTTGCTCAAAGAGACTGCGCGCTGAGCCACTGATTTTTGTGCTCATCGGCCCCGGCGGGGCCGGTAAGGGCACCTTGGCGGCCGAACTCGTTGCGGCCGATCCCCACCTTTGGCT
>Ga0182030_10019607_pt1 | contig 12841 bp, 9 predicted proteins | sample 812S3MmetaG_FD_121299 | JGI IMG/M metagenome (GOLD analysis project Ga0182030, IMG submission 121299) | Permafrost microbial communities from Stordalen Mire, Sweden - 812S3M metaG (Illumina Assembly) | ecosystem: Environmental > Terrestrial > Soil > Wetlands > Permafrost | place: Sweden... | reverse complement strand
TCTTTCCGTGAGTCGCCCCGTGAGGGGCATTTTTATTTTGCGCAACATCCATGTTGCGGGTCTGTCATTTGATGGGCGGCAAACCGTTTATCCCCGTCAGCTCTTTGAGGCTGCTGACCGCCTATCTTGCGACAATACCTTTATCGGAGCATCTCGCTGCGACTTTAATTCCAATCAAACTTTTTTCGGCGGCGGGCCGCGTGACGGATTTAATTTTGCAACCGGCTGGTTCTTGGCAGGGGTGACGTAAACTTTCGCCGGAAACTCCGATGAGAAAATCCCTCCAAGAACTTTTGGGCGCTGCGATCGGGAATTGCCAGCGCCGGCATTATGCCGAGGCGGAAAGCCTCGGCCGTCAATTGACCTCCGGCCCGTCGCCAGCCAGCCGCGACGGAAATCCAACACCCCGGCCCGGCGTGGCGCGGGAGCTGAATTTTATTTAGGAAATTAATTTTTTGCCACCACGCGGTTTTTGCGCCACAGTTTTTCAACCGAAAAAACCAGTGAAACCTTCCAGCCAGAAAATACGCCCGCCGGATCCCGCCGCGCCATGCCAGCGGGAATTTCAACTCCAACAGGACCGGGCTTTCAAGTCCATGAACATGCTGGCCAGCGGCATCGCGCACGATTTCAACAATGTCATCGCCGGCATCATCGGCAGCGCGGAGGTGATCAAGATGGATGTCCCGCTGGACCAGCCGGACAATCCGATCCTCGAACAGATTTTCACGGCGGGATTGCGCGCGCGCCACATCATCCACCAGTTGAAAATTTTCACCTCGCGCAAGGCCTGTCAGCGAACCTTGATCCACCTGTCGCCGGTCGTCAGGGAAGCGGTGCAAGGATTGCGCTCCAGCGTTCCCGTCACGGTCGAGATCGTCCACCACCTTGAACCGGAATGTCCGGCGATCCTGGCGGACGCGGCCCAAATCCAGCAGGCCGTCATGAGTCTGGGCACCAACTCCGGGCATTCGCTGGGTGGTCAGCCGGGGCGGATTGAAGTCCGCCTAGAAACCTGCGATGTGGCGGCGGAACTGGCGGCGGCGCATCCTGGCCTGAAGGCGGGTCCGCAGGTGCGGCTTTCCGTCCGCGACAACGGCCACCCGGTTTCCAAGGGCGGGCTGGAACGGATGTTTGAACCATTCGCCTGCAAGCAAATTGACGGCCATGACAGCGGGCTGGAACTGTTTGCCGTGCGAGAAATCGTCCACGCGCACGAAGGCACCATCACCGTGGACAGCGCGCCCGGCGAAGGCACGGTGTTCCGCCTTTATTTTCCCGTGCCAGAGAATGCGGCCGGGGAAAATCCGGCCGTGGGATAAATCCGGGCAGATTTTATGTGTGGCGCGGGCGGCCGGGCTTAATCAGCCAGTTGCGAGGCCGTATCTTCCGGCGCCTCCACAAACAGCGGTTCCTTGATGCCCGACATCAAGTTAAAATTCTTTATTTTCTCCAGCGTCATCTCGGTGAGATGATGTCCTGCGCACAAGATCAAGGTGCCTTCCTTGGTCTCGATGTTGGAGCGCAGCACCATGCCCGGCGCGAGGTCGCAGACGGAAATGGAAATGCACGACCGCGCGGCGTTGCGGGCGGCGTTGCCCACGCCATAATAATCCCGCACGGCGTTCAGCAGCGCCGGGTCATACCAGCCGAGGCGCGTCTGCATTTCGTTCAACGCCTGTGACCGGTTCAAGTCGCCGGTTTGCAGCTGGCCGAGATCGGTGAGGATTTTCAGCAGACGCGAACCCAGCGGCAGCGACTCGCCCTTGACCGGATCGGCCGGCAGGCCCGTGCCGTCATAATTCTTATGCTGATACCGCACGATGCGCGCGACGCCTTCCAGCCGGGGCACATTGGCCAGCAGCCGCGCGGCGGTTTCCGGCAATTGCGCCACCATCTGCTCCTCGACTTTGGTGAGGCCGATGCCGGCGCGGGCGCGGATGAGCAGTTCCGGCGGGATGGTGACGTTGCCGATCGGCGCGAGCATGAAGGCCAGCGGAATTTCCCAGGCGTTGTCGGCGGTGAATTTTTTGGTGACTTTGGTGATGAGGTCACGCAGGGTCTGCGCGCGGCCAAACGACTGCGGGTCAATCATCGAGAGGATGTCGGTGAGCAGCTTGATGCTGCCGCTCAAGGTTTTGTTGAGCAGCTCTTTTTCAGCGGTGACGAGCCGGTATTGCCCCAGCGCATCCTCGACCGCCTTGCCTAGAATTTCCAGCGAACAGGGCTTGGTGAGGAAGCGGAAAATGTTGCCTTCGTTCACCACCTTGATCGCGCCCTCCAGGTCGGCGTTGCCGGTGAGCATGATGCGGACGGTATCCGGCGCGCGTTCCCGCACGAGGGAAAGAAACTGGATGCCGTCCATGCGCGGCATCTGGCGGTCGGACACCACGACAGCGAACGGCCCGCGCGCGGCGATTTTTTCCAGCGCGGCCTCGCCGCCCTCGGCGGTTTCCACCGTGAACTGTCGGCGGAAATTGCGTTCACACGACGCCAGCAGGTTCGGGTCGTCGTCCACGAATAATACTTTTTCAGTCATAAATTCTTTGGTGGTTTCAGGTGGTGATCAATGTCTGGCAGCCCGCCCGCCAGGCTTCAATTCTTCCGGCAAAACCGATTTTGGTCAAATGACCGGTGTCCAGTTGTGGCAGCGGCACCTCGGTCTTGATTCCGGAAAATTCATGCGCGAAGACGTCGGCGATATGGACGGCAATGGCGGGCGAAAATTCCAGCGCGGCGCTCCGGGACGGTTCGTGGTGCATCGCCACCGCCTCAATGATGGGATTGGGCAGGCCCCAGAGCGCCAGCAGATACGCGCCGACATCCGCGTGCGAAGCCCCGAACAGTTCCTGCTCCACCTGCCAGACCGGGAGGTTTTGCTGGCTGGTCTTGGCGATGACTCCGGTGTATTCCTCGTGCAGGCCGGCGGCGAGCACCAACTGGCCCACGTCATGCAGCAGGCCGGCGAGGAAGCATTGATCGAGAATTTTCAACTCCTGCCCTTCCATGTGCGCCACGCCGCGGGCCAGCACCCCGGTGGTCCACGAATGGTGTGCCAGCACGTCGAGCGAAAACAACCGGCACAGCTTCTCGTCATACTGGGAAAAAATCCCCACGGATAGCGCCAGCGAGCGAATGGTGTTTAACCCCAGGTAAATCACGGCGTCCTGCGGGTTGTTGATGGGCTGGGCCAAGCCGAAAAACGCCGAGTTGACGAGCTGCAACATTTTCGCCGTCATGCCGATGTCGTGCGAAATGATTTCGCCGACGCGCTCCATCGCGGGCGACTCTTTCCGCAGTTCCTCGGTCAGTTGGGTATACAGCGTCGGCAGCGTCGGCAGATTATTAACGCGCGTGGCTAGTTGCTTGAGCCGTTCATTGCCCATCAAATCGCGCAGGGAAAGCGCCCGGGCGATGGCCCGGCGCAGTTCTTCGGCGTCGCAGGGCTTGGACAGATATTGATGCGCCGGGCCGACGAGCCGCAGCACGGCCTCGCGCTCCGCGTGGCCGGACAAGATGATGCGCACCGTCTGCGGATGGCGCTTGAGCACCTCGGTCAGCAGTTGCGATCCGTCCATGCCGGGCATCATCATGTCGGAAACCACGATGTCCACCGGATGCGCGGCCATGAAGTCGAGCGCCTTTTGTCCGCCGTCCAAGAAATTCATGTTCCACTCATGCCGCATGGGCCGCAACTGGCGCTGCAATCCCTGCAACACATTCGGTTCGTCATCTACAAACAGGAGTGTTTTCATAACAGATTAAGCTTGGCTCCGCGGCTGGGATGATACCTCCGGCAATTTGAACGGCAACCGGATGATGAAGGAGGTGCCGCGTCCGACCTCCGTTTCAAACGTCACCGTGCCGCCGTGCCGCTTCACAATCGTGCCATAGACCACGGACAGCCCCTGGCCGGTGCCTCGGCCGACATCTTTGGTTGTAAAAAACGGCTCGAAAATCCGGGGACGGATTTTTTCCGGTATTCCGGTGCCGGTGTCGCTGACGCGCACCTCCGCCAGATCGCCGTCCCGGCGCGTGCGGATGGTGATCTCGCCTTTGGTGCCGGGCTTTTGTTTCACCACGTCGCCAATGGCGTGCGCGGCGTTGACGACCAGATTGAGAATGGCCTGGTTGAATTCGCCCAGGAAACAAACTGCCAACGGCAACTGCGGATCCAGCTTCAGCTTCAAATCCGCCACATATTTCCACTCGCTGCTGGCCACAATCACCGTGCTTTCGATGGCTTTGTTCAGATCGGCGGCCACCTTCTCCCTGCTGCCGGGATGCGAAAACTCCTTCATCGCCCGGACAATCTTGGTGATGCGTTCCACGCCTTCCAAAGTCTGGCTGATGGCATCGGGAATTTCCTTGAACAGAAAATCCAGATCGCCGGCGACGGCGGCTTTTTCAATGCGCGTCACCAGTTCCGGCGTCACCGAATTGGTCTTGGCCGCCTGGAGCATCTCGGTGTAAAGCCGGCAGGTTTCCTGGATGGTCTGGAAGGATTGCTGCACGAACCGCGTGTTGTCCCCGACAAACTGCGTCGGCGTGTTGATCTCATGCGCGATGCCCGCCGCCAACTGCCCCACGGCTTCGAGTTTCTGCGCCTGATGCAATTGCACCTCGACGGCATCACGTTCCGCCTCGGCTTTCACGCGCTCCGCTTCCGCCTTGCGCCGTTCGACGATTTCGTCCCGCAGGTTTTGGTTGGACTGGCTGAGGGCGGTCGTGCGTTGTTCGACGCGGATTTCCAGTTCGTCGTGTGCCTGACGCAGCGCCTCCTCCGCCCGTTGCCGGGCGGCCACTCCGGCGGCGATTCTGCGCGTGACCAACACCATGATGACCGTCGCGCTGATCACCGCCAGAACGATCAGCAGCCACATTTGTTTGCGCGTGGCCAGATAACGGACTTCCGCCAGTCGGGCCGATTCGTCCATTTGGTCGCCTTGGAATTGGACGAATGAATTCCACGCCGTGTGGTAACGGATCAATAACGGCAGCGTGACCTGCACCATGGCCAGGCGCGCCTCGTCATAGCGTTGGTCTTGCAGTTGCAGCTTGAGCGCCCGCTTATAGCTTTCAACATACGGGGTGCGAGCCTCCTTTACCGCCGTCAGCAGATCCCGCTCCCGCCCGGATTCCAGATCCCGTTCGATCTGCTTCACCAGCCCGGAAATGTTTTCGGTGTTCTGCGCGCGTTGGGCCAGCAGCGGATCAATATCATCCTTGTTGGTCATCAGGAAGACCTGCAGCGTGATGCGGTTGTTGGCGGCGGAAAACGCGAGCGCCTGCCGCGACAATTGCACTTTGGCCCAGTGGTGTTTCACCAGATCGTTCAGGTCTTCATTGACGCGTTGGGTCCGGTTCAACGCCAGCCCGCCGATGGCGGCCAAAAGGGCGATCAGCAAACAGAAGGCTATAGTCAGTCTGGCTGATATCGAGAAGGATTTCATTTGTTTTCCTCTCCCGTCTGTGCCTGCGCCAGCTTGACCGGCAGCCGTAGGATGAATGTGGTGCCCCGGCCGGTCTCGGTTTCAAAGGTCACGGTGCCACCGTGCCGGTTGACCAGGCAGCCATAAACCATGGTCAGCCCCTGGCCGGTGCCCTTGCCCACATCCTTGGTGGTGAAAAACGGCTCGAAAATTTTGGAACGCACCGCTTCGGGAATGCCCGTGCCGGTGTCCGTCACCCGCACCGCGACGTGTTCGCCGTCGCGCCGGGTCTGCACGGTGATCAAGCCTTTCGTGCCGGGATTTTTTTTGACCACATCGCCGATGGCGTGGGCCGCGTTGACGATGAGATTGAGGATGCACTGATTGAATTCGCCGAGGAAACATGGCACGGGCGGCAGTTCCGGCTCCAACTCCAGCTTCAAGTCGGCGACATATTTCCATTCGTTGCGGGCGACGGTGGTGGTGCTTTCGATGGCCTTGTTCAAATTCGCCGGCGATTTTTCCTTGCCGCCGGGATGCGAGAACTCCTTCATCGCGCGGACAATTTTGCTGACGCGATCAACCCCTTCCAGGGTTTCCTTGAGGGCGGTCGGGATTTGGAGGTAAAGATATTCCAGGTCGCTCTCCTGGAGCAGCGCCTCGCTTTGGGCGAGCAGTTCTGGCGTGACGGCCTGGTTTTTCACGGCGGCGAGCAGGGCCTCATGCGATTTCAGGACCTGCATGATGGCGGGGAAGGAATCTTTGACGAAGCGCGTGTTGTCTCCCACATATTGCGTCGGCGTGTTGATTTCGTGGGCCACCCCGGCGGCAAGCTGGCCGATGGATTCGAGCTTTTGCGACTGGCGCAATTGCAGTTCCATCCGCTGCCGTTCCAGTTCCGTCCGCTTGCGCTCGGTGATGTCGTGGAATATCCAGATCCGTCCGTAGTATTGTCCATTCTGGCCTGTCATGGGCGCCGAGTAGCGGTCCAGAATCATTCCGTCTTTCAGTTCGATTTCATCCTGGCTGATTTCGTCGGGGTGCGAATATAAATAGTGGATTCTAGCGAGGAACTGTTCTGAATTTTTCACCGCCTGGTTGCCCCAGTTGAGCAGTTGCTCATCATCCGGCGCGTCCACAATCGGCTGGGGAATCTTAAACAGGTCGATCAGCCGCTGGTTTTGCAGTATCTTTTTTCCCTTCTCATCCACCACCAGGATTCCGTCAATGGAACAGTTCAACTGGGCCTCGAGAAAAGCAGTCTTCCGTTCCAGCTCTTCTTCCGCCTGTTTGCGCTTGGTAATGTCATGGGAAATGCCCACCAGACCGCTGACTTTGCCGTCCGCCCCGTAAATGGGCACCTTGGTGGAGGACACCCAGCGGGCACCCCCGGCAGTGTTTGATTTTTCCACCAGGCCGATCAGAGGTTGGCCGCTGGCCAGCAGGCGTTGTTCATCCACCAGCTTCTGCCGTGCGTCGCCGCTGGGGAAAAAATCCGCGTCGCTTTTGCCGATGGCCGCCTCCGGGTTGGGCAGGCCCAGATGCCGGGCGAGCGCCCGGTTGATGCAGGTGAACCGGCTCCGGGCATCCTTGAAATAAATGAGGTCCGGCAGGTTGTCCATCAGCGCCTGCAACAGGTCGCGCTCCCGGGCCAGCGCCTGTTCGGTTTGTTTGCGCGCGGTGATGTTGTCAAAGATGGCGACAAAATGCCCCCGCTGCTGGCTGTAAACACTGATGGAAAACCAGATGCCCAACGGGCCTAGATACGTTTCAAACCGTTCCGACGTTCCGGTTTGCGCCACCCGGCCGTAGATTTCCAGCAGTTCCGGATTGGTCTGGTGAATGCCAGGAATGACTTCGCTGACTTTTTTCCCGCGAATGTTTTTCAAACCGGTCAATTTTTCAAAAGCCGGGTTTACCTCAAGGTAGGTGAAATCGAGCGGGCGGTCGCCGTCAAAAATCATCTCACAGCAGGCAAATCCCTCCGGCATGTTCTCAAACAGGGAATGAAACCGCGCCTCGCTTTCCCGCAAAATCTTTTCCGACTGCTTCCGGGCGGAGATGTCCAGCTTGATGGCGATGAAATTTTGAATCTCCCCGTCCGCGCCACGCACCGGCGTGACCGTCATCTCTTCAAAATACAAACTGCCGTCCTTGCGCTTGTTGACTAGTTCGCCGTGCCAGACATTGCCGGTGGAGATGGTGGTCCACAGGTTGGTGTAAAATTTGGGCGGATGCTGGCCGGATTTCAGCACGCGCGGATTCTGGCCCACGGCTTCTGCGGCGGTGTAGCCGGTCAGCTTGGTGAAAGCCTGGTTGATCCATTCAATTTTCCCCTGGGCGTCGGTGATGGCGATGGCGTTGGCCGCCGATTCGAGGGCGGAAGTCAGCAGCCGCAATTGTTCCGCCATGACCGCTGTGCGAAGCCGTTCGTCATCATCAATGACCAGGATGTTTTCCATAAAATTGGATCGGCCGGCGCAACACGGGTTGACACCGGGCGTCCTCTTTGAATCGGTCGAAAGGGGTTTAGACTGAATGGGAATTTTGGAAATTGATTGAAAATTAAATCCGCCAGCGCGGCGGCAGCGCTCCCGGGGTTTGCCAGCTTATGGCCGTTGTTGAAGATTCCGCCGCGCCGCGCCGCAGCGTGAAAAAACCATAGTGCACGGAATTTTCCGGCTGGTTTTTCACGCCGGTTGATGGGTCATGGAGCAAACTTTTCTACCTACTAAATTTGATTGCTGCCGCAGCCAGGCTTCGACCGCAGCGATGACCTCGTCCGGCGTTGAGGTTCCCTCCGTGATACCAACCGTATCATCAGCGTAAAACCATGATCACGCTTGCCGATGATGACGGTATAAAAACTATCTTCCACCAGCTTTTTAAGACTGTGGTGAGCCAGATGGATCAGCGGACACAGGGCCTCAATCATCTTGCTCCGCCCGACTAATCCGGTTTGCGGCAACGACCTCACGACTGTTATCCTACGGTCGTGAATTTGAACAAACCGCAACGACGGCGACGCCCGGGTGTTTACGCCAGCCATTCATGGATGATTCAGGCCACGAGCCAGCGCTCCGTCTGAACATGCAAAACCTTTTCGTCATCCTGGGAACCAATGCCTCCGGCAAGAGCGAACTCGGCATTCGCCTGGCCAAACACTTCGGCGGCGAAGTCGTCTCCGCCGACTCGCGCCAGGTCTATCGCGGTCTGGACTTGGGCAGCGGAAAGATCACCCCCACCCAGGCCGGCACGGTAAAACACCACCTTATTGATGTCGCCGATCTGTCCGAATATTACTCGCTGGCCCAGTATCAGCGGGCCGCTTACAGCGCCATTGATTCCATTTCGGCAGCCGGCAAAAGGCCGATGCTCGTCGGCGGAACCGGTTTATACATCAGCGCGATCGTCGAAGGTTATGAACTGGTGGATGTTCCGCCCAACGACCCGCTGCGCGCTGAACTTGAGATCATGCCTCTGCTGCAATTGGCCGAAAGACTTGAACAATCCGATCCGGACGCCGCCAGTCGCATTGATAAAAGCAACCGGCGCCGGCTCATCCGCGCCATTGAAATTGCCGCCGCTGGTCGGACCGACTCGGCCGCCCAGAAACGCTCCCCGCGTTACCACTGTCTGCAACTGGGGTTGACCTGGCCACGCGAAATCCTGGAACAAAGAATCGAAAAGCGCCTTCGGGAGCGTCTGACCAACGGCATGATTGACGAGGTCGTCGGCCTGCGCTCACGCGGCGTGTCCGACCTCCGGCTCGACAAACTTGGGCTGGAATACCGCTTCATTACGCGCTATCTCCGTGGCGAGCTGGCCACCCGCGACGACCTGACGCGTGAACTCGGCATCGCCATCCGCCAGTTTGCCAAGGGTCAGCTCACCTGGTTCAAGCGCGACCGCCGGATTATTTGGCTGGATGCCTTCGGCGATTATTTTCAAGAAGCTTGCGAGCGCATTGGGCAATGGGAAGGAAAACCCTTTGCCCAGTCTTGAATGATTCCGGCCCGAAGCGCTGGTGCTTGGATTTCCACCGTCACTGAAATCTCGCGGTTCGGCAGGCTGACATATTGCGCGAATCCATTCAATCCTCCGTCGCTCGCCGAGCACCCAACTACCAAAGCTGTCGCTGCGCTGATTCAAAGCCGCTGCACAAATGCGATGGAGAAATTCAAAGGGTGAATAATTTTATGGGCTGCACCAAGATGCCAGCAATGTTAGTAATACAGTTCCGGCGTTGCGGACGGGACGCAAGCGTGACTTCATCTTCGAAGCTCTTGGGCGCAGAAAAATTTTAACCTCAGTCAAGGCCTAACCAGCCGGAAGAAATTGTTGCCAGTAGCGGGAATCAGAATCACAAGGTTCTGGTTGTTGGTTATTACCGGCGTAAGATTGGCTGAAAACCAGTTTGTTGGCTGGGTTAGACTGGCATTGGATTCCAGTCTGAAACCGGCGGGATAAATCGGCCAGGTCAGCGCTACATTGCCGGATGAGTTGCCGATGCTCAACGGCATGGCAAAGAATTCAAAGGCCAGGGCATACGTTTCAGCCGGGCTTACCATGACTCCTCCGTGTTTCAGAACCTGCAGGTCATATCTGCCCGGAGCAAGGTTGCCGACAAAAACGTGTTCCACATTGTCCACTGTGCTGGTGCTCGCCGCTATCAGGTTGCCGGAGTCGGCCTGGTAGAGAAACAAGTCCAGATTGTTAATGCCGGTCTGGTAAAGGTGGCGATTCCAAACCAGCGTGGCGGTGGCGGTAAAGGGACCATTGTTTCCAATGCCACCGAGGCTGAAATAATAATGGTTTATGGTGTCGTTGGTGGCACTGCTGGCAAGGCTGTTGAAATCCCATCCATAAAGGGAATTTACATTTCCCACCGCGCCTTGGGGTGGATGCACGCTACCCAAAGGAATAGTGTTTGAAACTATGAAAGAATGTTTCCTGGCCGCGAGTTGGGAATAAGAGTTGAACACATTAAGAATGCCGGTGCCATAGCGCGGATCCAGCGGCGAGGGAGCAGGATTAGTCCAGTCAGCCGGCTTGATCGCGCCATTCAGCAGCAGTGCCTTTAAGGTGCGAGGATCCGCCGCAGAATTCGTGTCACTGCCACCATCGCCGCGCAAGCCCGCTTGAAGCAAAATCGCGGCGCAGCCGGATACCAACGGTGTCGAGAAACTGGTGGCGGTGCCCGGCGCGGTAATGTCCGGTTTTGCGCGACCGTTGTCCGGCGTTGGTCCCACGCTGCTCGCCCCGCCATACGCGCCGACGCCAATCCCATCGTAACATGTGCCCGGCGTGCCGACGGGGCCGCCATCGCCCACTGCGCCGATGAACAGTGTCGAGCGATAGTCCGCATAACCATCGTATTGTGAATCGTAGCCCGCCTGCATGGTGAGAGTGATGCCCGTGATGGTGAAACTAAGATTGACTATCCGGTCACTGATTGACGTCAGAGAAGGAAGGGTGACTTGGGAAAACGATGAGGCCTGATAATTGTCCACATGCGCGGCATTCGTAATCACTCCGCCCGGTATTCCATACAAAAGTGATCCGACCAGATCGGCATGGGGCGAGTCGCCGCCCAAGGCATTCGGAAAGACGTTGGCGCTCGCGCCGCCGGCGATCCAGGTAAATTCACCGGGCACACCGGTCACGTCAGGGTTGACTTCCCACAGTGTCACGTTGCCATTGTAGCCGCCTTCTGCCTGACCCATGTAAATGCCGGTGCCGTCCAGGTTGGTCGTCACCGTGCGCAGCGGGGTAACTCCGACAGTATCCAAATCCGCAGCCAAGGTGCAGACCTCCGGCCAGCCGACCAGAACCAGTATTAGCAAGAAATGTTTTATCCGGCTCACACTTTCAAAAAGTCCCATCGGCGCAAACTTGCAGTCTCGGCATGTTGTTACAATTCGGTGACGAAACAGTGACGGAAGCGGTTGCATGCAGCTATTTTGGATAAACTATCGTGGCAACGAATATCATTTGAAGAGTTGTTCCGCCGAACTCTTTAAACAGAATTCAAAGTATTTATCAACAAAATCAATGTTTTTATAAAAAAGTTCCCCTGAACTCTATAGATATAATAACAGGAGGTGAGGGTAAATAGTAAAGCCAGAAAGTCTACAAGTCCATAAAACAGTCATGGATGTCCTAAAACAAGGCGAATTTAATTGAGTATTATGTTGTAATCTTAAGCGTTCGAAATAGAAATCCGGACAAAAATACAAAAGGCAAATTATGAAGCGGAAACTGGGGGTAAATGAAAAAATTAAGAGTGCGATTTACATTGCCGTGATTGCCGCCTGCGCGGTTTCCAAGGCGAATGCACAGGCGGTGATTGATTATCAAATTGCAAACACGGGTGGTGCATCCACCTCTACTGGATATTCGGACTTGGCTAAATTCAGTTGCACCTTGGACGGAATAACTGAAGAAGGATGGGCCGGTGGCATACATATCCAGCAGGTCAACACTTCACAGTATCCGGCCACGGGACTTAACCTACCCAGCGCCTATACCACACTTTGCGCGGATTTCTTCGGAACCTTATACATTGGCAACAACTACACCTATAATGCCCCAGCGTTATACAGTGGCCTCGCCGGGATTGCCCCCGCTTGGGGCAATGGAGCGGACTCGAGTTCTTGGGCAATCCAGAATGCCGCTGAACTCTACGCCCTTCATTCAGGTGTGCTCGCAGGAACCGATCTTTCCGCCAAGGCTGGCCTGCAACTCGCCGTCTGGGTTGCTCTTTATGACACAAAAGCGGGTGGCAGCATTTCATACGCCTCCGCAAATAACGGTTCGAAGATAACTGGCGATCGGTTCTCGGTTAATAATGCCGTTCAAAATGGTGACGCTACAGCCATTACTGATGCGCTAAATTACCTGAATACGCTTTCCGGCCCTTACAACAATGCTGGATACCTTCTCGTGCCGAGTCCAACCAGTCAAAACTGCGCAACTGCCCAGGAATTGTTCATTAACGGGGGTGACTTTACGCCGGCGGGATTTGTTCCAGAACCCGCTACTTATGGTGCGCTCGCTGGCGCGGGTCTCCTGCTGGTTTCCCTCCGCAGTCAGCGACGCCGCAACCAGGCCTGATGCGGGAACTTTGATAAAGCAACGGGCCGGAGTGTTAAACTCCGGCCCGTTTTCTACTTTAAGGAAGTCGTGCGGACGACTTCACTTTTCAAACCACCGATACTGTATGTTGGCGGGCCATCGAATGGCCGGTATCCCTAAATTACCCAGCTCGTCTAACTCTAATCCCGTTTTACCAGCAATGGCAGTTGTGTCTTGAGAAGGTCAACTGCCGCATCTTTGGAATCGGGTCCCGCCACGACGATTTCCAGCACTTTCTGACCTAGATTGCGCTTGCCAGCCAGCACCGCATT
>Ga0182030_10019603_pt1 | contig 12843 bp, 12 predicted proteins | sample 812S3MmetaG_FD_121299 | JGI IMG/M metagenome (GOLD analysis project Ga0182030, IMG submission 121299) | Permafrost microbial communities from Stordalen Mire, Sweden - 812S3M metaG (Illumina Assembly) | ecosystem: Environmental > Terrestrial > Soil > Wetlands > Permafrost | place: Sweden... | reverse complement strand
TTACCACAATCATCCGTAATCTTCTAACTGCAATGACGAGAGATTATACCTGCATTCAACGAGCCGATTGCGCGGACTAATATGCCCAACAGGTAGCAACCCTAACGCGCGATGTGATTTGTTTAAAATAATCACAGCCATCCCATATGGGGTGGGCAATGGTGACCCTGGCGGCAATCCTAGAGGGAGAGCCGAGGGAAGCGTGACGGAGCGCGATGCAGGATATTTGGTGCGATAGCGGTGCTTTGCTCGTGGAGCTTCACCCGTGCTGTCCCATGAGATAGGCGGAGAAGCCCGGCAGTTCGCTCTGGCGTGGTGGCGCAAGACTTCCACCGCGCCCGCATGCTGTCCCATAGCGTTCGAGTAATTCGCCCAAGTCGCGAGGCAGCCAGAGCGCGGCCCGGCAGAGCGTCAGGAGTCTGGAGAAGCTGTGTACCCAGGCGCTGCGCCAGGCTTGGAAGCGCAGGAGGACATAGATTAAGAGCGCCATCCAGACCTGCCACCTGACAGCATTGGCCGTGTGGCCGAGGAAGTCAGCCAGCTGTAGCGTCTGCTTGACCGCCTTGAAGAAGACCTCGATCTGCCAACGGCAACGGTAGAGGTCGGCCACGCTGCCGCCGCTCCACTCCAGATTGTTGGTCAGGAAGACCAGGATCCGTTCCTGACCGTCGAGTTTGACCCGGGCGGTGACACGGCGCAGCTCGCCGGGGTAATCCTGCCGGGCGTAGTGTCCTTTCAGCACGATGAGCTCGTCCTTGAGCACCCGAGGATCCAAGCCCCGGCACAGGCGCTTTTTCACCCTGCAAGCGAGGTTGTCCTTGGCCCGGGTCACAAAGAACACGCCCCGCTCGGCCAGCTCCCGGAAGTGAGCGAGCTCGTAGTAACCCTTGTCAAAGAGGACGATCTCCCCGGTTTGCAGTCCCGCGCAGAGTTGCCGGGCCCGTCGGATATCATGCTCCCGGGCCGTGTCGATAACGACGAAGCCGGGCAACAGACTGCGCAACGATAGTCGTAGGTGACACTTGGCTGCCGCTTTTCTCCGGCGATGCCGGGCCCAGTCCAGACAGGAAGCCACAAGCTGGATCACGGTCGCATCCACCACGTGGATGGTACGACGGAAGCGCCAGGCCAGGCCCCTGGTGGGACCACGCCCGAAGGAGGGGAAGGTGTTTTGCAGGTGACCGAGTACCTGCCAGAAGACGGCTTCCGCCATGGCGCAGTCGCGGGTTTTGTTGGCGTGACTGAGGTTGTTACGCGAGGGCGGCGTTGCCCCGCGCAAGGCCCGCAACGGCGTAGACCACAGCCGCAAGGCATCGCAGACATCGTTGAGGCTGAGCGCATGCGCCAACTGGGCGTAGAGCAGCGCCACGACGTGGCTCCACGGACTGAAGGTGCGAGACTGCCGATCCACGCCGTGGACACGGGCCAACTTTGGCACCAAATGCGACGGAATCAGTTCGACCAATTGCCGCAGCACCGTAGCGTGCCGACGGCTCGGTTGTTTTGTGTTTTTGTTTTTCACACCCTGCCAAGTGGCAGGTAAAACCGAGGCAGCCGAGCCCCTTCCTTTTCCCAATGGTCAAAGCCCGCGCCAAGCTCGATCCCGCCCGCGTACAACTCCAGCTGAAGGTCACCTTACTCGACATTCAGCCCCCCATCTGGCGCCGCTTGCTCGTCCCGGCCAAGATCAAGCTGCCCAAGCTGCACACCGCCCTACAACGCGCCTTCGGCTGGACCAACAGCCATCTGCATGCCTTCCGCACCAAGGAGGCTTCCTATGAGGCTTTCTACCCCGACGATTGGTCCGGAGACTTTCCCAGCACCCGCCAGCGCCACGACGAAAAGAAGTTCCGCCTCTGCGATCTACTCCACGCCAAGGATGACCGGCTGATTTACCTCTACGACTTCGGCGACGGCTGGCGGCACGAAGTGCTCATGGAAGATCTCATGCCCAGTATCGACCCAGCTCCCGTTACATGTATCGCAGGAGCTCGAACCGGCCCGCCCGAGGATTGCGGCGGCATCCCAGGCTATGAAAACCTAATCGAAGCCATGGCCGACCCCAAGCATCCCGAGCGCCAGGAGCTGCTCGACTGGATCGGCGAGCCATTCGACCCAGAGGCCTTCAACCTCAATGCCATCAACCTTCTCCTGAAAACCATCAAGACCTGACCATTCCTATGGGATGGCTGTGTAAAATAATCAAAACTAATCACAAAAGCTCTGAGGTCCTGGACCAGAAACGGCGAGGTTCAGAATCCATCCGGATAAACCCTTCAGGTGTGGATGCTGAGGGCCCGATCCCCTGCGCGACTTAATTCCAATTTATTTCGTCGGTCTCGGGGACCTAATCATTTAATCCCCTGCCCTCGAGAATCCGCCGGAGGCATTTCTCGATCCTCGCCTCCCGGGTCTTGGACTGTTTGGCCCCGGAAAAAAAATAGATGTACGCTCGTTGCCGCCCGGGCGTCAGCCCATAAAAAGCCGTCTTCAAGGCTGGCATGCTGTCCAATTTGCTTTGGAGTTCCTTGGGAATAGGTATCGGATTTTCTTTTAGGATCACCTTCAAGCCGGCCTTTTCCGCCTCAATGGCCTCATGGATATAGGCCTTCAAGGTTGGCGCCATCTCAGCTATTTGCCGGACATGGGTGAACCGGGCCTGGCGGGCAGCCTGCGTATGCTCCCCGATTCTCTTTAGGATGCCCTTGGGATCCTTCAACAAGGCGCCATTGCAGAACATAAGCGCGCAGTATTCTTTAAATCCCTGTATGATAACCACGTTGGTTTCCTGAAACGTGTAGCAGGGTTTGCCCCACTTCAATTCCTCAGCCAGCCCGCAACTGAGACTGATCAATCTCAACCTTTCGGACTCTTTCCGCCACTTCTGTTCCCCGCGAATAAATGCATCAACCTTCGGATTGGTTCCTTTCATGGTGAATGTGCTGAATGACGTTCATCACGCCGTGGACTGCCCATCATGAAGTTTTCCCACGCGCTCATGCCATAACTACCTGGCCGGCGCAGCCGAATCCTCGGGAGTCGCGGCTGCGAAACCCCAAGGGGTGCTTCGCAGCGATGCGGCCACGATCCATGCCGATCCCGCCAGCAGAAAGCTCAAGAGGGTCTCCGACCATTGAGTCTGGGCTGGAGACGCCCATTCGAGCAAAGGATGCGCAAAAAAGCTTGGTAACCAGACCAATATACCAAAAAGGCTTAACATTATGGCCTCCAGAGTCGCCGCCATGCGGGGAAGGACGCCAAAGAGAAGGCCGAAACCGGCTGCGGTGTGAAAGGCTCCTGTAAGGTACGCGACTCCCGTCGGTTCGGGAAGCCACGCGGGTACCATTTTCGCCGTATAGGTTGCGTAGGCAAAATGCGCGGCGCCGTACCCCACGCAAGCGGCGCCGAAAAGAACCCGAGCCACGCGCAATGCGCGGTCGCCGGTCATCACAGTCGCAGCGGGTGCGCCATAATGGCGGCGAAGCAAAGCATAGAGAACCCATGCGCCAATCACGGGTCCCAGGGATTCGCAGAAGCCGTACCAGGAGGCGACGATCAAAGGCTTGAGCAACAGGGGATGCACGCGCGCTACTGCCCAGACTATTCCATACATCCCGATAATCATCGCGCTTATCAAGGCGGTGCGCGCTAAGAACAAGCCGACGCTTGCAGCCAGCAATATCGCCCCCAATCCGTAGGCCCAAACCTTCAAATCAGGGAACGGCTCCAATATCGGCGCGAAGTTGCCGTAGGTAAGACTGAGCACGGCCAAGCCAGCCACCGAGATTCCGAACAGAGCATGGCCTAATCCAGAAATCCGCATGTTGAGATTGGCTATTTCGACATGCGGGCCGTCGCCATTAATGCCTCACCTCAAACGTGCTCCGGATCGGGATGAACCCAGGGGGCGCGGTAGGCGCGCGCAAGCATGCGGGTCGCCTCGGCGTCGCCCGGAACGGTCCGGCTCTTGGGATCGTAGGCAACAGGCCTGCCAAGCTGGAGGGAGACATTGGCAAGCTCGCAGCACGCGCTCGAGATGTGGCCTTCCTCGATGTCGGAGATGGGGCGTGAGCGGTCCCGTCGCGCCCTCATGAAGTCGAGCACGTGCCTGTTCTCGGTTTCCGTGTAGGCCTGTCCGTCGCGGCTAAAGTCGATGTTCTCAAGGTTGCCGGTTTTGGAGAGCATGTGCACCCCCTCCCGCGGTCCTCCACCGGCGGGCGTGAAGACATACTCGAGCATCGTCAGGTTGAGCGTGCCCTTCTCCCCGATGAAGCGGTTGCCCCATTGGTCGCTCCAGTGGCGCTGGGGGATGGGGGATCCGCCCCAAAGGCGATGCTGCCAGCTTACGTCGAGGTCGGGATAGTGAAACACGCTCCTCTGGGTATCGGAAATATTGGAGAAGGAGGCCTTTTCCACGTAGATCCCCCCGCTGGAGGAAATGGACTCCGGCCAGCCAAGGCCCAGCAGCCAGCGCGCCTGATCGAGCATGTGCACGCCCAGGTTCCCTATGGGCCCATTGCCATATTCCATGAAGGCGCGCCATCCGCGGTTCTCCTTGATCGCCTTGAAGGGCAGAAGCGGCGCCGGTCCGGTCCAAAAATCGTAGTTAAGGTGGCTCGGGACCGGGGCATCGGGCACCGGCCCGGCGGACCAGCCTTCTGATCCGAGGTAACTGTAGGTCTCGACGAGGCCGATCTTTCCCAGCCTGCCGCTGCGGATGTACTTGTCGCGGGCCTCCAGGTAGAGGGGATTGCTCCGGCGCTGGGTATTCACCTGGACGACCCGGCCGTACTTGCGCGCAGCGGCGAGGAGCGCCTCGCCCTCGAGCACATCAACGCTCACGGGCTTCTCCAGGTAGACATCCGCGCCGGCCCTCATGGCAGCGATCGCGGGCAATGCATGCCAGTGGTCGGGCGTGGCCACGATGACGACATCATGTTCGCCTGAATCGAGCATCAGGCGGTAGTCGACGAATGTCCTCGGCACCTCCGCCTGGAACCTGGCGACAGCCTGAAGGGTCTTCTGAAGGGACTGCTCGTTCACGTCGCAGAGCGAAACCACGTTCAGGCCGACGTTGCGCACGAAGGCGTCGAGGTTCACGCCGCCATACCAACCGCAGCCGATTATGCCGACCCGGATGCGCGGAGAAGAGTCGGAGGCGAACAGGCGCGAGCCCGTCGCGACCACCGCTCCGGCTGCTGCCAGCGAGGATACAAAGGTGCGTCTGTTCATGGGGCTTTACTTCGATTCCTTCGACATTGAATCTTGGATTCCGCTGGGCGCCGCAATCACCAAAAGGAGCCAAACACATGGAAAAAGAGACGTGGACACAGGTTGACCGCTACATGGACGCTCAGCTGCTCGGGTCCGACCCCGTGCTGGAGGCCGCGCTTAAGGACAGCGACGCGGGGGGCCTTCCGTCGATCCACGTATCGCCCAGCCAGGGGAAATTGCTCCAGTTGCTGGCGCAGAGCATGAATGCACGCCGCATCCTGGAGATCGGCACCCTGGCAGGTTACAGCACGATCTGCCTCGCGCGGGCGCTTCCGCCCGAAGGTCTGCTGATCAGTCTCGAATACGAGCAAAAGCACGCCACGGTCGCCCGGGCGAACATCGCGCGGGCTGGCTTGGCCGGCATCGTGGAAGTCCGAGTCGGCCTGGCACTTGAGCAGCTCCCGAAGCTTAAGGCCGAAAAACGGGATTCCTTCGACCTGATCTTCATCGACGCCGACAAGCAGGGCTATCCGGAATACTTTGCCTGGGCCCTCAAGCTCGCCCACCGGGGAACCCTGATTGTCGCCGACAACGTCGTGCGGAATGGTGAGGTGATCAACGCCAACAGCCCCAATGCCGGCGTCCCGGGTGTGCGCCGGATGATTGAACTCGTTGCCTTGGAGACCCGTGTCAGCGCCACCGTGGTCCAGACCGTGGGCAGCAAAGGTTATGACGGTTTTCTGATCGCGAGGGTCAACGTGGACCTGTAGCTTGCTGCGGCACCCGGCCGGGTCGGCATTTAAAGATGGATGGGGCCGGGCCGAGAGCCCCCATAGCCCATGAAATCCCCTTCCCGAACCCTGCTCCTCCTGATCCTTGGGTCGCTCGCCGTTCCTGCCGCAAATGCGGCAGCCCAGCCGGTATCGCCCGCGTATTCGCCCGCTGCCCGGTCGATCCCGCTCGGCTCCACGTTTGTCGATTGGGATGGCCTGGCGTTTAAGCCGAGCCCCGTCGGCCTCTACTGTGCGATTTTCGACGATCCCACCCCGACTCTCGAGAAAATGGAGGTCCACATCACGAGGCTAAGGCCTGGCATGGCGTCCCATTCCCCGCATCACCACCCCTGGGAGGAGATGCTCCTCATAAAGGAGGGCCAGGTGGAGGTGTCCATAAACGGGAAGAAGGAGGGCGCCGGGCCCGGCGCCCTGATATTCCTCGCGTCAAACGACGCGCACAACCTGACGAATGTCGGCGGGACGCTCGCCACGTATTATGTCATAAACTTCTACACGAGCGCCGTACACACCGTTCGCGATCAGCCTGCCGCAGACTGGGCGCCATCCGGGATGCTGTCCTCATGCGTTGTGGACTGTGAGCGCCTACCCGGGACCCCGATGCAGATCGGGATTCACAGGAGCGTAGTCGACTCGCCGACCCTCACCTTCCCCAGGTTTGAGAGCCACATCACCACGCTCAATCCGGGAGAGGCCACCACACCCCGAAACCGCGTGCCCGACGATGAGCTTTTCGTGGTCAAGTCGGGCACGGTCGAGGTCACGCTGAATGGAGCCACCCGGAGACTGGGAGCCGGGTCCCTGTTCTACGTCGCCCCCAACGACGAGCGCACGGTGATGAACGTTGGGAAGGAACCCTGCTCCTACCAGGTCATAAGAATCCAGTCCGAAACGACCCTCCGGAAGGCGTGACCGTAGCCCTCAGTGGGGTTTCACGACCGGCCCGATGTAGGACGTGGCGATCACAGCGTCGTCGTACCACTTCTTGTTCTCGCGGACCACGTTGCTGCGGATGTGCAGGCACAACGACGCCGAATTGATCTTGAGCGAGTCGACATCCCGCAGCCGAAGCCCGGGGAAATCAGCGATCAGCTTCCCGTCGAGCCAGCAGGCAATGCGGCCGTCCCTCAGGCCCGCCGTATTCGCCTTCACCATCAGTTCATAGCAGTACCACCGGCCAAGCTCCGGGATGATGTTGGGCCGGGCGACAAAGTGCGCCCCGAAGTCTCCCGGCTTCGCCGTATAGGGCATGACCTCGCCCGTGGGGTAGAAATGGTCCCCGTACTCGGAGCGCTGCTCCGGGTGGTAGCAGTAGATGTTCAGCGCGCCGGGTGAAGGAGTCGCAGTGTCCCCGCGCCAATTCTCAAAGCTGACGATGAACTTGTTGCGGCCGTCGGCGCGGGTCCCTGGGGTCGAATAGGCCACCCCGGGGGCCAAGGCGTTAAGGATGCCCCCGTTGTGGCTTGAGCCGGTCTGGTCAAAGCCCTTCTCAAACTTCGAATAGTACCGCAGGAAGATGATGTCCTGCCCGGAACCAAGCTGTTTGACGACCCCGTCGCTGAGCTCCGCCACCTGCTTGGGGACGGTGAATTCAAGGGCCCTTTTCCCGCCATTCACGCTCGAGGGTTCCTCGGTGATCCGCGTGTCGGCCGCCTGGAAGTAATTGTCCCATTTCCCAGGGATGTCGCCCGATTCAAAGTCGTCATGAAAGAGGACCGCCGGGTCCGACTCGATCCCGCGGTCGCCCGGGTACTTGGCCGCAATGCCCCGATTCCCTTCGGGCAACGCCGGGAATTCAGGCGAGGAAGCCTCTCCTCCACGAGCCAGGGAGGCCATCCAAAGGATCGGGAACACCCACAGCAAGGTTCGACGTTTTGACACGAGACTGCCAAGGTCTTGGCACCGGCTGCCCTCCAACACCAGAACTTAACCGGACCCCTAATCATTCCATGAAGGCAAAGACGACCATCGAACTCGTGCGGCCGACGGCCGCCCTTGAGTCGTCCTACCGCGGTCATGTCGCGGAGTTTGTGGACCGAGTTGAGCCTCTCATACCTTTCCCTATTGGCTTTGACCCGAGCGACTTCAGCGCGCTGCTGAAGAAACTGGATGATTGCTCGAGAGGGGTGGGTATTCCCGAAGGGTTAGCGGCGCATTCAACCTTTTGGCTGGTGCGCGACGGAACGGAGGTTGTGGGTGTATCGAGCCTCCGCCACTTCCTCACTCCCAAATTGCTCCGCGAAGGAGGCAATATTGGCTACGGGATTCGCCCGAGCGCCCGGGGACAGGGATTGGGAACAGAAATCCTCCGGCGGACCCTGGATCGGGCTGCGGCAATCGGGCTGAACGAGGCCCTCGTAACCTGTGACAAGGCAAACGTCGCATCCGCCAGGGTAATTCTCAGGAATGGGGGCGTTCTCGATTCTGAGATATTCCTGGAGGAGCGGGGCGTCCTCCTGCAGCGCTATTGGATCCGCGGGCTAAAGTGACGCGCATTCAATGGTTGCGGTGGGACAACCGGATTGAGGTCGGCCCTCCCTTGAATACGCCAGGTCAACCCGTCAGGCTACCGCGGCCATTTCCATGATGTCTCCCTTCCCCTACCGCACCCGCCGCACGATCAAGCCTGCCCTGATGGACGGCACCCGTGACGTTGCCCACGATTTGCTTGTCGAGATCCTGGTGGATGCCCATTGGGCACCCACCCATGGGCTGACGCAGCCGTGGCGATTTCACGTGTTCACCGGGGCAGCCCGCGTGAGGTTGGCCGACTCCCTTCAATCTCTTTATGACAAAACGACGCCCGAGGCCGAGTTTCGTACGGAAAAGAGGAGCAAACTCCGCGACGGCCCGCTACAGGCCCCCGTTTGCATAGCCGTTTCGGCCCTGACGGAGAGCGGGGGCAATATTTCCAGGCTCGACGAGCTTTGCGCCACGGCGTGCGCGGTGCAGAACCTTCTGCTATCGGCCCACCAGCGCGGCGTCGGATCCTTTTGGTCCACGCCGCCAGTGGCTTGCCACAGCGAATTCACGAAGTGGCTCGGCCTTGACTCAAGGCATACGTCGATGGGGCTTGTCTATCTCGGTTACCCAAGGGAAGGAGTTGCACCGAAATCGGTCCGTGTGCCCCTGGAAGAGCGGGTCACCTTCCTCACTGCGTAGGCGAGGACCAATCATTGCAAGGGATGATCATGTCGTAATATGATCGATCCAAGGCTTCAGTAGCTTCGATTCGGCAACCGTGAACACCATCAAAGAACTTCAGCGATTGGCGTCGCCGGCACCGAAGCCCACGTCCCTTGCGTGGGATGGTTCAACCCTCTGGATGGGCTCGCGGGAAACCAAGCGTATCTATGGGATCAACCCGGCGAAATGGACGGTCACCTGGGAATCGGCGGCGCCCGGCACGCCCTATGGCATCACCGCGATCGAGAATGAGCTCCGCGTCCTGTGCGGCGAGACCGCGGACGACAACCGGATCATCCGGCGCTGCATCCCGCCGCATGGTTTTGACGGGAAATTTGGCATCCCGTGCCCTGATGACACAGGATCGCAGCTCGGCTACGATGGCCGTCGGCTGCACGTGAGCCAGTGGTATCCCAGGAAGGTGTTGGCCCTCGGGGACGAAGGCCAGGTCGAGCGCGTGATCCATGTGCCGCACGGCATCTGTGGGCTGGTTTTCGTCGGTGGCTTTATTTTCCTCGTCACGACCGATGAGGAGGAGAAAGGCGACTACTGGCTCACGCGCGTGGACCCGCGCGCGGCGACGCCGGTTATCGAGGACGTTGCCCGCATCCCTTTTGCGGCCAGGGCCCTCGCATTTGACGGCTCGAGATTCTGGACCAATCACCGCGAGCGGGACCAGATCGTGTCGTTTGCTCGTCCGGACTGAACCGTTCTAATACGGATAGGCGCACACTAGACGTTCGCCTAATGCCTCCTGGCTACCGAAACGGGTCGTCCGTGTCGGTATCTGCCCGGAGCCCGCTTTATTCGATGCCCGACACCCTAAGTTCAGACGGATAGGAAATGGAGAATTTTAGGGGGATCTCGCGTTTCTCGCCGGGTTTCAGGTCCAGGCGCCACACAAGCTTCCCGTCCTCCTCCCGCGTCACCTCCTTGGGGCTCTCCTTCGTGCCAACCGTGTCCTCGTCGGGCTCTATCAATTTGACCACGATCTTCTCCTGGCGCGACTGGGGAAGCGGCTCCTTGAACATCACGCGTTCCGCCGTCTTCTTGTTATTGGTGATCGTCACCAGGTACTCGTAAGTGATCCGGCGGCCGTTGCTTGTGAGCCCGGTGTCTTCCGCAAAGCGGTTGACCAGCCTCCGCTTGATCGCGATGCCCTCGTCGGCACCCAGGTGGAGCTCGAACTTCTCCCCGGGCATGACGGTCTTTAGGCGGCTGGCCGCTATGAACGTGTCGTCTAGGAACGTGTTCATGGCGCCCGCCAGGAGCGGATAATCGCTCCCGTTCGTCGCCGCCGCGCTAAGAAACGCGGTTTCAGCCAGCTTGGGAGTCGCCTCATACTGGAGAGTGGCGGCAAGCTTCATCGAAACGATCGAGACCTTTTGCACCGAGTTGTTGGCCGGGACGGACACGGTCGCGGGAATCTTGAACGTGGCGCTTGTGGCATTCGCCTCGACCACCGCCGACAAATCAAAGGCTTCCGTTTCCATGGAAGCGGCCCCCGCCTCGGATAGAAACTGCTGGTTGGACGTGTTGGCGGATGGCGGGGCGTTCAAAGCCTTCTCTCTTATTAAAGTCCCGGCCAGCGTGTTTCTTGTCGCTGAATAGCCCACCTGCTCCGCGCGAAGGCGCGCCTCGTCGACCACCCAGGGCGGCAGCTCCGGCGCTCCCCCCCCCAGGCTTGGGCGCGCGGTCGAAAGCGTGAGAAGAATGTCCTTCCAGTCCTCTCCCGTCGAGTTGCGCACGAGGCCGAAGTACTCAAATCCCACGGAACGCTCCTCCGCATGCAACCGCGCGTTATATGACGGAGCCCAAGTGGCGCCCGGAACGGCATATTTGAGCTCCACCTCAAGTTTGCCCGCTGTTGCCACCTGCAGGCGCACCGTCACATCCTTGACACTCTTTCCCTGCCCGTTGCGCAGCGTCTCAAGTTGCAGATTAAGTGCCCCTTTCTTTCCAACGAGGTCGTTGTGTTGGCCGTCGAGCGTCCGGAGTTCCGTAGCGATCTTCCCAAGAGCGTCCTCGGAGTAAACGTAGAGCTTCTGCCAGTCATCCAGGCTTGGTCGTGCGACCTGACCGTGCTCGCTGTCTGGGGCGGCCGGCCGGCCTTGCGTCGCGGACGTCAGCATCCGTTTCACAAAGTCACGCTCGTCGCCCAAAATCGCCATCCGATCCTCCAAAGCCCGGCTCTGTTTACTCAGGTCGCCGATCTGATCCTCGAGTTCTTTGACACGCGCGCTGGGCGAAGTATCCACAAACGTGGTCTGCGCGTTCACATCGAGAATCGTTGCGGATGCGGTGCCGTGCGCGGCGAACTGAAGCGACTGTTCGACCAAGCTGGCAGGAAGGTGTTCAAAAACGAGAACGTTATCTCCCGGCTGCAGATCCAACTCCGCAGAGCGGGTAATGACAGCCCGGTCAGCATAGACAGTGGCAGCAGAGATATGGGAGTCGACGGAGGCCGCCCGCAGCAAGACCGGGCAGCCCAGCAGCATAAGAACAATCGGATGGGGAAGTTTCATTGGATTTCGAAAGTACGCTGCCTTGTCATTCGGTGTGCTCTTGCCGTTGATACGAACTACCCTAACGAGCGCGCGCCTTGTCTCGTAGGAGGGGTGACCGGGGAAAGGGTCTGTATCGACAACTGGTTACGCATAATTAGCAAGAAGCCTGTAAGCTACCCGACTTATACGTAGATCAGTGCCTTCGGGTTTCCTTTTTTGCGTGGAGAGCTGTTGGACATAGCCGATGGAGATGAAAGCTCGAACACTTACTCCTGGTTGAGAGTGAAGACGATGGGCACTTGCATATGGACAAAGACGGGGCGGCCGCCCTTCTTTCCGGGTCTGAACGTCCACTTGCTCACGGCGGCGCAGGCAGACGCCTCGAATTCACGCTGGCTTGAATGGATTGCGGTCGCGTTTCGTACGTTGCCATTTGGATCCACTATGAAATCGACGGTGACCTCACCTGAAATCCCAACCTGCCTCATGCGTTCAGGGTAGACCGGACGAGCGGTGTATTTTGGGACAGGCTGCTCGTCCAATTGGGAAAGATTGAACATGTGATCGCCCATGCCACCACCTCCACCGGGAGAAATCTTGGTAATATTTATGTCCACCACAGGGTGAGGCGGCTCGATCGGCACCGTGAAATCGGTGCTCGCTGGCTTCATCGGCTGATCCTGGAGTTGGGGCAACGCTATCTCAGGTTTCGCCGCCCTCACGGTCTGATACTCCTCAATAGGAGTTGGGGGATCAGGGTCTGGCGGCAAGGGAATCGGAGGAGTGAACGTTTGTAGACGGTGAACCGGAGGTATAAAGTGAGTGATCTCACCGTACCAAGCGATCCCAGCAATCAGTAGGACCGCAAATGAGGCCGCGAAGGAGAGATTCCGTCGCCGCACGGCATTGAACGTAGCCATGAGTTCCGCGCGCCGATCCTCAGATAGCCTCATGGGCTCCCTGTCGGGTGAAACGGCTACTTGGGCGAGCTCCCACATGGCCTCGACCTTGCTTCTAAAGGCCGCAACTTCGGGCCTGGTCGCGGCAAGCTGCTCAAGTTCAGCCGATTCGGACGCGGAAACCTCCCCAGAGGCCCAGGAAATAATCCGGGATTCCAAATCGGGTGTCATTAGGTTGTTCAT
>Ga0182030_10019602_pt1 | contig 12843 bp, 12 predicted proteins | sample 812S3MmetaG_FD_121299 | JGI IMG/M metagenome (GOLD analysis project Ga0182030, IMG submission 121299) | Permafrost microbial communities from Stordalen Mire, Sweden - 812S3M metaG (Illumina Assembly) | ecosystem: Environmental > Terrestrial > Soil > Wetlands > Permafrost | place: Sweden... | reverse complement strand
TTGTAGATTTCGCGGCGCGTGAAGAACCGGATGTGCGTGACGTCGAGCAATCCGGCCGGTTCGTAGTTGAAGTTTCCCGCCGCGAGTTCGCTGATCAAGACGAGATTGCGGGCGTTGGGGATCGACGCGATGATCTGCACGTCGCGGGCGAGGTACGGCCGGATCCGCACCAGCAGATCCCACGGATTGTAGAGATGCTCGAGCACGTCGGCGAGGAGCAAGCCGTCGATCTCGCCGTGCGCGTAACCGAGCGCGCCGAAATCCATGCGCTCGACGTCGCCTTGGTGAACGTGATCCAAACGCTCCACCGCGACGGCCGCTGCCTCCGCGCTGAATTCAATCCCGTCGATCGTCGCATCGGGGAAGCGGCTGCGTGCTTCGAGACCGGTGAGACCGGTGCCGCAGCCGATGTCCAGCAGATGCCGCGGCGGACGTTCGAAGAGATCGAGCAGTTCCGTGCGCACGTGCTCGAAATAGCCGTCCTCGCCGGGCGCGCGCGCATTGGTGAGGAGCTGCCAGACGTGCATATCTTATCCCATCGGCCGGGGCGCGGAAGCGTATTAGCACGTCTCACACGAAGTATGGCTGCGTGGTCGTTGCAGCCCTTGGCGACTCCCTCAGCGGCGGTTCCTTCATTGACGGGCGATACGTGGACGACCCCAGTGCATCGTACCCCGCGCTCGTCGCTGAACGGATCCACGCAACGCGCCTCGGCATCGTCGGCATCGCGGGCGCGGTGATCCAAACGATCGTGGAGAGCATCGGGCAGCTGCCCCGTGACGCCGATCTCTTGCTCGTCAACGCCGGTACGAACGACATGGTCGTGGTTGCCGACGGCTTGGACTCGCTCGAACAGATCCGCACGAACTTCGATGCGATGATCGCGCTCAGCCGCTCGTGGATGCCCAAGGCACGCATCGTCATCGTCGGGCTACGCGACGTCGCGTGCATGGACCCGGATCAGATGGCCGGCCCGCATGCGATCCGGCGCTTGCGAAACGCCGCCGAAATGCACGCGGCCGTGCGCGCGTTCAACGAGCATATTCTCGCAACGCCCGCAGCGACGCCCGTCGACCTTGCGAGTCGCGAAGGAAGCGAGTCGGTCGCGCTTTTCCCCGACGCGATCCACCCGTCGCCCCTCGGCGTGCGGTGGATCGCGGATGCCGTGCTAGCGGCGCTCTAGTACTGGCGGCGCGAGCGGACGATCTGCACGCTGATCGAGGAGCCCTGCGGGATGAGGACGTTCTGGCGGTTGTTCCCGGCGATGGCCGCGCCCGCGCCCGCACCCAGCAATGCCCCGATGCCGTGTCCGAGGAGGCCGCCCACCAGCGCGCCGGCCGCGGCGCCCCCGACCGTCTTCCCGGCGTTGCTCTTCGTTTGCATGTCGACGTTGGTGGTATAGGCGCTGATCTGATAGATGCCGCCTGCGCGCGTGTTCACCTTATCGTACGCGAGCCGGATCTTGCCCGACGTGCCTTGGCCGGCGGCTTGGACGGCGGCAACGTGGCCGTAGATCTTCGCGCCGTTGATGTCGTAATTCGATGAATGCGCGTTGGAAATCGTGAACGGCTGGCCCACTTGAGCGTGGTTTGAGCTCAGGTTGGCATCGAAGGTTCCGGTCAGCGTCATGCCCGGGCTGAGTTGCGCCAGCGCTGCGATCGGCAGCACCGCGAAAAGGATACCAGCGAACAGGGTAGTCAGTTTATGGCCCATGGAATACTCCTCGATAATGGCGAACCGCTGGTCTTCATGCCCAAACTAACGCGAATCTACACGCGAACCGGGGACGACGGCACCACGGGTCTCGTCGGCGGCCAACGGGTCAAGAAGAACGATCACCGGATCGAAGCCTACGGTTGCGTGGACGAGCTCTCCAGCGCGATCGGGCTGGCGCGTTCGGCGCTCGCGGACGTTTCGCGCACGCGGCAAGTGCAGGACATCGCCCGCGCGCTGCGCGTCGCACACCAGCTCGACGACTGGCTCGCGTGGACGCAAAACGTCCTCTTCAATCTGGGCAGCGACCTGGCGACGCTCCCGGGTGACCGTTGGGAGGGTATGCCCCTGATCACATCCGCCGACGCCCTGGCGCTCGAGCGCGCGATCGATACGGCGCAAGCGGACCTCGAACCGCTCGATACGTTCATCCTCCCGGGCGGCTCATATCCCGGCGCGTTCCTCCACGTCGCCCGCACAATCGCGCGGCGCACGGAGCGTTTGCTGATCTCCCTGCGCGAACGCGACGCCGTTTCCGATGACGTCATGCGCTACGTCAACCGCCTCTCCGATGCGCTCTTCGTCTGGTCACGCTGGATCAACGCCGCGCTCGACCAGCCCGAGCACCTCTGGAATGCCGAGACGAAACCGCCGCTCTAAGCGCGTTCGTCCGCGAGACGCTGCGCGACGCGCATCAGGGCAGCGGCAGTAACGGCGTCGGTGATCTCGCCGCGGCCGGCAGCCCGCAGGGCCTCCGCAAACGGCATTCGCACCGGCACGATCGTCTCAACGTCCTCGGGATCGGTCGCGACGGCGCGCACGTCACGTGCGAGAAATAGGGCAACGCCTTCTTGAACGATCGAGGGAATCTCGTAGACGATCCCGAGATCGTCCCAGCGCGCGGCTTCGATACCGAGTTCCTCGCGCAGTTCGCGCGCTGCAGCGGCTTGCCGCGTCTCGTTCGGCTCGGAGCCGCCTTTGACGATTTCCAGCACCGTGCGATCGATGGCGTAGCGCGCCTGCTGCGTCAGCACGACGTCGTCGCCGTCGAGCACGACGACGGCGCTGGCACCTGGGGTCACCACCACGCCGTGTTCGCCCGGACGGCCGTTCGGATGCACCATGTCGTGCGCTTCGAAGCGCAGCCACGCATTTTCGTAGGTCGTGCGCCGGGAGTTGCGCACGTAACCCGGATCGCTCACCCGGCGTCGATTTCGACGTGCACGGGCGCCGCGCTCTTCTTGGGCCGGCGAATCAGGAAGATCAGCGGAATGCAGACGAAGCTCAACAGCGCGATCGCGTAGTTGACGTCGGCGTACGAGATGATCGCGGACTGCGCGAAGTCGAGCTGAGCGAGCGCGGTCAACGGCGAGTGGGTGAGGAACTGCTGTATTTGCGGGTTGGCCAGGGTGATCGTGCCGCCGATGATCGTCGAGTGGAACGACTCGCGACCGTGCAGCAGCACGGCCAGCGCGGCCACCGAGATCGAACCGCCCAGCTGAAGCGCGAGCTGCACGAAGGCGCCGGCTTTGGCGCCTTCGCGCTGCGAGACCGAACCGAGCACCGCAATGGAAAGCGGAATCCACAACAGCGCGGAGCCGATACCATTCAGGAAGAGCGGCAAAATGAAATCCGTGAACGTTGCGGTCGGCGCGGTGATGCGCGCTTGCAAATACGTACCGACCGCCGCCGAGATGAACCCCGAGCCGAGCATGTAGCGCGGATCGACCTTACCGGTGAGGCGCACGACGATCGGCGTCGCCAGCGCGATCGGGATCGCCCGCATCATGAACAGAAGCCCGCTGAGCGTGGGCGTCCAGCCGAGCGAGCCTTGGGTGAATTGCGGCAACGTATAGCTCGCGCCGAAAACCGAGACGCCAAGCGAGAGCGCCAATACCGTACCCGCCCACACGCTGCGATTGCGCAAAATGCGCAAGTCGACCACCGGATTCTCGGTCTGCGTGAGCTCCCACCACACGAACGTCAGCAGCGCGACCGCGCAGATCACCGCGATGAGGAGGATCGTCGAATCGTTGAACCAGTCGTTTTGTTCGCCTTCGGTGAGCACGTACTGGAGCGCGGCGAGCCCCACCGCCAAGAGCGCGAGCCCGACCGCGTCGATCGGCGTACCCCGATTGGCTTTACTCGGATCGCGCAAGAGCAGCAGCAGCACGATCACCGAAAAGATTCCGGGCAGAATGTTGATCTCGAAACACCAGTTCCACGAGAAATTATCGACCAGATAGCCGCCCAGCGGCGGCCCGAGCGTCGGCCCCATGATCGCGCCGAGCGCGAAGATCCCTTGGCTCGCGGGTAATTGCTCGGGCGGAAACGTGTCACGCATGATCGCCTGGCCCATCGTGAGCAAGCCGCCGCCGAAAGCGCCTTGCACCGCGCGCGCCGCGATCAGCGCCGTCAGCGATTCCGACGTTCCGCACAAGACCGACGCCACCGTGAAGCCGACGATCGAAACCAGAAAATAATTGCGCCGCCCGAAACGGTTCATCAGCCACGGCGTCAGCGGAATGACCACGATGGCTGCGATCACGTAGGCCGTGATGACCCAGGTGGCTTCGTCCTGGCTCGCGCCGAGGTTGCCCTGAATCGTCGGCAGCGCGACGTTGGTGATCGTCGAATCCAAGGTTTGCATCAGCGCCGCCGCCATGACGCCGGCCACGATCAGCACGCGGCGCAGGCCATATTCGGTGACGTCGGCTTGCGCGCGCTGCGCGGCCGGTGCGGAATTCGTGTTCATGCTCGCTCGGTGCGGTCGCACCGCAACGGCACGCCGAATCAGACAACGCTCCGCCCCAAGCAGAGGTTGCGCTAGCCGGTAACCACCAGCGCATCGAGCGCGGTCACGCCCTCGCCTGCGGCATGCACCATCAGCGGGTTCACGTCGATCTCGATGATTTCCGGAACGGTGACCATCAGCCGGGCGATCGCCGTGACGGTTTCCGCCACCGCCTTCACGTCGGCCGGCGGAGTACCGCGGAACCCGTCGAGCAGCTTGGCCGAGCGCAACCGGCGCAGCGCGGCAAGGATCTCGTCTTCGCTTGCATCGCCGGGCAACAATTGCACGTCGCCGAGCGCCTCGACCCAAATTCCGCCAAGTCCGAGGAGCAGAACGGTACCCCATGCCGGATCGCGCTTGGCCCCGACCATCAGCTCGATCCCGCGCGGCGACATCCGCTCGACCAACCCGCCGTCGAGCACCGCGCCCGTGAGGTTGCGCATCATCGTTTCCCACGCGGCGCGCAACGCGGCTTCATCGGCGAGGTTCAACATCACACCGCCGGCTTCGGTCTTGTGCGCAAGGGCCGCCGCTTGCGCCTTGAGGGCGACCGGAAAGCCGATGCGCCGAGCGATGCTCACCGCTTCATCCGCACTGTGCGCCAAATCGCCGGCGGGCACGCGAATACCGGCTGCGGCGAGGATCCGTTTGCCGAACCACTCGGCTTGCGGTCCGCGTCCGATCGGCGGCAGGTTCGTCAACGGCGCATGGGTGACGCGTTTGCGAGCCGCAGCCAGCGCACGGCCGTAGCGCGTGTAATTCGCAACGGTGCGCAGCGAACGATCCGTCGAGCGCGAGAACACCGCCGGCGTCACCTTCACCGCCTCCGCGATTGCCGGAGTCAGCGGAGACCCGTCGCCCAGCAACACGAGGATGAGCGGTTTCTCCGAGCCCATCATGCCTTCGTTCATCTTGTGCACCGGCAAGCCGGACGCGGCCGAGATGAGGAGCATGCCGACGTTCGGATCGTCGAGGAGCGCGCGCGTCACGTGCGGCATGTTTTCTTCCGTGCACGCCGTCGTGACGTCGAGCGGGTTGCGATAAGTGTTGAACGCCGGCAGCAGTTCGGTCAGGCGCTTCACCGTGCTCGGCTCGAGCGATGGAATATCGAAATCGAGCGCTTCGGCCACGTCGTTGACGATCGCGCAGATCGCGCCCGAGGCGGTGAGGATGCCCGGTCCCTTCTCGGGGGGCACCGGAAAGCGCGCGAGCACCTCGCTCACGTCGAGCAGTTCGTCGATCGTTTCCACCACGAGCACACCGGCCCGCTCGACGTGCGTGAGCATCGTCGCGTAATCGCCGGCGAGTGAACCGGTGTGGGATTGCGCGGCCGCGCGCGCTTTGCTGCTGCGGCCCGGGTGCAGCATGACGATCGGCTTGCCCGCCGCGCGCGCGCGAGCGCACGCCTGCAAGAACGCCTGCGGCCGTTGGATCTGCTCGGCATAGAGCGCGATGCAGCTCGTCGCTCGGTCCTGCGCCAGAAACTCGACGAAGTCCGTCGCATCGAGGCCCGCTTCGTTGCCGATCGAGACGACGTAGGATACCGGCATCTCGCGCGCGCCGGCGGCGCGCTGAAAGTGTCCGAGGAGGCCGCCGCTCTGGCCGATGAACGCCACGCCCGGTTTCGAATCCGCCGTGAAGCGCTGCGCCCGGCGCGCGAACAGCAGATGCACTTCGAAGCCGTCGACGTTGTTGGTGAAGCCCAGGCAATTCGGACCGACGATGGCCAACCCGCCGTCACGCGCCATTTTTGCAATGGCATCTTGTTCCTCGCGGCCGCCGAGTTCGGCGAATCCCGACGCGAACACGATGGCGGAGCCGACCTTGCGTCGCACGCACGCGGCGACGGCCTCGCGCACGGCCGCAGCCGGTAAGACGAACACGGCGAGGTCGACACCCTCGGGCAATTCATCCGGGCTCTGCAACACCGGCCGGCCGTCGATCGGCTCCGTGCTGCGGCCGATGAGGTAGATCGGGCCGGCGAAGTCGTTCAGCTTGAGCGATTGCAGAATCACTTGCCCGGTGCTGCCCTTGCGGGCGGACATCCCGACGATCGCGACCGACTGCGGGCGCAGGAAACGCGCCACCGAAGCGATGTTGCTCAATCCGGCATGCTCATACGCGGCGCGCTCTTATCGAGAAACTGGTTCACGCGGTCGATCGACTCCGGACTGCGCGTATATTCGGCCACCATGCGCTCGAAGTAGATGCCGTCGTCGTACGAGAGATCCTGAAGCCGCGGCAAGCTGTTGGTCACGGCGAAATTCGTCAGCGGTGCGTTCTTACAGATCGCGGCGGCGAGTTCGCGCGCTTTCGCCAGCGATTCGCCTTTCGGCACCACGTACTGCACGGCACCGTAGCGTTCGGCTTCATCCGGTTTGAGCACGCGGCCGGTGAGCATCATGTCTTGCATGCGCGCAAATCCGATCAACCGCGCGATGCGCACCGAGCCGCCCCCGCCGACGAAGATGCCGCGCGCCCCCTCGGGCAGCCCGAAGAACGTCGTCTCGTCCGCGACGCGAATGTGTGCCGCTGCGGCCATTTCGAAGCCCCCGCCGAGCGTCGCGCCGTGCAGGGCGGCGATGACCGGAATCCGTCCGCGCGCGATCGCCTCCAATTCCGTTTCGCGGTTATAGCGAAACGGCAACCGGCGCATGCCGCCGTCTTTATTCCACGTCTGCGCCGCACGCGCGAGGTCGAGCCCCGCGCAGAAATTTCCGCCGTGCCCGAAGAGGATCGCGCACTTGGCCTCATCGCCCGCACGCAACACGGCGTCCAGCAGTTGCTCGCGCAGCTCGGGGCTCATCGCGTTCCGCTTATCGGGACGATTGAGACCGATCAGGGCAAGATCGCCTTCGCGTTCGTAGGTGACCACGTTCTCGTCGCTCATCAAGCGCCACTTCAGCGGGGCAACGCACGGCCCCGCTGAATTTGAGCGCCAATGGCCAACGGATTCCTCGCACGGCTCATGCGTCGCACCTCGATCGAGTCGTTGCAGGCCGAAGAGCAGCGCACGGGTTTGCGACGCGTCCTCGGCGGCCGCGACCTGATCGCGATCGGCCTCGGCACGATGATCGGCGGCGGGATCTTCACGACCATCGGCCCGGGCGTTGCGAAGGCCGGCCCCGCGATCATCATCGCGTTCCTGCTCGCGGGCCTCGCCTCGCTCTTCGCCGCATTGTGCTATGCCGAACTCGGCTCGATGGTGCCGATCGCCGGCAGCGCCTACACGTATGCCTATGCGACGCTCGGGCAGTTGGTCGCGTGGATCATCGGCTGGGATTTGATTCTGGAGTACGCGGTCAGCGCCGCCCCGGTCGCCTCGGCGTTCTCATCGGCCGTTCAAGGCGCGGCAAGCGCGCTGTGGCACGTTGCATTGCCCGCCTGGGCCCAGACGGCGCATTGGGAACATGCCGGCCCCTGGTGGGCCTTCTGGAGCTTCGATCCGTCGAAAACGACGGTCGACGTGATCGGCGCGCTGTTCGTCCTGGCGCTCTCGGCCTTGCTCGTCATCGGCATCAAGGAAACGGCGACCAGCAACAACACCTTCGTCGTCATCAAGATCGCTGCGCTCGTCGTCTTCGTGATCGCCGGGCTTTCGCTGTTTCATCCTTCGAACTTGGCGCCGTTCGCACCCTACGGCTGGGGAACGATCGCCTTCGGCGCGAGCGGCAACGGCATCGTGCCCGCGGCGGCGCTCGTCTTCTTCACCTACATCGGGTTCGACACGGCCACGACCACCGCCGAAGAAACGCGCAATCCCAAAGTCGACGTGCCCGTCGGCGTGCTCGGCTCGCTCGCAATCGGAACGGTCATCTACTGCACGGTCGCGCTCGTGCTGGTGGGCGTCGTACCGTGGCAGCACGTCGATCAGAGTGCGGCGCTCCTGGCGGCACTCGCGCCGCTGCACAGCCCGATTCTCGATGCGATCATCACGATCGGCGTCATCGCGGGCACGACCTCGGTGGCGCTCACGTCGCTGCTCGGTCAGAGCCGCATCTTTTACGTGATGGCCCGCGACCGCATGCTGCCGCCGGCCGTCGCGGCCGTGCATCCGCGCTTCAAGACGCCGGCTCGCATGACGATCATCACCGGCGTCATCGTCGCGCTGCTGGCGTTTTGCGTTCCGCTCGACGCGTTGCTCGAACTCGTCAACATCGGCACCTTCAGCGCGTTCATCATCGTGTGCGCCGGCGTGATCTGGCTGCGCTACAAACGGCCGGATTTGCCGCGACCGTTCCGCTCGCCGCTCGTGCCGTTCTTCCCGCTCTGCGGCATCGCGCTCTCGATCTTTCTCTCCAGCGTCGGCCTCGGTCCATTCACCTGGCTGCGCTTTGTCGTATGGCTCCTCGTAGGTCTCGTGATTTACTTCTGCTACGGTTTTCGCCAGCCCGTACCAGGTGATAATGTCATCAGGGGAGACAGATGATTCGCACGCTCGACGTTGGCGTTACGCCCGCTTCCGTCACCTCGCGAAAGCCGGCAGAGACCGTCGTGGTCATCGACGTGCTGCGCGCGACCTCGACGATCGTCACGGCACTCGAGAACGGTGCGGCCGGCATCGTACCCGTGCGCGAAGCGGACGAAGCGATCGTCGTCATGCGCCGTCTCGGCCACGAACGCTCGCTGCTCTGCGGCGAACGTGATTCACGCCTGATCGCCGGGTTCGATCTCGACAACTCGCCCGCATCGTACACGCGCGAGCGCGTCGAAGGCAAGACGCTCGTTTTCACGACCACCAACGGCACGCGGGCGCTGCTCGAAGCGGCGCGCGGTAACGCGACCGTGTACTGCGCCGCGCTGCTCAATCGCGAGGCGATCGTCGAAGCGCTGATCGCCGCCGAAGGCGACGCGCTCCTGCTCTGCGCCGGCAACGAGGGTTCCTTGAGCTTCGAGGATACGCTTTGTGCGGGCGCGATCGTCGACGCGCTGGTGCGGCGCAGCAAAACCCTGGCGATCAGCGACGCGGCACGCGCCGCCGCGACGGTGTTCAGCGCGAACGCGAAGCGGCTCACCACCGCGATCGCCGGCGGCACGCACGCCGTGGCGCTGGTGAACAAGGGCTTCGCCGCCGACGTTGCAGCCTGCGCGCGGCTCGACGTGAGCCGCTGCGTGCCGCTCTACGCCGATGGCATGATCAGCCCGGTTTAGGCGTTACTGACCGTCGTCGGGAACGCCGGCGACGACCGCGCCGGGCGTGCGGACGTCGATGCGGCCGCGCACGGCGTCGTACTTGACGGCCGATGCGAGCGCGAGGGCGACGTCGGAGCCGCGCACCATCGCGCGACCGCGCACCGTGAACGGCGCGTTCTTCAGCGTGACCGGACGCCCGTCGAGCGTGGCGTGGCGATCGCCGATCTTGAGCGTCAACACGTCGGTGCCGCGGCGGACCGTCAGCTCGTTCGTGTGCGCGTCAAAGGTGGTTTCGGCCCCTGCGGCTTCGCTGACCGCGCGCAACGGCAAGTAGGCCACGCCGCCGGTGGTGACCGGCGAGACATCGGAGACCACGCGCTGACCGTCAACGTCGAGGATCGCGGGCTGCGAAAGCGCGAGCGCCAGCGACGCGGTCAACGCGAGTCCCGCGGTGCCAACCAGTAATCGCCAACTCGGGAGTTCGGCCCCGAAACCGTTACGCAGGTGCAATTTCACGATTCGTCTCGTGGATGTAATCCGGATACTGCTCGGTGATGACCTTCTCTATTTCGAGCCGCAATTGGCCAAGCAATTGGCCCTCTGGATAAGTGCCCACCAGCTCGCCCTTGCGGTAGATCGCTCCCTTACCCTTACCACCCGCGATGCCGACGTCGGCCATCTTCGACTCCCCCGGACCGTTCACGACGCAGCCCATGACAGCGACCTTGACCGGAGCGGTGTACTCTTTGGCGATCGCTTCAACAGAACGCGCCAGCTCGACCACTTGGATTTCCGCGCGGCCGCACGACGGGCACGCCGTGATGTCGAAGCCCTTCTCGCGCAGGCCCAGCGCCTTGAGGATGCCCCACGCGACCGGGATCTCTTCGATCGGGTCGGCCGCCAGCGAAACGCGCAGCGTGTCGCCGATGCCTTCCCACAGCAGCACGCCGAGGCCGATGGCGGACTTGATCGTCCCCTCACGCGGCAGACCGGCCTCGGTAACGCCCAGGTGCAGGGCATAGGGGGTCTTGCGCTCGCGCAGGCGCTGGTCCATGAGGCGGTAGGCGTAGATCGTCATCGGAGCGTCGTGAGCCTTGAGCGAGATCACGATGTCGGTATGCCCAAGATCCTCGAGGATGTCGACGTGGCGCAGGGCCGATTCGACCATCGCCTCGGGCGTGTGGCCGAGCTTCAGTTCCAGGTCGTGGGCGAGCGAGCCCATGTTGACGCCGATCCGGATCGGGGTCTCGCGCTCGATGGCGAGCCGGACGACCTCGCGGGTCTTGACCGGATCCGTGATGTTGCCGGGGTTGAGGCGCAGCTTGGCCACGCCGGCTTCGAGGGCCGCGAGGGCCATCTTATGGTCGAAGTGGATGTCGGCGACGATCGGTACCGGCGAACGCTTGACGATGTGCGGCAGGCCGGCGGCGTCGCGCGGATCCTGACAGGTCACGCGGACGATCTCGCAGCCTTCCATCGCCAGGCCGTAGACCTGTTCGAGGGTCTTCTCGTAGTCGGCCGTGTCGGTGGTCGTCATCGACTGTACCGCGACGGGATGATCGCCGCCGATCCACACGCCCTTGGCGTCGGATTCACCGGTTTTGTTCTTCAAATAGACGGGCTTGGACTGGCGGCGCAGACGAATCATGGTCGTTCCTCTTCGCCCTAAAACGCGGCCTGGCCCGCGAGGATCCGTGCGATGTCGTGATACGCGACGGCGAGCATCACGACGATCAGCGCGGCGAACCCGCCGACGTGAACGAGCGCTTCCTTTTCCGGGTCGACCGGTTTCCCGCGCAGCATCTCCACCAGGATGAAGATGCCGCGGCCGCCGTCGAGCGCCGGAATCGGCAAGAGGTTGAAGATGCCGAGCGAGATCGAAAGCGTCGCCGCCAGCGACAGGTAGGCACCCCAGCCGAAGTCGGCCACCTGAGCGGATACCTGCGCGATGCCGATCGGCCCTTGGAGCTGACCGGCCGTCCCGGCAAAGTTGGTAACCAGTTGCCCGAGCACGTTGAGCGTGCCCATAAAGACGGTGGAGAACTGCCACCAGGCGGCCTGGCCGGCCTCGACGATCGACGCCGGCCGCATCGCTGGCATCGGGCTGAACCCGAGCCGGCCCTGCGGCTTGCCGTGGCCGTCGGGCACGACCTTGGTCAGGATGTTGACGACGGTGGTCTTGCCGTCGCGTACGTAGGTCACGCGCAGGGTCTTCCCCGGGGCCGCGTAGATCGTGTGGACCAGCTCGTCGCCGTCGCGCATGGTCACGCCGTTGATCTGGGTGATCACGTCGCCGGGGTGCAGGCCGGCCTTCTGGGCGGGGTAACCGGGCAAAAGCTGATAGACCTTGGTCGTCGGGGCCCGGTCGGCTACGCCGAAAGCGGCCGCGCTGACGAACAGCAGCACCAGCGCCACGATAAAGTTCGCGATCGGCCCGGCCACCACGATCGCCAGCCGCTGCCAGGGCGTCTTGGACTGGAAGTTGTCGTCGTCGTGCTTGCCGTCGTTACGGAAGGCGCGCTGCTGCTCAGCCTCGGTCGTCTTGCCGTCCTCGCCCTTCATGGCGCAGTAGCCGCCGATCGGGAAGAGGTTGATGCGGTAGTTGGTGCCGCTCCGCTTGGACGTCCACTTGAGCAGTGTCGGCCCCATGCCGAGGGCGAAATCGTCGACCCGGACGCCGTTGCGGCGGGCCAGCAAGAAGTGACCGTACTCGTGCAACACCACGAGCACCGAGAGCACGACTAGGAACACCAATATCCTCGACAGGTTGTCGAGGAGCGTGCCCGCGCCGAGGACCGCGACTGAAAGCGTCATCATCTCCTGTTCCGTCGTCTCTCCCTTAACGCCCTATACCGCCTTGCCGGATGCAACGATTCAGGGAGGCCGGTCGTCACGCCTTGGCGGCGACCCGGTCCCGGGCCAGGGTCCGGGCGCGCGCGTCGGCCTCCGCGAGGCTCTCCCAGGACAGCGGCTCCGCCGGAATCCCGTCGAGCGCCGCTTCGACGACCTCGGCAATCTCGCCGAAGCGCAGCCGCTCCTCGACAAACGCCGTAACGGCGACCTCGTTGGCGGCCGAGAGCACGGCGGTCGCCGTCCCCCCCGTGCGGAGGGCGTCGTAGGCCAGCCGCAGGCAGACGAACCGCTCGAAGTCCGGGCGTTCGAAGGCCAGCGTGAGCGCCTGCGCGCCGGCTTGGGCGCCGATC
>Ga0182030_10019601_pt1 | contig 12843 bp, 12 predicted proteins | sample 812S3MmetaG_FD_121299 | JGI IMG/M metagenome (GOLD analysis project Ga0182030, IMG submission 121299) | Permafrost microbial communities from Stordalen Mire, Sweden - 812S3M metaG (Illumina Assembly) | ecosystem: Environmental > Terrestrial > Soil > Wetlands > Permafrost | place: Sweden... | reverse complement strand
TCGCATGGCGCTCGTCCCGACAAAGCGGTCCTGGAAGCGATCGTACGCGGTGATGCGCCGGACAAATTGGCCGCAAAGGACGACCTCGCGCTCTACCAGGAACTGGCCGGTATCGACCATCTGCTGGCGCAGGATCACGAAATCCCGGCCATTCTGCGCGCGCTCGAGGGCAAGTTCGTCCGGCCAGCGCCCGGCGGCGATCTCTTACGGACGCCGGCGATCCTGCCGACCGGGCGCAACCTTCACGGCTTCGATCCGTTCCGCATCCCCAGCGCCTTTGCGGTGCAGGATGGGGCGATGCAGGCGCAGCGGCTGCTCGACAAGCATGTCGCCGAAGGACACGGCATCCCTGAGTCGGTGGCGATCGTGCTATGGGGCACCGACAATCTCAAGAACGAGGGCGCGCCGATCGGGCAGGCGCTGGCGCTCCTGGGCGCAAAGCCGCGCTTCGACGGCTATGGCCGCCTGACCGGCGCCGAGTTGGTTCCAGTCGATCAACTCGCGCATCCGCGCATCGACGTCATCATTACCATGTCCGGCATCTTCCGCGATCTGCTGCCGCTGCAGATCAAGCTGTTGGCGGAGGCTTGTTTCCAGGCCGCATCCGCCGACGAGTCTCCGGAGGTAAACTTCGTCCGCAAGCACGCGCTCGCCTATCAGGCCGCGCATGGTTGCGATCTGGAGACGGCGTCGCTTCGTGTGTTTGGCAACGCCGATGGCGCCTATGGTTCGAACGTCAACCATCTGGTCGAGAATGGCCGCTGGGAAGACGAAGACGAACTCGCGGAGACCTATACCCGCCGCAAGAGCTTTGCCTATGGCCTCAAGGGCCAGCCGGTACAGCAGACCGCGCTGCTCAGGAGTGCGCTGGCGACGGTCGATCTCGCCTACCAGAATCTGGACTCTGTCGAACTCGGCGTCACCACCGTCGATCATTATTTCGATACGCTCGGCGGCATCAGCCGCGCGGTGCGCATGGCCAAGGGTGGGACCTCGGCGCCCGTTTATATCGGCGATCAGACCCGCGGTGCGGGCACCGTCCGTACCTTGTCGGAGCAGGTTGCGCTGGAAACGCGCACACGGATGCTGAATCCGAAATGGTACGAAGGCATGCTCAAGCACGGCTATGAGGGCGTGCGCCAGATCGAAGAACACGTCACCAACACCATGGGATGGTCTGCGACCACAGGCGAAGTCGCACCCTGGGTATATCGGCAACTGACCGAGACCTTCGTGCTTGATCCCGAGATGCGCGAGCGGTTGGCGACGCTCAATCCGGTGGCTTCCGCGAAGGTCGCGAACCGGCTGATCGAAGCCCATGAACGCAAATACTGGTCCCCCGACCCGGAAATGCTCGAAGTCCTGCGCAGGGCAGGCGAAGAGCTCGAAGACCGCCTTGAAGGCGTGGGAGTTGCCGCATGAACATCCAGACCAAGCCATCCACGCTCAAGAGCCCGTCATGTTGTGGCGACGGCGAGGGCAGCGTGCAAGTTCAGCTCGATCCCAAGCTCAAGATCGGGACTGCCAAGGTGTTTTCGGTTTATGGCAAGGGTGGCATCGGCAAGAGCACGACGTCGTCGAATTTATCCGTGGCATTCTCAAAGCTTGGCAAGCGGGTGCTGCAGATCGGCTGCGATCCCAAGCATGACTCCACTTTCACACTGACCAAGCGTTTGGTGCCGACGGTGATCGACGTACTGGAATCCGTGAACTTTCACGCCGAAGAACTTCGGCCGGAAGATTTCGTTTTCGAAGGCTATAATGGGGTGATGTGCCTGGAGGCCGGCGGTCCGCCGGCCGGCACCGGGTGCGGCGGTTATGTCGTCGGCCAAACGGTAAAACTTCTGAAAGAGCATCATCTGCTCGAAGACACCGACGTGGTGATTTTCGACGTGCTCGGCGATGTCGTGTGCGGCGGCTTCGCAGCACCACTACAGCATTCCGATCGCGCGCTGATTGTCGCCGCGAACGATTTTGATTCGATCTTTGCGATGAACCGCATCGTCGCGGCGATCGAAGCGAAATCCAAAAATTATGGCGTGCGGCTCGGCGGCGTGATCGCCAATCGCAGCAAGGACACCGATCAGATCGATCGCTACAACAAGACCGCGGGATTGAGGCGCGTCGCGCACTTCCCGGATCTCGACATCATCCGCAAGAGCCGCCTGAAGAAATCGACGCTGTTCGAGATGGATCCGACGCCAGAACTGCTGGCGGTCCAAAACGAATACATGCGGCTCGCGACCGAATTGTGGGAAGGCAAGATCGAGCCCTCGCCGGGAAAATCGCTCAAGGACCGTGAAATTTTTGATCTGTTGGGGTTCGACTGATGTCTGTCGCCAGTTATATCGAACGGCGTGGAGAGCTTGAGACCTATTTCGACCGCACCGCGGTCGATGCCTGGGCCCGATTGACCTCGGACGCCCCCGTTGGCCGTATCCGCGCGACCGTACGCGCCGGGCGAGACGAGATGCGCAACACGCTGTTGTCGTGGCTGCCCGCCAACATGAGCGGCGCGCGATTGCTCGACGCCGGTTGCGGTACCGGCGCGCTGTCGATCGAGGCGGCGCGGCGTGGTGCCCGCGTGGTTGCCATCGATCTGTCGCCGACACTGGTTTCGGTTGCGCGGGAACGCATCCCTTCGGATCTCGACGCCTCGGCCATCGAATTCAGGTTCGGCGACATGCTCGACCCCAAGCTTGGCCGATTTGATTTCGTCGTCGCGATGGATTCGCTGATCCATTACCAGTCAGCCGATATCTGCCGGATCATGGCGGCCCTCGCTGACCGAACGGCCGAAGCCCTGCTGACTACGTTCGCCCCGAAGACTCCGGCTCTGGCCGTGATGCACGCGGTCGGCCGTTTTTTTCCTCGCGGCGATCGCGCTCCAGCGATCGAGCCGGTAGCTGAACTAAAATTGCGACGACTTCTGACGTCCGACGAGGGCCTTGAGCGTTGGCAACTCGGCCGCAGCCATCGGGTGGCCAGCGGATTCTACAAATCTCAGGCATTGGAGATGGTTCCCCGATGACCAGGATATCGTCGACATTTGCAAAAGGCTGGATGCGGCTCGGGACACGCTTCCTTCCCTTTGCCGACGCGGCGACAAAGGAACTCCCGCTCGGTCGTCTGTTGCGGTTGTCGCTGTTCCAGGTCTCGACCGGCATCTCGATCGTGCTGCTCAACGGCACGCTCAACCGGGTGATGATCGTCGAACTCGGCGTATCGACCCTGCTGGTGTCACTGATGGTGTCGCTGCCGCTGGTGTTCGCACCATTTCGGGTGCTGATCGGATTCAAATCCGATAACCATCGTTCGGTGCTGGGATGGCGGCGCGTGCCTTATATCTGGATGGGCACGCTGATCCAGTTCGGCGGTTTTGCCATCCTGCCGTTCGCGCTGTTGGTGCTTTCCGGGACCGGAGAATATCCGGCGGTGTATGGACAGTTCGGTGCGGCGCTGGCGTTCCTGCTGGTCGGGGCCGGCATGCATACCGCGCAGACTGCCGGCCTGGCATTGGCGACCGATCTGGCACCGGTCGAGGCGCGGCCGCGGGTGGTGGCATTCCTTTACGTGATGTTGCTGTTCGGCATGGCCGGCAGTGCGCTGATCTTCAGCGAACTGCTGCGCAACTTCAACGAAATTCGCCTGATCCAGGTGATCCAGGGCGTCGCCGTCACCCAATTGCTGCTCAACATCGCAGCGCTCTGGAAGCAAGAAGCACGCGACCCGACGCTGACATCGGCAGCCCGCGAGCGGCCGGAATTCCAGCATTCCTGGGCCAAGTTTCGTAGTGCCGGCGGATCGGTTCGTGTGCTGGTAGCACTGGCGCTGGGCACCTCGGCGTTCTCGATGCAGGACATCCTGCTCGAGCCGTACGGTGCCGAAATCCTCAAACTGACCGTTGGCCAGACCACGGCACTCACGGCGTTCTTTGCGCTGGGCACGTTGGCGGGCTTTGGCATCGCCGCGCGAACGCTCGGCCGTAACGCCGATCCCTATCGCATCGCAGGCTTCGGCGCGGTCGCCGGCGTATTCGCCTTCGCAGCGGTGATCTTCTCCGCGCCATTAAGTTCTGTGCTGCTGTTCCGGATTGGGACCGCATTGATCGGCTTCGGTGGCGGACTATTCGCGGCGGGAACGCTGACGGCGGCGATGGCGCTGGCGCGGGACGGCGAGAGCGGATTGGCGCTGGGCACCTGGGGTGCCGTGCAGGCGACCGCGGCCGGTAGCGGCATCGCGATCGGTGGCGGCTTGCGCGACATGGTGTCGTCGCTGGCCGAGAGCGGTGCGTTGGGACGTGGGCTCATGGATCCCTCGACCGGTTACAGCGTCGTCTACCACATCGAAATTGCGTTGCTGTTCGCCACCCTGGTTGCGATCGGTCCGCTCGTACGCTCGGTACGAACGGGCTTCTCGCAACCTTCATCCAAATTCGGCCTGGCCGAATTCCCCGGTTAGTCAACGAGAGGGAGGTCTCTCATGCAAGACGGTGCATATTTGGACGTAGCCCAGGTCACGCTTTATGTGTTCTGGATCTTCTTTGGATGCCTGATTTATTATCTTCGCCGTGAGGATAAGCGTGAGGGCTATCCGTTCGACTCGACTGGATTGTCGGGTGGCGTGGTGCACGGCTTCATACGGATGCCCGAACCGAAAACCTATCTTCTGCGGGACGGGCACACCGCGACCTTGCCGAACCACAAGAACGATCGCCGCGATGTCGCACTTGCGCCGATCGCGCCGTGGCCGGGCGCGCCGATGGGGCCGACCGGGAATCCGATGCTCGATGGCGTGGGGCCGGGCTCCTATGCGGATCGTGAGGACGTTCCCGAACTCAACATCGACGACGTACCCTGCATCGTTCCGTTGCGGCTGGCCGAAGGTACCTACCTCGAAGCCCGCGATCCCGATCCGCGCGGTATGAAGGTGCTTGGCGCCGACGACGAAACCGGTGGTGTTGTCACCGACGTCTGGGTCGATCGTGCGGAGGCCTTGATCCGCTATCTCGAAGTCGAGGTCACGATCGAGGGCGGTACCCGGCGCGTCTTGCTGCCGCTGCCATTTGCAAAAATCGATGGCGGTCGCGGCCGGGTCTGGGTCAAGGCGATCCTGGGTAGCCAGTTCGCCGATGTCCCGGCCACCAAGAGCCTCGATCAGGTGACCAAGCTCGAGGAGGACCGCATCGTTGGTTATTACGGTGCCGGCACCCTCTACGCCACGCCCGCACGTCAGGAGCCACTGCTGTGAAACAGGATTTTGATCAGTTCAAAGAATTGCCGGCGCCTTTGCCGGCGGGTGAGCGCGTGATCTGGCAAGGCAAGCCGTCGTTCAAGGGGTTGGCGCTGCGGTCGTTTCACATCCGCGAAGTCGCGATCTACTTTGGCCTCCTGATGGCGTGGAAGCTGTGGTCGAATTGGTCGCACGGAGCCTCGCTCGCAGAGGCCGTGACATCCGTGTTGTGGTTGGTCGCCCCGGCGATCAGTGCAATCGCAGTCCTGGCCGGGCTCGCGTGGCTGTTCCGTCGCGCGGCCTGCTACACCATCACCAGCAAGCGGGTGCTGTTTCAATTCGGCGTGGCGCTGCCGATGACGATGAACATCCCGCTGAGCAAGATCGCCGGTGCTGCGTTGAAAACCTATCGCGACGGATCGGGCGACATTCCGTTGGCCGTCTCCGACAGCAAGCGGGTGTCGTACGTCCTGCTGTGGCCGCATATCCGCCCGTGGCGACTGCGCACACCGGAACCCATGTTGCGCGCGTTGCCGGATGCCGCGATTGCCGCCGCACGGCTTTCGGAAGCCTTGACCGGGCAACCTGGTCCCGCGGCGATCGCGCTATCGCAATCGACCGGTCGCAGCCTTGTTTCGGACGCGGCCGCAAATACCCCGTCGACGGTAGCAGCCTGATCGGAGAACAGCCATGAGCCAACAAGCCATCGAGCAGCCCCAAGTCATCCAGGAGCCTGTGGTTCCCAAAGGTGGAGTTCTCGCGGCCGCAGCGCTGGTGTTGTTCGCGCTGACGACCGTCACCACGGTGCGCCTGACTGGCATGGGTGAGTCGCACATGACGCTTCCGGCCGCCGTGCAGAGCCGTGATCTTCAATTCGAGGATGGCAAGAACGGAGCGGTGCTGGTGTACGACGCCAAAGATCGTCAATTGGTCGACACGTTGTCGCCCGGTACCAATGGCTTCATTCGCGTGGTGATGCGCGGCCTCGCGCGCGAACGCAGGCTCGGCGACATCGGAGCCCAGCCGCCCTTCCGCCTGACCCGCTACGCGGGCGGTGAACTAACGCTGACAGATATGTCGACCGGTAAGCAGATCGACCTCGGCGCGTTCGGTTCGACCAACACCGGGGCGTTTGCCCGTCTGATGGATCTGCATGGCGGTATCAAATGAGCATGATCTGGTCAGGCGCGCCCAAAACATTCGATGTGCCCTGCACGGTGGAGATCGAGCAGACCTCCGAGACCTTGCACGCCCATGTCGTGCTCGACGGCGATATCGAGATCCAGCCGGGTGACGAAGTCCGGGTTCACGATGCGCCGACGCATGTCGAATTTGGTGAACGTCTGGTGGTGCGGCGAACCGCGACGGTGGTTCGCGCCGGGCCGGTCAATCGGCTGCGCGCGCGGATCGAGGGATACCTCGAATTGACCGAGCTCTACGAAGTCAGTTTCTCGGACGGGAGGGCATCATGATTCCGATGGAAGGCGGCACCCAGGGCAGTCTGCGGCCGAGCGCGCGCGCCGGCATCAAAGGCAACGCCGAAAGCACCGAACTCGCGCGCGAGGATACCATTCTCAGCCCGCGTTTCTACACCACCGATTTCGAAGCCATGGATCGGCTTGACGTCGGCCTGGTGCGGCCGGAATGGAATGCCGTGATAAGGGAGCTGCGCGCCGATCACAACAAGGCGCATTTCGTCAAGGCCGACGAGTTCAAGAACGATCTGGAATCGCTTCCGCCGGAACTGCGCAAGGAATTCAAGGATTTCCTTGTGAGTTCGTTGACCGCTGAGTTCTCCGGTTGCGTGCTTTATGCGGAAATCAAAAAGCGGATCAAGAACAAGGATATCCAGGAGCTGTTTAGCTATATGAGTCGCGACGAGGCGCGTCATGCCGGCTTCATCAATGAAATCCTGAAGGACCACGGCATCGGCGTCGATCTCTCATTTCTCACCAAGACGAAGAAATACACTTACTTCCGGCCGAAATTCATCTTCTACGCCACGTATCTGTCGGAGAAGATCGGCTACGCCCGCTACATCACAATCTTCCGGCAGATGGAGCGTCATCCCGAGCGCCAATTCCATCCGATCTTTCGCTGGTTCGAGTTGTGGTGCAACGACGAGTTCCGCCATGGCGAGGCCTTTGCGCTTTTGATGCGCGCGGATCCGTCGTTGCTGCGCGGTATCAACAAGCTCTGGATCCGGTTTTTCCTGCTCGCGGTGTTCGCGACCATGTATGTGCGCGATCACATGCGGCCGGCATTCCATGAAGCGCTCGGAATGGACCCGACCGACTACGACATGCAGGTATTCCGCATCACCTCGGAGATCTCAAAACAGGTATTTCCGGTGGTACTGAATCTGGACGATCCGCGCTTTCTTGCGGGCCTCGAACGCCTTCGGCGCATTTCCGAGGGGATTGCCGATGCCCGTGCGAAAGGCGGCCTGATTTCGAAACTGAAGCGAACAGGGCTCGCGGTTGGAGCGGCCCTGACGTTTGCGCGACTGTTTCTATTGCCGACGCGGCCGAACCCATTGCCTCGCGACATCTGTCTGCAGCCGGCGTGGTGAGGAGCGCGCATCATGGCCTCGTACACGGTCCCTCCGGTCTACGCAGCCTTCATATGGTGGTTTAGCACCGGGGCCGTGCTGTTGCTGGTCGGGTGTGCAAGGCGCTTCGTCCCGTTACAGGTCACGATCGCCGCATTCCTGGTGGCGGGATCGTTGTGCGGTCTAGCGTTTAGCGCGGGCGATGCCAGTATTGGCGGTGCCTATATCGCCTTTACAAGCACCATCCTGTTGTGGGGCGCGCAGGAGATAGCGTTTCTATCAGGCTGGGTGACGGGTCCACGGCCGCAGCCCTGTCCGGTCGGCGTCACGGGCTGGGGACGTCTCGGCCCGGCACTCTCGGCGATCCTTTATCATGAGCTTACGCTAATTGCGTGCGGCGCGGCGACGGTTGCGTTGACCTGGGGCGAAGCAAATCAGGTTGCTCTCTGGACTTTCGCCGCACTTTGGGCGCTGCGGCAAAGCGCCAAGATCAATTTGTTTCTCGGCGTGCCGGTCACCAACGACGAGTTGATGCCGCAACCCGTGCAATTCCTGAAAACCTTCTTTGCCCGCAAGCCGGTCGGCGCCTTCTTTCCGATCTCGGTCACGCTGGCGACCGCCGTTCTCGTCATCTTGATCCAGCGCATTGTCGAAGTTGCCGCGACTCCGTTCGATGTGGTCGGGCTGACGCTGGTTTCGACGCTGTTTGCGCTCGGCGTTGTCGAGCACTGGTTCATGCTGCTGCCACTGCCGGCGATCACGCTGTGGGGCTGGGGTATGCGCTCGGGTTTCCTGCCGGAGGACGCCACCATGAAGCATGAACCAGATGCCAAACCATCCAACACGCCGCCCAATCTCGTCGTGCTTGCGAGTGTGCGCCCCGACGCCGCACCCCCGAGGCCGGCGCAGGCTGCTTGCGCCCGCCAGCGGCTGGAAGATCAGTTTCGTCAGAGTTTTCGCGAACAACATGCACGCGAAGCTCTGACGACGGGGCTCAGTATCGCTGAGGCGCCGGCTGCAACTATTAACGGGAGGACGTCATGAACTACGAAGCCTATTTCCGCCGGCAACTTGAAGGCCTTCATCGCGAGGGGCGCTATCGCGTCTTTGCGGATCTGGAACGCAAGGCGGGTTCCTTTCCCCGTGCCAGGCATCATCAACCCAACGGCGCCGGTGAAGTGACGGTGTGGTGTTCCAACGACTATCTCGGCATGGGTCAGCATCCCGCCGTGCTCGCCGCAATGCATGAGGCGCTCGATAGCTGCGGCGCGGGCGCCGGCGGCACGCGCAATATCGCGGGGACCAATCATTATCACGTGCTGCTGGAGCGGGAACTGGCCGCCTTGCATGGCAAGGAAGCCGCCCTTTTGTTCACGTCGGGCTATGTCTCCAACATGGCGTCGCTGAGCACCCTGGCGTCGCGGATGCCGGGCTGCACGATCCTGTCGGACGAACTGAATCATGCTTCGATGATCGAGGGCATTCGGCACAGCCGCAGCGAAACCCGGATTTTCGCGCATAACGACCCGCGCGACCTCGAACGCAAGTTGTCCAACCTCGACCCGCATGCGCCGAAGCTCGTGGCATTCGAATCGGTTTATTCGATGGATGGCGATATTGCCCCGATCGCAGAACTCTGCGATGTCGCGGACGCCTACAACGCTATGACGTATCTCGATGAAGTTCATGGCGTCGGGCTCTATGGCCCGAACGGCGGCGGCATTGCCGATCGGGAAGGGGTCAGCCATCGCCTCACGGTTATCGAGGGGACGCTTGCCAAGGCGTTCGGCGTGATCGGCGGCTACGTCGCGGCCTCGGCCACGATCTGCGATTTCATCCGCAGTTTTGCCTCGGGCTTTATCTTCACGACGTCGTTGCCGCCGGCAGTGGCGGCCGGCGCACTGACCAGCATTCGCCATTTGAGGTCGAGCGCGGTGGAACGCGAGCGGCACCAGGATCGCGTTGCCCGGCTTCGGCGTAGGCTCGATGAGGCCGGCGTTGCGCATCTCGACAATCCCAGCCACATCGTTCCGGTGATGGTCTGCGACCCCGTATTGTGCAAGCACATCAGCGATGTGCTGATCGACCGCTATGGCATCTATGTCCAGCCGATCAACTACCCCACGGTGCCGCGTGGCACCGAGCGTTTGCGCATCACGCCGTCACCGCATCACACCGACGCGGATATCGAGCATCTGGTGCAGGCGCTGGCGGAGATCTGGGCGGAAGTCGGGCTTGCCAAGGCGGCTTAATACCGCCTGATCTTGTCATTGCGAGCGAAGCGAAGCAATCCAGTGCCACGAGCAAGAGCTGGATTGCTTCGTCGCAAGAGCTCCTCGCAATGACGAGAAGAAAAGCACTGCCTTACTTCTTCCGGACCCCGGCCGGTGATCGGGTCAATCGAAGCCTGCCGTGGGTGCGTGGCAGGAATTGCGCGCCTCGGGAACTGGGAAACTCCAGCATCGCGCGGGCGGGGGGCAGCAGCACCTTGTCCTTGCGGGCGAGGACGAACCATTGCCTGACAACGGGAAGACCGACGACATCCAGCGTCACCAGCCGTCGCTCGTCGAGTTCGGTCGCCACCGTATGCGCCGAAATGAACGCGATACCGAGACCGGCGATCACCGCTTGCTTGATGGTTTCATTGCTGCTCATGGCCATCCCGATGGTCGGGCTCATGCGTGCGGTCGCGAACAATTGTTCCATCAGACCGCGGGTGCCGGAGCCAGGCTCGCGGGTCAGGAAGGTTTCATTGGCGAGGTCGGTGAGCGCAATGCGGGGTTTTCTCGCCATTCGATGGGCCGTCGGCGCGATGACGACATGCGGATGATCGCCGATCAGGTGGACGTCCATGTCGATGTCGGCCGGTGGGCGGCCCATGATCGCGAAATCGAGATCATAGCCGCGCAGCGCCGAGCCAATCTCCTGTCGGTTTCCGATCGACAATGTGATGTCGACGTTCGGATGCAATTTCGAAAATCCGGAAATCATGAACGGAACGAAATATTTTGCGGTGGAGACGGCACCGATCGAAATCCGCCCGGCTGTTTTTCCCGTCATCATTTCGATCGACGTCTCGCAATCCCGGATTGCCGCTTCGATTCGCTCGGAAAGGGCGATCACATCGCGTCCGGCGTCGGTCAGCAGCATACCGTCACCGGTGCGCTGAATCAGGGGAATGCCGGCAAGCGTCTGCAAATTCTGGATCTGCAGCGTAACGGCGGGCTGGGTCAGATGAAGCTGTTTGGCTGCGGCGGTGACCGAACCGTGCCTTGCCACGGCGGCCAGCGCGCGCAACTGGCGAAGGGTCAATTCCCGCACAAGCCGGCCCGCCATCGCGATCCCCATTATAAGAAATACTTTGGTCGGACCAAAGATAAGAAAATTTCACTAATTTGGCAATCTGGGGTGTTGTGGGTGGCGGACTGCCGACCGGCAAGACGTTGAAATAGCCCCGAAGAGGGCGGACGACAGGGGAAGCGGCCATGGACGAACGCGTGACGTTGCGTTCGCATCTCGATCAAGCGGCGTCGCGTTCGCCCAATGGGCCTGCGGTCGCCGACGTGGTTGAAGCAATCACGGCCGCGTCGATCGAACTGTCGGACCTCATCGCCCACGGCCCGCTGGTTGGCATTACCGGGCGGCTTGGTGGCGTCAATTCAGACGGCGATCAGCAAAAGGACATCGATCTTGCTGCCGATGAAATGATGCGTCGCGCGCTATGCACAGCACCGGTCGCGGCGATCCTCTCGGAGGAATCCGAACTCCCCGAAATCCTCGATGCGGAGGCGCCGGTGTGTGTCGCGATCGATCCGCTCGACGGCTCGGCCAATCTCGAAAACAACATCTCGGTCGGAACCATCTTCTCTATACGTCCGCGCGGCAACGACACTCTCTCCACTTTCTTTGAACCCGGCACGGCGCAATGTGCCGCCGGCTTCGTGGTTTACGGTCCCCAGACAACGCTGGTGCTGGCGCTCAATGGTAGCGTCGACACCTTCATTCTCGACCGGCGTAACCGAGAGTTTCTATTGATCGCGCAAGGCGTCAGAATCGCGGCGAATACGCCGGAATTCGCCATCAACGCCTCTAATCGTCGGCACTGGCACGGTCCGGTCCGAGCTTATATCGACGAGTGCCTTGCGGGCACCAAGGGCAACGGCGAAGCGGACTTCAACATGCGCTGGATCGGTTCGCTGGTGGCGGAGGCGCTCCGCATCCTGGTCCGCGGCGGCGTGTTCCTGTATCCGGCCGATATGCGCCCCGGTTATCGCGAGGGACGTCTGCGCCTGCTGTACGAGGCGCATCCGATGGCTCTGATCATGGAATGGGCGGGAGGCGCCGCGACGACCGGACGTCGGCGCATCCTGGATCTTGCCGCAAGGACACCCCATCAGCGCGTACCGCTTATCATGGGTTCATTGCGCGGTGTCCGCGATGTCGCCGCCATCCACGAAGGCATTGAGCCGATGTTCGACAACAGCGACGCGCCGCTATTCGCGCGGCGCGGTCTGTTTCGCTAGAGCCCGGAAGAACCGATGTCGCGCAGTTATCCCATCATATCGATCACGGGTTCGTCGGGCGCCGGAACGACTTCGGTGAAGAAGACGTTCGAGAATATCTTTCGCCGCGAACGGGTCACCGCAGCCTACATCGAGGGTGATGCGTTCCATCGTTACAACCGGGTCGAGATGCGCACCAAGATGGTGGAGGAGGGTGAGAAGGGTAACAAGCATTTCAGTCACTTCAGCCCGGAGACCAATCTATTCGAGGAACTCGAGAAGGTCTTTCGCGACTACGGGGAATCCGGCACCGCCACCACCCGACATTACGTTCATGACGATGCTGAGGCTAAACTGTACGGCGCTGAGCCCGGTACCTTTACCGAGTGGGGCGCGCTGCCGGAAAAGTCCGATCTGTTGTTCTATGAAGGCCTGCACGGCGCTGTCGTGACCGACAAGGTCAACGTCGCGCAATATGCCGACCTCAAGATCGGCGTCGTGCCCGTCATTAATCTCGAATGGATCCAGAAGCTGCATCGCGATCGCAACGATCGCGGT
>Ga0182030_10019600_pt1 | contig 12844 bp, 10 predicted proteins | sample 812S3MmetaG_FD_121299 | JGI IMG/M metagenome (GOLD analysis project Ga0182030, IMG submission 121299) | Permafrost microbial communities from Stordalen Mire, Sweden - 812S3M metaG (Illumina Assembly) | ecosystem: Environmental > Terrestrial > Soil > Wetlands > Permafrost | place: Sweden... | reverse complement strand
GTTCGCTTAGGTTTCGCGAACTCGACCGGCGAAGTGCTCATGATCCTGGACGCGGATATGACGGTTCCGCCCGAAGATTTGCCGCGCTTCTACGACGCGTGGCGCTCCGGCAAAGGCGAATACATCAACGGCGTGCGCTTGGTGTATCCCATGGAAGATCGCGCCATGCGATTTTTCAATCTGGTCGGCAACAAGTTTTTCAGCCTTGCGTTTTCCTGGCTGCTGAATCAGAGCATCAAGGACACGCTGTGCGGCACGAAGGTGCTGAGCCGCGCGCACTATGAAGTGATCGCGCGCAATCGGGCGTACTTCGGCGAGATCGATCCGTTCGGCGATTTCGATCTGATTTTCGGCGCGGCCAAATACAATCTCAAGATGGTGGATTTGCCGATCCGCTACGCCGAGCGCGTCTACGGCGACACCAACATTCAGCGCTGGAAACACGGCATGATCCTGCTGCGCATGGTGATGCTGGCGATGCGGCGCATCAAGTTCATCTAACGTATTTAAGCTTTCCCCGCGACGCCATGTTCATGATAGGTGAGCGAGCGCTCCACGAGATCGCACAGAATGTGGCCGATCATAATGTGGGTCTCCTGGACGAATTGCGTCACCTCAGACGGTACGCGAATGACCGTGCGGCCGGAGCTCGACATTTTCCCGCCGTTCTCTCCGGTAAGCCCGATGGCGTGCATCCCGTGAGTCTGCGCGTAATCGAGCGCCCGCAAAACGTTTTCCGACTTCCCCGACGTGGAGATGCCAATGACCACATCTCCCGGCCTTCCGAGCGCCTGCACCTGCCGTTCGAACACGCCGGCAAATCCAAAATCATTTCCGCTGGCGGTGAGGAAACTGGTATCGGTGGTGATGGCGATCGCCGCGATCCCGGGCCTCATAAACGCGTGGTGATTCAGCGCACTGACAAATTCCGCGGCGATGTGTTGCGCATCGGCGGCGCTGCCGCCATTGCCGCACAGCAGGATTTTCCCGCCTTCGGACAAGCAATGCGTCATGATGCGGGCCGCCTCCAAAATGGACTCGGAGGCCACGCTAAGCAATTTCCGCTTGGTTTCGATGCTGCCCTCAACATGGCTGCGCAGACGTGCCATTTCGTCCGTTGAGTTCGCCATCTGTGTGTTCCTCGCCTCGGGCCCTTCGAATCGGGCTCAACGGTCCATTGTAACGTGTGACGCGCGGTTTTTTGAACAGGGACGCGCAGCGTTTCGAAGAGGACTTCGCCAACCGATGACTCCTGTTGTACACTGAAGGTGTTCGCTGGAGGTGGGTCTTCTCGAGTAGCCTGCTCCCTAGTACTGGACGCTGGCAGTTCCTGCCGAATGTTTTGCTCCGCTCGGCGGAGAGGGGCTTTTGCGGCCTGATTACGGCCCTGTTCCCCGACGATTGCCGAGTCTGCGGCGAATCCCTGAGAGAAGTTTCCCGAATACCGGTGTGCTCGCGCTGCCTGCACGAGCCGGAGCCGCTCGACGCCGAATTCTTCTGCGTCGCCTGCAAGACTCCTTTCCTCAACGAACATCCTTTGGATGAAAACGGCCGCTGCGCGCTGTGCCGATTGGGCGTCACGGGTTTCGACGCGGTCTACTCCTTCGGATCCTACGAAGGCACGCTACGGACGCTGGTGCATCTGTTCAAGTACGGAAAGATCCACACGCTCGCCAAGCCGCTCGGCGAAATGCTGGGCAAGGCGATTCCGAGGGAAGAGCGTTTCGATGTAGTCGTGCCCATGCCTCTGCACTGGAGACGGCGCTGGCAGCGCGGATTCAACCAATCCGACCTGCTGGCGAGAGTGATCGCACGGCGGTGGGGTGTGCCCGTCGTCGGGGCGGTCCGACGCGTGAAAGCGACCGCCCCGCAAGCTGGATTGACCAATGCGAAACGCCGGAAGAACATGTCCGGCGCGTTCACCCCGAGCCGCTCGCTCTTTCAGAACAAACTTCTCGAAAGAGTTTTGGGCGGCGGTTTTGTTTTTGGACCACGCAACAGTGGGGTGCATAAGAGATTGACGGGCGCGCGCGTGCTTCTGGTCGACGACGTCATGACGACGGGCGCGACCGCGGCGGCGTGTGCTCGTGCACTGAAACGTGCCGGGGCCAAGCATGTGACGCTGGCCGCCGTGGCTCGCACGGATCGGCGCGTGGCGCTTACGGATTTTGAAATGGCAGAAGCGGCGGTATCCCGAGATGTGACGGAACCCGCTGCTCGAGACATCAAAAGCAGGAAAACCGCAGGAGGAACAACAACGTGATCGCGATGCATCGAACGCAAGAACGTTTACACAAACCCGTGCTGGTGTTGAACGCCAGCTATGAACCCATCAACGTGTGCGCTGCGCGGCGCGCGCTGGTGCTGGTGCTGAAGGGCGTGGCCTCCGCCGAGGAACACTCCCTGGCGAACGTCCACTCGGCGCGCCACACCATCAAGGTGCCGAGCGTCATCCGCCTGCTAGAATATCGCCGCATCCCGATGCAGGCGCGGTCGCTGTCGCGCAAGAACATCTTGATGCGCGATCGTTACACCTGCCAGTATTGCGCCAAAACCATGAGCTCGAACGAACTGACGCTCGACCACGTCATTCCGCGCTCGCGCGCCGGCGGCACCACCTGGGAGAACCTGGTGGCCTGCTGCCACACCTGTAATAACAAGAAGGGCAATCGGACGCCCGAAGAAGCCGGGATGAAACTGGCGAAGGTCCCCAAACCGTTCAGCTTGCATACCAGCCGCCATTTGATGAGGCTGCTCGGGAAAAGCGACGATCAGTGGCGGAAGTATCTTTTTTATTAACCGGTTTATTAACCGGCGGCACAATGGACTACGCCTGTGCCGCAGAAGAGATCTTAGGCGCTGGCTGGCGACCACACAAAAGAAGAAGATCGCTGCTGTCAAGGCTGACGCATGGCCAAGAAGCTCGGCTGGGAGATCGTCCCGAAGCCGAAGAAACGCCGGCCGACAACCAAAGCTCGCATGAAATAGTTTCGCAACCATCAAGGAGAGGTCCTCCATGGCACAACTAGACTGGTCTCAATGCCCCGCCGTTGAAAGCATACCGGGCAAGGTGAGCGGGGCCTGGGTTCTTAAGGGCACGCGCATGCCTGTGCAAACGATTTTTGAAAATCTGGAAGCGGGTCTTTCGGTGAAAGAGACCACCGAGGTGTTCGACGTTACCGAAGAGGAAGTCAAGGCAGTGCTCCATTTTGCGACCCAGAGCCTGGAAAAAGCTCCTGCGTTTGGATGAAAATTCTATTCGATAACCGCACGCCGAATCCCATTGCCCACCGCCTCATAAGGTAAAATCGGAACCGGTATCGAGCAAGGAGCTTGCAATGAAAAAATCCATGACACGGCGCGGAGTTTTGCAGACGATGGGAGCGGGCGCGGCTGCGGTAGTTCTGCCGTTCCGCGCGACCGGCGCGGGTCCAGTGGTGATCAGCCCGGTGACCACGAAGCTGGCCGCGTACATGAGCGAAGCTCGCGAGAAGGCTCTGCCCGCCGAGATCGTGGATCACGCCAAATATCACATCCTCGACACGCTGGCCGCCATGATCTCCGGCGCCGATCTGCCTCCGGGAAGAATCGCCCTGAAGTTCGCCGCCGCGCACAAAGGCGAAATGGTGGCGACAGTGGCCGCCTCGAACATCGTCTGCGGACCGCTGGAAGCCGCCATGGCGAATGGCATGCTGGCGCACTCCGATGAAACGGACGATTCGCACGCGCCCTCCCACTCGCATCCGGGATGCGCGACGATTCCGGCGGCGCTCGCGGCGGGAGAGCAGTTCGGCATCAGCGGAACACATTTTCTCCGGGCGGTTACTTTAGGCTACGACGTCGGCACGCGCGTGACCACCACGCTCGGGGCATTGAAGTATCAAATGGAGACGCACCGGAGCTCGCACAGCACTGCCGAAAATTTTTGCGCAGCGGCGGCAGCGGGTTGTGCGGCGAGCCTCGACCCTCGTCAGATGCGCTTCATTTTGGATTATGCCTCGCAGCAAGTTTCGGGCGTTGCCGCGTGGGAGCGCGATACGGAGCACATTGAAAAATCGCTGGTGTTTGCCGGGCATCCGGCGCGCAACGGCGTGAGCGCGGCGCTGTTGATTCAGCTCGGCGGCACCGGCGTGGAAGATATTTTCGCGGGCACCGATAATTTCCTGATGGCGTTCCAGCCCAAGGCCGATCCCAACGTTTTAATCGACAAGCTGGGCGAGCGCTTTAACATCAAGGACACGACCATCAAGAAGTGGACCGTCGGTTCGCCGATTCAAGCGCCGCTCGATGCCATCGAGAATCTGCGCAAGCGGCATCCGTTCGAGGCGGCACAGGTGGAACACATCCGCGTACGAGTTGCCGCGAGCGAAGCGAATACCGTGAACAATCGCGACATGCCGGACGTCTGCCTGCAACATATGGTGGCCGTCATGCTGCTCGATAAGACGGCCAGCTTCGCGGCGGCCCACGATAAAGCGCGGATGCAGGATCCGGCTGTCCTGAAAGAGCGCGCGAAGGTAGAGCTGGTGTTCGACGAAGAGCTCGAGAAGCTGATTCCCAAGCGTCCGACGATCATCGAGGTGAAGTTCACGGACGGTACGCAACTGACCGAACGCGTCGACGCTGTGCGCGGCACGCCCGATAATCCGATGACCAAGGACGAGGTGGCCGCGAAGGCTCGCGATCTGGTGGCTCCGTCGCTGGGTGCGGCCAAGGCCGACAAGCTGATCGCGACGATTTGGAACATTGAAGCGGTGAAAAATATTCGCGAACTGCGGCCCCTCATCCAGAGGTCTTAAGAACGATCCAGAAGGGTTAACGCGCCATCTAGGCCTTGCGGCTCTCCGCCAGTGTTTCCGTCTGCGCGGACGACGTCACGCCGGTTTGTTCTGGAAGATCGATGCCGGTAGTAGTGCCTTCGTTCAGGCGGCTATCGACCCACATTTTGTAATCGTCGCCGTAGAGCACCTGCAGACGCTCGTTGACGTTGCTGACGCCGATGCCGCGCTCGAAAAGATTAGCGAGCTTTTCATCGGGGATGCCCACGCCGTCGTCTTCCACGATGATTTGCAGGCGGCCCGCGGCCAGGCGGCTGCGCACGCGAATCGTCCCGCCTTCCACTTTGCTGGACAATCCGTGGCGGATGCTGTTTTCAACGATGGGCTGCAGCAGCATGCTGGGCACCAGCAAATCGAGCGTTTCGGGATCGACCTCGCGCACGAAACGAAGTTTGTCGCCGAAGCGGACCATCTCGATCGCGAGGTAATCGTCGATAAACGAAAGCTCGTCGGCGAGAGTCGTCAGGTTTTCCTGCTGGCGCAGCAGACGCCGCAGGATTTTCGAAAGCTTGTAGACCACTTGCCGGGCTTGTTCGGGATCCAGGCGGATCAGCGAAGCCACTGAATTCAGCGTATTGAACAGGAAATGCGGATTGATCTGGCGGCTCAACGCCGCAAGGCGTGCCTGGTTTAGGTATAGTTGCTGCTGCTCCAGCTTCTTCTCGTTGCGGCTGCTGTTCCAGATCTTAATCGGCAAGGCGGTCGCGAACAGCGTGGTGAGATAAACGGCAAACGTAAGCCATGCATTGTGTTCTTCCCAATGCTCCTGCAATGCGAACACGCCTTTGCTGGGGAAGACGGCGGCAAGCGAGGATCGCAAGAGCTCGGCAAGCGCGATCATCAGCACGCAGATGATGCTGAACGCGGGCAGGCGCAAATCGCCTTTGCGGAGCAGGCGCACCAGCGCAAGATCCGGGAACATGGTGAACTTCCAGATGAATTCCTTATCGGGAGCGACATCGCGCAGCAGCCCTCCCAGGACGCCGACCGCAGCGAGTAGGGTCATGGACATCAATTCGCCATTGAGCATCGCCGGGATGGAAATCAGCACGCCGGAGAGCAAGCCCGTGACATATCCTCCCAGCATGCCGATGGCGAGGCTGCCTTCGAGGCCAAGGTCGACGGCCTGATATGCATCGTGCGTCATGACGCGCGTGGCGACACCGGAACCGAAGATCACCGCGCACACAATCGCCATTTGAACGCGTTGCGTCAGGGTGCGTTCTTCGCGCATTAGCATGCGTTGAAAACGTCCGCTGCGGGTCAGCAGGCTGGCGAGCGATGCCGCCACGGCCAGCTTGACGAGCAGAATGACTAGATGTTGTTGGAGCATGCGCCGCTGCCGATCATTATAATGAGAATATCCGCACCAGATCTTCGGGCTCCTGCTTCGTGGACCCGTTCAAAATGAATCCGTGACGTCCACACTTACATTACGCCAAGTCGCAGAAGCCGATTTTCCAAGCCGTTTCGGGCATTTTCGAATTCTCGGATTTGAAGGCGCCACCGGCGACGAGGTAGAGGAATCGGTGGTCCTGCGCATGGGCGACATCTCCGGGCCGGAGCCTGTGCTGGTGCGCGTTCATTCCCAGTGCCTGACGGGGGACGTGTTCCATAGCCTGCGCTGCGATTGCCGCGCGCAGCTGGAGATTGCGCTGGAAGCGATCGCGCTTGAAGGCCGAGGTCTGCTGATCTACGAACATCAGGAAGGGCGCGGCATCGGCCTGATGAACAAATTGCGCGCCTATGAATTGCAGGATCATGGCGCGGATACGGTAGAGGCCAACGAGCAGCTGGGATTCGAGGCCGACCTGCGCGCCTATCAAATGCCACCGGCCATTCTAAAGCATCTGGGCGTGAAGGCCGTTCGCTTGATGTCGAATAATCCGGAAAAGATTCAGGCGCTGGAGCAGGCGGCCATCCGCGTCGTAGAACGGATTCCGTGCATTGCCGAGCCGATGGGATCGACGGAAAATTATTTGAGGACGAAGCGCGAAAAGCTCGGCCACCTGCTGGATCCGCAGTAGGCGGCATCCGGTGGGGCGGGGCTTCTGCCCCGCGGACCGAGCTTCTGCTCGGTCCTTTGCTGCGCTGCCACCGTTGGACGTCATTTCAAAGACAAAATCTGGAACAAATTGCTGTAGTCGTCGGTCCACGGACGGAAGTGCGCGACGGGCTCGGCGGCGTGCATGTCCGCATCGGCAAAAGTCGAGGCTTTGAATAAACTGGCATCCGAGGTTAAGAGCACCCACGTGGACGCAGACATGTAGGAAGCCTCTTCGCCGTCGTCATCCACCGTCATCGCAAGCTTCCCAAACGCGCTGGCATCGCCCTGGCAGACGGGCTCCAGATTCAAGTAGCGATTCGAAATGTGGAGCGCGAGAACACCATTCGGCTTCAAGTGCTTCCAGTACACGGCGGACGCTTCGCGCGTGAGCAAGTGCACGGGAATCGCGTCGCTCGAAAACGCATCGACAGCCATGAGGTCGAAATTTTGCGGTTCCTGACGTTCGAGAGTCAGTCGTGCATCGCCCATCAGAATTTGTTTATCGGCCTCGGAATGCGGATAGAAGGTGAACCATTTTTGGGCGATCATCTCGATCAACGGATTGATTTCGTAGACGCGCATGTAATCGCCCTTGCGCCCGTAGTTCGTGGTGACACCGGAGCCGAGCCCGATGAGTCCCATGCGCACGGGTCCGCGCGCCTCGAGCGCTTTGATCGCACGGCCGATGCCGGAGTTCTTGCCGTAATACGAAGTGCTGACGTATTTGAGCACGGGATCCACCAGCTGCGATCCGTGGTTGATGGTGCCGTGCATGAGCGTGCGCTCGGCGTACGGCTCGGTGGGCGCGTCCTGACGGACCTCCAGAGGACCGTAGAAATTACGGACGCGCAGCAGAACTCCCTTGTTGAGATCGAATTCCTTCCGCGCCACATAACCGCCGAGAGCGCCGATGCCGATCACGATCGCGATGCGCACGGGCAAGGCTCCCAGCTTGGGGAACGCCACGTTCCACGCCGCAATCAGCGCGAGGATCGCGCAAGCGACCAGGCCGATCTCCAGCTCAAAGTAGGTGACGAAGATGCGGGGCGCGATTAAAGCGACAAAGACTCCGCCCATCGCTCCGCCGAGCGAAACCATGAGATAGAAGAGCGTAAGATGCTGTGGCGCGGGGCGGCGGCGCGCCAGCTCGCCATGGCACAGCATGCAACAGATGAACAGGCCCGCCGCGAACCCGGGAATCGCCCACTTGATCGTGAGGTTCCCTTCCGCCGCGTAGATCATGTAGGCCATCCCGCCGATTGCGGGAAACAAGAGCGGGATGAAGAGCCAGCGTTGGTAGTAACGGCTGCTTTCGAAACAGAAAATGAACGTCAATAGATAAATCGCCAGCGGCAAAACCCATAGCAGAGGAATGGGCGCGACGTTCTCGCTCATGTGATTCGTCACGGCAATCAGCAGCACGGAGGCACACGCGGCCAGCGCAACCCACAGCGTGAGTTGCAGAAATCCAGGGGCGCCAGATTGCGTTGGCGATTTCGCCGGCACCGTGGCTTGATTCTCCGATTCGACATTCAGGCCCATGGGCGAGGACGCGGCGGCGTCCGCCTCCTGCTCGGCGAGGAGCGCGGCTTCCGGCATGGAGTTTTGCGCAGCGTTCTTGCTCACCCAAGCCGCGAAGGCGCACACCAGCGCGAACACCACATAGGCGGTGCTCCAGGAGTACGCCTGCATCCGCGACGCCATCTGCGGCTCTACCAGGAACGGAAAGCTGACCAGCGCGAGCAAGGATCCGAAATTCGACAGCGCGAACAAACGGTATGGGATGCCCGATCCCGAACGTCGCACGTACCATGCCTGCAGCAGCGGACTGGTGGAGGAAAGCAAGAAATATGGCAGGCCGATGGTGGCGCCCAGCAACAGCAGAATCCGGAACGTAGGATCGCCCGCCTGCGTGGGACGCCACATCGGATTCGGAAGAATCGGCAACAGCAGGCAGCTGGCGGCCAGCAGCGCGACATGGAAGATCATCTGACTGCGCGCTTTCAAGTAACGGATGGAAAGGTGCGCATAGCCGTACCCGGCCAGCAGCAGCAGCTGGAAGAACAACATGCTGGCGCTCCACACGGCGGCCGATCCGCCGAACCAGGGCAGAATGATTTTCGCAATCAACGGCTGAACTTGGAACAGCAGAAAGGCGCTAAGAAAGATCGTAATCGCGTAGAGTGCCATGTTTGTGTATGAGGTGAGTGGATGTGTTATCGAAGGATGGTAATCAGGTTGCTGAAATCGTCGGTCCAGCCGCGAAAGCCGGGCTTCGGTTTGAGCCGGGAAACGCCGTCAGCCTTGAAATTTGCATTGTCGAAAAACTTCGGGTCGTGGCTGAGAAGCGTCCACGTGGATCCGCTGTAAAAGGGTTCTTCGTCGCCTTCGTCGTCGATCTTCACGCCACTCCAGCCGATTTCGGTCATCGACTGCGAAACGACCGGTTCCAGATCCATATAGCGATTCGAAATGTGAACCGAGAGCACGCCATCCGGCTTCAAGTGGTGTAGATACACCTGGTAAGCTTCACGCGTGAGCAAGTGAACGGGAATCGCGTCGCTCGAAAAGGCGTCCATCGCCAGGAAGTCGAGCTGCTCCGATTGCGGCAGCGCTTCGAGTACCAGGCGCGCGTCACCCATCAAAACGGCCGGTTTCGCCGGGCAGCCATTGAGGAATCCAAATTGGTGTTTGGCGATATCGAGAATGAGCGGATTGATTTCGTAATAGTGGAGCATGTCGCCCTCATTGGCAAGCGTCGCGGTGACACCCGCGCCCAAACCAAGAATCCCGATGCGCAGATGCCCACGCGTCTCGTGCAGCGCGCGAAGAGCTCGGGAAATACCGGAGCCGCTGCCAAAGTACGATGTGGGAATACGGTCCGATCCGGGCCGTGAAAGCTGGCTCCCGTGATCGATCGTGCCGTGCACCAGGACGCGCTCGGCGGGAGAGCCGTATTCGCCGTCTTTATCGTCACGCACGTGGAGGACGCCATAGAAATTGCGCGCGGAACGCACGTAGGCGCGATCTTTCTTCCACTGCGCGCGTCCCAGGTATCCGGCGAATCCCAAGACGGCCAGGACAAGAGCGGCTCTAATCCACATTGAACGCGCCTTGGCAGGCGCTCCGGCTGCTTCGGGAGCTTTGTTCCACAAAACGCAAGTAACGAGTACGAGACATCCGACGAGCGCGATCGGCAATTCCAAATAATCCTGGAAGATGCGCGGAGAAATGAAGGCGACGAACAAACCGCCGACCGCTCCACCCACCGAGACCATCAGGTAAAACTGCGTGAGGAACTTGGGATGAGGACGGCGCTTGGCGAGTTCGCCATGGCAGACCATGCAACACACGAACAGCGCAGCGCACAACGCCGGAATCAGGCGCTTGATGTCGGTATTGTCTTCATACCAATTGATGCCGTAGCTGAATAGTCCAAGCGCGGCGGCCAACAGCGGCAGAAATAACCATCGCGGATACAGCTTGTCGCTTTCAAAACACAAAATGAAACTGAGCAGATACAAACTGAGCGGCACCACCCACAGCAGAGGAATCGGCGCGACGTTCTGCGTCAGGTAGGTGGTCACGGCCAGCAGCAGAACCGACGCGCAGGCCGCGAGTCCGATCCACAAAAATCTTTCGGCGAGCGACGGGACGATGGGCTGGGCATCAGCCAGCGGCGCCGATTCGTGACTGGCGAACTTTTCCTCGACCGCTGCGTGGGGATTTATCTCCGGTTCTTTACTCTTCCAGGCGGCCACGGTGCAGGCGATCGCGAAGGCGGCAAATCCCCAGGACCAGACGACGGCCTGCGTGTGCAGCGTCAAGCGCGGCTCGACCAGCGTCGGATAGCTCAGCAGCGCCAACAACGATCCGAAGTTCGAAAGTGCGAACAGGCGATATGGAATCGCGCCTTTGTGCGTGCGCACGTACCACGCCTGCAGCAGCGGACTGGTGGCGGAAAGAATCGCGTATGGCAAACCCACGGTAGCGGCAAGCAGGAGCAAAATACGAAACGTAGGATCGTCGGAGCCCGTGGTCTTCCACATGGCGTTGGGCACGATCGGCAACGTCGCCAGGCTTGCCACCAGGAGCACGGCATGCGCATAAAATTGTTGCTTCGGCTTCAGAAAGCGGATCAAAACGTACGCGTAGAAATACCCGGCCAGCAGGATCAATTGAAAAAACAAAAGAGCGGCGCTCCACACGGCTGCAGATCCACCAAACCACGGAAGGATGAACTTCGCGATGAGAGGCTGCACCTGAAATAGGAGGAAAGCGCTAAGAAAGATCGTCGCGGCGTAAACGGGCATTCGACCGCCTAGGATAGCGTAAACTCACGTATGCATGAATGAACGCACCTTAACATACGAGGCGGACGCTCCCGGCAAGGTGGAGTCCTAAAATCGAGGTCTTCACGAACTCAGCTTCTCGGCGAGCATCTTGTTCACCACCGCCGGATCCGCCTGCCCCCGGCTGGCCTTCATCACTTGGCCCACCAGGAAGCCGATCACCTGAGTTTTGCCGCCGCGGTATTGCTCCACTTGCTTCGGATTCGCCGTGACCACTTCGTCGATGATCTTGCCCAGCGCCCCGGTATCGCTGATCTGCTCGAGTCCTTCGCGCTGCACGACGGCTTCCGCCGCTTCATTTGCCACGGCCATTTTTGGAAGGATCTCTTTCGCCAGTTTGCCGCTGAGTTTACCCGACGCGATCAATTTGATTAAGCCACCGAGATTTTCGGCGCCGATCGGTGAATCTTCAATCTCTTTCCCTTCCTGTTTGAGAAGCGCCGAGAGATCGCCCATCACCCAGTTGGCCGCCGCGCGGGCATCGCCGCTGGCAGCGGCAACTTTTTCGAAATATTCGCTCATCGCGCGCGTGGCCGTGAGCACTTGCGCGTCGTACTCGCGCAGCCCGAGCGTTTCGATAAAGCGCTGGCGGCGCGACGCCGGGAGCTCCGGCATTTTGTCGCGGATACTCTTCATCCATGCGTCGCTCACGCGCAGCGGCGCGAGGTCGGGTTCCGGGAAATAACGATAGTCGTGCGCGTGTTCCTTGCTGCGCATGCTGACGGTTTCGTCGGCGTCGGGATCGTAGAGGCGCGTTTCCTGCACCACGCGGCCGCCGCCTTCAATCAGCGCGACCTGGCGCGCGATTTCATAATCCAGCGCCATTTTCAAAAAGCGGAACGAGTTGAGGTTCTTGACCTCGGCCTTGGTGCCGAATTTTTCGGCTCCCTTGATGCGCACGCTGACGTTGGCATCGCAGCGCAGGTGGCCTTTTTCCATATCGCACGTGGAGACGTTGATGTACTGCAGCACTTCCTTGACGGCGGTCAGATACGCGTGCGCTTCGTCGGAGGTGCGAATGTCGGGCTCGCTGACAATTTCAATCAGTGGTGTTCCGCTGCGATTGAGATCGACATAGGTATAGCGCTCGGAATCCTTGAACCCGTCATGGATGCTCTTGCCGGCGTCGTCCTCCATGTGGACGCGCGTGACGCCAATGCGGCGCGTCTCGCCGTTGGCGTGAATATCCACGAAGCCGTACTCGGCGAGCGGCTGATCGTACTGCGAGATCTGGTAGCCCTTGGGAAGATCCGGGTAAAAATAATTCTTGCGCGCGAAGATGGATTTCGCGTTGACCGTGCAGTTCAGCGCGAGCGACGCCTCAATCGCCAGTTCCACGGCGTGCTTGTTGAGCACGGGCAGCGCGCCCGGCATCCCGAGACAAACGGGACAGACGTTCGTGTTGGGAGGAGCTCCGAAACTGGTGGGGCATCCGCAGAAAATCTTGGTATTGGTGGCGAGCTGAACGTGCACTTCAAGCCCGATGACGGGCTCGTATTTGGCGATTTGCTCGGGTGACGCGAGGACCGGCATGCTTCATTATAACGGCGCGTCGTGGAATAACGGCGCCGAACATCCGGCGGGCGTAGCCTTGCCGGGCTTCAGCG
>Ga0182030_10019599_pt1 | contig 12845 bp, 15 predicted proteins | sample 812S3MmetaG_FD_121299 | JGI IMG/M metagenome (GOLD analysis project Ga0182030, IMG submission 121299) | Permafrost microbial communities from Stordalen Mire, Sweden - 812S3M metaG (Illumina Assembly) | ecosystem: Environmental > Terrestrial > Soil > Wetlands > Permafrost | place: Sweden... | reverse complement strand
TTTCTGCCGTTTGTGACCGAGGAGGTGTGGTCGTGGTGGCAAGCGGGCTCGGTGCACCGCGCCTCCTGGCCCGAGGCCGGCGAGCTCGCCGCTGTCGGCGGTGGCGCCGACGTCGCCCGTGAGGCGGTGGCGCTGGAGGTGACCGCGGACGTGCTGCGCGAGGTGCGCAAGGCGAAGTCCCAGGCGCAGGTGAAGATGCGCGCGCCGGTGCAGCGCGTGATCGTGCACGACACGCTCGCGCGCCTGGCCGCGCTCGAGCTCGGCTTCGAGGATCTGCGCGAGGCGGGCTCGATCGAGCTGGTCGAGACGCAGGAGGCCGAGGAGTTCGCGGTCGTGGTCGAGCTCGCGGGGGAGAGCGCGGCGTAGGCCGGGTCGCTCGGGAGCCCGGGCGGGCGGCGATTTAGCTCAAATGCCGTTTCTCCGCCGGTCGCCATGTGAGATGATCCGAGCATGCGCCTACACAAACACCTCCTCGCGAGCCTCGTGCTTGCCGCCGCGATCGCCGCCGTCGGTGCGATCGCCGCCTTCGCCTCATCGCCCCTGAAGATCACCAACTGCAACAGCGCGAGCAGCCGTCCGAAGTCGGTGACGCTCACCTGCGGCGACGGGAACACGGTCCTGAAAGGGCTGAAGTGGTCGAGCTTCGGCGGGGCGAGCGCGCAGGCGAAAGGTACGTTCACGATCGACCTCTGCGAACCGAACTGCGCCGAAGGCAAAGCCGCGAGCTTCCCCGTGACGGTGAAGGCGAGCAGCCCGCGCAACTGCAAGGGAGGCCTGCGCGTGTACAACAAGCTGACGCTTGCGTTCAAGGGCACGAGCCCGAAAACCGAGGGCAACCTGACCCGCTGGACGCTGGGCTGCCCGATCGCCTAGGGCGCTGCCGGGCACGCGGCGAGCGCGGCCGGGACCGGGGCGGGTGAGCTGATGGCGAGCGCCGCGGTCGAGCCGAGCACGCCGGGCGCGCCGGCGCGCGCGGAGTTCACCCCGCCGCGGGCGCTGCGCTTCGTCTGGATCGCGCTCGGCCTGCTGATCGTCGCCGAGGCGATCCACGAACTGTTCGAGCTCGGCGCCTACTCGGCGCTCCTCGACGAATGGATCCCCGACGCCGGCGTGCTGTTCGCGGCCTGCATCTGCCTGGCGCGTCCCCTGTATACATCCCGCGGGCGCTGGCCATGGCTGGCCTTCGGGGCCGGTCTGGCCTGCTGGAGCGCGGGCTCGCTGCTGTGGAGCGCGCTCTACGGCAGCAACCCGAACCCGCCCTACCCGACCGCATCCGACGCGCTGTGGTTGCTGTGGTATCCGTTCACCGCGCTCGGCGTCGCGCTGCTGATCCGCCTGCGCGTCACGCGCTTCGAGCTGCACCGCTGGATCGACGGCGTCGCGGTGATGCTGATCGTGCTCGCCGGCGGCTTCGCGCTCGTGCTGCAGTCGGTCGCCGAGCACACCGGCCAGCGCGAGTTCGCGACGATCGTGGACTTCAGCTACCCGGTGCTCGACATGATCCTCGTCGGCGCGATCCTCGGCGTCTTCGGGCTGATGTCGTGGCGGCCGGGGAAGGTCTGGACGCTGCTCGGCTGCGGCTGCGTGATCATCGCCGTGGCCGACGCCGTCTCCGCCGTGCAGGAGGCGCGCGGCGCGGTCTCGGCGGGCAACGGCTATACGTTCATCTGGACGACCGGCGCCGTGCTGATCGCCTACGCGGCCTGGACACCTCCCGCCCCGGCGCGCCAGGCGCCGCAGGAGATGGTGGGCCTGCGCGCGGTCGCGCTGCCGCTCGCGGTCCAGCTGCTCGCCGCGCTGATCCAGATCTACCTGCTCGTGAGCGGGCGCGAGGTGAGCGTCGCCGACCGCGTCGTCACGATCGCGGTGCTGCTGATCGCCTCGCTGCAGATCGTCGTCTCCCGCCCGCGCGGCGCAGAGTCGCGACAGAAAACACCACCGTGAAGGCCGCTTTGAAATGGTCCGAAAACCCCGGGATCGCTTCTCAGCGGTCCCTGGAACGTAGGCTCGGGGTTTTCGGACAGATACTTGATCTGCCATCCAGATAGGGTCCCCTGCATGACCCGCACCCTGATCAGCGAGCTCTCCGCGCACATCGGCGAGCAGGTGAGCATCCGTGGCTGGGCGCAGGCGGTGCGCGACCAGAAGCGGGTGCAGTTCGTGGTCGTGCGCGACGAATCGGGACTGGCGCAGGCGGTGCTCGGTAAGGACGATCCACCCACGGAGCTGAACGAGCAGATCACGAGCTTGCACGTCGAGTCCGCCGTGACGCTGACGGGGACGGTGGTCGCCGACGAGCGGGTCAAGCTCGGTGGCGTCGAGCTGCAGTTGGAGAGCCTCGAGGTCGACTCCCCGGCCGAGCCCGAGGTCCCGATCGCCGCCGACTCCGCCCTGGACAAGCGGATCGACTGGCGCTACCTCGACCTGCGCCGGCCCGATCGACGGCTGATCTTCGAGGTGCAGTCGACGGTCGAGCACGCGATGCGCGAGTTCTGGCGGGAGCAGGGCTTCATCGAGATCCACACGCCGAAGCTGATGGGCTCGGCCAGCGAGTCCGGCGCGGAGCTGTTCAAGGTCGAGTACTTCGACGGGCAGGCCTACCTGGCGCAGTCGCCGCAGTTCTACAAGCAGATGGCGATGGCGGCGGGCTTCGGCAAGGTGTTCGAGATCGGGCCCGTGTTCAGGGCTAACCCGTCGTTCACCTCGCGCCACGACACGGAGTTCACGAGCGTCGACGTCGAGCTCTCGTGGATCGACTCGCACGAGGACGTGATGGCCTTCGAGGAGTCCTGGCTCGCGCACGTGCTCGGCGTCGTCAAGGAGGCCCACGGCGAGCAGATCGAAGCGACGTTCGGCGTCGAGGTGCTGGCGCCGGCGCTGCCGTTCCCGCGGGTCACGCTGGAGGAAGCGAAGCAGTGGTTGCGCGAGGCGGGGCACGACTCGGTGCCCGGGCCTGGACACGACCTCGACCCGCCGTCCGAGCGCGCGCTGAGCGCGATCGTGAAGGAGCGCAGCGGCCACGAGTTCACGTTCGTGACCGACTACCCGACGACCGTGCGGCCCTTCTACCACATGCGCCACCCTGAGGATCAGAGCCTGACCCGCAGCTTCGATCTGCTGTGGCGCGGGATCGAGCTGACGACAGGCGCTCAGCGCGAGCACCGCTACGAGCAGCTGTTGGAGCAGGCGGCGGACAAGGGCGTCGAGACCGAGTCGATCCAGTACTACCTCGACTTCTTCCGCTTCGGCGCCCCGCCGCACGGGGGGTTCGGGTTCGGTTTGACCCGGTTGTTGATGCAGTTGTTGGGCCAGGAGAACGTCCGCGAGGTCACGTTCCTGTACCGGGGCCCGAACCGGTTGGAGCCGTAGGGCCGGCAATCGGTCCGAGCTCATCCCCAGCGCCCAAATCGCTACGCAGGGCGCGGACGAGCTGACGCTCAACCCCCGTTGTTGGCTCGTGCTCGCTTGAACAAGATCGACAGCAGGTGCTGCTCGGTTTCCGGCGCGACGGGCCCTGAGGAGCCGCCCGCCGTCAGAGTGACTTCAGCGGAACCCTCGACAAATCCGAAAATATCGAGATAGTTGCCGTACGAGCTTCCATCTTCCTCGCTGACGTCCGTACTCATCTTGTACTCAAAACTTCCATCCACACCTGAGGCTTTGAGCGGGTCTTCGGCTTTTGACACCGAGACGTAGGGCGTCTGTCCACCGCTTCCCTCAGAGATATCCTTACTGAGCGCTTTTTCTAGACAAGCTTCCCCTCTCTTGCTCCGGATCGCCGCCAGGTCCCGGGCGGCCAGCGCAGCCGTCGGCATCACCGCCACCATATATCGCCTATCGGAATAGAGATCCGGGTGCTTTAGTCGACTGATTGCAGCTGCCAGGGCTCGATAAGTGACCCCATAGAGGGCTTAATAATGGTCGCGACCTCTCTCTAAAGCTTTCCCCCTTTTTCTTTAGAGACGCTACCCACCCCCCTTCATCACGCCTCGCCGGGCGCGGAACGACATGATCGATCCCAGCGATGCGGCCGAACCGATCGAGAACGCCGAGGCGACCGATCCAATCGATCCGATCGAGAGCGCCGATCCGACCGAGCCGATCGACAGCACCGAGCCACGCGATCCGATCGAGAGCAGCGAGTCCTCCGACCAGAGCGACCACTTCGAACTAGGCCGGTCGGCCTCGGTGAGGTTGGAACTTTCGGGCATCGTTGCTCCAATGGTGTCGAGGTGGGAGGTACGCCAAGGTTAGTATCCGGCCCTTGAGTGTGGCCGTCCACCCAACAATCCGCCAAGCCCACCCCCAGGACCGTCCGGGCGTGGTAGCAACCGTGACAGCGGCCTTCGCGGAGGACCCGGGCTGGGCGTTTCTGATGGGCAAGGAGTATCAGCGGCTCGCGCCTGAGTTTGTGGGAGCCCTGTTTGATTTGAGAGCTCCCGGCGGGAACGTCTGGGTCAGCGACGACCTGGCGACCGTCGCGATGTGGGAAAGCCCGGGCGGCGATGACGATGAGCAGTGGACGCGGACCAAAAAAGCTTGGGCGTGCTACGTCTCACTGGCCGGCGAGGAAGCCCACGAACGACTCGTCGCCTACAAAACCGCCCTTGCCGCCGTCTGCCCAGCAGAGCCGTATTGGTACCTGGGGGTGCTGGCAACTGATCCGGCGCGTCAGGGCGAAGGTCTCGCTACGACTGCGCTCACGCCGGTACTCGACGAGGCAGACCGGGTCGGGATCCCATGTTGCCTGGAGACATCGACGGAGCAAAACCGCCGCTTCTACGAACGAAGGGGCTTCGAGCAGGCAGCGAAGATCATCCTGAGGGGCGGCCCAGATACGTGGTGGATGCGTAGAGGTCCGAAGGGGATGGCTGCTAAGTGAGTTGGGGATAGGGAAACAAACAAACGAGTACACGAGGCACTGGCGCCAAAACTGATATCTAACGATCTCTAAAAAGTCTAAAAATGTCTAAAGGGCGTTCTTCTAGCTCGCCGGCGCCGTGGTCGCTGCGACAACGTTGCTTCTACGAACGCCCGGTCAGCACGGCATCGAGCTTCTGCCGGAATGCGGACGGGTCGATCGCCGGGTAGCGGTACAGCTCCGGCTCGATCGCCTCGTAGAGCTCGCGTAGCCGTGCTGGCTCCACTAGCCCGGACGCCATCATCTTCTCCACGTCGGCGAGGTCTTGGTCGAAGCCGCGCTCGATCTTCGACAGAGCCTGCGAGTAGAGGTCGAAATTGTGGACCTCGACTCTGCCCTCCCGGAACACGAGCGGGCTGCGCTCTCGCCAGCCGGGAAGCTCGGGAATGAAGTCGGGCGGTGAGGCCAGCTCGATGTTTACTCCCAAGCTCTCCTTCAGGGCGGGAAGTGCGCGCAATAGCTCGTCGGCCTCGGGTTCGAAGCGCAGATCGACGTCGATCGTCGACTCCCGCCAACCCTCTAGCACCGCTGTGGAACCTCCCGTCAGATAGACCCGCACCGGGATGCGAGCGACGCGTCCAAGCTCGCGGGCGAGGGCACGGATACGGCGATCGTCAACCGGAGGACGCATGCTCAGCTGCCCGTGCGAAGCTCACGACCCTCGCGACCAGCGCGTTGTAGCGACTGTGAGCGCCCAGGTTCGTCTCCGTGAGCAGTTCGTACAGACGATGAGAAGGACGCTTGGGCCCGCCTGTCGGCACCTCAAAGCCCAGTCTTCGTAGCCGCGGGGCCGCCATCGCCACCAGCAGCGAGGACTCGCTCTCGCGGCCTGCGGCCAGGTCCGAAAGACCCGCGCTCACTAGCTCGTGGCCGGGAAAGCTGGTGGGCACATTCTTCATGTCTCAATCATATCCGGGGTGTTTTGGGTGGGAGACCTCATCGGCGGTCCAGTCTCAGCTTCACGATGGCCTGAGCGTCGGTCGAGCGTCCCCCGGGTCGCCACGTCATCGGCTCTGCCGCGTCGCTCTTATGCCACCCGGCCCTCACCTGGTCCAGTATGAGCAGCACTGAGGGCACCAGTCCGACCACGATTGGGGCGAGCTCCAGCACAACCATGCATCCGATGATCGACGGCCGGGAATCGAAATACTAGTCGAGACTTGAATATTCAAGGCTTGATTAGTATTTCGTGGGATAATTTGCTAGGGACATTGCCGCGTGTCAGGTGGCCAAGCTGAGGTCATGGGCTGATCTGCCCATTCGGCCCATCCATCCATCCACTCGATGCGATGATGCCTCCTCCCTTCCTCGACAGGAAAGAAGGACGTAATGGCTGACGCAGAAAACGACGACATCGAGCCCGACGCGACAGCGCCCGGCACCGGCAGCAGGAGCCGTCTAATGCAAGAAGTGGCCGAACAGATGGACGCCATCGAAGTCGATTTTGGTCGCGACTTCGAGATCGGCCGCGTGATCACGATCGTTGAGGTCAAGGGACCTGACGGCACGGTCAACCTTCGCGTTCGAGCCGGCCAGTATCCGTGGGTCTCGCTGGGGATGCTCGACTTTGCCAAGAAAAGCGTGGAAGCGCAAATGGGCTAGAGCTAGCCACCAAGCCGGAGCGCCGGAAAGAGGGCCTGGCAACCGCGCTTCTTGGAAGGCGGCCCAGATACGTGGTGGCTACGTAGGGATCCGAAGGGGATGGCTGCCAAGTGAGTTGGGGATAGGGAAAACAAACAAACAAGTACACGAGGCCCCAGCGGCGGGAGTCAGTCCGCGGGGGTGGCGCTCTCGTAGGGCTCGATGATTGTCACGCGCTTGCGGTCGTCGAAGGTGACGAGAAACTCCCGAAAGAAGTCGTCTCGTCCGAGAACTCCGACGTTGATGTTTCCGAACTGGGCGGCAAGCTCTATCTCCCGGCCCGCAATGATCGCCTTCAGAGGCTCACTCCATTCCTGGTGGCGGCCCTTCCCGTTGCCCGTGTTGACCGCGTAGCTATCGCAATCCGCGAGGACGATGCCTAGCGATTTGGCCCACGCCTTTGGAAAGCAAGACCGGTCCGCGCCGCTATCTGGCAGGGCATAGATCGGGAACTCGACCGTGTCATCGAGAGATTTGAGCCGTACAGGGACGGCGGGCTTGATCGAGCCGTTGGGCAGCAGAGCTGCGTACGGGTACGTCAGCCGACCGCTAGAAGAAGCAGCTGTCCCCGGGGTCGTCGGTGACCTCGAGGAGCCTGTCGATGGGTTGATCTTTGGTGGCGGCAAGTAGCCCCGGCAGCGTCTTCGAGTGCTCCACGACCTTGTGATCGCGGATCGCGACCCATTCCCCTACATAGTCGTTGAGTCTAGCCGCAAGCAGCTCCTCAGCCTTTAGGGCCTTGGTAATTGTGGCGGTCATCGAATGGTCTCCTGGATGGCTTGTTGGCGCGGCTATCACACGCCTAGGCGGAAGTCAAGAAACCGCCCAAACCTACTGTAGGGCCCGTATGGGCCCACGTCAACTAAGAATCAGGCGTTATCTGGAGCTTTGATTCGCTTTGCATAGCCATCTACCCGCTGTGCAGGCAACCATTCAGGTTGCGGGCACGAGCCCTGGCACCTCATGGAGCAGCTCAGCGCGGTGGCTGCTCGCCCTCGTAGTAGTCGATCGTGTCCATCGCGCGGAAGACCGCCCGCAGTCGGTGTCGGCAAGCTCGCCGGCCCAGCGCGGGGTCCGCCGCTGCTGATATTTGTCCCGGCCGTGTCCGAGTGGTTGATTCGCAGTGCCGGCATGCAAGACATCGCAGCGGTGCTCGATTTGTGGGCCGCGGCGGGCAGCCTGCCGAGCGTCAGCGACTCTCCTGAGGGATTGGCCGAGCTGCTGGCTGCCGATCCCCAGGCGCTGCTGGTCGCTGAGCTCGATGGTGTCCTGGCCGGTTCGCTGATCGCCGCGTGGGATGGCTGGCGCGGGAGCTTCTACCGGCTGGCGGTGTCACCAGAGCATAGACGCAAGGGACTCGCAACGATGCTGCTCTCCGAGGGTGAGCGCCGTCTGCGCGAGCGGGGCGCGGTCAGGCTGACCGCGATCGTCGCCGATGACGATCCGACCGCGATGAGCTTCTGGCAGGCCACCGGCTACGAGCAGCAACAACATAGGGCGCGGTTCGTGGGTCATTCCGACGCATAACAAGGCGGCCCAGATACGTGGTGGCTACGTAGGGGTCCGAAGGGGATGGCTGCCAAGTGAGTTGGGGATAGGGAAACAAAAAAACAAGCGCACGAGGCACCGGAGGCGGCTGAGCAGGACATGACGGGGTGGGGATTGGGGGAGGGTGAGATGGATGGGAGACAACAAAGCAAGCCGCCCGAACCGGGTGGGTGTCGCCGGTCACAAGGGTGGGATGATCGAGCCCGAGGATGAAGGACCGACCTAGCAGTCCGCCGAGATCCCCGATGGGCCGATGAAGAATGTTGGTTTGATATGGATGAGCTACGCCACTCGGCGGGAGGCATCGCCAGGCGTCGTGGGCTTGCCGGCCATACGTTCTGAGATCAACGGGGGCCTTGGTCTGACGCAGTCCGACGGCGGGCGGTCGACTGACGAGGGGAGTGGGAAGAGGCTTGGGCTGGTGGCCAGGGGCGGAACTAGCACGCGCCTCTAGCTCAGGTGGGCTGTCAACCCCCCACCGTCGAAGACGCCAGTGCAGTCGAGGAGGCTTTGGGCGAGCGCTTTCCGCGTTTTCGGTTCGGCGTCGGCCTTCAGCCAAAGCGCCAAAAGCTGCTCGCCGGTAAGTAGACAGAACTGCTGTTGATCAACGGCGAACTTCAACATTTGGTTGGGGAACGCTGCACGCTTCCTCTTGCTCAGCGGCGTCTGGTGGAAGGCGTTTACGAGCAGCAAGCCCTTCGCAGGCTCTCCGTGGTCTGCGTAATAAGCAGCCACCCACTTGTATAGCTGCGCTGCGTCCTGCTCCTTGGCGCTGCCCTTTTGGCCCTTGATCTCAACGACCGCGGCACAATCCCCAAGACGAAGAACACTGTCCGCTCGCCCCTCCTGCGGCGTTTCCAGCGTGAAGCCGAGCGCCGCGAACGCCTCATGAGCGAGCGCTTCGAGCGCGGCGCCGCTCGCGGTGACGAGGCCCTTACGTCTCTCGATCACGCGAAGCACCTCGGTCCGACTCGTCCTCTCGGCTTTCCAGTGCTCAACCTTCCCCTCCGAGTCGCTGAGGCGAACACGTGCCTTCCGCTCGCCGGGAAGTTCGATCTCCCTCGCCCAATCAGGCAGCTCCTCCTCTCCCCTAAGCTGGATCGCTAAGGAACTAAGCGCGTTTACCAGCTCTTCGTGCGACGGGTTGGGGCCGTCATCGAGAGCCGAGTCGCGAACGACATCAAAAGCCGGCAGCAAGAGGACCAAACCTGGGCTCTTATGCACAAGCGCAGCGACAGCCTTCTGTGTGTCAGCGATCTGGACGGCAGTGGTCCCAGGGTGACCGATAATCTCCGCCTCGTGGTGGAAGATTGATTGCCACTCAGTCCAGAATTTAGCGAACGGCCCTGTGGTTACCAGGCGGAGCGCATGACCTCTGACGCTCTCGAACGATGTGTCGATTGGCAGCACCTGTTCGAGGGTTGAGCGGGGTTCGTGCATATGAACTGTTGTCTGCTCGCCGGTCGTCTCGTCAGTCTTGTCTTCCTTGCGTCCAGGGACGGCATATTGCTCGGGGGTCCTCACGAACACAACCAGCGTCTTTCCCTGCTTGAGCAACTCGTCCAGCTCCCGTCGGCGTTTGTGCAACGCTCGCTCCATCGCCGCCCTCGCTTGCGGAGCAGGCCGAATGATCCCCGCCACTTGCTCTCGCTCAGCAAATGCGGATTCGCCTTGGCGAAAGGCGCTCAACACCTGGCCCATCTGCATCAAGACAAGGTCATAGCCGAGCACGGTTTGGTCGCTGAGAACTTCTCCCCAATCAAGCCTCTCGTCGTTTAGCGGGACTTCGAGGGAGATCACGCTGAGGGCCTTCGCCATACCCCGATGATGCAGGACGCCTCGGCGGGAGCGGATTCCGGCGCGTACGCCAGGCGGGCAGCCGCGCGTGCCAACGAGCCGTTGATGCGTTGGGAGGCCAGGCGAGTTCAGGGCCAGACTAATTTGAGCACTGTCCTGCAAGTGCGGGCCGATTGACTATCAGCAACGCTGTGGTGAGACCCGTGCACAGACTCCTGCTTGGGAACCTGGAAGCGAGCGCGTCAACGGACTCCGCTCACGGCTACCGCCTTGGACGACAACCAGGTCAACATCCCCGTCTCTCATCAGTCCCCCGACCCCACAACCTTCCCGCGCGCGCGAAGCCCCTCGACCTCAGGTGTAGTCGCCGTCGACGAAGGCTTCGGCGGCCTCGCGCACCGCTGTGAACTCTCCGCGGCCGAGCCGGTCGATCGGACGATCGAAGTCGAGCAGGCGATTTCGCGCCATGAGCCAGCTGCGCGTGGCCTCGGCCGAATACGCCTCGCGGAGGATCTGAGCGATCGTGCGCAGATCATCGATGCGCTCCTCCAAGCGCGTCCGCTTGGGTCGCTCGTCCTCAGAAAGCAGCCGGCGAACCGTCCGAACGCCGGCGCCCGTGGCTCGCGCCAGCTCTTCATCGGTGAGGTCGAGCTCCTGCTTGATGGCGATCAGTACGCCGGATGGTCCTGAAACAACAGTGGTCATCGATTCAGCTTATCTAGTGTCTGGCGCTTTGTCAACATATTTGCCCACATGTATGACCGGCATTTTAGCACTACATACGGCTGTAGATTAGGCCACATGATCGATCACGGTCGGCTGTTTGCCGATCGCTTAGGCTCAGACTCGTGCATGTCTACTCCATCTCGACGCTTGCCTTTCGACAGACGCCCGAGCACCGAGCAGCGCTGGAGCTTCCTCCGCTCGCCCGTCGACCAGGGCGCTATCACGATCGCGGCGACCCTTCGCCGCTCTATGCATCCAGCACGCCGGAGGCCGCGATGTCTGAGTTCCTTCGCCAGGTCGCTCGAGGTGACCTCACCTTTGCGCCTGACGATGTGCGACGCCTCTCCACACTCCAGCTTCCGCCAGGCAGACTCCTCGATCTCATGGATCCCGGAGTCTGTAGCAACGAGGGCGTCACCTACGACCAGCTCGTCGGCGAGGACACGAGCATCACTCGAGCGCTGGCTCAGCGTACGAGCGCCGCGGGGACGGTGATGGGCCTTCGTGCCCCCTCCGCTGCGACGGACGGAGCGATCACCTTCGTTATCTTCCACCAGCACCTCGAGCAAGTCGTTCTCGCCGAGGAGCATACGGTTCGAATCGTCGACTATCTCGATCCGCCGCTGGACCCCCGCAGCCCTAGCCGCTCTGCCCCCTAATTCGCTCCCCCGCCCGTCGTGCCTGAAAGGGGCTTCGAGCAGGCAACAGAGATCGTCCTGGAAGACGGCCCAGATACGTGGTGGCTACGTAGGGGTCCGAAGGGGATGGCTGCCAAGTGAGTTGGGGATTCGAAAAACAAATAACGAGGCCCCAGCGGCGGCTGAGCAGAACATGGCGGGGTGGGGATGAGGGGGTGTTTTATAAGGGGAGACAACAAAGCAAGCTGCCCGAACCGAGGTGGATGTCGCCGGTCACAGGGGTGGGATGATCGAGCCCGAGGATGTCCGCGAACACCACATCGTGAGCGCCTCCGCCCGTCGAGGAAGTACGGCGTGTAGAAGGAGCGCACGTTCGCTCGGCGAAAGCGAATACCGATGCCGCACGATTCCCGCCTCGACGCCATCGACGCTCCATATCGAAGCGTGCGAAGGCCGTGCTCGACACGCTCCAGTCGTTCTTCATCGAGATGCCGCGCGGCGAGTCGTTCTGCGAGCGGGCCGACTTTCAGCGGGGATACGTCGCCTTGCGCAGGGCAACCCGCAAGGGCGCCGACTTGACCGGCGACGCCCTGCTGGCTGCGATCGCCGAAGAGCCTCGGGCTTGGCTGGTGCTGCGGGCCATCATCGGGATGTCTCCGGGCGAGGTTGCGTATCTTGCTGTTGAGGAGGCCGCCGCGAACGGCCGAGCGCTCGTCATCGACCAAGCAGATGCGCGGGAGATCGACTCTCGTGCAAAGCGCGGTCAGCGGCTCTTGTTCGAGGACCCCCCGCGTGGCCGCAAGCAGCGGTCCTACGACGAGCTGCTGCGGACGGTCGTTCCTCTCCTAGCCGAGGTGATGAGTCGTCCAGTGCCCACTGTGCCAGCAGACAGGGTCCATCGGCTGGACAAGCTGGATACGGCTGGCGGAGGAGCCACCATCGCGAAAGCGCTCTCCGTTGGCAGGGTGCCGTACTCCGAGATGCTGTATGAGCGGCTGCTCGGCAGACCGTATGCGTCCCATCGTGACTCCGTTTCAAGCATCGTCGGCCGGTTCATCGAGAACACCATCGAGGAGCTACTCGACTTGCACAATATCGACGGGCGAGCGACACGGGCTCGGGAGAGCGTGCCTGGCTTCGAGCAGGCGCCCGACTTCCTGATTCCGTCGGAAAACGCGAAGGTGATCATTGAGGCAAAGCTCACCGAGGATGACGGCACGGCGCGCGACAAGGTTGCGCGCATACAGACGCTCCGGCAATACGAGGACGAACGTCCGCGTGCAAGCGCCGAACTATCGTTGCCGTCATCGATGGCCGTGGGTTCGGCCATCGTCCAGCCGACCTCAATCGGATGCTGAAGGCGTGCGAGGGTCACGTCTATACGCTTGATGAACTTGACAAGCTCGTCAAGAAGGGCGGTCCGCTGCGACCGTACGTGGGGACGCGGAAGTCTTAGAGTGCCTAACAGAATGAGTGTTGGAGTTGTTGGTGGCAGATGAGGGCGGCGCCGATGGTGAGGAAGGCTTCGTGGATATCGGCGCGCTTGTCGTAGCGGCGATCGAGGCGGCGTTGGC
>Ga0182030_10019597_pt1 | contig 12846 bp, 10 predicted proteins | sample 812S3MmetaG_FD_121299 | JGI IMG/M metagenome (GOLD analysis project Ga0182030, IMG submission 121299) | Permafrost microbial communities from Stordalen Mire, Sweden - 812S3M metaG (Illumina Assembly) | ecosystem: Environmental > Terrestrial > Soil > Wetlands > Permafrost | place: Sweden... | reverse complement strand
TGAATACGCACCGGGTTGTTGAAGTAAATATCGCCGCGCTGTAACTCATACCGAGTCCCACCCAGCGATGTGCTGCCTTCCGTGAGAGAAATCCGGCCCAGCAGCGAAGGCGCGGCCAGCGTGCCTCGCAGCCGCAAGTCAACATCGCCGGCCAGCTTGGCATAGGCATTCTGAAAATTGAGTTGGGGCGCTGACGTCAAATGCACATCGAGCCGCAGATGATTTGAAGGCGCATCCGGCGAAACGATCGGCTGCAGCGACGTGCTCTGTGATGCAAACGCCGACATATCAAGATCGGCATTGATGGCAAACCGCGTCACCACCACATTGCCCGTAAGCAGCAAATTGCTCTGCGGCCCTTGCAGACGAAGCGTCGCATCGGCCAGCGAACTGATGCCCTGCGGATAGCGAACCCGAATCGACTTACCAGTTGCTGTCAGATCGGCATACAGCCCATTCTGAAAGCCAATATACCCCGAAACACTCAGCAACCCGCCACCGCTTTGCGCCGTCAGCGAACGAACCTCCAGCCGATTCTGAACAAACTCCAGCGTGCCCTTGATCTGGCTCAGGCCGTTGGGAAAATCCTGCAGCGCCAGCGACGCATTCTGAAATTGAACCTTGCCCTGCAGCGCCGGATTGACCAACGGCCCATGCGCTTCCATCTCAAACGCGGTCACCCCGGAAGCGATCAGATCCTGATCCATCGATTCAGCCAGCCGCATGTTCACCGCGCCACTGGCTTGCATGTCCAGTTGCTGGTTGCCCGTCACCGCGAGTGTGCCTCGCAGCTTCAAGTCGGTGTCTTCCCCCGTAATCTCGATTGGATCCAGGCGAGCGATACCGTGGCTGAGATTTGCATGCACCGCTCCTTTACTCTGTAAGTGCACACCCTGCACCACGACCGCTAACTGTTGCAGGCTCGCTTCCCCGCTCAACTTTTCCGGATGCGCCAACGGACCGGCAATGTTAGCCGTTCCTTCAATGTCTGACTGCCCGCTGATCCCCGTCACTTTGAGCAGCTTCAGCAACGCGCCGATGTCAAACTTCGCCAGCCGCACGCTGGCCTGGGTCGTGTAATCCGCATTCAGACTGGTCGTGCCATGCGCACTGAGTTGCCCCGCCAACTGGTGCGACTCGATGTTGTACGTCACCGCGCTCTCACGGCTGCTCGCAGACAACAACACATCGGCAATCGGCTCGCCGGCCATGGTCATGCTGCTGAATGTGCCCTTTGCCTGCAGTCGCGGATCATCCATCGTCCCGTCGCCCGACAGCGTGAATCCCAGCTTGCCGCCCAGCGCCGCGCCCGCCCGCTTCAACGCCTGCAAGCTGCCCAGATCTATCGCCGAGCCTCGCGCATCCACCGTGAATTTGCCATGCGCCGTGTCGTAGCTGCCGCTTCCGGTAAGCCTCCCGCCATTTTGCTCCGCAGTCAAACTGCTCACGCGAATCTGCGATCCCGAGATCGTTCCCGCAGCCATCACACGCCCAATCGATTCCCCATACACCTTCGCCGGCGAAACCTCGAAATTTCCCGACCCGATCAGCGACTTCAGCTCTCCCTGCAGGTCCAGATGCGCATTGATCTTCCCTTCAACCGGCGCGCTCACCCCTGCCACGCTGAGCAAATCGCTCACTGGATATTGCTGCACATTGGCTTTCACGCTCACTGTCGAATCTGTATCGAACTCTGTCTTCGTCATGGCGGTGTTGTAGTTGGGGTCGCCCGAATTGATCCGCCCTTGCAACGACAGGCTCGCACTGCCGCGCTTGAGCAAGCTTCGATTCACCACGATGCTGGCCGGCGAATACATCCCATCCGCATCCACTGAGTCCCAATTCCAGTACCGCGGCGGCGCGTTCGGATCTTTCGAAGAAGTCGGTATCTGAATGTCGATGTTCGAGGCCGTGGCGTGGCCTTCCAGCCGAGGCGTCAGCCATGAGCTCGTCAACGTCCCATGAAACTCCGCCTCCCCTTTCACCGCGAACGGCAACGCCGATGTTCCCACGCGATTGCCCGAATGAAACTCGAGCGATCGCAGCACCGCGTCAAACTCCGAAAGATCACTGGATTGAAAGTCCAACGCCATCTGCGAAGGCCTATCGACTGGTACGACGCCCAGCAGCCCCTTCCCCTGCAATGAGCTTCTCGGCAAATGAACATCAAGACTCGCCACCTGCACAGACCCGGAATCGTTATGGAACACTCCATCCACAAATCCCTGTACCGGCGCTTCCCCATGCACAGGGACCGTGGACGGCGTCAGGCCCAGCGGTCCGCCGACGACCAGGTCATCTCCAAAGCTGGTCCACTCCGCGTTCGCCGGCCCGTTGATGATCGCGTCCAGCCCCAGGTGTTGATACTGTGGGATCGCCAGCATCTGCAGCACGGTATCCAGCGAAATCCCTTGCAGATTCGCACGCACAATTCCCCGCGGAATGATCCATGTCTTGTGCGCCCGCCGCAACGCCACTTGAGCCTTTGGAGAAGGTGTGAAATCAAGCCAGTGATCGTACTGAAACTCACCACTGGCCACCCCTCCCTGCTCCAGCGGCACCCGGATATCGGTCACGAAAAGCTGACGCGCATCCATGTGAAACCGCGCGGTCAATTCTTTCGCATGCACATCCACCACCGGATCCTGATAATGCAGTCCCGTCGCAACCATGCCTCCGACAATTTGGAACGCCCCGTTATGTCCGCTGCCCTTCGCCTGCAGATTAATGACGCCGCTGCGCGCCAGAAAGAACCCCGTGGTCGGGGCCAGGATTCCCACATCCAACTGCCCGCCACCTTCCACTTCCCACACCGGGTTTGCAAAGCTGGTCAGCTTGCCGTGCATCTCAAGCGTTCGCCCCAACGCCGTCATGCGCAGCGAATCCAGTTGCAGTCCATCGCGAAAGAGCTGCACAGACGCGTCGATCCGCGTCGGCACCGGCTCAAACTTGCCCTGCGCAAAGCGTATGTCACTCACGCCCACCAGCAGCCGATAACTGCCGTTGGCATCGGGAGCGCTCGGATCGCCGCCTTGCGTCGCAGCGTTCCAGCTCAGGCGCAGATTTGCATCGTTCGCGCGAAATGCAAATGGAATGATCTGCTCGCCCTGCCGCAGCGAATTGGCATCCTCAAGAGCAATCGTTCCCTGCTCTACCGCCAGCGTCCCAATCTGCGCATCGAACAAAGTCTCCATCACCGGCTTCTTCAGTTTTTGAGGATGCTTCGGATGAGGCTGATTCGTGCTGCCGTCCGCGGCAACGATGAAATGAAAGGACGGCCGCACAATCTCAGCCTCGTGCAGCAACACGCGCGTCGGAGTTCCAAACGTGAACAAGTCAAGAATCGCAATCTGAAAGCTCACCCGATCCACATGAGCATAGGGAGCGACGCCGGCCGGCTCCAATCCGTGAATGGTGAGCCCATCGGCCTCTGCTCGCAAATGCAGCAGGTTCCAGTGGAATTTATCGATCTCCACCCGGCCCCCTGTCGCATCCTCAATGCCTGCGATCATGCGCCGGCGCACAGCATTCTCAAAGGCCGCTGAACTCACGAGCCAGAAAAGAACCACCACCACCAAAACCGAAAACACAACCGCCAGGCTCGATCCCCAGAACAAGCGGCGCAGCCAGCGACGCCGCGGCCTCGCGGTCACAACACCCTCAGCGTCCGTCGTCTCATCGACCTTGGGAATCTCGGGATCGGTCACTGCCCGCCTCCGTTCCCCGCCGCGGCAGGACGCAAAGATTCGTCGAGTATCTCCACCTGCCCTTGGTCCTGCAAGCTCTTCAGCCAGTCGTTCATCAACGCATTGACCTGTTGCTGTAAGAGGATCTCTTGAATACGCGGCGCAACCCGCTCCAGTGCCGGAGCGTCCTCGCGCTGCGCATACCTCGGCACCAGCGTCTCCTGGTAATACTTCTGAATCTCTTCCGCTGAAATGCGAATCCCCGATCGGAATCGCCGCTCGATGAATCGCAGCACCGCCATGCGGTTCGACCAGTAATCCGACACTCGCTCGGGCGTCAAGTCAAGGGTCGCGAGATACGCTTTCCATCCCGCCGCTGAATGGCAATCCTGGTGCTTGCATCCGGGTAGATTCTGGCGAAGCTCGGCCAGGTTCTCCTCGACATCCTTGGCAGCGATCTCCATCCCATGCGGATCTTCCTGCACAACCTGTTGCTCGATCAACGCCCGCGTCGTCAGTCGCTCAAGCGACTGCTCCGGCGTGGACTCCCGGCCATCGCCGACCGGCAACAGCCGCGACATGCGCATCTCCAGGTCAAGATCGCTGGCCAGGACGACCTGGTTGTTGACCACCGCGATCACCCGATCCAACACCGTCTCGCCCTGGGTCGCGTCGGTCACTGCCTGGTCGTCCTGCTGCCCATACGCACAGCACGCGGTCATCAAGATCAGCAGGCCGAGCAAACCCGCCGCTGCATTCCAGACGCCACGGCCCATCCGCTCATGCATCACGCGCCGCCTCAAAAGCTCTGCCCCAGGCTGAAGAAGAAGTTGAAGTGCGCACCTTCCCCGACATAAGGAATCAGGTTCGGGTGCAGCGAGTCATACGTGACGGGATAAATCGGCGGATTCAAGTTATAGCTGAAATCCACGCGTACCGGCCCCACCGGCGTGCGATACCGCAACCCCATCCCCAGCGCATGCGAAAAGTAATTGAACGTGCAAGTCCCCTGGTGCCCCGTTGAAGTCACCGGCCCAGTGACAGTCTTGTCCAGATTGCGGCAGCCATCTCGATCCTGCTGTCGAAACCGCAGGAAACTCGTCCATGTATCCGACGCATTCGTGAACACATTCCCCATGTCATGAAACGGCACAAAGCTCAGGCTGTTGCCGACATAGGGCAGCTTGGGAGCAGGCAGGCGCAGTTCCGTCGAGTTCACAAACACGCCCGCTCCACCAATCGGAAAGCCGGTCTGCGGATCGCGCGGCCCGGCCGAGTTGATGCCAAATCCGCGATGCGAATTACCACCGCCGGCATACAGTCTCTCCGGCAGAGGAATCAACTCCGCCGAGGCCGGCCCATACGCTCGCTCCTGTCCATAGCGCGTGTTGCGCGCCAGCGTGATCCGCCCGTGGTCCACTTGGTAATAACTCGAATTCGAGATATCCACCTGGTTGAAATCCGCCTGCGATCCAAACTTCGATGAAGATAGAAATTCTTGAAAGCTCGTATAGGTTCCCCGCTTCGCATCGAGCGGCGCATCGCGCGTATCGCGCAGCCACGTAAAGCTCGGACCACCCACCTGCACCGGCTCTGCAATCAACGGAATTTCATCCGGCTCGACCTGCACGCTTGAGGCATTCACCTTCACTCGCCGGAAGATGTATTGATAGATAAACGTATTCGCCTTGCTGATCGGCTGATGCTCGCCAAAGAAATGCTCGGTAAGTCGAAAGCTCCCTTCCAGCTTCGACGCGGAGTAAGTCGTCACGTCCTGGCTGTTGTTATACCCGGCCGAAACACTGATGCCAAAATTGCGGCTGCCATGAAACTTGGGATAGGAATACACCAGGTTGATGCGCTGCTCCAGCAAACCATACGTCCCTCGCAGCGAAGCCGACTGCTCGCGCCCAAAAAGATTGATGCGGCTCACCTCCAGCAGCACGCGCGGACTGGCTCCCGTATTCCCATTCGGATTGTTCGGCGTCGACCCATTGACCGTCCCGGTCTGGACCTCGAATCCAAGACCATAACTCACATCCCAGCGCCGCGCCTCGGTCATTTGCAGCAACACCGTCTTGCGCGGCTCTTCTCCCGTAGGATTTTGAATCACCGGATTGACTTCATTGAACAGCGCCAGGTCATACAAATTTCGTTGCGTGTCGAGCAGCGCCGTCTCATCCAGCGGCTCTCCTTCCTGCATCGTCATGCCGCGCGCAATCGTGCTGTACCGGGTAAAGTGCAGCCCGGTGATCAGTACCCGGCGCAGAAAAACCTGCTCGCCCTCGCGAATATGAAAGGTGACATTCACCTGGCTTGGATCCTTGCGCTCTTCAGCCTGCGTCAGATCGATCTGTACCTGGTCAAAACCGCGGCTCATGTAGTACGTCAGCAGCGCTTCCCGATCGCCAGCCAAACTCTCCGGAGATAACGGCTGCCCCGCGGACGTGTTCATTATCGCGGACAGCGCGGCCGTGTCCACTTTCTCCGTCCCCAGTATTTCTACCGAATGCACGCGCTGCTGCGGGCCCTCGTCGATGTGATACATCACGTTCAACGGAACCTGCGTGCTGCGACTCTCTCCCTGCGAATTCCCATCCTCATCCTGGATCTCCGGAGTCACTCGCACATGTGAAAATCCGTTGTTCTGGTAAACGCCCTGCAAGGAACTCACATCCGCCGTCACCAGCGACTGGTTGTACACTCCCTGCTTGTCAAAAGCGTCCCGCGCATGCACTGTCAGACGCTCCTGCAGCGTCGGCAGATCGAAATACTTGGCGCCCGTGATGGTGACACGCTCGACGCGATGACGCGCCCCGCGATCCACGTGAAAGACGATCACCACCAGGTCGGCCGACGGCGGCTTCTGCTCATGCCGCACTTTCACATCGAAGTAGCCAAGCCGCTGGTAGTAATTCTGCAAACGCCGGTTGCCCTCATTCAGCAGATCCTCATCCACCGAACCTTCTTCATAAATCGGCAGCAGCTTGCGGATTTTCCCCTCGCTCAGGCTGACCCCATCCACCAGCACATGCACCAGCGGCCCACGATTCGCCGAAAAGTGGAAATCGACCGTCTTCTTCGCCGGCACATATTCCTGCGCCTCCAGCTTGACCTCGGCCTCCAGCCGGTCTTCCTTGCGATAGCGATTGACCAGGCCGTTGAGCGCGTTTCCCGCCGTCTCTTGAACCACGTGATGATTGGCCTTGAGGCGAGAATAGCGCCGGAATTGCTCCGGCGTAAATCCGCTTTGCCCGGTCACCGCGACATCGCCAACCCGCGCCTGCGGACCGGAAACCACCTTGTACGCGACGTCGATCAGTTGATTTTCCGGGTGCGGCGTGAGCACATGGCTGAACGTCGGCTCGTGAAACCCGCTCTCGGCCAGCGATCGCTTCATACTCTCTTCCGCCTCAGCCAGCGATGTGGGCAGGTAGCGCGTCCCAGGAGACAAACGGCTGGTGCGGACCAGCAATGCGTTCATATTCGCCCCTTTGGCTCCCGCCACAGTGACCATCCCGATGAACAGCCTGGGCGCTCCGCGAAACACCAGCACGACCCCTGCGTCAAGCCCATCGCCCTCCTGAAATCCATCCGCGGCAATCGAGTCGTACAGACCCGTCGCGTACAGCCGGCGTAAGCATGCGCGAACACTCTCCGGATCAAGCGGCATATTGGCTCTCTGCGGCAGTTGCTCCGGCAGCGGCGCCAGCCGCGACTCCAGCACCCCAACAAAGTCGATGCGGACTACCTTCCTGCCCGCCCAGCGATCCAGGACGTCACCGGCAATATTCGTCCCTGCGCTCTCCTTTACCGTCGTCTGCCCCAACAAGGCGCAAACCCCGCTCAACAGCGCAAGTGCGGCCAGCAACGAAGCGGCGCGGACCGGAATCCGACCTGCTGCGTTCCGTTTGGCTCCCCTATTGAACAGAAATCACTCCGACTCTCAGTTGTCCGCTCGCTCTGATACCCGCCGTCATTGCCAGCCTTCAAAACCCGTTCTCAATGAATAAGACGTTTGAGGATGCCCTGCGGCAACTGCCATCTTCCACTGGCAGCGCATGAAACACAGTCAGAGATGCCACGAATCTACTGCCCGCGGCACCCTCACGCCAGCCCCTTGCCAAAGGGAACCAGCCTCATCCCGTTTGCGCTTCCCGCCTGCTCCTTATACTAATAAGCTGAAGACCATCGTGCGGGATCAATCGCTCGTGCAATTAGGCACAGTGTTCCCTCGTCCTCACCTGTTACGTTCCTCAAGCAAGCAATTTCTCGAACGAAGGAATTTTCGATGCCGTTATCCAAAACCAGTGAGTCGGGGAAAAGCACCACAGCATCGCCCGGGGCACCGGGAGCCTTGAGCACCAGGGCATCCATCCAAGACCCCTCCCCCAGCGGTCTTGAATCGGACGGCCTGGCAGCTTCACTGCAACCCGCCGCGCCCACCGCACCCGCCCCGCCGCTCACCCCGGACGCGATCATCCTCGCCCAGGCCCAGGCCGGCGACCACACCGCTTTTGCCCAGCTCTACTCCGTCCACAAGCGCCGCGTCTACTCACTCTGTTTGCGCATGCTCGGCAATGTCGCCGAAGCAGAAGACCTCACCCAGGAATCCTTCCTTCAACTTCACCGAAAAATTGCCACCTTTCGTGGTGATTCCGCTTTTTCAACCTGGCTTCACCGGCTTACCATCAACGTGGTACTCATGCATCTCCGCCGTAAAGGGCTGAATTTGATTTCCCTCGACGAAGCGCTCGACCCTTCCCCCGAATATGGCCCGGCGCGCAGCTTCGGCGCTCCGGATCTTCGCCTCACCGGATCCATCGATCGAATGACCCTGGAAAAAGCCGTCGAAAATCTTCCCGCCGGCTATCGCCTTATCTTTGTCCTGCACGACATTGAAGGGTACGAACATAACGAAATTGCAACTCTCTTGGACTGCTCCATTGGCAACTCCAAATCCCAGCTGCACAAAGCACGTATGAAGTTGCGCGAGGCGCTTCGCGCCCCTGCGGATGAGGAGGTGGCCAAGTAATGGAACAACGTGATGCAGCTCTCCACGATCAAGACTTGTTCGACGAGGAATGCGTCGAATTTCAATCAAAGATGGCGGAACGAATTGGTGCAGGCGAAAATCTTCAGACCTACGACCACATGAAGACCTGTCCCCGCTGCCCCGCCCTGCTCCGCGACCTGGAATACATGGCCGCATCGATCAAGTTCGCCCTGCAGACCGACCCCGATCCAGAACCAGACGACCTTGTCTGGCGCAACATCGAGGACAAGATCAAACGAGGCGAGGCCTGAATTGTCTCCGTCGCCTGAGCCAGATCAGTTCGCCGGCTCCCGGCGGGCCCAGTCATCGACGCTCCCAAGAGCCACACAGGCGGATCCCGCACCAGCCGGGTCCGCCTCGCCTCACTCCCCTCCTCCGACTCCCCGCCGTATTGTCCTTACCGGCTTCATGGCCGCCGGCAAGACCACTGTCGGCCGGCTTCTCGCCCAGCAGCTCGGCTGGCCCTTCCTCGATGCCGACATCGAGATCGAAGCCGCTGCCGGCCTCACCGTCCCTGAAATCTTCCGCGTCCACGGCGAACCCTGGTTCCGCGAACTGGAACACTCCACTATCCGAGGCCTTCTTGCCCAGGAACCCGTCGTCCTCGCCATGGGCGGCGGCGCCATCGAAGACCCCCGCACCCGCGCTCTTCTCCTCGGCTCTGGATCCGAACCCAAGCCCTGCTCAGTCCACCTGGTCAACCTGGAAGCGACCCTCGAAACCACCCTGGCCCGCTGTGGCCCGGCCGATTCCGCCGCCTCCACCCGCCCCGTTCTCGCCGACCTCGCCAACCTGGAAAACCGCTACCACTCCCGCCAGCCCCTCTACCGTCAGGCACACCAGACCATCCAGGTCGATAGCCTGAACCCCTTCGAAGTGGCCGAAGCCATCCGCCTCCATCTCTATCTGGAACTGCCCTCCCGCCAACCCGCCGAGTCCACACCCTGAAAGCTTGTTGAAACCCCCAAGCCCAAATGCTAGGTAACAGCGCAAGCTCGCGGAAATGTTGTACGAAGAAGCTTTGTGGAAGGCAACGAGCTGACAGCTCGCAAGGAAGCTCGGCTTCAGGAGCCTTGTAACAGGGCACGACTTCAGTCGTGCCGCTAAACTCGAACGAAAGGTTTTTACGAGGGGCCTCGATGGCCTCGAGCCGTCTTCCACCACTCCGATTCCGTAAAACATTTCCAGAGGGCGACCAATGATTCAAGCCCGCGGAAATCTTGAAGCAAGAAGCTTTGTAAGGCGAGACTTGACCGCTTGCGAGGAGACTCGCCTTCAGAGCCTTGTGAAAGGGCACGACTTTAGTCGTGCCAATCAACTTGAACGAGAAGTTTTTACAAGGGGCCTCGATGGCCCCGAGCCGTCTTTCCACAGCGCAGTCTCTTGCAGATCGGCTTTCCAGTCGTCGGCGGATACCCGCGCAGAGCAGCTATTCATGCTCCCTTTGTGGGACAGGCATTCGGTACGCGCAAGCCCGCGTTTTTAGCGGCTCCGCGAATCGTCCCGAAACTTACCCATTTCGGGACTTGCGGCGGTCTGAGAAGATGGGTCTATGTCTGAAGGAAAAGAAACCCGTGAGCTGGAGTTGCCTCCGGTAGCCACTGCAAACAATAAGTCGCTTGAGGTCTTACGTGTCTGGGCTGCTCCAGGTGAACCACAGCAACTCGTACTAAAGACAACTTGGAGAGACCCCGGCGCTTGGGGTCTGTTGCTTGCGGACGTTGCCCGCCATGCAGCCAATGCGTATGCGAATGAGGGACGGGATAGAGCTGGGGCGCTCGCGCGTATTCGTGAGATGCTAGACGCCGAATTCTTAACCCCTACCGACGAACCGAAACAGCTTTAGGCGCGTTTGTGGCGTGGTCCCTAAACTTACCCTTTGCGAGACAACGCGCATGGACGCAATTCATCTTTCACCCTCTCTGACCGATGCGCAGCCAACTACCACCCAGCACATAAGCAAAAACCAGCCGCGTCACAATCGTCGCATCTGATTCGATAAAGAACTTCGGCGTATCAAAGCTGAAAACTTACAGCGGAAAACGGCCATCCCTCCCCAAGGATGGAAAGCGGGTACTGGGTTCCAGCATTCAAAAAGAAAGTCTCCTTGCCCTGCGGTGCAACCAGCATAAAAGTGCCGTACTCCCGATCTATGAGTTGCACGGCGTTGGCGCCGGCGTGGAAAAGAATAGTTTTCATCTCTGCGACCCGTGCCTCTGAGTCCAGCTCCAAGACCACTCTCCCGCTTTCGACTTCAGTCAAACGAATCCGCCGTACGGGAGTCGGATACTCGCCAAGGGTTTGGACATCAACTACGACGGCTTGGCTCTCATGCACGATGTGGATGTGCGGCCGATAGAGAAAGCTGTAAAAAAGCGCCCGCCGCAGAAAGGATGCAGAGAGCGAAGAGCGTCAAGAGCCGTTTCAAGACTGGACGTCGAATTTTCCTCACTAGTCGCTCTCCCACCGACGCGCCCGCGTCGACTGACGTTTCTGTCAACCACCCCTAAGGGGCAATGGTCAAAAGCACAGATCTCAATGCTCACCGATCGTTACCACCCCAGCACATAAGCAAAAATCAGCGGCGCCACAATCGTCGCGTCCGACTCAATAATGAACTTCGGCGTATCCACTCCCAGCTTGCCCCATGTAATCTTCTCATTCGGCACCGCGCCCGAATACGATCCATAGCTCGTCGTCGAATCCGAGATCTGGCAGAAATATGCCCAAAGCGGCACGGTATCCCGCTGCAAGTCCTGGTGCAGCATCGGCACCACGCAAATCGGAAAATCCCCGGCAATCCCGCCCGCAATCTGAAAAAATCCCAGCGGCGTCTTCGCCGTCGTATTGGTATAAAACTCCGCCAGCTCCATCATGTACTCGATGCCCGTCCGCACCGTGTGTACTTCCTTCACATCGCCCGAAATGCAATGCCCGGCATACATATTGCCCAGCGTCGAATCCTCCCACCCCGGCACAAACATGGGCAGATTCTTTTCCGCCGCCGCCAGCAGCCAGCTGTTCTTGGGATCGATCTGGTACGAATCCCTCAAATCCCCCGACAGCAAAATCTTGTACATGAACTGGTGCGGAAAGAAAGCCTCACCTGCCTGGTCCGCCCTCATCCATTCCTTCAGCACCACCTTCTCAATCCGCCGCATGGCTTCCATCTCGGGAATGCACGTATCCGTTACTCGATTCATGTGCCTGTCAAGCAATTTGACCTCGTCCTCCGGCGTCAAATCCCGATAATTCGGAACCCGTTCGTAGTAATCATGCGCCACCAGGTTGAACACATCTTCTTCCAAATTCGCGCCGGTGCAGGTGATCGCGTGCACCTTGTCCTGCCGGATCATCTCCGCCAGGCTCAACCCCAGCTCGGCCGTGCTCATCGCCCCGCCCATGGTCAAAAACATCTTGCCGCCGTCATCCACCAGCTTGATGTAACCTTCCGCCGCATCCACCAGCGAAGCCGCATTGAAATGCCGGTAATGATGCTTGATAAATTCCCTGATCGCCAATCCAAACTCCTCGTAGCCCGAAGCGCCACTTCACCATCATAACGTCCGTCAGTTCTTCAGGATTGAGGGATAGCTCCCCGCTGCCCCAGTCCATTCTCAAGCAGGATCTGCATCATCAAACGCATCCAGTGATGCTATGTTTGATGCAGAGCAGGAGCAGACATGAGAACCACCGTAACCCTCGACGACCAACTTCTCGCCCGCGCCAAACAGCTTACCGGCATTGAAGAAACGGCTCCGCTGTTGAGGCAAGCCCTAACAAGGCTGATCCAGTCTGAAGCAGCCCGACGGTTGGCGAAGCTGGAGGGAACCGCACCCAACCTCGAATACATCCCGCGCCGTCGCTCGGAACCGTCTCCTGAATACGCTGAAGAACTGACCAAGCTCGAATCATGATTCTGGTCGACACCTCCGTATGGATAGACCATCAACGCGGCGTCGTCCCTCACCTCAACGAGTTGCTGCTTGCGGATTCAGTCATCCTTCATCCAGAGGTCATCGGGGAATTAGCTTGTGGTTCGCTCCCAGATCGAAAGTCGTATCTCGAATTTCTGGGCGACCTTCCCCGAATGTCCGCGGCAGA